>Ga0070665_100003438_pt1 | contig 16894 bp, 12 predicted proteins | sample KBSS13metaG_FD_65862 | JGI IMG/M metagenome (GOLD analysis project Ga0070665, IMG submission 65862) | Switchgrass rhizosphere microbial communities from Kellogg Biological Station, Michigan, USA - KBS S1-3 metaG | ecosystem: Host-associated > Plants > Roots > Rhizosphere > Soil ... | reverse complement strand
TCGCCATGCCGACCGCGAGCAATTTGCGATCGCTGCCCGAGGGCCCGTCGAGTTCGAGGCCGACCGGCAGCTTGCTCGACGCACCAAGCGCGATCGGAAGCTGGATGCCGGGGACGCCGGCATTACTGCCCGGATCGGTGTTCTGGATGAACAGGAGGAAGTTGGCGAGGCTCGACGAGTCAGGATTCGAGGCAATCGCGACCGTCGGCACGGTCGGGAAGACGATGGCGTCGAGCTTGTTCTTCGCAAATGTTTCGCGGTAAAGCGCCTGCAGCGCGGGCCGGGCGGTCTTCATGGCGGCCTCGTAGGCCGGCTTGGCGTCGGTGACGGTGTTGTTCGGTCCGGGCAGCTTGCGTGGAATTACCAGCCCGTCATAGGTGCCCTTTACGTCGGGGCTTGCGATCTCCTTGGCGAGGTTCTCGATGCTGACGCCGGAGCCGCTCTTCTTGAGATAGGCCACCATGTCGTCATAGGCCTCGTAGAGCACGACCGGAAATCCGACCTGGCCGTTGAGCTCGGCAAGTTTTGGCATCTCGATATCGACCACCGTCACACCGCTCGCCTTGAGCTTCTCCAGAGCGGCTTTGAATGCCGAATCCGTATCGCCGTCGAGCTTGGCCAGCATGGATTTGTCGACGCCGATGCGCACCTTCTGAAGGTCGGCGGGCGCGATCTCGCCGCCGCCCGCGATAACGCGGTCGAGGATCGCGACGTCAACGATGGTGGAAGCCATCGGGCCGGCAGTGTCGCGGGTGTGGGAGATCGGCGCGATCCCTGCCTGCGGATAGCGGCCGACGGTCGGACGAAGCGCGGCGCAGCCGTTGAGTGCGCAGGGCACCCTGACCGAGCCGCCGGTGTCGGTGCCGAGGCCGGCGGTGACGATCCGCGCGCCGACGGCAGCCCCCGTTCCGGACGACGAGCCGCCGGCGATCTTCGTCACATCATAGGCGTTGCGCACCCCGGACTCCGCACCGGTCTTGAACGCGCCGTTGTAGCCGGAGATGCCGAAGGCAAGTTCATGCATGTTGGTCTTGCCGATGATGATGGCGCCCGCGGCGCGCACCTTTGCCGCCACCGGTGCGTCCTTCTTCGGCACGAAGTTTTTCAGCGCCGGCGTTCCGGCCGAGCTGGGGAGGCCGGCCACCTCGGTATTGTCCTTGATGACGATGGGCACGCCGCCCAGCGGCTTGCACGCACCCTTCTTGCGGTCGGCATCGAAGGCTTCGGCGGCTTTCATCGCGCCGGCCTCGTCCAACGTGATGAAAGCGTTGAGTTCGCCCTTTGCCTTTGCGCGCGCCAGCGCCGCCGCTGTCAGCGCCTTGCTGGTGATCTTGCCCGCGCAGATGTCGGCGGCGGCCTGCATTGTGGTGAGCTGATCGAGGTCGATCGCCTGTTGCGATGTCGCGGGAGATGCCGCGGCCAGGACAAGGCTGGCAAGGGCCGAGCCGAGCAGGAATGAGCAGCGAGCCATGATGATCCTCTCTGGGGATAGACTCTGTTCGGACCAAGCCTACCCCATGCCCGTTCCGCCGCCTGTCCTTATTTTTGAGGATGCACTCAGACCTCACCCTGAGGAGGCACGCAGCGGCCGTCTCGAAGGGCGAGGCCACCGGCCAACATTGTTCGTCATGCCCGGGCTTGTCCCGGGCATCCACGCGCTTGCTTCATCTGGACGAGGAAGACGTGGATGGCCGGGACAAGCCCGGCCATGACGAGCGTCGCCTCAAACCTTCTCCGCCACGAACTTGTTTCGCAGCGTCCCGATCCCGGTGATGTCGATCTCGACGACGTCGCCGGCCTTCAGGTTGGGCGAGGCGCCGTCGGTGCCCATCCAGATCACGTCGCCCGGCGACAGCGTGAAATATTTGGTCAGTTCGACCAGGAACGGCACGATGCCGAAGATCATGTCGTTGGTGTGGAAACGGCCGGTCTCCTTGCCGTTGACCCGGATCACGGTTTCCATCTTGTTGAGATCGACGTCGGTTTCGATCCACGGGCCCATCGGCTTGAAGGTGTCGGCGTTCTTGGAACGCCACAGGCCCCGGTCGGCCTTTTGCCACGTGCGCTCGCTGACGTCGTTGCCGATCGTGTAGCCGAACACGCAATCCATCGCGTTGGCTTCGGTAAGGTGCTTTGCCTTCTTGCCGATGACGACGACCAGCTCTCCCTCGTAGTGGATCTTCTCGGTCGCGGTCGCCGGGATCACCACATTCTCGTCATGGGCGATCAGCGCGTTCTGCGCGCGATAGCCGATCTCGGGTCGATCAGGCACGTTGGGCACCGTGCCGGCCTTGTCGGCGGCTTCCTTGAGATGCTTGAGGTAGTTCAGCCCGACGCAATAGAAGGTGCGCGGGATCAGCGGCAGCTCGATCTTCACGTCCATCAACGCGTGCGATTGCGTCCCGCGCTGCCATTCACTGAGCGGATCGCCATTGACGGTGATCACGTTATCGCCCTCGACGATGCCCCAGGATGTCTTGCCGGCGGCGGTGAATTTTAGCCAACGCATGAAGTGTCCCCTTGTTATTCGGCCGCGGCTTGCGGGCTTGTTTTCCAGGCGCCGGCGGCGGGTCGCGCCAGGCCAAGATTCTCGCGCAGCGTCTTGCCGGCATAGTCCTTGTGGAACAGGCCGCGGCGCTGCAATTCCGGCACGACATGCTTCACGAAATCCGCATAGGAGCCGGGCACGATGGTGGCTGCGATGACAAAGCCGTCGCAGCCGCGCTCGACGAACATCTCTTCCAGCCTGTCCGCGACCTCCTTCGGACCGCCGACAATTGCGTCGTGCACCTGGCCGCGGCCCGAGAAGGTGACGAAATCGCGCGCGCTGGGATTGGACTTGCCTGAATTCTTCAGCACGCCGTCGCGAATGCCGAGAATGCCCTGCATGCTCTTGAGGTCTTCCGATGTCAGTGGCTCGTCGAGCGGCTTGGAGGCGAAGTCGAAGTTCAAGGCCTCCGCGAGCAGCGACAGCGCGTCGATCTCCAGCGGCAGCTTGTTGATCACGGCCATCTTGTCCTCGGCCTCGGCCTTGGTTGCAGCGCAGACCGGTGTCGTCAGGTTGCAGAGGCGCATCTGGTCCGGATCGCGGCCCGCTTTCACGGCTTCGTTGCGAACCGCGGCATAACCTTCCTTGGCTGCGGCGACGTTGCGCGCGGCGGTGAAAATCACCTCGCCCCATCGTCCCGCAAAGCGCTGGCCGCGGCCGGAGGCGCCGGCCTGGATGATGACGGGATGGCCCTGCGCCGAGCGCGGCACGGTGAACGGCCCGCGCGACTTGTAGTATTCGCCCTTGTGGTCGAGCCGCTTCACCTTCGCTGGATCGGCGAACCGGCCGCTCGCCTTGTCCATGATCAGCGAGCCGTCTTCCCAGCTGTCCCAATGGCCGAGCACGACTTCCATGAATTCGTCGGCGCGGTCGTAACGGTAGTCATGTTCGAGATGGGCATCCTTGCCCATGTTGTGGGCTTCGCCGTCATTGAGCGAGGTAACGACGTTCCATCCCGCGCGTCCGCCCGACATCAGATCGAGGGTGGCGAAGCGGCGCGCGACGTCGAACGGCTCGAAATAGGTGGTCGAGGCGGTCGATCCCAGTCCGAGCTTTGTCGTGACCATGCCCATCGTGGTCAGCACGATCAGCGGATCCATCTTCACGCAGCGGATGCCGTATTCGACGGTGTGGGCGTGGTCGTTGCCGTACCGGTCCGGCATCGCCAGGCGGTCGTCGAAGAACGCCATGTGGAATTTGCCGGCTTCGAGAATCCTGGCGATCTCCTGATAGTAGTCGGCCGACATCGAATCGTCGCGCGATTCCGGATGCCGCCATGAACTCGGCAGGTTGGTGCAGTTCTGCGCCTGCAGGAATCCCACCAGCGCCATTTGCCGTGTCATGCCGTTCTCCTTGTGCGCGGGGGATTGGATTTCATTTCAGATCGAGTTCGGCGGCCAGCTTGTAGTCGGTGGCCAGCGCCTTCAATTTGTCCCAGGTGGCGTCCTCGACCTCGATGCCGTCGCGTCTGCGCTCCTGCTCGCGGATGTGTTCGATCTCGCCGGGATAGAACACGCCGGGGGAGCCTTCCGACGGCGGGGTCGATTTCAGATAGCGCGCGAACTCGCCGACCTCCTTCTCGAAATCCTTCAAGGGGCGAAACGCAGCAACGTTGAACACCGCCATGAAGCATCCGTCGTTGTGGCGGCCGGTCGGCTCAACGCCAAAGCCGAGACCCGTGAGCAGGCCGCACAGCACTTCGACCATCGCGGCTAAGCCGCTTCCCTTGTAGCCCTCGCTGCCGCCGAGCGGCAGCAGCGCGCCGCCCTTGCGATACTGCGTGGGGTCGGTGGTGTGCCGGCCTTCCGCGTCGATGATCCAGCCTTGCGGAATCTGCTGGCCCCGCGCCACCGACAGCGCGATCTTGCCGGCCGCGACCGCCGAGGTCGCCATATCAAGATAGAACGGGGCTTCGAGATCGGACGGCACTGCGATCGAGATCGGGTTGGTGCCGAGCCTTGCCTCGCGGCCGCCGAACGGCGCGACATGCTTCGGCGAACGCCCGGAATCGGCGGCGGCTATGCCGATCATGCCCGCCCTCATTGCCATCATCGGATAGGCGGCAAGCCGCCCGACATGGCTCTGGCGGAACACCGTGCAGGCCGCCACGTTGGCGGTCTTCGCCTTTTCGATCGTCAGCGCCATCGCCTTGGCGTTGACGTGGAAGCCGAAGCCCCAATGGCCGTCGATCACGGTCGTGGTCGGTGATTCCTGGACGATGGTCCATTTGGCGCCCGGCACGATATGGCCGGCCTTGACGCGGTCGATATAGGTCGGGATCGCGATCACGCCGTGCGAGTCGTGGCCGGCGAGATTGGCATTGATGCAGCCGACAGCAACCGCATCAGCTTCCTCCTCTGACGCCCCGGCGGCCCTGAGCAGCGCCGCGCCGATACGGGTGAGACGGTCGGCCTGAACCTTGGGCATGGGGATTTCCTCTACCTTGTAACGCCCGCGCGAACGGCGGGTCTTGCTTGTTGCCGCGGGCCATCATGCTGGCAAAGCGGCGGCGGCAGGGCAAGCGTGGAAATATCCTGCTAGCCATGCGCAGGCACGGCCCCGACGGCTTTCAAATTTCATCCTGCAAAATTCGATGAACGCGTTCAGCGGCCGGTATCTCGGCCCGCGGGCGGTGGTGGTATGGCTGACAAATCGTGAAATGAACCGTAGTTCTTCGGAGCGATGACGCTGTCCGTTGGTCTGACATTTACTCTGAATCGCAACTGGCGGCCGCCAATAACGGGCATTTAGGTCCCCTGCACGCATAAAATCCGCGGAGCTGCGACTCTGCCGGCAGGGAGCTTGGGGACGGTGAAGACCGATATCGCACGCACGTTTGCGGCGTTGAATGCGACCAACGAAGCGATTCTGTACGCCAAATCGCCTGAGGAACTGTACACGAAAGTGTGCGAGGCCGCGTTCTCGGTCGGCGACTTCCTGGCCGTTGCGATCTTCCTGCTTGAGCCGGAAACCAATCTCCTGCGTTTCGCCGCCGGCTTTGGCGATGATGTTCCTCGCCTGCGCAGCATCGATATTTCGATCGTGGCCGGCACGCCTGAAGGTTCCGGGGTCTCCGGGCAGGCCTTCCGCGACCGCAGGATCTGCGTCAGCAATGATTTTCTGAACGACCCGCGCTCGCTGCCGTGGCGCAGCGGAGCCGAAGCCGGTCATGTGGGCGCGGCGGCGGCCCTGCCGCTGATCCGCAATGACGAAGCCGTCGGCGTGCTGCTGGTCTCACGGCGCGAGCCGCACTCGATCGATGGGCAGATCGTCTCAATGCTGGAGCGCGTTTCGGCAAACATCTCGTTTGCGCTCGACAATTTCGAACATGAGGCCGCCCGCAAGAGCGGCGAACGCGTGATGCGGCGGCTGAACCGCATGTTCGGCGCCATCAGCGCCACCAACGAAGCCATTCTTCGCGCCAAGACCGAACAGGATCTCTACCAGTGGGTTTGCGACGCCGCCGTGAACAATGGAAAATCCGCGGCTACCGTGATCCTGCTGTCGGAACCGGACTCGATCTGGTTGAAGCCGGTCGCGGGCACAGGCGCGATCGTGCAGCAGATCATGCAGGCGCCGTTCTCGATCGATGCCGGCAACGTCTACGGGACAGGCGTCTGCGGCAGGGCATTCCGGACGCAAAGGCCCGCCGTCAACAACGACATCCTCAACTCGACGCAGGGACAACCCTGGCATCAGGCCGCACGCGAGACCGGCGTCACCGCCTGCGTTGCCGTTCCGCTGATCAAAGCCGACGAGAGCGTCGGCGTATTGCTGTTCTTTGTTGGAAAGCTATGGGCGGAGGACGAAGAGATCGTCGCGCTGATGGCGCGGATCGCAGAAAACGTCTCGTTCGCGCTGGATAATTTCGAGCGCGCCGGCGAGAAGGCGAGGGCCGACGCCCAGAAGGAACGCCTCGGGCGCATGTTGGCCGCGCTCAGTGCGACCAACGAAGCGATCGTTCGTGCAACATCGCGGACGGAACTGTTCGAACTGGTATGCGAAGCCGCTGCGAAGGGTGGCCGCTTCAACTCGACCAGCATTCTGCTGGCGCGGCCGGACAGCGACTTAACCGACATGGTGGCCGTGGCCGGACCGACGGCCGCCAACATGCGCCGTGTGAAGGTCTCGACCAATGCTGACAAGCCGGAAGGACGCGGGCTGTGCGGCAATGCTTTCCGCTCCCAGCAGGCCTGCATCGCCAACGATTTGCGGGCTGACCCGCGCGGATCGGCGTTTCACAAATTCATTCACAGCGACGGCGCGATGTCGGGGGCGGCGTTCCCGTTGATGGTTTCCGGCCGCGCGGTCGGCGTAATGTTTTTCATTTCCTCCGAGAGGCACACGTTCACGCCGGAATTCGCCGAACTGCTGCAGCGGCTCGCCGACAACGTCTCGTTCGCGATCGCAACCTTCGACCGGGCCGACGAGAAGGTCAGGGCCGAGAGCCAGAAGGAGCGTCTGACGCGGATGTTCGCCTCGCTGAGTGCGACCAACGAAGCGATCATGCGGGCCAAATCCCGAGAAGAACTGTTTGACATGGTGTGCGAGGCCGCAGCCAACGGCGGCCGCTTCACCTCGGCCACCATCGCATTGGCCACGCCCGGCAGCGACCTGCTCAGGATCGTCGCCGCCTCTGGGCCGGCTGCCGACACGACGCGGCACGTCAGGCTGTCGGTGGACGAAGAGCGTCCCGAGGGCCGTGGACTCAGCGGAACGGCGTTCCGGACCAGACGGCCCTGCATCACCAATGATTACGTGGCCGACCAGCGCGTCGCCGCTTTCCAGACCGTCGTCGGTTCCTACGGCGCTCAGTCCGGCGCTGCCTTTCCGCTGCTGGTGCGCGGCGAGCCGGTCGGCGTCATGATTTACATGTCGCTGGACAAGGACACCTTCACGCCGGAATTCTCCGAACTGCTGCAGCGCCTGGCCGACAACGTGTCGTTCGCGCTGGATAATTTCGACCGCGCCGACGACAAGGCGCGGACCGAGGTTCAGAAAGAGAATTTGACGCGCATGCTGGCTGCGCTGAGCTCAACCAATGAGGCGATCGTCCGCGCCTCCTCTCGGGCAGAGCTGTTCGATCTGGTGTGCGAAGCGGCGGCGAGCGGCGGCAAGTTCACCTTGACGTCCATCGTGCTGATAAAATCCGGCAGCGAATATCTCGACGTCGTGGCTGCCGCCGGTCCGACCGGCGACAGCGCGCGGCAGGCGAAAATATCGACCAGCGAGGCGCGCCCGGAGGGCCGTGGGCTCTGTGGTTCGGCGATACGTTCGCAGCAGCCCTGCATCATCAACGATTACCTTGGCGATCCGCGCGCCGAGGCGTTTCACGTCGCCGCGCGCAATGACGGCACCAATTCCGGCGCTTCATTTCCACTGTGGGCGCAGGGGCAGGTCGTCGGCGTCATGTCTTTCATGTCGCGCGAGAAGAACACGTTTACGCCCGAGCTTGCCGAATTGCTGCAGCGGCTGGTCGACAATGTCTCGTTCGCGCTGGAAAGTTTTGACCAGTCTGACGACAAGGCACGTACCGAAATCCAGAAGGAGCGGCTGACGCGCATGCTCGCGGCGCTGAGTTCGACCAACGAGGCGATCATCCGCGCGACGTCACGGGCGGAGCTGTTCGAACTGGTGTGCGAAGCGGCCGCCAAAGGCGGCAAATTCACCTCGACCTCGATCATGATGATGAAGCCGGATGACGACTTCCTCGATGTCGTCGGCGCGGCCGGTCCAACCGCCGCCAGTGCGCTGCAGGTGCGTGTCTCGGCGAACGAAATGCGGCCAGAGGGCCAGGGGCTTTCGGGAAGGGCAATCCGCGCGCGGCAGGCCCGCATCATCAACGATTACCTGGCCGACTCCAGCGTCAAGACGTTCCACGACCGAGCGCGACGCGATGGTGCCAATTCCGGCGGGGCGTTTCCCCTGTTCGTGCAGGGGCGCGTGGTCGGCGTCATGATCTTCATTTCGCTCGAGAAGGAAACATTTACGCCCGAATTTGCCGAACTGCTGCAGCGGCTCGTCGACAATGTGTCTTTTGCGCTGGAGAATTTCGACCGCGCCGATGAAAAGACCAGGGCCGACGAGCGGATCGAGTATCTCGCGTCACACGACAGCCTGACCGACCTGCCGAACCGGGAGATGTTCAACGGCATGCTTCGCCGCGCGATCGATTCCGCGGCGCGCTATCAGCGACAGTTCGCCCTGCTGTTCATCGATCTCGACCGCTTCAAGGTCATCAACGACTCGCTGGGGCACGATGCCGGCGACATGCTGCTGGTGGAGATCGGCGGCAGGCTTCGCCGCGCGCTGCGTTCGGGCGACGTCGTGGCGCGGCTCGGCGGTGATGAGTTCGTGGTCATTCTGGAGGAGGCCGTCGAGCGTCACGAGGTCGAGCGCATTTCCGGCGAATTGCTCTCCGTGCTCAGCCAACCACTGCAGCTCAGCGGTCACGAGTGCCACACCACGGCCTCGATCGGGATCGCGATGTATCCGTCCGACGGCACCGACATCCAGACGCTGACCAAGAACGCCGATATCGCGATGTATCTCGCCAAGGAGGACGGCAAGAACGGCTTCCGCTTCTTCACCAAGGAGATCAAGACGCAGTCGATCGAGCGGCTGACGCTGGAGAGCGCCTTGCGCCGCGCGCTGGAGCGCGAGCAATTCTCGCTGCACTATCAGCCCAAGATCGACATGGCGAGTGGCCAGATCACCGGCGTCGAAGCGCTGCTGCGCTGGATTCATCCCGATCTCGGCATGGTGTCGCCGGGGCAGTTCATTCCGCTCGCCGAGGAAACCGGCCTGATCGTTCCGATCGGCCGCTGGGTGCTCAAGGAAGCCTGTGCGCAGAACATGGCCTGGCAGCGCCGCGGCCTGCGGCCGGTGACGGTAGCAGTCAACCTCTCGCCGCGGCAATTCGCCGATCCGCATCTGTTGCAGGATGTCGATGAGGCGCTGCTGGCGAGCGGCATGTCGCCGGTGCTGCTGCAGCTCGAAGTCACCGAGAGCATGGTGATGCGGAATGTCTCGCGCGCGATTAAGGTGCTGGATGCGATCCAGAGCCGCGGCATTCGCCTTGCGATCGACGATTTCGGCACCGGCTATTCGTCGATGTCGCTGATGAAGCAGTTCCCGATCGACACGATCAAGATCGATCGCTCTTTCGTTCGCGACCTGCCGGTCGATACCGAAGACCAGGCCATCGCGCAGGCGATCATCAGCATGGGCAAGGCGCTCGGCATGACCGTCATTGCGGAGGGTGTCGAGACCGTGGAGCAGGAGACTTTTCTGCGCAATCACGCCTGCGACGAGATGCAGGGCTTTCTGTTCTCCAAGCCGCTGCCCGGCAGGCAAATGGCCGATCTGCTTCGCGCCGAACCGCGACTCATCTCGCCGCCGTTGCAGCCGGAGGCCGGGTCCGGGCTCGAAGCCGGGTCAGGGTTGAAAGGCACTGTCGTCTGACGGCTGCGGATGCAGCTCACGGACCGCCGAATCCGGTATTTCCGTCTTGCGGGGGAAATCGTAAGGCCAAGGCACCGACGTTTGCCCCGAGAAGGCCTTGAGGAATATTTCGGCGCCTGCAGCAAATGTAGCCTGCTCTGGCAGTCCGAGCTTTGCGCACCATTCCACCGGCAGGGGCTGCGGCGCGTTACGCAACTCCATCGCCGGACCCCACCACCAGGCCGGGGCGGGTGACCGTTCCTTTTCGGGAACAGCACGCCATCGACCATATTCGTCGATCATGCGTTCAAATTGCAGTCGCGCCGCCGGATGCATCCTGTCTCCTGAAATCAGATGATATCTGCATCCGTACGCAGCGCAATGCGCGTCAGGCGGTTACTGGCGGCCATGTTGCCAGTGCGAGGTCACATCCGCGCCTGACTTGTTGAGATGGACATGCTGATCGACGTGGTCGACCCATGACAGCGGAATGAAGTGATGATGCTGGCCATCGGGCGAACTCTGTTTGGTCAGCTTGATCTTGTCGGTACCTTCCATGTGGTCGACCTTGCCGACCGTTTTCCGGTCGGACGAGATGACGTCCATATGTTCCCGGATCTCTGAAGCAGAAGCCATGTTTTCATATCCCTGTTTAGGTGGGGGGACGTGAAACGCATCTCCGCCGAAATGGTTGCTAGGCCGTCGATTTCGCTTTCGCCGGCAAGCCCAACAGCCGGGCGGCGTTGCCTCCGGCTACCAGCGCCATATCAGCTTTGCTGACGCCTTTGACCCGGCCGAGAAAGCCGACAGGATCGGGTTCCGCCATGTCGAAGGGATAGTCGGTACCGAGCATGATGTGATCGGCGCCCCAGATATCGATCAAATGTTTGAGCTCGCGTTCGTCGAACACCACGGTGTCGAAATAGAGCTTCTTCAGATACTCCGACGGCTTCTTCTTGATGGTCACACGGCAATCTTCGCGGTGCGTGAAGGCGTGGTCGAACCGACCCCAATAGCCCGGAATATAACCACCGCCATGAGCGATGCAGATTTTCAGTTCGGGAAAGCGTTCGAGATAGCCGTCGAAAACCAGATGCCCGACACACAACGCGGAATCCAGCGGATGCCCGACGGTGTTCGGAAAATAGTGATCCTCCATGCGCCCGACCAGGCTGGTGCCGAACGGATGCAGGAAGATCATCACGCCAAGTTCCTCGACGCGGGCGAAGAAGTTTTCCAGCCCCGCGCGCGTGAGATCGACGCCTTTGACATTGGTGCATAGTTCGACCCCGCGGAAGCCGAGCTCCTTGACGGTGCGATCGAGTTCGGCGACGGCCATGCCGGGGTCCTGCAGCGGCACGGTGCCCATACCCATCAACCGGTCAGGATGCTTCGCCACCATTTCAGCGATGTGATCGTTGACCATGTGGCAGCTATCGCGCGCCACTTCGGGCGGGGCGGCGTAGACGAAGTGTCCGGGGTAGGGCGAGATCACCTGCACATCGATGCCGTCGCGGTCCATGTCGGCAAGGCGGGTGTCGAGGTCGGTCAGTTTCGGAAAATCGATCTTGCCGCGCTGCGGCTGGATGCTTTTGGTGAGCGCGTTGACATGGGCGTTGGCGTTCGGCGTCTCGCCGCCGCCGGGAACGCCGGTGGCCTTCAGCACCATCGCGTTCGCCTCCGGCACCATGCAGTGGCAATGAATGTCGATGGTTCGCCACGGCTTGGACTTGCTACCCGAACGTTTCGGTGCGGCGCCGTGATCGGTCGCGGGGCCGCAGACTTTGCATTGAAACAGCATGGTTCGATTCCATTCCGGATGTTGCGGGGATCGCCCGGGCGGCGAAACGAATACGCTTACTCTGCCTTCATGTCGCCGGCACGCACGATGTCGCCGTAGAGTTCTTTTTCGCGGTGAACGTAGTCGCGCAATTGCGCGAGTGTAAGCGGCGGCGACTCCGCGCCCTGGTCGGTGAGCAGTTTGCGTACGGCCGGATCGGTCAGCGCCCTTGCGATTTCGTCGTGCAGCTTCTCGACGATCGGCCGCGGTGTTCCGGAAGGCGCGAACAGCATCGCCCAGCCATACATCTGGAAATTCTTGAAACCCTGTTCTTCCATGGTCGGCACATCCGGCAACTGCGGTGATCGCGCTGCCGACGTTACCGCCAGCGGCTTGACGGTCTTTGCCTCGACAAACGGCATGACGGCGTTGCTGGCGGCGACCATGAAGTTGATGTCGCCGCGCAGCAGGCTGGTGAACGTCGCGGGAACGCCGTTATGGGGGACACGCAGCATGTTGGTGGCCGTATCGGCCTTGAACTTCTCGTCGATGAGATGGTCGAGCACGCCGTTGCCGCTGGTGCCGTAGGATATGTTGCCGGGTCTCTCCTTCGCCCGCGCGACCAGTTCGGTGATCGAGTTCAGGCCCGATGACGGCTGCACGACGAACACCATCGGAAATCGCGCGATCACCGCCAGCGGGATCAGATCTTTTTCGACGTCGAACGGCAGGTTCCGGTAGTAGGTCGCATTGATGGCGATCGCAGCGGCGCTGGCCACCAGCGTGTAGCCATCATGAGCGCCGCGGACGACGCTAGCTGTGCCGGTGTTGCCGCCGGCGCCCGGCTGGTTGAGGACGACAAAAGTCTGGCCGAGACTGCGCGAGAGCCGATCGCAGATGATCCGGACTAACGGATCGGTCGAGCCGCCGGCCGGATAGGGAACCACGACTTGAACCGTGCGCGTCGGATAGACTTCCTGTGCAAATGCCGGGAAGGCGTACAGCAAGAGCTGCGCCGCGACCGCGGCCTTCAGGATCAGTCGCATATTGGGTTTTCCGTCCCGAAAATATTTGGTTGGAATAGATCGTTCGCGCCGGGGTTATTTCTCCTCCGCCGCCGTTGACGTCGCCGGACCTTCGCCCATGATCAGGAGAATTGTGTCTTCGTCCTTGGCGCCGTCCCAATGCACTTGCTTGCCGATGTGGGTTACAAAGCTGCCGGCCGGCATCGGTGTCGTGTTGGCTGGATCGAATTTCGGCCCCGTACCGACCCACCACGTGCCCTGCAGCACGGCGATGTAGCGATCGTTGGGGTGGAAATGCGGGCGGCTGAAATGGTTGCCCTTGGTCCACTTGGTGTAGACCATGTAGAAGCCGGGCTTTGTGAGATCGCCTACAACAACAGCGGTTTGCGCGCCGGAAGCGCTGACCGGGCCCCAGGGAATCTGGTCCGGCAATTTGTAGGTGACAGCGGCCGGATTGAGCTCCGCGGCGGAAGAGATGCTCATCATGCCGGCGAGAACCAGCGGCGTCATGAGGTATCGCCAGGACCGGATTGTCAGCTTCATCGGTTTCCTCCGCTGCGGTCTCGTGAGCTGAGATGCGCTCATCTATGTTGTCACGATGCTAGCCGGTCTCGTTCCTGCGGAGCAAGACGTGCGGACGCATGCGTGATCGGCGGCAGCGACACGCGTGATGCGTACAACGCAACTGCAGCATTAAAAAACGGATTTACGCCGTGCGCGGTGATGCTAGGTTGCCGCCAACTAAAAGCAGCCATGGGAGGGCTATGTTCATGAAGCGTTTGTCGATAGTTGCGGCCGGTCTGTTGATGGGCGCTGCCGCAATTCAATTTTCCAGCGTCGCGTCGGGCCAGAGCGATGGCTGGATAACACTGCTCGACAGCACCAAGAAGGGCGACTGGACCGAGGTGGGTAAAGCAAATTGGTCGATGAAGGACGGCGCGCTGGTGGCCGACAAGCTCGACGACGCCAAGGTTCTGTCCTACCTCGTCAGCAAGGACTCCTACAAAGACTTCCAGATCAAGGCGGAGTTCTGGACCGACGAGGAGGCCAATAGCGGCATTTTCATCCGCTGCGATGTCAGGGACAAGATCGATTCCAAGGTCTGCTACGAGGTCAACATCTTCGACAAGCGCCCGGACCCGAGCTACGGCACCGGTGCGATCGTCGATGTCGCCAAGGTTGATCCGATGCCGAAGGCGGCGGGTAAATGGAACACCTTCGACATCACTGCGCAGGGCTCGCATCTCGTCGTCGTGCTCAACGGCCAGAAGACCGCCGATGTCCAGGACAGCAAGCACAATGCGGGAGGACCGTTCGCGCTCCAGTACGGCTCCGGCGTGGTGAAATTCCGCAAGGTGCAGATCAAGCCGCTGTAGGGCGCTGAACCCGCTTGCGAGATTCCGCTGCGTTACTTGTGGGTCTTCAGCGGGTGAGCCTTCTTGTGCCACGCCCAGGCGGTGCGAATGATCGTGGCCAGATCGGAATAAGCGGGCAGGAAGTTCAACGTCGCGCGCGCGGCAGAGGGATCGGCGACCAGATAGGTCGGATCGCCCGATCGCCGCGGCTTGACGGCATGCGGGACTTCGCGGCCGGTTTCGGCCGCGATCGCCGCGAGGATCTGGCGCACCGAAAAGCCGTTGCCGGTGCCGAGATTGAACGCGCCGCCTGAATGTCCCTCGAGCAGCAGCTTGAGCGCCAGCACATGGGCTGCCGCGAGATCGGTGACGTGAATGTAGTCGCGGATCGCCGTTCCATCGGGCGTGTCGTAATCGTCGCCGAACACGGCGAAGTCCGGCACATGTCCTTGCAGCGCCATCATGGCGCGGGGGATCAGGTGTGTCTCCACGTCACGCTGTTCGCCGATGCCGCCGGCAGGATCGGCGCCAGCGGCGTTGAAGTAACGCAGCGCGAATGAGCCGAAGCCATAGGCCGCGCGATAATCCGCCAGCACCCGCTCGATCATCCACTTCGAGGCGCCATAGGGATTGATCGGTTCGCAGGGATAATCCTCGCGCAGCGCCTTGCTGTCGGCGTTGCCGTAGACCGCGCCGGTCGACGAAAACACCAGTCGATTGCAGCCGGCCTCGCGCATCGCAGCCAGCAGTGACAGCGTGCCGGCGAGATTGTTGACGTAGTATTTCTGCGGATCGGCAACGGACTCACCGACCAGGCTCGACGCGGCGAAGTGCATGACCGCCACGATGTCATGCTCGGCAAGGGTCCGTGCCAGCGTGGCCTTGTCCGCGATGTCGCCTACCACCAGCGCGCCCGTGGCGAAGCTGCGGTGGCCGGTCGAGAGGTTGTCGTAGGTGACGGGCAGGTAGCCCGCCGCATCCAGCGCCCTGCAGCAATGCGAGCCGATATAGCCGGCGCCGCCGGTAACGAGGATGGCTGGGCGTTTGCTCATGATTTACATGTCCCGCCGATGTCTGTCGGGCGGCTCCATTTCAATATCAGATAAGGCGCGCGCTTCGGGTCACGCCACGGGCGCTGAAAAAAGCGCTGAATAAACGCAACAGGCAAAATTGGCCATACTCGCCGGTAGACTATTCCCCGAAATGTCAAACAAAGCGTTTAAGCGCGGCCGCATCGCATGGCTTCCGCCGCGCGCGCCGGTAAACCCCTGTCACGCGAAGGGAAATTAACGGGTTGGGGGCGCGGTTCCAAGGTCGTGCAGATATGCAACACATGCCAGGATTGTGGGGACGTTCTGCCTGTGTTCGCGAGAGTTCATGATCGCCTTGGCGGCAGAGGCGTATGTTTGTGCCGGGTCAGGGACCACTGGTGAATGCTTTCTTGAGTGTCTTCTTGGGGAGAGAGCCGACATGCCAGCCTATATCCATCATCACGACGATATCGAAACGGCCTTCGTCCTTTGTCCGAGCTGTGTCGGACTGGCGATGTATTTGCGCGACGTCGAGCCGCATTGGAGCATGGCGAAGATCGACTTCACCTATGAATGCGCGGACTGCGGCGCCGAAGTTCGCCGAACCGTGGTGAAGCCGGAAGTGCGGCATTAGCTTGGGGAATCGCAGGGTGGGTCAGCGAAGCGTGACCCGCCGATTGCTCTGACGCGAGGGTGGGTTAGGCCTTCGGCTAACCCACCCTGCACAGCATTAAACCTGCCGCACCACGCCCGGTCTGCCGGGATCGCATTCGAGTGCCTCGCGATCCCACTTCGCAGCGATCGCCGCAGCCTCATAAGTGCTTTGCAGGAAATCGAGCAGCGCCTTGTCGGGATCGGCAGCCGTTCGCACGGCATCGTAGGGCAGAATGAATTCGCCGAGTGCTTCGCTGAAGAACGCCGAATCCGGACGCACCTTCGTTGCACGAAAACCCGCCGGCTCGGGATAGGCATAGGAATAGAACGCGGGGTAGTCGATCGCGCCGCCGCCCGGCCAGAATCCGGCGCTGCTGACTTCGTGTGAATAGGCTTCATGTGCCACTGCGTCAGGCAAATGCGGTACGCCGCCGGGGTGAAGCGGCGCGGTGCGGCCCGAGAAGCGGGTCACCGCGAGATCGAAGCTGCCCCAGAAGAAATGAACGGGACTCGCCTTGCCGATGAAGCCGGTGCGGAATTGCTTGAAGATGCGGTCGGTATTGCCGAGGATTTGCAAAAAGCGCCGCACGGCCTCCGGGTCGTAGGACGCGTGTGCGGTATCCTCTGAAAATCGTACCGGATCGGACAGTTCGTTCGGCATCTCGTCGATGGTAACGGCAATGCCGAGTTCGGCGAGTGCGGCAAGCGTGGCGGCATGGAAGCTCGCGACGGAATGACCCGGCAATGCAAAGTGCCGCTGCATGCCGTCGCTGGTCACGATGCGCAAGCGATGATCGACAAGATCGAAATCGATCTCAAACGTCCGCGTACCGTCGGGCACAGGTGACGTCGTCAATCCGCGCGGCGTAACGTAGAGCACGACATGCCAGGAATGATTGAGCCACGGCGACTTCGCCAGCCGGATCTTGCCGACGATCTGGGTCCAAAGCTGAACGGTTGCAGCGGTGTCACGCCACGCCGCGATCGGCAATTCCGGCCATGGGACTTGCGAATTGTTGCTCATATCGGAACCTTGTGCGCCCGGGAAACTGAGCGCC
>Ga0070665_100003437_pt1 | contig 16909 bp, 17 predicted proteins | sample KBSS13metaG_FD_65862 | JGI IMG/M metagenome (GOLD analysis project Ga0070665, IMG submission 65862) | Switchgrass rhizosphere microbial communities from Kellogg Biological Station, Michigan, USA - KBS S1-3 metaG | ecosystem: Host-associated > Plants > Roots > Rhizosphere > Soil ... | reverse complement strand
CTCGAAGACCTGACCGGCGGCACGTTCTCCATCACCAACGGCGGCACCTTCGGGTCGATGATGTCGACCCCCATCGTGAACATGCCGCAGAGCGCCATCCTGGGAATGCACGCCACCAAGGAGCGCCCGGTGGTGATCAACGGCGAAGTGGTGGTACGACCCATGATGTATGTCGCGGTCTCGTACGATCACCGCATCATCGACGGCCGCGAAGCGGTGCAGTTCCTCGTGACCATCAAGGATGTTCTCGAGGACCCGGCACGCCTGCTGCTCAGCGTCTGATAACGAGGAAATTTCATGGCTTCTGAATACGACGTGATCGTCATTGGTGGCGGTCCCGCGGGTTATCCCGCCGCCATTCGCGCTGCGCAGAACAAGCTCAAGGTCGCGTTAATCGATGAATGGAAGAACAAGGACGGCACGGCCGTGTTCGGCGGCACCTGCACCAATGCCGGCTGTATTCCCTCCAAGGCGCTGCTGGAATCCTCGGAGCTGTACGTCAAGACGAAGGAAGAGCTCGGCGTTCACGGCATCAAGGTAGCTGGCGTCGAGTTCGACATTGCGCAGATGCAGAAGCGCAAGACGGGCGTGGTCAAGGCCAGCACCGGCGGCATCGCCATGCTGCTCAAGAGCGCCGGCGTCACCGCGTTGCAGGGCCACGGCAAACTCCTTGCCGGTCGCAAGGTGGAATTCACCGCGCACGATGGCAAGAAGGAAACGCTCTCGGCCAAGCACATCGTGCTGGCTTCGGGTTCCATTCCCACCGAACTGCCGAACCTCAAGTTCGACGGCAAGAACATCATCGACAATTGGGGCGCCCTCGATCTCGACGCCGTGCCGAAGAAGCTCGGCGTGGTCGGGGCCGGCATCATCGGCCTGGAACTCGGCAGCGTGTGGCGTCGCCTGGGCTCCGAGGTGGTGATCCTCGAAGCGCTCGACAGCTTCCTCGCCGTGGCCGATCAGGGCCTGGCCAAGGAAGCCGCGCGCCACTTCAAGAAGCAGGGCCTCGACATCAAGCTCGGCGCCAAGGTTTCCGGCGCCAAGGCCACCGCCAGCGGCGTGGAAGTCACGTATACCGATGCGTCGGGTAGTCAGACCATCAACGTCGACAAGCTCATCGTCTGCGTCGGCCGTCGCCCGTATTCCAGGGATCTGCTCGCGGACGGCACCGGCGTCACCGTCGATGCGCGCGGCTTCATCGAAGTCGACGACCATTGCAAGACCAAGGCCGAAAACGTCTGGGCCGTGGGCGATTGCGTGCGCGGTCCGATGCTGGCGCACAAGGCCAAGGACGAGGGCGTCATGGTCGGCGACCTGATTGCCGGCAAGTACGGCCACATGAACTACGACACGATTCCCTCGGTCATCTACACGCATCCCGAGATCGCCTGGGTTGGCCAGACCGAAGAACAGGTCAAGGCCAGCGGCCGCGCCTACAAGATCGGCCAGTTCCCGTTCGCGGCCAGCGGCCGTGCGCGCGCCATGGAATCGACCGCCGGCTTCGTCAAACTCATAGCTGCCCAGGATGACGACGAGGTGTTGGGTGTTCACATCATCGGACCATTGGCCGGCGAGCTCATCGCCGAAGCCGTACTGGCGATGGAGTATTCCGCCAGCAGCGAGGATCTGCAGCGCACGATCCACGCGCATCCCACGCTGTCCGAGGCCCTCCACGAGGCGGCGTTGGCCGCCGACAAGCGCGCGATCGACAACATCAACCGCTAGTTGCATGCGGCTGGCGGCGATCCTCTGCGTTGCGGCCGCCAGCACGGCCGCCGCGGTGGGCCAGTGGACCACCATCGCGACCACCGCGGAGGTCTCGCGGGAGGCTGGCACGGCGCGCTGGGTTTCCTGGATTGAATCGGCCACGCGCGAGCGCTGTGCGCCCCCCGGCAGCGCGGTCACCGAGGGCACGGACCAGGACTTCTTCAACTGCCTGTCGCACACTGTCCATGTGCGCAACGAGGGAGCGTTACCGGTGCAATGCCGGTTGACGCTCGACCTGACCGCGCCAAACTACCAGAGACATGCGAGCGAGAGCGCCGAGGTCGTAGTCCTTCCCAACTCGCGTCGCTGGGTCGGATCGGTTGGCCCAACGACCTCGCAGATCAAGAGCCATGCCGTATCTTGCGTGGCGATTCCCGCGGACCCGGCGCCGCTGTCAGTGGCGGCCGGATGTCGGGCTGAAGTGAAGGCGCAGGCCACCGACTACTACTACCCGCGCGCCGCCATGCGTTCGCTGCAGGAAGGTACGGTGCAGGTCGAGTACTCGACCGTCGCGGGCCAGCGGTGGACGCGCGACGTCCAGGTGGTGCGCAGCAGTGGCGTCGAAACTCTCGACGAGGCGGCCTTGCGCTACATGCGCTACCAGCGGGTCAACAGCAATTGTCCGGAGCAGCGCTTCCGCTACGACGTCGAATTCAAGCTGACGCCGGTGATGCGCGACCTGTATCGGCCGCAGATCCAGGAGTAGTCGTTCTGCCGCGGCGGTGCCCGGAACAAAGGCTGCTCCAGCAGCCGGGCCCCTGGGCTAGTTAGGCGTCGAGCCGTCGAAGACCAGGCGCGCCTTGCCGGGCGAGGCCACGGCCACGCCGTTTTCCTTGCGTGGCTCGTAGACCCAGCGGCGTACCGCCTCGCGCGCCGAATCGTCGAACACGCCGGCGGGCTCGGATTCCAGTACCTGGACGTCGCTGACCTTGCCGTTGGTCTGGATGTTGTAGCTCAGCACCACGAAGCCCGTGGTCTTGCGCGAGACGCCCGAGGGTGCGAGCGGCATGACGCGCTTGACGATCTTCGCGGGCACCACGTCGAGTGGCGCCGGCGGCTTCGGCGCGGCGGCCGGCGCGGCGCTGGGCGTGGGCGCGACGGCGGAACCGGCGTTGTTCGCTGGGGCCGGGACCGCGGCATTGGTCACGGGCGCCTGGTAGCTCGGCGCGGGTGCGGCGGAACCTCGACCGAGGCCGGAGTCGCTGGCTTCCACGGTGCGTCCGGCGAACGAGTTGTCGGAGCGGCGCGCCGTGTAGGTGGGCGGTGCGTTGATCGGCGCGTCCAGCGGAATCACCGCTTCGCGCGTCGAGTCGTTGATGGGCGCGCCGAAACTGCGCGCGCTGCCGCTGCTGGGCGGCGCGGTTTCGCGCGGACGTGCCGCCACGGTGCGATCGGGCGTGCGCGGGGCGGGGCGCTCGGCGGCGCGCACCGGCGGCTTTTCCGCCGTGCGGGATCGCGACGGCCGGTCGTTCGACGGCATCACCGCGGCCTGCACCGGGGCCTGGGTGCCCTTTTCGTTGCCGCCGTCCGGACCGCCCGGTGACAGGCGAGCCAACTCGGCGGCGCGGTCGATGGATTTCTCCAGGAATTCGCGGCGCGGATGTTCCGGCGATTTCTCGATGAGCTGCGCCAGCTCGGCGCGCGCCTTGTCGAGATCGTTGTTCATGATCGCGTTTTCGATGTCGATCTCGATCAGCGTGAGGTCGTCGGTGACCTTCTGCTGGTCGGACATGCGTTTCACTTCGGCGGCAATGGCCTGCTCGCGCACGCGAGCATCGGGGTCGTAGAACTTCTCGATCAGGAAAACGATGGCGCCGGCGACGGCCACGGCGATGCCGCAGGCGGCGAAGACGCGCTGGCGCTTGCGCCGGGCGGCTTCATCGACTGCTTTCTGCTGCACGCCGTAGCGTGCCTGCGCGGCGACCTCGGCGAAGTCGTCTTCACTCGGTGTCTCGGCGGTCCACAGCGGTTCCTGCGGTTGCGGCGCCGGCGGCGGATTCGCCGTCATCGGCGGCATCACCGGCGCGCGCATGCGCCCGGTGTCGGAGGTGGTGCGCGGCGGCGCGGGGGCGCGCGCGACGGCAGGCGGTGGCGCGCGCGGTGGCGGCGGCGCACGCAGCGGCGGTTCCGGTGCAGGCTGGGCCACGCGCGCGGTGGCGTAACGGCCGCTGGCGCTGGTCGCGGCGGCGGCCACGGGCGGAGGCGGAGGTGGCGTCGCGGCCAGTGGCGCCGGCGGGCGCGGCGGAATCGGCACGCGCGGCATGCTGCCCGTGGACGGAATTCCGCGCTCGTCGAGCACCACGCGTTCGATGGTGCCGTCGGTCTCGTCGTTCGGCCCGCTGGTGACCTGCGCGATGGCGAGCCACAGCTCTTCGAGATCGATGGGATAGTTGATCGTCCGCTGCACCTTGAACGGCGCGAGCCGCGGGCCTAACAACTGCAGGCGTTCGGGCGCGGCGGCGAAGATGCGCTTGAGCGGCACGGCGGTGCGGGTAGTTCGGCCGAGCAGGTCGAGGCCCGAGCCATCCTCGGCGCGTTCGCAGGCGATCAGGACGTCGTACTGGTTCTGGCGCAGCAGCAGGAGTGCGTCACCCTTGCTGGTGACACAGTCGAGCTCGAGCACGCCGCGAATCGCACGCGTAATGCTTTCGAGAGCCTCTGAGTCATGATCGACCAGCAGGACACGCATCTGCGTCCATTACCCCGGAATCAGCCCTAATTAAAATCGTTCTGAGTAGACCGCGATTCGACGATATCTGGCGCCGCATCACGTCACGTTTCGGTGGGAGTTGCGGATCGGAAAATGGGGACATTCCTCATTTGTCCGCTTCGCGGGCAAACGGGGACGCACCTGCCGCAGGTACGTCCCCGTTTGCTAGCAAATGAGGAATGTCCCCATTTTCCGATCCGCAACTCCCACCTTAAGTTAAGCCGTCCGGCGCACCGAAAGGACACTTCCCACCCTCCGGATACGCTGCAGCAAACGAGTCAGATGCGCCGCGTCATCAATCGCCACACGCACGTCGATGGTAGCCGTCGACTGCGTCCGATCGGTAGTGGTGTGCATCATCTCGATGGAGATTTTTTCGCTGGCCAGCAGGTCGCCGATGTCCCGGACCAGTCCCTGTCGGTCTATCGCGACAATGTTGAGGTTCACGGGCTGGGTTTGGGCGGCATCTGCCCAGTCCGCGGCCATCAGCCGGTCGGGCCGGCTGGCACTCATGCGCTTCAAGCCGGGGCAATCGGCCCGGTGGATGGTGACGCCACGACCGACGGTGGCGTAGCCGGCGATGGGTTCGGGTTTCACGGGTGCGCAGCAGCGCGCAAAACTGATCGGCAGGTCTTCGACCCCGCCGAGCACCACTGGCGAACGCGCGATTTTCCGGGCCGTGGCCTTGCGTTTCGGCGGCGCCGGCACGGGCGCCGCGACCGGCACCTCGGGCGCGAGCCGTGCCGCGTCCTCGTCTAACTTCCGAAACCAGGCCCGCACCTTGGAGCGGCTGCGCGGGCTGACCAGGAAGCCCTGTGTCTCCGACAGCCAGTCGCGGCTGGGGGCCGGGAATTTGTGGGTGAGGATCTCCACCACCTCGCCATTCGCCAGCGCGCGGGTCAGCGGCACGATGCGTCCGTTGACCCGTGCACCGCGGGTGCGATGTCCCAGGTCGGTGTGCACGTGGTACGCGAAGTCGAGCGGGGTGGCGGCCGGCGGCAGATCGACGACTTCACCCTTCGGGGTGAGCGCATAGACCCGATCCTCGAACAGCTCGGAACGCACCTCGTCGAGGAAGTCCCGGTCGCCGCCCCGGCGACTGGTGTCGAGGAGCTGGCGCACCCACTCGATCTTGCGGTCGTAGGACACGTCGTGGGCGCGGGATTCCTTGTAGCGCCAATGGGCCGCCAGGCCGAGTTCCGCCTGGTCGTGCATCTCGCGCGTGCGGATCTGCACTTCGACCGCCTTGCCCTCGGGGCCGAGCACCGCGGTGTGGATGGAGCGGTAGAAATTGTCCTTCGGCGTCGCGACGTAGTCGTCGAACTCCCCCGGGATGTAGGGGTAGCGGCCGTGCACCAGGCCGAGTGCCGCGTAGCAGTCGGCGACCGTGGCGGTGACGATGCGTACCGCGCGCAGGTCGAACACCTGCTCGAAGGACAACTGCTTGCGCTCCATCTTGCGATGGATGCTGTAGATGTGTTTCGGCCGGCCGTAGACCTCGGCGGTGATGCCGGCCGCGCCCAGCAGTTCTTCCAGAGAGCGGCATAGCTCGGTGATGTAGCGCTGCCGATCGACCCGCTTTTCGGCCAGCGCCGACGCGATCCGGCGATAGTCGTCCGGCTGCAGGAAGCGGAACGCCAGGTCTTCCAGCTCCCACTTGAGCTGCCAGAGGCCAAGGCGATTCGCGAGCGGCGCGAACACTTCTCGCGTCTCCAGTGCCAGCCGCTCGCGCGTGGCGGCGTGGCCATCCTTGGACGCGTTGAGCTCCACCAGCTGGCGTGCCAGCCGCGCCAGCACCAGGCGGGGATCGCTGACCACCGACAGCAGCATCTTGCGCAGCGCCTCGGCCTGCGCCGGTTCGAGGTGGTGCGTGGCGGCCGCTCCGGCCGTGAGTCGGATGTCGCCGAAGTGGATGAGCTCACGCGCCAGCGAGCTCACTGCCGGTCCGAAGTGCAGCTCGATTTCGCGTGGCTCTTCGGCGCCCGACGCGAACGCGGCCTGAGCGAGCAGCGCCGCGGCCAGCAGCGCGTCCTCGGTCAGCGACGCGACGATGACGGCCGCTTCAACGGCGCGGTCGATGCTGGCGCGAGGCACGCCCCAGCCCGCGAGCGTGGCGGCGTGTGTATCGATCGACGCTTTGAGTTCTGGCGAACAGGAATGGAGGTTATGCACGGATTCGACGCGCCTTTCGTGAGCATGAGACGGCGCGTCATTGCCTGTATGATACGCGCAGTTTTTTTCAAGGGGCGCAGAGACTTGGCGCGATACCCGATGCGATCTGCCTGGCGCGCAGTCCGGCCCGCGGCCACCGTGGTGCCGGCCGCTGTCGCGCGGGTGACGGTCACGGGATCGGCGCGCATCCTGGGCCTCGACCCGGGTTCGCTGCGCACCGGCTTCGGCATCATCGATTGTGAGGCCGGCAACCTGCGCATCGTCGCGCAGGGCTGCATCGCCACCTCGGGCGGGCCGCTCGCCGACCGGCTGCGCATCATCCATGCGCGGGTCGCCGAGCTCATCGTCCAGCACGCGCCGCAGGAAATCGCCGTCGAGCGCGTGTTCCTCTCCAAGAATGCCGACAGCGCGCTCAAGCTGGGCCAGGCGCGGGGCGCGGCGCTCGCGGCCGTACCGCAGGCGCTGGGTGTGCACGAGTACGCGCCACGCGCCATCAAGCTCGCCGTGGTGGGCGTGGGTGGCGCGGAAAAAGCGCAGGTCGCGCACATGGTGAAGCAGCTGCTGCGGATCGAGCTCAAGCTCGCGGCCGACGCTGCCGACGCGCTCGCCGTCGCCATTTGCCACGCGTCTTATCGCCGCATCGAGCGGCTTGTGGGATCGATCGCGTGATCGGATTCGTGCGCGGCAAACTGGTAATCAAAGCGCCGCCGCATCTCACCGTGGACGTGGGCGGCGTGGGTTACGACATCGAAGCGCCGATGTCCACGTTCTACACGCTGCCGGCCATCGGCAGCGACGTGCGCCTGCTCACGCACCTGGTGGTGCGCGAGGACGCGCACATCCTGTACGGCTTCGGCACGCAGGAAGAACGCGCGCTGTTCCGCAACCTCCTCAAGGTTTCCCAGATCGGCCCCAAGATCGCGTTGTCGATCCTGTCGGGCGTCAGCGTCGAAGGCTTCGCCACGCTGGTGAAGCTGCAGGACACGGCGGCGTTGACCAAGATCCCCGGCGTGGGCCGCAAGACCGCCGAACGCGTCCTCATGGAAATGAAGGATCGCCTCGATGCGCTCGAGCAGGCGGCGCAGGGCATGAACATCAGCGGCACGGTGCCGATGACGCCTTCCAGCACCGAGGGCGAGGCATGGACCGCGCTGGTGGCGCTGGGCTACAAGCCCGCCGAAGTCACCGCCATGCTCAAGCCACTCGCGGGTTCCGGCGGCACCACCGAAGAACTGATTCGCCGTGCCTTGCAGGGAACGGTGCGTCCGCAATGAGCACACCTGGCGAACGAGTCATCGCGCCGGCGGCATCGAAGGAGGAAGAAGCCATCGACCGCGCCATCCGGCCGAAGAAGCTCGCGGACTACGTCGGCCAGGAGCAGGTCAAGGCGCAGCTCGAGATCTTCGTGCAGGCCGCCGTGAAGCGTGGCGAGGCGCTGGACCACGCGCTGATATTCGGGCCGCCGGGTCTCGGCAAGACCACGCTGGCCAACATCATCGCCAACGAGCTCGGCGTGAACATGCGCCAGACCTCGGGCCCGGTGCTCGAGCGTCCCGGCGATCTCGCGGCGCTGTTGACCAACCTGCAGCCGCGCGACGTGTTGTTCATCGACGAGATCCATCGCCTCTCGCCGGTGGTCGAGGAAGTGCTGTATCCCGCAATGGAGGATTTCCAGCTCGACATCATGATCGGCGAGGGCCCCGCGGCGCGCTCCATCAAGCTCGCGCTGCAGCCGTTCACGCTGGTGGGCGCGACGACTCGCGCGGGATTGCTGACGTCGCCGCTGCGCGATCGCTTCGGCATCGTCCAGCGCCTCGAGTTCTACACCGTGGGCGAGCTGGAGCGCATCGTGACGCGCTCGGCCGGCATCCTCGGCGTGCCCATCGACGCGGGCGGCGCCGGCAAGATCGCCCAGCGTTCGCGTGGCACGCCGCGCATCACCAACCGCCTGCTGCGCCGCGTGCGCGACTACGCGGAAGTGAAGGGCGATGGCCGCATCGACGAAACCACGGCGCGCGCCGCGCTCGACCTGCTCGAAGTGGATCCGCAGGGTTTCGACGCGCTGGACCGCAAACTCCTGACGACCATCATCGAGAAGTTCGACGGCGGGCCGGTCGGCATCGAGAGCCTGTCCGCGGCGATCGGCGAAGAGCGCGGCACGCTCGAGGACGTCATCGAACCGTTCCTGATCCAGCAGGGCTTCCTGATGCGCACGGCGCGCGGCCGCATGGTGACGCGCAGCGCCTACCTGCATTTCGGGCTGAAGGTTCCGGAGCGCGTCACCGCGACCCTGCCGCTGTTCGAGGCGGAACGGTGACCCAAGCTTCGCAGAACGATTTCACCTGGCGCACACGGGTCTACTGGGAAGACACCGATGGCGGCGGCGTCGTGTACTACGCCAACTACCTCAAGTTCATGGAGCGCGCCCGCACCGAGTGGCTGCGCAGCCTGGGTCACCAGCAGCACGAAATCGCCGACAAGTTGGGCGTGGTGTTCGCGGTGGCCGAGGCGCACGTGAACTACCGCAAGCCCGCGCGCCTCGACGACGACCTCGAAGTCACCTGCGTGCCGGTGCCGGAGGGACGGGCGTCGATCCGCTTCAAGCAATCGATCACGCGAGGCGGCGCGCCGATCGCCGACGGAGAAGTGCGCGTGGTGTGCGTCGACGCCAAGTCGTTCCGGCCGCGCGCCCTGCCCGAATTCATTCATTCGAATGCGAAGGTTACCGATGGAAAATGAACTCTCCATAGTCAAGCTGGTGGTCAACGCCAGCCCGGTGGTGCAGGTGGTCATGGGACTGCTGGCGCTGGCCTCGCTCATGTCCTGGACCATCATCTTCCGCAAGCGCTCGTTGCTGTCGAAGGCCACGGACGAGGCCGACAACTTCGAGAACAGCTTCTGGAAGGGCGGCGACCTCACCGCGCTCTACCGGCAGATCGAGGGCCGTGGCGGCGCCACCGGCATGTCGAGCATCTTCGAGTTCGGTTTCCGCGAGTTCGCGCGCCTCAAGCAGGGCGGCATCCCGGCGGACCAGCTGCTCGAAGGTGCGCGCCGCGCGATGCGCGTGGGCCAGCTCAAGGAGATCGAGCGTCTCGAGGAGAGCCTCGCGAACCTCGCCACCATCGGATCGACCAGTCCGTACGTCGGCCTGTTCGGCACGGTGTGGGGCATCATGAGCGCCTTCGTCGCGCTCGGCGGCGTGCAGCAGGCCACCATCGCGATGGTCGCGCCCGGCATCGCCGAGGCGTTGATCGCGACGGCCATCGGCCTGTTCGCTGCCATTCCCGCGGTCATCGCGTACAACCGTTACGCCGACCAGGTGAGTCGCCTGGAACTGCGCTACGACGCGTTCATGGAAGAGTTCTCCACCATCCTGCAGCGTTACGCGGGCCGGACCTAACTAGGGAGGCGCACCATGGCATCCGTACAAACTGGCGGCCGCCGTCGCCGCCTCATGGCCGAGATCAACGTCGTGCCGTACATCGACGTGATGCTGGTGCTGCTGATCATCTTCATGATCACCGCGCCGCTGCTCGCCGAAGGCGTGAAGGTCGAATTGCCCAAGGCCGGTGCGCGTCCCATTCCGCCTGAGCTCATGAAGGATGCCAAGCCGATCGTGCTCAGCATCGATGCCCAGGGCCGTCTCTTCCTCAACTACAACAAGCCCGAGGATGAACCCCTGTCGGCGGCCAAGGTCGAAGCACAAGCGGCCGCGGTGCTGCGCCGGGCGCCGGAGACCGCCGTACTGGTGCGCGGCGATTACCGCGTCGCCTATGGAGAAGTAGTTGGAGCCATGACCATCCTGCAACGCGCCGGTGCCAGCAAGGTCGGCTTCATCACGCAGCCACCGGAACAGTCCCGGAAGTAATGTCGCGCCGGGAGAGATTGCCAGCGAAGGGTCGATGGCGCGCGGTCGTGCTGTCCGTGCTGCTGCACACGGGAATCGTGGCGGCCGCGGTGTACGGCTGGTTCAGCTGGAAGCATCGGCCCCCGCCGCCCACGACCCTGGCCATCGCGGCCACGGTGGTTGACGAGCGCACCTTGAAAAATCTGCCGGCAGCACCGGCCCCGGCGCCCGAGCCGAAACCCGTGGAGCCGGCGCCGGAGCCCGAAGAGCAGGGTCCGCCGAAGCCGGACCCCGCCGAAGTCGAACGCAAGAAAGAAGAGGAACGCCTGGCGCAGGAGAAGCTCGAGCAGGAAAAGAAGGAAGCGGAAAAGAAAGAACAGGAACGGCTCGACGCCGAGAAGCAGGCAGAGAAGCTCGACGCCGAGAAGAAGGAAGCACAGAAAAAAGAGGCGGAAAAGCAGGCAGCCGCCAAGGCCGCAGCCGAAAAGGCCGCGGCCGAGAAGGCAGCCGCCGACAAGAAGGCGGCCGAAAAGAAGAAGGCCGATGACGCCGCGGCCGCGAAGAAAGCCGCGGAAGAGAAGGCACGACTGGCGAGCGAGGCGGAACTACGGGCCAGGCTTGCGGCCGAAGAACGTGGCAATGCGCTGCGCAACAGTGATGAGGCCGCGCGCTGGCATGCATCGATCGTGGCGAAAATCGAACGCGCCTGGATCAAGCCCGGCTCGGCACGGGCAGGCGTCACGTGTATCGTCTCGGTCAGCCAGGTACCGGGCGGCGAAGTGACCGCGGTGCGCGTGACCAGCTGCAGCATCGACGACGCGGCGCTTCGTCAATCAGTGGAGAACGCCGTTTACGGTGCATCGCCGCTGCCGCCGCCCCCGGATCCGGCTCTGTTCGAACGCAATTTGGAGCTAACATTCGCCCCGCAATGAGTGACCGCATGAAAAAACTCGCGTTGATGATCCTTGCCGCAACGGGCCTGGCGAGCCCGGCATTCGCGCAGCTCAGGCTGACCATCACCTCCGGCGTCACGGATCCAATTCCCATTGCCGTGGTGCCGTTCGCGCGCGCCGTGCCGGCCGATGGCGGCCTGGACGTGGCCAACGTGGTGCAACGGGATCTCGAGAGCAGCGGCCGCTTCAAGGGCATGCCGCGCACCGACATGATCAACACGCCGACCTCGGCCGCGCAGGTCGACGCCGCCGCCTGGAAGCAGATGCGCAACGACTATGTCGCGGTCGGCCGCCTCGGCACCACGGCCGCCGGCGACCTGACCGTCGACGTCGAACTGGTCAACGTGCTCAATGGCCAGCCAGTGCTCAGCAAGCAGTGGACCACCAAGCCCGCCAACCTGCGCAACACGGCTCATCGCGTGGCCGACGCCATCTACAAGGCGATCACCGGCATTCCCGGCGCGTTCGCCACGCGCATCGCCTACGTGTCGGTGGACGGCAAGGCGCCGAACCTGCACTACCAGCTCATCATCGCGGATGCCGACGGCGAGAACCCGCGCAAGGTGCTGCAGTCCGATCGCCCGCTGATGTCGCCGGCCTGGTCCTCGGACGGCAAGTGGCTGGCCTACGTGTCCTTCGAGCGGCGCGTCTCGGCCGTGTACGTACAGGAAGTGAGCTCGGGCAAACGCAGCATGGTGTCGGCGCGCGCCGGCATCAACGGCGCCCCGGCGTGGTCGCCGGACGGCAAGAAGCTCGCGCTGACGCTGTCGGGCAACAACGGCAACCTCGACATCTATCTACTGGACCTGGCCTCGCAGGCGCTCACCCGCCTCACCGACGATCCGGGCATCGACACCGAGGCGGCGTTCGCGCCCGACGGCAGCGCCATCTACTTCACCTCGGACCGCTCCGGCAGTCCGCAGGTGTACAAGCTCGGCCTGTCCGGCGGCGACCGGCCGCGCCGCGTGACGTTCACCGGCACGTATAATGCGCGCCCGCGCGTGTCGCCCGACGGCAAGCAACTGGCGGTGCTGACGCTCGACAACGGTTCGTACCGCATCGCCGTCCAGGACCTGGGCACGAACACCATGCAGGTGTTGTCGAAAGGCAGCCAGGACGAATCCCCGAGTTATGCGCCCAATGGCGCCATGGTCATCCTCGCCGGGCGCGAGCGCGGCCAGGGCGTGCTGCAGACCATTTCGATCGATGGACAGACCTCGTTCCGCCTGAACGCGGACGCGGGTGAAGTGCGTGAACCGGTGTGGGGGCCGTTTCTTCCTTAAGGAGCTCAAATGAAGAATGTTGTATTGACCACGGTTCTCATCGCGTCGCTGGGTTTCATGGCGGCCTGCAAAACCAAGCCGGAGCCGACTCCGCCGCCGCCGCCGCAACAGACGTCGGACACCAGCGGCGTGGGTGATGCCGGTGCCACGGTGGACGACACCGCCACCGGGGGCCCCACGGGCGAGCTGCTCTCCAAGCGCGTCGTGTACTTCGATTTCGATCGCGCCGACATTCGCGCGGATTCGCAGGCGGTGGTCTCCGCGCACGCGGCGTTCCTCGCGAAGAATCCTTCGCAGAAGGTCCGCCTGGAAGGCCACGCGGACGAGCGCGGCTCGCGCGAGTACAACATCGGTCTCGGCGAGCGCCGTGGCCAGGCGGTGCGCCGCGCCCTGCTGCTGTCGGGTGTCGCCGAGGCGCAGTTGAGCACGGTGAGTTACGGTGAAGAGCGCCCGGCGGTCGCCGGCAGCGACGAGCAGGCCTATGCGCTCAATCGCCGCGTCGAGATCGTGTACCTCAAGTAACGGTTGGCGAGGTTGGCCATGAACTATCGTTTCGTCGTCGTCGCCGCCCTGTCGCTGGTCGGTTGTGCCACTTCGCCGGAGGAAGATCCGGTGCAGATCCGCATGAACGATCTCGATCAGCGCCTGCAACGCATCGAGCGCGTGATGACCAACCAGAGCCTGCTGCAGATGGCCCAGCGCATCGACGCGCTGCAGGCGGATCTCAGCCGCATGCGCGGCGAGGTCGAATTGCTGCAGAACCAGAGTGAAGGTGGAAAGTCGCAGTCGCGCGCCCTGTACGGTGACCTCGAGAAGCGGCTCGCCGCGCTCGAGACGCTGGGCGGAGTGGGCGGCGCGGCCGCGGGTGCCGCCGGCGCCGGCAGCGCGTTGCCGGCGGCCCCGGCGCCCGGAGGCGAGCAGGGCGCCTACGACGCCGCGTTCAGCGCGCTCAAGGGCGCCGACTACCCCAAGGCCATCTCGGGCTTCAAGGGCTTCGTGGCTAGCTACCCGCAGAGCCCGCTGGCCAGCAATGCCCAGTACTGGCTCGGCGAGGCCTACTACGTGACGCGCGATTACCCGAATGCCATCACCGCGTTCCAGACGGTCACGGCGCAGTGGCCCGATTCGCGCAAGGCGCCCGACGCGCTGGTGAAGATCGGCTTCACGCAGGCGGCACTGGGACGCAATGGCGACGCCAAGGTCACGCTCGAGAGCGTGTTGCAGCGTTATCCCGGCACGGAAGCCGCGCAACTCGCGACGGAGCGCCTGAAGCGCCTGCCAGCCAATGCCAGATGAACCAGCCGGTCAAGGAAGCCGAGCAACGTCTCAAGATCACGGAGATCTTCTACTCGTTGCAGGGTGAAGCGGACACGGTGGGATTTCCCACCGTGTTCGTGCGTCTCACCGGCTGCCCGCTGCGTTGCCAGTACTGCGACACCGCCTACGCGTTCCACGGCGGCGAGTGGATGAGCATCGAGGGCGTGCTCGGCCGCGTGGCGGAGTTCGCGCCGCGCCACGTCTGTGTCACGGGCGGCGAACCGCTGGCGCAGAAAAATTGCCTGCCCTTGCTCGAACGACTGTGCGATGCGGGTTACCGCGTGTCGATCGAGACCAGCGGCGCCATGCCGCTCGCGGCCGTGGACGCGCGCGTGATCCGCGTCGTGGACGTGAAGACGCCCGGGTCGAACGAGGAGCGACGCAATCGCTACGCGGACCTCGCGCTGCTGCGGCCGGAGGAGCAGGTCAAGTTCGTGATCTGCGATCGCGCGGATTTCGAATGGAGCCGCGCCAAGGTCGCCGAACTCGGCTTAAGTTGCGGCGTGTTGTTCTCTCCCAGCGCCGAACAACTGCCGGCGCGCGAACTCGCGGACTGGATCCTCGCCGACCGCGTTCCCGTGCGCTTCCAGCTCCAGCTCCACAAGGTCCTGTGGGGCAACGTCCCCGGCAAATGAGCATGCGCGCCATCGTCCTGCTGTCCGGCGGACTCGATTCCGCCACGGTGCTGGCCCTGGCGCGCGAGCAGGGCCGGGAGTGCTACGCGCTCTCGGTGGGCTACGGCCAGCGTCACGGCGTGGAGCTCGAGGCCGCCGCGGCGGTGGCGCGTGCGCTCGGCGCGCGCGAACACCGCGTGATGCGTGTGGACCTTGCCAACATCGGCGGCTCGGCGCTCACCGATCATTCCATCGCCGTGCCGACTTCCGCATCGGCCGGCATCCCCGTGACCTACGTGCCGGCGCGCAACACCATCATGTTGTCGCTGGCGATGGCCTGGGCCGAGGTGCTGGATGCGCGCGAGATCCACGTGGGCGTGAACGCCATCGACTATTCGGGGTACCCGGACTGCCGGCCCGAGTTCATCGCGGCGTTCGAAAACCTCGCGGGGCTCGCCACCCGGGCCGGCGTGGAAGGGAGAAAACTTTCCATCCGCGCGCCGTTGCTCCACCTGAGCAAGGCGCAGATCGTGCGCGAAGGAACACGCCTGGGCGTGGACTATGGGCAGACTGTGTCGTGCTACCAGGCGGACGCCGCCGGGGCTGCCTGCGGCTTGTGTGATTCCTGCAGGTTACGGCGGGAAGGCTTTGTTTCTGCTGGGGTTTCCGACCCCACGCGCTATCGCAAGTGATCGTGTAGACTGCGCGCCCTCTGAATCCCGGGTTGGTAGCTCAGCGGTAGAGCAGCGCCCTTTTAAGGCGTTGGTCGTGGGTTCGAATCCCACCCGACCCACCATTCGTCCGACAGCGTGACGGAATCCTCTGGTAGTTAGGCCGACAGGGTCGCGGCGCGCGCCTCGCAAGAAACTCGCCGCGCGCGGCAGTTCTTTCAACCCGTTGAAACTCATTCGCCATCCGGGCGCCCGGCTGCGGCTTCACGCCGCTCTCCGGTTGGCACGTCATTTGCCTCTCGATACCCGTCAACCGAAGAGAGGAGAAGACATGAAATCGACCAGACTACTGATCGCCGGGGCCGCCGCGGCCCTTCTGCCGCTGGCAGCCGCCATCGCGCAGACGCCGGATCGCGACACGCAACCCTCGCAGCCTTCACAGCAGGGCACCACCTTCGAGTCGCTCGACGCCAACAGCGACGGGAAGATTTCGAAGGCCGAGGCCGCGGCCAACGAGAACGTATCCGCGCAGTTCTCGAAGTACGACCAGAACGGCGACGGCTTCATCGAGCGAAGCGAAGTCAACAGCGCCAACGGCTCGAGTCCCCCGCCGAGTCCTCAATAACCGTGCTTTGAGCATGCCTGCGCGGTCTGTCCGGCCGCGCAGGTCCATCGGCCTTCCGCTTGCGGCCCGCGACAGCGGCATCGCATGATGCGCACCAAGAGCTGCGTATCGTCAGCGGGGGGATCCATGAAGGCGATGTCGATCGTTGCGGGTGCCGTTTGCGCATTCGTTTGTACGTCACAGGTGTTCGCGGCGGATGCCAGGGCCGGCACGGACTGGAAACCGCTGTTCAACGGCAAAAACCTCAGCGGCTGGTCGGTGCACTACGCGTCCAGGACGCCGGCCGAGGCGCCGCCGCCCGCCAGCATCTTCGCGGTCGAGAAGGGCGTCATTCACGCCTATCCCACCCAGGCTGCCGGCAGCGAGCAGCCGAACGCGTATATCGAGACCAACGCGGAATACCAGGACTACGTCATCAGCCTCGAATACCAGTGGGGCGAGAAGAAATTCGCGCCGCGCATGAACCTGGTGCGCGACGCCGGGCTCATCTACCACGTGCATCGCGAGCGCCCGGCGGACTGGCCTGCCGGCGCCGAGGCGCAGATCCAGGAGGGTGACGTCGGCGATTCCTGGGCCGTGTCCTCGCAGATCTCCTCGTTCGTGGATCCGAAGACGGGTCGTTATGCCTTGCCGGAGAACGGCGGCGTGCCGGTGACCGTGGGACACGATGGCAAGTTCGAACGCACCCGTCACAACAAGGTGAACGAGTACCCGGGCTGGAACACGCTCGAGGTCATCGTGCGCGATGATCGCGCCACGCACGTGGTCAACGGCGTGACCAACATGCGCGTGTACGACCTCAAGAGCTGGGACGCGGCGTCCAGCTCCTGGATCAAGGTGGACAAGGGCAAGATCGCATTGCAGGCGGAAAGCGCCGAAATCTTCTATCGCAACATCCGCATCCGGCCGCTGACCAATGCCGACGACATGCCGCCGGAACCCAAGGTGAC
>Ga0070665_100003436_pt1 | contig 16914 bp, 14 predicted proteins | sample KBSS13metaG_FD_65862 | JGI IMG/M metagenome (GOLD analysis project Ga0070665, IMG submission 65862) | Switchgrass rhizosphere microbial communities from Kellogg Biological Station, Michigan, USA - KBS S1-3 metaG | ecosystem: Host-associated > Plants > Roots > Rhizosphere > Soil ... | reverse complement strand
ATCAGGCAGAGCAGCCAGGCCATCACGAACGGCAGCGGGTACAGAAAGTCCATCGCCAGCCGGCTGTGGATCATGTGGGCCGGCGTGAGAGCGAGAAGCCCCGCTGCGACGGCGGCCAGGAACGGGCGATCGAACACCCGCGCTGCGACGAGATAGACCAGCACGATGTCGATCAACCCGAGGACGACCGTGGGCAGCCGGATGGCCCACTCTGAAACCGGCAGCACCGTAAGAAACAGCGCCGTGAAATAGACGGGAATCGGCTGGAACCACACGTCCGGCTGCGTGTTGGGCGGCCACTGAAAGTACAGCGGCAGCCAGCGACCGTTGATGTCGCGAGCGGTGGACGCGATTTGATGGCCGTTCAGCCCGAAGAACACTTCGTCGTGTGCCAGGTACGCCGGCGAGTACCCGAGAAACGGCGCGTACAGCAGGCACGCCGCCGCGGCGATCAGCACGACCGCAGGCAGCGTGATGCGGCTGTTCACGCGGGCGTCCACCTGGCCGCTCCCGGTGCCGGGCGCAGGACGGCCGAGAGCACGTAGAACAGGAGCGCGACCACGAGCAGGTAGTTGAAGCCGATCATGAGCGACAGCGACTCGGCCAGGCCGCCGAGCATCGAGCCCGCGATGTTCGATCCGAAGTCGACGTTCGGTTGCGCGCTCTGCCGGAACGACATCGCGAACACGATGCCGGCAAAGAAAATCGGGACGAAGATGACCAGGCACGACGCGACGATCTTCTGCGACCCCGGCAGCGCCAGGAACGTGCTCATCGGCACGAGGATGTTCACGCCCAGCGCCGCGAAGAGCAGGGCGTAGTACAGCCACAGCTTCGCGGGCTTCACCAGGAGCACGAACACGTTGCTGGCCAGCACCATCACGAGGATCGCGAAGAAGGCGATCGAATTGACGATCCAGGTCGATCCGAACAGGAGCGCGAGGTGCACGACGCTCTTCGTTTCGAAGAGCATGAACCCGGCCCCGAGAAAGAACATCTGCCAGTTGGGCCCGCCGCCGGCGCCGGGCCGGAAGAAATACAGGACGACGACCGACAGCAGCGCGAGCAGCCCGATGCTCCGCAGGTTCAGCGCCGGGATGGCCCGCTCGCGAAGATAGAGAAACGGCCAGTCGTCCGTCGGCACGCGGTCCACGCCCTGGGTCTCTATGACGGCAGGCGCCACCCGGTTCCAGTCGGCGTCGGTCGAACCGGCCAGCGCCGGCGGCCTGGCGCCAAAGCCGTTCAGGGTGTGGTTGATCCGGGTGGTGTTGTTGGCCCAGAATGAGCCGTCCGATTCGAACTTCTGCCGAATCCGGGCCACGGGCGAACCGCCGGCATCCGCGCGATCGCGGCTGGCGAGCACGAACGTGATCATGTTCGGCTGCGCTTCCTGCGATCGGATGACGTCCACGTGCGGGAACGTCATCACGAGCGGCCTGGCGCCGAACGCCCGCTCGGCCATCTGATCGATTCGGGCCACGATCCAACCCTGCCGGAACTCGTTGTACACCGCGAACACGCCGCCGGGCTTCAGCCGCGCGGCGACGTCGGCGAACGCCTGCTCCGTGAACAGGAAGCTCTCGAGGCGGATGCTGGAATAGCCCGAGTGGAGCACCAGCGAGTCGACGAGCGCGTAGACGATCAGATCGTACTGGCGGGTCGTCGTGCGCACGAAGCTCCGGCCGTCGCCGATGTGAATCGTGACCCGTGGATCCTGATACGGGTGGTTCGGATGCTCCGCGCGCCCGATGTCGTTGATCGCCGGATCGATTTCGAGCGCGTCCACGTGCTTCGCGCCGTTCTTGAGCGCGGCGGCGACGTCGTTCCCGGACCCGGCGCCGATCACCAGGACGTCCTCGAACGCCGGACCTCCCGCGTCGCGGTTCAGCAGGTGCGGCACTTCGTACCCGGGCGCGTGCTCGTCCAGGTTCGCCATCACCTGGTGCCCGATGTTGTTGGTCTCAATCCGCCCGAGCGCCGGGCTGTACTGAATCTTGTAGTAGGGCGACCACATCTGCACCTGCAGCGTGGGGAACCGCTCGAAGGGCGCCCAGACGGACGTCGTGTACCCGGAGGCGCCCATGAACGCCACCATCAGGACCAGCTCGACGATCTGTACGGTGGTGCGCTGCTTCAGAAAGTACGCCCAGACGACGGCCACAATCGCGAACCATGTCATCGGCGTCGTCCGAACGTAGGACGCGAGCGCGAACGCGGCGATACCGGCGAGACTGCCCGCGATGTTGCTGATGTAGGCCGTCAACCGATCGTCGGCCTCGTTGAACGCGCGCCCCATCACCTGGCCGATGCCGGCAAACACCAGCGCGATGAGCACGAAGAACGCGGCCGCGAGGACCTCGATCGGCACGACGAAGGACGCCACGTCCCGCGCGCGATATTCCGTGCCGAAGTACACCTGCTGCGGCGAGCCCTGCCCGCCGACGTCCACCATCACGCGACCGTAGTGGTTGTAGGCCAGCAGGCTGAGGTACGCCATTGCGGCCGCCGTCAGGAACAGCGGCATGACCGCACGGCTCCAGTCGCGCTTGCTCGACGCCGCGAGGCAGCCGACCGACATGCCCAGGAACGTCGCGAGCAGGACGATGTTCGTGAAAAAGGTCAGGAACACCACGGTGCTGCCGAACCAGCGGATGCAGGCGAGCTCGAAGAACAACAGGAGGAAACTGACGAGAAACAAATCCGCGTACGGGCGTTTGCCGTTCATCGCGCTGCCCCCCCGGCGGCGGCCATTCCGGCGTGGGGACGCTTGCGCCCCCAGAAGTACAGGCCCGCCGCGATCCGCTCGGCGCCCGGACGGTGCCCGACGACTCGGTCGAGATACTTGATCGGAGCGGTCAGCCAGCCGCTGGCGATCGCCGCCGGCGTGCGCAGGGTCTTCGGCGCCCAGAGCGGGAGGTATTCACGAAGCATCCAGGCCAGCGCCGAACTCGGACCGACGGAGACGCCCTTCGCGAGCGGCTCGAAGCCCTCCAGCAGCACGTCGAGACCCGGCAGGGTGTATCTCTGGTAGTCGTGCGGATCGGCGTGAAAGCCCTGAAGAAACGGCACGTCCACGTATAGCTGTCCGCCGGGCCGCAGCACGCGAATCATCTCCGACACCACGCCTCGCGGGTCCGGCACGTGCTCGAGAACGGCCTCGCTGATCACGAGATCGAAGGTCTCATCGAGAAACGGGATGCGGGTCGCATTTGCCACGAGGTCTACGTTGTCGAACGCATCGATGTCCAGGTTGACGACGTCCGCGCGAAGCCGGCGGGTGCCCGACCCGACGTCGAGGACCAGGGCTCCCTGAGGACACCCCTCGAGCGCGCGACTCGCCCCGGCATAGCCCCCGACGTACTCGCTGGGGGTCGGCGGCGTGCACATGCGCTTCAACCTGGAGCGGAAATCGCCCGGGCCGGTCTCTTTCGTTCGGCCCAGACCTTTCACGTGTTCCCATTCTTCTGGCGCGACCATGATCGGGATCCCGGCGATTCGTTCGAACGCGGCCCCGCATGATGGGCAGCCAACGCGATCGGTTTCCAGCACGGCTCGCGCCCCGCACGCCACGCACGCGAGGCGCCCGTTCACGCGATCTAGCGGGCTCACCGGAACAAGTCCTCCGCCGCCACGAACCTCACCTCGGGGAACCCGGCCGCGTAGTCGAGGAACTTCCGCAGCACCCCGGCCATCGTCTCGTCGATTTCCCAATGATGGGTGGCGAGGCAGAAGTGTCCGCCGGCCGCACGCGCCTCGTCGAAGCCGCGGGCCAGTTCGTCGAACGTCGTGCCGGGAATCAGGCCGTGGCAGCCGAATTCGGCGTGACGGCCGTAGCGCAGCACATGGGGAAAGATCAGCCGGTCGGACTTCGTCCGGCCGGTCGCTTCGCGAAACCGCCGGACGCGCCAGAAGTTCACCGCGGTCCGCAGTTCCCAGGGCCTCATGGACGGCCGGAACGACAGAAACGATCCGAGCAGGTTGAGCCCGGCGGCGCTCACCGCGCGAAGGCCCGCCTTCGACAGCGCGTTGTGAGGCGGAACGAAAATCCCGATCGGCGCATCGAGCACCTTCCGCAGGTATGCCAGCCCCTCCGCCACCCGTCGGCCCGGATCGGGCGCGGCCTGGAACTCGTAGCCGTCCGGGAAGTCCTCGTGCGTGTATCCGTGCAGGGCAATGGTCGCGCGACGAGCGGCGACCAGCTGTTTGAGGCTGTGCACGAGCTCCGGGTTGCGGTCGAGCGGGAAAGCCTCGCCGGAATGCCAGTTCGCCTCCGGAATTCCCGCGCGTTCGTAGCCGATGGCGAACGGCACGGTCGCCAGGCACACCGGAACGCGGTCCCATACGTCGCCGTACACCCGTTCGAGCAGCCCGGGCGGAGTGAAATAGCACGTGTCGTCGTCGCGCAGCGCGACTTTCATGCCGCGATCTGCGCGTAGATGGTTTCGAGCTGCGACGCGATGACATCCCAGGAAAACTGCCGCATGGCCCAGGCGCGGGCGCCGGCGCTCATCGCGCGCAGCCGGGAGCGGTCACTCAGCAAGTCGATCACCGCGGACGCCAGGCCATCGACGTCGCCGTTCTCGAAGACCACGCCGCTCTCGCCCGGCCGGACCGTCTCCGGCAGCCCCCCCGCACTCGAGACGACCACGGGGACACCAGAGGCCTGCGTTTCGAGCGACGTCAGCCCGAGCGCCTCGGGAAATACGGACGGCACGACGCCGACGGTCGCGCCGCGATACACGGCCGCAAGCTCGGCGTCGACGTAGGTCGGCCCGCACAGCTCGACGCGCGGGATCGTCCGGCACCGATCCGCCAGCTTCCGGTAGAACGGCGACGGCTCCGCGTTCCAGTACGAATGCGGCCCGACGATCTTGAGCCTGGCGCCGCTCACCTGCTTGCCGATCACACGCTCGAAGGCGTCAAGGAGAAGGTGAACACCTTTGCGCTCTTCCACCCTGCCGACGAAGAGAATGGTCGGCTCAGCCGACTCGAACTTTGCGTGGGGGTCGGGATGGAACATCGCCCCGTCCACTCCGTTGTAGAGCGTCGTCATCCGGCCGCCGAGATCGGGATAGAGATCGAGCGTGTGCCGCTTGATGAAATCGGAAACACACAGGACGCGCGCGGACCGTTCGAACGCCCGCCGGAACAGGATGCGATCCCACGCCCGATAGCAGAAGTTCCAGCCGTAGCTCATGCTGTGCAGGGTGATGACGTGGCGCCCGGTGGACATGCCGCCCAGATATGCCCCGGCAGGCCGGCTGTGATGATGGACGATGTCGGGGCGTAACTGCCCGAGCACGCGGCCGACGCCGCGGAAATACCAGAGGCCGCGAAACAGCGAGGCCGCGCGCCCACTGTCCAGCGAGTGGGGAATCCGCACGAAGTGATAGTGAACCCCCTCGACGTGCGATTCCGCCGCCCCGTCGTCGTGGCTGCGTGAGACGACATGAACGTCGTGTCCACGGCTCGCCAGCCGCTGCGCCGCGTCCCGAATCCATCGTTCGATCGCACCGCCCTTGACGGGCGGGACCGGCAGCAGTTCGGGCGCCACATGACAAATCCTCACGCGCGATTGACTGTCTGGAGCCCGTCGGCGCCCGCGCGGTGAAAGAACTGATACGGAAGCGACACGACACCGTCTTCTTCGGTGCCGCTCAGCCCTCCAGCGCCGCCGCTCGCCGTGACCGCGAATCGCGGGCCCGCCATCAGGACGTCATACGGCAGAATCTGCCTGGCGTCCGTGATCGACAGCCGGAGGACGTACTGGCGCGGGCGAAGCGCGAGGTGCGTGAAGCGACATTCGATCGCTCCCGCCGCGGCGACGCCGGTCGGGCCGTCGCCCGCCGAACTCGCCGTCGTGATGACGACGCCGGTGTCGACGTCGACAATCGCGATCTGGAACACGGCCCGCTGGATGGAGGCATCGGCTCGGTAGGTCGCGCGCACGATGAGCGAATCGTCCGCTTCGATGAGTCCGGCGGGGTTCCCGCCGGCATCCAGCAGTTCGACGGAGACGTATCTCACCTCGCCGGTCCCGGTGCGCTGCGTCTGAAGCGCTGCGTCCCCGTCGCCCAGCGCGGCGAGATTGACTTCGTTCATGTACTGCTCGGTGATCTGCGCGGCCGGGCCGTACGCGCGGACCTGGCCCTTGTCGAGCCACAGAATGTCCGTGCACAGCCGCCGGACGTTCCACAGATCGTGCGAGATGAACAGCACCGTCTTCCCTTCGGCGATCAGGCCTCTGAGCGCCTCGATGGCCCGCCGGCGGAAAGGCGCGTCACCCACCGCGAGCACTTCGTCCACCAGGACGATATCGGGCCGGCTGAAGATGGCGACGGCGAAGCCGAGCCGCGCGTACAGTCCCGAGGAGTAGCGCTTCATCGGGGTATCGATCAGCGGCGCCACGTCGGCAAAGTCCACGATCGCGTCGAAGCAGCGATCCGTTTCACGCCTCGTGAGGCCGAACAGGCCGGCGCCCAGGTAGACGTTTTCACGCCCCGTCAGCTCGTGGTGAAAGCCCGCGCCCAGTTCAATCAGCGACACCACGTGTCCGCCGATCCGCACGGATCCCTGCGTCGGCCACGTCACGCGCGACACCAGCTTCAGCAGCGTGGTCTTGCCGGCGCCGTTGCGGCCGATGATGCCGAGTCCCGCACCCTGGGGGACGTCCAGGCTGACATCGCGGAGCGCCCACATCGTCGCGTCGACGCTGCCGTGTTCCGCCGTGTGGATTTCCTCGCGATGTCCGCGCAGGCGGTTGACCTTCGAGGCGATCAGATCCATGACGGTACGCGACCGGCTGGTCCGGTATCGTTTTCCGACGTGATCGAGCTGAATGGAAAGCATGGCGGGCGAACGCGCGTCAGATGACGTCGGCGAAGTACTTATCCATCCGCTTGAACGTGAAGAACGCGACGACGACGAGCGCGACCGTCATCGACAGCGAAACGCCGGCCAGCTGCCAATCAGGGGGGCGGCCGAACAGGATGCCCGAGCGGGCGCCTTCCACGATCGCGGTGAGCGGGTTGAGGACGTAAAACGGCCGTAACCGTTCGGGCACCGCGGACATCGGATACGCGACCGGCGTGATGTAGAGCCACAGCTGCAGCGCAATCTGGATGACGGGGTTGACGTCTCGATAGAAGACGTTCAGCGCAGACGTGAACAGCGTCACCCCGACCGTGAAGAGGATCAGCTGGCCGAAGCACAGCAGGACCATCAGGCTCCAGGCATTGACGCCGACGCCGTAATACACCATGAGCAGGGCGAACAACCCCGCGGCGGCGGCGAAGTCGATCAGGCGCGAGCACACCTGCGCGAGCGGCAGAATCTCGCGGGGGAAATACGTCTTCGTCACGATGTCGCGGTACGTCACCAGGCTGCCGGTACCGGAACTGACCGAGTTCGAGAAGAAGAACCAGAACATCAGACCCGTGTATGCGAACAGCGGATACGGCGCGCCGTCGGAGGGCAGCTTTCCGAGCCGGGAAAACACCACGGTGAAGACCGCCATCGCGGCGATCGGCTGGGCAATCGCCCACCCGATGCCGAAAAACGACTGGCTGTAGCGGCCCATCACCTCGCGTTTCGTGAGGTTCACGAGCAGCTCGAGGTATGCCGCCGGCGAGATTCGCTCGGCCCGATCGCTCAGCGCGTGGATCAATCGAGCGCGAATTCCTTTCGCCAGGAGTCGTCCTGCGGCACGGGCGCCTGCTCGGTCTTGGCGAGCAGGAAGTCCTCGAGCACCAGGGCGTCCATGTCGGTGCGAGCGAAACACCGGTAGGCGTCTTCCGGCGTGCAGACGATGGGTTCACCGCGAACGTTGAACGAGGTGTTCACGAGCACCGGGCAGCCGGTGCTGCGGTAGAACGCGTCGAGGATCGCGTAATAGAACGGGTTGGTCTCCCGCCTCACCGTCTGAATTCGTGCCGAGTAGTCCACGTGGGTGACGGCCGGAATCGTGGACCGCGGCACGTTGAGCTGCTCGATGCCCCAGAGCGCGCCGGCGTCGTCGGTCTTCGGCAGCCGCCGGCCAGGCTGGACGTCGGCAACAATCAGCATGTAGGGGCTGTCGCCCTCGAACTCGAACCACTCACCCACGTGTTCGCGGAGCACCGACGGCGCGAAGGGCCGGAACGACTCGCGGAACTTGATCTTCAGGTTCATCATCGACTGCATCCGCGGCGACCGCGGGTCGCCGATGATCGAACGGCCGCCGAGCGCACGCGGGCCGAACTCCATCCGCCCCTGAAACAGCCCGACCACCTGTTCGCTGGCAAGCAGTGTGGCGATTTCGCCGGCAAGCGCAGCCCGCTCGAGGCGCCGCGCCGGGTAGCCATGCCGATCCAGGAACCCGCGAATCTCGTCGCCGCTGAACCGGGGACCGAGATACGACCCGCTCATGCCGTCGGCGTAGCGAGGCACCGTGGTGGGGTTCGCGGCGGCCGAGGGCCGCTCCCAGGTTCCACTCGCCTCGGGGCTCGTCCGCGGCTTGCCGAGGTGCCGATGCCAGAGGCTCAGCGCGACGCCAACGGCGCCGCCGGCATCGCCTGCCGCGGGCTGAACCCAGATCTGATCGAACACCTTCTCGCGCACGACCCGCCCGTTGCCGACGCAGTTGAGCGCGACGCCGCCGGCCAGGCACAAGTCGCGCATGCCGGTCTCCTGCCGCGCGAAGCGCGCGGTCTTGAGCATCACCTCCTCGGTGATCTCCTGGACCGATCGCGCGAGGTCCATCTCGCGTTGCGTCAGCTTCGCCTCGGGCTGCCGTGCCGGACTCTTGAAGAGCCGTTCGAACGCGGTGCCCGTCATCGTCAGCCCGGCGGGGTACGTGAAGTACTCCATGTTCATCCACAGGCTGCCGTCGTCACGAATCTCCAGCAGGTGGTCCTTGATGGTCTGCACGTACTTCGGCTCGCCGTACGGGGCGAGGCCCATCACTTTGTACTCGCCGGAGTTGACCTTGAAGCCCGTGAAATACGTAAACGCTGAATACAGCAGCCCGAGCGAATGGGGAAACCGCAGCTCGCGGATCAGTTCGATTTCGTCGCCCCGGCCGACGCCGATCGACGAGGTAGCCCACTCGCCCACGCCGTCCATGGTGACGATGGCCGCCTGTTCGAACGGCGACGGATAGAACGCCGACGCGGCGTGCGACTCGTGGTGTTCGCCGAACAGGACCTCGCCTTCGAAACCCTCGAGCTGCTTGCGGATGTCGTCGGCCATCCACAGCCGCTCGCCCAGCCACAGCGGCATCGCCATCAGGTATGACTTCAGCCCTGCCGGCGCGAACGACACGTAGGTTTCGAGCAGGCGGGCGAACTTGACGAGCGGTTTCTCGTAAAACCCGACGAGCTCCAAGTCGCGCACGCCGATGCCCGCCTCGCGGAGGCAGTACTCGACGGCGCGCGCCGGGAAACTCGCGTCGTGCTTCTTGCGGGTGAAGCGCTCTTCCTGCGCGGCGGCCAGAATGCGCCCGTCTTCCACCAGGCAGGCCGCTGCGTCGTGGTAGTACGCGGAGATTCCGAGAATGCGCTGCGGCACTCAGAACAACGTGTAGATGAACGGCGCGACGGCGCTCGACTGCGAGAACACGATCAGCAACCCGAACAGGACGAACACGACGACGATGGGCACGAGCCAGTACTTCTTTTCCTGGCGGAGAAACGTCCAGAACTCCGATAGCACGCGACCTTTGCTCATAGAGCCCTCAACTCAATACATCCGCTCGTAATGCCGCCGGTCGCGGTAGCGGCCGGGATACGGCGACCAGCCGGGCCACGAAGACCGTCTGCGGGCGAGCGGATCCTTTCCTGTCATCCGCCAGAGAAGACCGAGGGGCACGAGAACGATGACGAACAGCACGGTGAGAATCACGCGCGCGTTGATGTAGCCGAGCGTACGCGCAAAGCGCCACCACCACACGTTCGGCAGCTTGAGGGCCGCGGGCCACACGGCCCCGAGCAACACGAGCACGCCGCCGATGCTGCCGATGACTTCGGCCCGAAGCATCCGGCCGCGCCACGCGAGCAGCGCCGCGATGAGGCACAGAAAACCGCCCACCGAGAGCCCGAACGACCGCTCGGTGCCGCCGGGGAGCGACTGGCCGTCTTTGTTCATCGGCGTCGTTCGCTCACGGAAGCGTCTCGAGCACGACGGGCGCCAGCGCGGCGGCGATCTTCTGGTTGCCGCCGGCGGTCAGGTGCAGGCCGTCGTACGCCATCGCGGCATCGTGCAGGTCCACGAGCGTTCCCAGGTTCACGTAGCGCACCTGGGGGTCGCTGCCGAACTCGCGCTGCAGGTTCGCGGCAAGCGCCTGCTGCTGCTGGACGTGCAGATCGGACAGGTACGGCTGCGTGACGACAATCACGCGCTGACCGCGCTGGCGCGCGAGGCGGACCGCGGCGTCAATCGCGCCGCAATACTGACTCCACCGGCCGCAGGACGTCTCGTAGGCCGTGCCCTCGGCCGGCCCACCCGGCGTGAGACGTCCGAAGCGATGCTCGAGTCCGAGCGCGATGTCGGCGGTGGCCTTCATGGCACCCGCGGTCACGCGGGTGGCGAGCCCCGGCCGGAAGACGATCTCCCGCGAGGCGTACGCCGCGTTCAGGTCGCCGCCGTTCATCAGCGACATCGCTTTTTCAGTGAGCACCAGGGGAAAGATGGGAAGGTAGCCGGTCCACCGGAAGACAGGCGATTGATGCCGCCACGCGACGTAGTGCCCGAGCGTCGCATCGGTCGGACTCGCACCGTTGGCCGCGTCGCTGGCATCCGGCAGTTCGAGATCGTTATAGCCTTCGTACAGAATGACGACGTCGTATTTCAGGTAGCCGTAGTCGTTCATCGTCGTGACGAAGGTCCCGACCGAGTCCCTCGGCGCGCCGAGATTGATCACGGTGACCGGAACGTCGCGCGGGCGGATGGTGTTGAGCTGGCGCTCGACGGCATGCGGCCACGACTCGTTCCACGGAAGGCCATAGCCGAAGACCGTGCTGCCGCCGAGCGCGACCACGCGCAACTCGCCTGGTTTCTTGCGTCCGACGGACGGACCGCGATAACCCCAGACGTTCAGCCCGGCGATGCCTTCAACGCGCTGGTGCAGGTAAATATCGAAGGCGAGCAATGCCGCGAGACACACGAGCATCACGGCCACGCACGCGACGACGACGAATACGGCTCGCCGGCGGCGCGACAACACCATCGGCGGCTCGCCAGACCCGCTGGTGGCGGTCATACGGCCATCATTTGTGATGATACAGTGATGCCGCCGATTCGATGGCCGGCCACCCCGCGCATCCCCCCGACCCCGTTCGCGTCCTCCGGCTCATCACGCGCCTGAACATCGGCGGCCCCGCCATTCAGGCAATCACGCTGTCGGATCGCCTGACCGCGCGCGGGTTTCGCACGCTGCTGGCCTACGGCAGCCTGGGAGACGGCGAAGGTGACATGGGCGACCGGCTGCCGCCCGATGTCGAGGCAACCCATCTCCCCATGCTCCAGCGCCAGGTGGCGCCGGTCGACGACGTGCGTGCCGTGATCGCGGTGTGCAGCCTGCTGCGCCGCTATCGTCCGGCAATCGTTCACACTCATACGGCCAAGGCCGGCACTGTCGGCCGGGTGGCGGCCGCTCTCCACAATCGGACGGCCGGACGGCAATCTCCGGCCCGTGTGGTGCACACGTACCACGGTCACGTGCTGGATGGATATTTCAGCCCGGTCACGACGCAGGTCTTCACGTCGGCTGAACGGCAGATGGCCCGGCTCACCGACGCGATCGTCGCCATCTCGCCGCGGATCAAAACCGAACTGCTGGTCGACCATCACATCGGACGGGAATCGCAGTACCACGTCGTCCCGCTGGGCTTCGAGCTGGGCCCGCTGCTCGCCGTCGATGACGCCGCCCGCAGGGAGGCGCGAGGAACCCTGGGCATTCCCGCCGACGCGCATGTGGTCAGCACGGTGGGACGCCTGACGGCCATCAAGCAGCACGCGCTGTTTCTCGACACCGCGCAGCGGATCGGCCGCCTCGACGCGCGCGCCCTGTTTCTGATCGCGGGCGACGGCGAATTGCGCGGCACGCTCGAGGCGACCGCTCGCACGCTCGGCATCGGGCCGCAGACGCGATTTCTCGGATGGCGGCGCGACCTGCCGACCATCTATGCGGCCAGCGACGTGTTCCTGCTGACGTCGCGGAACGAGGGAACGCCGGTTGCGCTGATCGAAAGCCTCGCCGCTGGCGTGCCGGGCGTCAGCACCGACGTCGGCGGCGTGCGCGATGTCATCGACAACGACCAGGTGGGGTTGCTGGCGCCGTTCGGCGACAGCGAGGCGCTCGCTACCGCAGTCCTCGCGCTGCTCGCCGACGCGCCGCGGCGCGCCGCGATGGGCGAGCGCGGGCGCCGCGCCATGGCAACGCGATACACACTCGATCGTCTGCTCGACGATGTCGAGCGTCTGTACCGGGAGCTGCTGACCTGAGACGGTACAATGTGCCGCGTGACCGCTCGCCGCACCGTGTGGCTCGCCTGCGTCGTCGCCGTGCTGCACGGGGCGTTCTTCATCTGGTACCAGCGGCCGGACTGGCGCACGCAGTGGGCGGATCAAGAGGGTTATTCCCGGCTCGCCACGGCCCTCGCCACGACCGGCCGTTTCACACCGTATCCGGACAGCGCGCGCTTCATCCCTGAAGTGATTCGCACGCCGGTGTACCCGGCGTTTCTCGCGGTCGTCTACAAGGTCTTCGGCCAGGATCAGCTCTACGTGGCGGCGGCGCAAACCGGCCTCTTCGTGATGATCTGCCTGCTGGTGTTCGCGATTGCCAGACGCGTGACGACGGACCAGATCGCGAGCGCCGCGGCGCTGGCGACGGCGTTATTCCCGCCGATTCCGTATTTTGGCGCGCTGGTGATGACGGAAGTCTTCACGACGCTTCTCTTCACCGCGTCGATCTGGTTCGCCGTCCGCGCGCTCGATGAGCGCGACTCAGGCACGGGAACATGCCTCGGGCTCGGCGTTCTCAGCGCGTTGACCACGCTCAGCCGCCCGGCGTTCATCTTGTTTCCGATCCTGTGGGCGGCCATTGCGCTGGCCGTGCTTCCGCTGCTGGGTGTCCGCACGCCGATCACGATCCGTCGCGTCGCGATCGCCCTCGCGGCGTTCGCCGTCGTCATGCTTCCCTGGTTCGCCTACAACTACGTGAACGTGGGACGGTTCACGCTGTCGCCAGCCGGCGGGCTCGGCCGGGGGACGTGGGAAGGCTCGTGGCAGGCCGCGTGGCCGGGCCGGCTTCAGGCGGAGCTCACCGGGCTGGCCGAGAACTCCCGGGATCGCGCGGAACTGGATCGACAGGTGACCAGTGTCGCCGGCCGCGAACGTCTGCCGGCCGAACCGATGCTCGAGTACGTGCACCAGTGGAAAGACCTTCACCAGATCTGGGACACGCCGACCGATCCGTACGAGCGCACCATGGCGCGAGTCGCTGCCGATCGCGCGTACCTCGCAGCCGGTCTGCAAAATCTCAAGCGCGACGGGCTGGCGCATCACGTCGTCCGGATGGCTCGCGGCGCGTTCATCCTGTGGGCCGGCGAAATTCCGTTTCGATACAGCGACATCAACCGGCTGCCGCCGGCGCTCATCCGTGTGTGCTGGCTGATTCAAGCGGCTCTGTTTGCCGTTGCGCTGGTCGGCGCCGCTGTCCTGTTCCGTGTGTCGCCGGCGGAGGCGTGCGTGCTCGGCGCGCCGATCGTGTACGTCACGGCCGTTCACCTGCCGCTCCTCACCGAAGCACGCCAATCGCTGCCTGCGCAACCCGTGCTGCTCGTGCTCGCGACGCTCGGGGCCGCGTACCTGCTGGGCTGGCCGCCGATTCGCTCGTCACTTGCCCTCGAACCGCAGGTGCATGAACGCCAGCATCTCTGACAGCCACGCCTGGCTGTTGAACCCGCTGTCCACGATGTGGCTGGCGACCTTCATCCCGAGCAGCACGTTGTCGTCCATGCTGTTGTTGAGAAACAAGCCGTGGCGGCCGATCGTGAGCAGGTTCGGAACCGAATGCACACCCTCGAGCACCGGGATGAGATGCTGCTCGAAATCGAGCTCGTAGACAGGGTAGGCCGTGGGAATGTCGGTGACGTGATACTCCTCCACCTCGTCTTCCTTCACTCCATAACCCATCTGCATGACGTCCCTGAGAGCGAGCCGGTAAATCTCCTCGTCGCTCGCGCTCCAGAGCGGCTCGTCGCGCCAGCATGACAACTCGATGCACAGGATGGTGCGATCGGCCGGCACCATGTCCGCGCTGACGTTCTTCTGCTCGGACATCCGGTTCACGCGGAACTTCGTGTCGAGCAGGTACACCCAGTGATAGTCGGTGAGTTGCGGCCGCTTGAGCGCGATGTAGATCAGCTTGAGACTTCGGTAGCGCAGACGCCTGGCGTGCTCGGCAACTTCTGGCGGAAGCGCCGGCGCGATCATCCCGACCAGTTGCGGGAGCGGCAGCGTCGATATGACACCGTCGCAGTCGATCGTCTCCTCGCGTCCTCCGTGCTCGAACACGACACGCGCGATCCGGTCGCCGTCCCGCTCGACGCGGACGACGGACGACTCGAGACGCAGGCAGTTCCCAGTCCTGCGAAACTCGTCCGCCATGTTCTCGAACAGCACGCTGATGCCTTTGCGCGGGTACATGTACTTCGTGAAGTACGTGGCGGGATCCGCTTTGATTCCCATCGCGCGCAGCACGACGTTCTTGAGGTTGAGTTTGGCGACCCGCTGCGCCTGCTTCGAGGAGATCTGCGAGGTGGGCAGCCCCCAGACGCGCGCGGAGTAGTTGCCGAAGCACAGATCGTAGAGCGTCCGTCCGAGATTCCGCACGCCCCACTCCTCGAACGAATGCTCCTTCCGCGGGGGCGCGACGAGCGACCCGATGGTCGCCATCATGTAATCGAACACGATGCGCGCCGAGAGCAATGGGCTGACGCCCGTCAGCACCTGCAGCATCTCGAGCGGATAGACGTACTCCTTGCCGCGAAGAAGCACGCGCGTGCCTCGCGTGAGCACGAGCGGGTCGTCGCCGAACAACGGGCGGATGGCCTCGTGAATCCGCCTGCTCTCTTCGGTTTCGCGGATGTGGAACGTGTGCGGACCGTAGTCGACGGCGTACCGGCCGACGCCGATGGTCTTGCCCATTCCGCCGACGGCGGTGTCTTTCTCGAGAGCCGTCACGCGGCAGCCCAGCTGGGCCAGCCGCCACGCGGCCGACAGGCCCGCCGGCCCGGTTCCGAGGACAACGACATGCGGCTGCGGCAATGCGATCAGGCCCGCTCCGCGACGACGCAGTGATAGAGGTTCGCGGCAAAGGGCAGCGCCCGAAACGGCAGATGGAACGCCTCGCGAATCAGGAAACCGTCGGCCAGCCACGCCCGCATCCGCCCGGGCGTCGTGAAGGTCAGGTGATCGGGATACCGGACGGGAAACTTGCGGAGCAGCAGCCTTCCGACGCTCATCGTCACGTCGTTCGGCACGACCATGACGACCCGGCCGCCCGGCTTCAGCACGCGCCGCGCTTCGGCGAGCACGCGCCATGGCTCGCGCGTGTGCTCCAGGACGGCGACGAGCAGCACCACGGCAAACGACTCCGCGGCGAATGGCAGCTGGTAGCCGTCGGCGCACAGCAGCAGCCGGCATTTGCCGGAGGCACGGGCGACACGCGTCATCGACACGTCCATCTGCACCGGGCTCACCGGCGTGCCCTCGAACATCATCCCTTCGCCGCAGCCGATTTCGAGAACGTCTCGCCCGCGCAGTCCGCCGACACGGTCGAGCACTTCCGCGCGGTACATCCGGTAGAAGTAGCCGACGACGCCGACGGTCTGGGATTCGTGGCCTTCGACCTCGGCAACATATTCGTGGAGCGCGCGCTCGCTCAGCTCACGCGGGCTGGCCGGCGCCATCTCGCTCCTCGAGCAGAAACCGGTGCAGCCGCCGCACGCCGGCTTCGAACGGCGTGCCCGCCTCGAACCCGAATCGATCCCGCATCGTGCGATCGACGGTGTGAAACTGAATGTATTCCTCGGTCCGTCCTTCGTGCCGCAGCGTGACGTCGACGCCCATCACCCGCGCCATCGTCTGAGCGACGGCGTTGACGCTGAGGGGCGCGCCGGAGGCGAAATCGACGGTCCCGCTGAAGCCCGGAGACGACGTCAGCGTCAGGAATCCGTCCACCGCATCGTCGACGTACATGAAGTCGATGAGATTTTCTCCGTTGCCGCGAAGGGTGAACTCGCGCCGGCCGTCCATCATGCCGCGCATCCAGCGCGTCGTGATCTTCCGCTCGGGCTCGTAGGGCCCGTAGGCGCCGAAGAAGCGGACGTTGACGAAGCTGTCGACGGTGTGCCGGCGTTCGGCAAACGCGCGGAGATAGTGTTCGGACGCCAGCTTCGAAATCGCGTAAGGCAGCCTCGGGGCGACCGCCGTCTCCGGGGATACGGGCCCGTTCAGACCGTCGTAGACCGCGCCCGACGAGACATACACGAAATGCCCCACGCGGACGTGCTCGAGGAACGTCACGAGGGCCAGAGTATTGAGCTGCAGGTCCCAGGCCGGACGCTCCGAGGACACCGCCGGATCGCCGTTCGCCGCCAGGTATATGCACGCGTCAATCGATCCGGCGTCGCGCGCCAGCCCCGCGACGTCAGCGGCGCTGGCCAGGTCGCATCGCACGGCGCGCACATGCGTCAACGCGTGTCGAGCGAGGAACATGTCAAACCCGGCGGCGTTGTGGTAGACGGCCACAATCTGCCAGTCGCGCGGCGCGCGCAGCAGCAGGTTGCGGCCGATGAATCCCGAAGCACCGGTCACAACCACGCGCATGTCAGTCAGCAGTCGACAGTCGGCAGTCAGCAGTCGGCAGTC
>Ga0070665_100003435_pt1 | contig 16915 bp, 13 predicted proteins | sample KBSS13metaG_FD_65862 | JGI IMG/M metagenome (GOLD analysis project Ga0070665, IMG submission 65862) | Switchgrass rhizosphere microbial communities from Kellogg Biological Station, Michigan, USA - KBS S1-3 metaG | ecosystem: Host-associated > Plants > Roots > Rhizosphere > Soil ... | reverse complement strand
CTCCGTTTCCAGACCGCCGCCTCGCGCGCCTGGCGCGCCGATCCGGGCAGCGGCGAGGAGTGCGTGCTGACGGCGGTCGCGTCATGACGCCGTCCAGCGCCGCGGCGCCGGCCATCTCGGTGATCATCGTGACCTTCAACGGGCGCGATCTGGTCCGCGCCTGCCTGGCGACGGTCGGAGCGGCGCTGGCCCCGCGCGGCGGCGAGGTGATCGTCGTCGACAACGGATCGGCCGACGGCACGCCGGAGATGATCGCGGCCGAGTTCCCGGACGTGCGGCTGCTCGCCACGGGCGAGAACCTCGGCTTCGCCGCCGGCAACAATCGCGGCCTGCCGTTCGCCGGCGGCGACGTGATCGTCTTTCTCAATCCGGACACCGAGCCCGCGCCGGGATCCTTGTCGCGTCTCGCCGGCGCGCTCGACGCCGACCCGACGCTCGGCATCGTCGGTCCCCGTCTCGTCAACGGCGACGGATCGCTGCAGCCGTCGGTGCGCGGCTTCCCGAGCGTCGCCGCGTCGGTGATCGTGCTGCTCAAGCTGCATCGCGTCAGCCGCTGGCTGCCGCCGGTCGCGCGCTACGACGCGGCCGGGTTCGACTACGACCGGCCCGGCGACGTCGAGCAGCTGATGGGCGCCTGCCTGGCGCTGCCCCGGCGCGTCGTCGAGCGGCTCGCCGGCTTCGACGAGCGGTTCTGGATGTGGTTCGAGGAAGTCGACCTCTGCCTGCGCGTCCGGCAGGCCGGCCTTCGGGTACGCTACCTGCCCGACGCCATCGTCCTGCACCGGCTCAATCAGAGCGCGGTCCTGCTGCACAGCGTCTTCACGCAGCGGCGCTACGCCGACAGCCTCGTCAAGTTCTTCGCCAAGCACCATCCGGCCTGGCAGGCCGGGCTGCTGCGCTCGGTCGCCTGGGTCGGGGTCGCCGCCGCGCAGGTGGTCCAGGCCGGCCGGCGGCTCGGCGATCGCAGCGGCACGAAGTACCGGATCCGCAGCACCTAGGCTTCCGCACCGACCCATGGACGCGACCGTCACCATCGTCAACTACAACACCGTCGCCAAGCTGCGCGACTGCCTGCAGTCGATCCGCGACACGACCGCCGGGATGGCGCTCGAGACCATCGTCGTCGACAACGGATCGAAAGACGGCTCGGTCGACATGGTGCGGGCCGAGTTCCCCGAGGTGCGGCTGATCGCCACCGGCGAGAACCTCGGCTTCGGCCGCGCCCACAACCGCGCGATGGCGGTCGGCTCCGGCCGCTACTTCATCGTCCTCAACCCGGACACCATCGTCGAGCCCGAGTCGTTCCAGCGCCTGGTCGCCTTCATGGATCGGACGCCCGACGCCGGGGCCTGCGGGCCGACGGTCGTGGACGCCGCCGGTGCGCTGGCCCACTCCGGCCACCACGATTTCACCCTGGTGTCCGTCGCCGCCAACGCCTTCAACGTCCGCGCCATCCTGCCCGGCGACGTGGTGCTCCGCCGCTACTTCGGCCGCTGGCTGGGCCGCGTCCACAGCGCCTACCATCCGCACGACGAGGTCCGCGTCGTCGACTGGATCGACGGCGCCTGCCTGGTCGTCCGGCGCGAGGCCTACGCCCAGACCGGCGGCTTCGACGAGGGCATCTTCCTCAACGGCGAGGATTTCGACTGGTGCTTCCGCATGCGCCAGGCCGGCTGGCGGATCTATCACGTGCCCGAGGCGCGCCTGCAGCACCTGATGCACCAGAGCAAGGACCAGGTCTACGTGCCCAGCTACGTCGCCTACTACTGGGCCCTGATCTACCTGTTCCGGAAGCACCACGGGCCGGTCGCCGGGCTGACCGTCCGCGGCCTGCTGCTCTCGGCGTTCAGCGTGCGCTACGCCGGCGCCAAAGTGCGGGCCCTGGCCGGACGGGCCCGGGCGGCGCGCGACGCCGAGGCGTGTCTGGGCGTGCTCCGGACCGCCGCGCATTATGATCCGCTGGACGCGCGGCGCGGGGCGACCCCGCGGGCGCGCGTCCGAGCGAACTGAGCGACGCATGTGCGGGATCGCCGGCCTGGCCGGCTGGGCCGATCGGGAAACCATCGAGCGGATGACCGCGTGCCTCGCGCACCGCGGACCCGACGACGTCGGCATCCACGTCGAGCCCGAGGCCGGCATCGCGCTGGGTCACCGCCGGCTGTCGATCCTCGACCTGTCGCCGGCCGGGCACCAGCCGATGACCGTCGGTGACGGGTCGCTGATCCTCTGCTACAACGGCGAGATCTACAACTACCGTGAGCTGCGCGCCAGTCTGGCCGCCGACGGCGTGCAGTTCCGCTCGCAGACCGACAGCGAGGTCATCCTCCACCTCTACGCCCGCGACGGCGCCGACTGCGTCCGGCAGCTGAACGGCATCTTTGCCTTCGCCATCTGGGACCGCCGGCAGCGGCGCCTGCTCCTGGCCCGCGACCACTTCGGCACCAAGCCGCTCTACTACGTCGAGCGCGGCGGCCGCCTCGCCTTCGCCTCTGAAGCCAAGGCGCTGTTCGAGGTGCCGGGCCTGTCGCCCGAGATCGACCTCGACAGCCTCAACCTGTTCCTGACGTTTCTCTGGACGCCCGACCCGCAGACCGCCTTCTCCGGTGTCTTCAAGCTGCCGGCCGGCCACCTGGCCGAGTGGCACGACGGGCGCCTGACGATGCGCCGCTACTGGGACCTGACCTATCCGCCGGCGTCGTCGCGGCCGGCCGGCGCCGATGCGGCGGCCCTGCCTGCCGAATTCCGGGCCCGCTTCGGCGCCGCCGTCGAGCGGCAGATGATCAGCGACGTCCCGCTCGGCGCCTTCCTCAGCGCCGGTCTCGATTCGAGCGCGATCGTCTACGAGATGCAGCAGCGCTCCCGCGAGCCGGTGCGCACCTACACCATCGCGTTCGCCGGTGCGCACGCCAAGGGCGACGTCACGCTCGACGATGCCAGCGTCGCCGCCGCGACCGCCCAGGCGTTCGGGTGCCGGCACACGCCGATCGTGGTCGAGCCCGACGTCGCGGGGCTGCTGGCGAAGCTCACCTGGCACATGGACGAGCCGACCGCCGACCCGGCGATCATCATGGCCTACCTGGTCAACCGCGAGGCCCGCCGTGAGGTCACGGTGCTGCTGTCGGGGATCGGCGGCGACGAGGTGCTCGGCGGTTACCGCAAGTACCTGGCGGCGATGGACGCGCGGCGCTATCAGCGGCTGCCGGCGGCGCTCCGCCGGCACGTCCTCGATCCGGCCTTCCGGCACGCGCCGGCGACCCCGGGCACGCCGTGGGCCGGCTACGGCCGCTTGCTCCGCAAGTGGGGGCGCAGCGCGTCCCTCCCGCCGCGGGCCCAGTTCATCGAGAACGGCACCTACCTGTCGGCCGCCGATCGGCGCGCCCTGCTGCGGCCCGACGTCCGCGAGCGGATCGCCATCGACTCGGCGACGCGGTTCCACGAGGCCGCCTTCGAGCGCGTCGGCGGCGCGGACTGGCTGCACCAGATGATGTACGTCGACGCCAAGATCTTCATGGCGTCGCTGAACCTGACCTACAACGACAAGATGAGCATGGCCAGCGGGGTCGAGGTGCGGGTGCCGTTCCTCGACTGGGAGCTGGCCGAGTGGCTGGCGACCGCGGTGCCGCCCGAGGCCAAGCTGGCCGGGCGCACGACCAAGGCGCTGCTGCGCGATGCCTACCGGGATCGGTTGCCGGCGGCGGTGCTCGACGCGCCGAAAGCCGGCTTTGGCGCGCCGATCGGCCGCTGGCTGATGCACGACCTGCGCGAGATGGTCGACGACCTGCTCAGCCCGGAGCGCGTCCGCCGGCGCGGCCTGTTCGAACCCGCCATCGTCGAGCAGTGGATCCGCGAGCAGCGCGCCGGCCGCATCGAGCGGGCCTGGAACGTCTGGCAGCTGCTGACGTGGGAGCTGTGGATGACGGCGTTCTTCGATCGCCGGGCCGAGGCCGCCCCGCTGGCGGCGGTGGCGGCCCGCGCTACTTGACGGCCTTGATGTACCAGAATGACCCGGCGACGCGGCCGAGCCACAGCGCGATACCGCGCGGCAGGCGTGGGCCGATGATCGGGATCTTGTGCCGCGGCACGTAGTGCTTCTGCAGCTCGATCGCCGAGAAGCGGCCGAAGATCTGCCGTAGCTCGCCGGCGGTGTAGAACTTCGACAGCGGGTTGCCGAGGCCGTCGGTGCTGTTGTTGATGACTGCCTGTTTCGGCATCCAGCCGTTGTAGTCGGCGGGCAGTCCGATGAAGGCGTTGAAGGCCTGACGCCCCATCTTGCGGCGCAGGGCCAGCAGCCGCGCCCGGCCGAGGACGTGCGACGCCGCGTAGCCGATCGACTCGCGGGCGTAGAGCATGATGATCGCTTTGCCGCCCGGCTTCAGCAGGCGGTGCACCTCACGGATCGTCTGCTCGGTGTCCGGCGTGTGATGCAGGACGCCGTGGCTGTAGACGACGTCGAAGGTCTCCGACCGGAACGGCTGGTGCTCGGCGTCGCCGTTCAGGAAGCGCCCCGACAACTGCTCGACGGCGAAGCCGCGACGGGCCATCTCCAGCGACTGGCGCGAGAGGTCGAGGTCGACGTAGTGGGCGCCGTTGCGCGCGAACTGCCGGCCGTCGGTGCCGAGGCCGCCGCCGATTTCGAGCACCCGATGCCCGGCGTGCTCGGTGAACTCCGCGACCAGCGGGATGTGGAATTCCTGGGCGTAGCGATGGGCCTCGACGCTCCGGAAGAACGCGGCGCTGCCGGCGGCGTCCTCGCTGTTCCGCGTCCCGCACGGCTCGCTGTCCCAGAAGCGGCGGACCCGGGCCTTGAGCTCTGCGGCGGCGTCCATCGTGCCTATCGTAGCAGGACCGCTCACCCCCGCGCCGGCTCCGCCGCGGCTCCGCCGATGCCGACGGGGGGATGGTCGCCGGCTGCCACCGCCCGAGCTGCCACCGCCCCGGCTGCCACCGCAGGAGGTGAAGCGGTCGTGCGGAGCCCGAACCCGTAGAGGACGGCCGCGGTCAGCGTCTGGAAGTAGAAGCCGACCGGGCTGTTGATGAACGGATTGATCGACGTCACGATCAGCATCGACACCATCGCCGCCGTCAGCCCGGCGGCGCGGGCGCGAACGGCGAGGTCCGGGTGACGCCGCGCCTGACGCACGCCGTCCCAGAGCAGCACGATCCAGACGAGCGCCAGCACGAGCAGGCCGAGCATCCCGAACTTCACCGCGTAGTACAGGTAACTGTTCTCGTAGTAGAGCTGACCCTCGACGAGCCGGCCGAAGCCGAAGCCGAGCAGCGGCCGTTCCAGCACCCGGCCCATCACCCGCGGGTAGAGATCGAGCCTGAGCGCGACCGACACGTCGCGGTCGGGATCGAAGGTGCTGGCGATGCGCTGGCCCAGCACGTCCACCACGCTGGCGTCGGCGAGCGGGATCAGCAGGATCCCGACCAGCGCCGCGGCCAGGGCGGTGATCGCCCACTGTCGCCGTCCGCGCTCGGTCGTCAGCCAGGCGAGCACGCCGAAGCCGAGGATGGTCGTCGCCCAGAAGCCGCGCGTGTAGGTGAAGATCAGCCCGGCGCCGGTGACCGCCAGGATGATCAGGTCGAGGCGCCGGCCGAACAGCGGCTGTCCCGCCAGCAGGCCGGCCGCCAGGATCAGGATGACGATCTGGAAGTAGATCGACCCGACGATGAAGACGCGCCAGAACGGGCCGCCGACGTGGGTGATGCCGCCGAATTCGCCGAAGGCCAGATAGAGCCGGTGGCCGTCGATGGCGCCGACGAACGTGCCGAGGGTCAGCGCGCACTGGACCACGCCGAGCACGAACACCGACGCGATGAACATCCGCAGCAGGCGCTCGGCTCCGCCAGGACGGGCGGCGATGTCGGCGAAGGGCAGGAGCAACAGCAGGAACAACGCCGTGGCGGCGTCCTGCCAGACGAACGGATGGCGGATGCCCAGGCTGACCAGCGACACGATGCCGATGTAGGTGAGGAACAGCGCGGCGGTGACGGCGTGGCCGCCGCCGCGGAGGCGCCAATCGGCGTGCAGCACCTTGACCATGATCCAGGTGCCCATGACCAGCAGGAGCATCAGATGCCGGAGCGGCAGGCCGGCCGCGTAGATGGCGTGGCCCCAGCCGCCGAGCGCCATCTCCAGGCTGAGCACCCACAGCGTCGTCATCCGGTACTTGCCGAGGGCGACCACGCCGACCGGGGTGAGGGCGATGGGCAGGGCCCACGCGGTGTGGCTCGCCGCGAGCCAGCCGGCGCCCCCGGCGATGAGCGCGATGGGCGCCCACTCGCGTACGGCCCGGAGGTGGGCCGGGGTGGCGGGCGCGGCAGCGGGCGGGGCGGAGGACGCGAGGACGGCCATCAGGTTTGACTTGGCGCGAAGGTGCTGGGCATACTCCGACGACCGTCTGCCCTCGGCCGACGAGGCCAGCACGCCCCGCACTGCGATCATGTCAGAGTTCACAGACGAGCGGCCAGCCCCGGGGGCCGACCACGACCTGGCCTCGCCGGCCAGCCTGATCCGCGAGCAGGGCGCCGTGCCGTTGGCGCCGCCGTTGCCTGGCGCATTGGCCCGCGTCGGCAAGGCGGCGGCGACGGCGGTTCGCAAGTTCATCCGCGACGCCACCCGGACGCTCGATCGCGAGACCGTCGCCCGCCTCTACCTGCGCGGCGCCGGGCTGGAAATCGGCGCGCTCCACGAACCGCTCAAGGTGCCGACCGGCGTGCGCGTCCGCTACGTCGACCGGCTGTCGACCCCGGATCTGCGGCGCCAGTATCCGGAGCTGGCCACCCTCGACCTGGTCGAGGTCGCCGTCGTCGACGACGGCGAACGGCTGGCGACGATCGCCGACGACAGCGAGGATTTCGTCGTCGCCAACCAGGTCCTCGAGCACTGCCAGAACCCGCTCGCCACGATCGAGCAGTGGCTGCGCGTCCTCAAGCCGAACGGCATCCTCTTTTTGTCGCTGCCGGACAAGCGGTTCTCCTTCGATGTCGACCGTCCGGTGACGTCGGTCGAGCACGTCCTGCGCGACTACCGCGAGGGGCCGGCGTGGTCACGGCGGCAGCACTTCGAGGAGTGGGTGACGTTCGTCGAGAAGGTGGCGCCCGACCGGCGCGCGGCCCGCGTCGACGAGCTGATGCGGGTCGACTACAGCATCCACTTCCACGTCTGGACGCAGACCGCGATGCTGGCGCTGATCGAGGCCGCGCAGGGCCTGTTCGGCGGCCTCGAGGTCGAGCTGTTCCTGAAGACGTCCTACGACGTCGAACACCTGATCGTGCTTAGGAAACTGCCGTCGGCGACGGCTCCCGCCTGAGCAGTGCGGTCAGTTCCCGGCGCGGGCCGGGCAGGGCGATCAGCGTCGCCGCCAGCACCACCGCGTTGGCCGCGGCGACCGCCACGACGGGCAGGCGCGGCAGCAGGATCGCCGTGACCGCAGCGACGACGCCTGTCGCCAGCGCGATGTCGGGCAGGCCGTCCGGCCACGGCCGCACCCGCAGCTGCCGCCACAGCACCGACGACAGCCCGAGCAGCACGATCGTGTGGGCGGTCACGGTGGCGGTTGCCGCCCCGATTGGGCCCAGGCGCGGCGCCAGCAGCAGACCCAGCACCACGCTGGCCGCGGCACCCACCGCCGACCAGACGAGCAGGGCTCCGGGGCGACCGGTGGCCACGAGCACGTAGAGCATCCCGTTGCTGAGATAGACGGCCAGCATCCCCCAGGCGAGCAGCGCCAGGCTGGGGGCGCCGCCCGCGTAGGCCGGTCCGCCCGTCACCACCAGCACCGGCACCGCCGCCATGGTCAAGAACACCGCCGCCGGCAGGCCGAGCAGCGCCAGCACCCGCTCGACCCGGCGGAAGCGCGGTTCGAGGACGTCCACCGAGCCGGCCCGGGCCACGAAGGCCGGAAAGACGACCTGCAGCATCAGCGCCGGCAGCAGGAGGAGCAGGTCGATCAGTCGGAAGGCGGCCGCGTACTGGCCGACGGCGCGCGCGGAGGCGACGGTCGGCAGGACCAGCATGTCGAAGCGCGCGGTCAGCATGCCCAGCGCCAGCGACGCGGACAGCGCGGCGGCCGGCCCCATCAGCCCGCGCCACACCGACAGATCGATGCGCAGCCGCGGCGCGAGCTCGACGAGGGCGCGGCCGAGCGGCACCAGCAGCCCGGCCGCCATCGAGGCGACCTGCACGGCGAACAGCGTCTCCAGCGATCCGCCGCCGCGGATGACCATCGGCGCCCCGATCAGGAAGAGGGCGCGGGCGAGCAGGTCGCCGCTGACCACCCAGGCCATCTGGGCGCGGGCCTGGAACAGCGCGTTCACCGCCGACAGCCCGGTGACGAGGATCAGCCCGCTGGCGATGCCGACCAGATCGCGGAGGCCGGCCGGGGCCCACGGCGCGTGCGCCAGGGCGACGGCCAGGCCCATCAGCGGCAGGCACAGAGCCGTCTTCAGGACGAGCGCGTTGCCGACCAGTCGACCGGCGTCGTCGGGCTCGCGGGCGATGGCCCGGGTGACGACGATGTTCAGGCCGTTGTCGATGACCGTGGCGAAGAAGGAGACGTAGACGAAGGCCAGCGTGTAGAGCCCGAAGCGTTCCGGCCCGAGCCCGCGGGCGATCCAGAGGAAGGTGACGGCGTTGAGGGCGAGGCCGACCGCACGCCCGACGAGCACCAGGCCGACGCTGAAGGCGAGCCGTTGTCCGAAGGTCGCCATCAGCGACGGGAGGGCGGCCGGCGCCGGGCGGCGGCCGCGCCGGCGGTCATCGCGTGCTCGGCACGTGCACCCCGCGCGTCCGCGCCAGCTCGAGGTCCGCGTCGTCGATCGATTCGACGGCGCTGGCGGGCCGGCGCGAGGCGCGCATGTAGTCGGCCAGAAGCAGCGCGAAGACGGCCAGGATGAAGCCGGCGACGACGGCGATCGCGGTGTTCAACAGGATGCGCGGCCCGATCGGGTGCGGATCCGGCACGGCGGAGTGGAGGAGCTTCAGCTCCGGTACGCCCGATCGGACCGAGAGCCGGGCCCGCTCGTAGCTCTTGCTCAGCGCCTCGTAACCCGCTTTGGCCAGCTCGTATTCGCGCTTGGCCGACTCGACGCGGATGGATCCGATGGCCAGGTTGCGCTCGAGCGCCTTTATTTCCTGGAGGTTGGTCTTGAGCTGCTGCTCGGCGGTGCCCCGGCGGGCGGCGGCGCCCGCCGCCTCGGCCGAGGCTCTCAGCAGCTCCGGCTCGCTCCGTTCGTAGAGCGGGTTGACGACCTGTTCCTGCATCCGCAGGCCGAGCAGCTCGGTCGAGGTCCGCGGACGCTCCGCCGCCGCCGCTTCCTTCACCGCCGGATCGTCGACGACCTGCCGGTTGAGCGTCAGCAGCCGCGATTGTCCGGCCAGCGCCTCGCGCATCGACCTGGCACCCTGCTCGGCTCCGGCGGCGTCCTGGGCGGCCTTGGCGTGTTGCTCGTCGATGGTCTTGCGCACCTCGACGAGCCGCTTGAGCCGCTCGGCGTCGCTCTCGACCTGGAACTCGCTCTTCGCCTGCAGCAGCTCGGCTTCCCGCGCCTTGACCTCGGCCTGCGCGGCGGCAACCTGCTGCTGCAGGTAGGAGCGCGTGTCCGACAGGTCGGTGGTCAGCATTGCGCGGCTCATCTCGACCGCGCCCGCCGCCTGGGCATTGACGATCTTGGCCGCCAGCACCGGATCCCCGAGGTCGAGATAGAGCGAGATCAGCAGTGTTCCGGGCACCGAGCGTACGCCGAGCATCGCGTTCAGCTGGTTCGGGGTGATGCCGTTCCGCTCGAGCTCGAGGTTCTTGACCACGTTGGTCGCGATCGACGGGTTCCGGAGCAGCGCCGCGTAGGTTTCGCCGTAGCGGAGGTCGCTCGGCGCCTCGCCACCCATCTTCGCGTCGGCGATCATGAGCGTCGCGGTGGAGCGGTAGGTCTTGGGCAGGTTGGCGCTGATGAACAGCGCGATCACGCCGGCGCCCACCACCGCCGCCAGCACGTGGAAGCGACGCACCCAGAGCAGCGTCAGGGCATCGGCGAGCGCGTGGTCGTCGAGGGGAGCAGTCGTCATGCGTCAGAAGGTCGACCGCGCCGGCCGATCAAGCCGGCTTCGGCGGCCACGCCGTCGGCGAAGGGCCGCGGCCGATACCCGAAATCCCGGGTCGCTGCCGCGTGATCGAACGCCTTGTCTTCGCGCAGGCGCTCGAGCTGCTCGAGGCTCACCCGGGGCGTGGGAGCGCAGGCATTGTACAGCATCACCCCCAGCCGGGCCGGCCAGAAGGGCAGGCGCACGACCCAGCGGCGGCGGCCGGTCGCGGCGACCGCCTGCCGCACCAGCTCCTCGAAGGTGACGGGCGCCGCGCCCGACAGTTCGTAGGTCCGGCCGATGGTCGCCGGCGAGGCCAGCGCTGCGGCGATGGCGGCGGCGACGTCCTCGACGTGAACCGGCTGCTGCCGCGCCCCGGCGGCGATGATCGGCACGACCGGCGAGCGCTCCACGAAGCGAAGGAGCCGGGCGATGTTGCGGTCGCCCGGTGTGCCGTAAATCATCGTCGGGCGGAGGATCGTCCAGTCGAGCCGGGCGGCGCGGACGCGGCCCTCACCATGCTCGCGCTGCGGGCGCGACCGCACCGGCAGCCGCGTCAGGATCGCGGTGGTGCTGACGAACACGCCGCGGCGCAGCGTCGATCGCCCGATCGCGTCGAACAGCGTGTCGACCCAGTCGAAGCCGAGAGAGGCGACGTTGACCAGGGCGTCGCAGCCGGCGAAGGCGCGGTCGAGGCTGGCACCGTCGCGCAGGTCGCCCTCGGCGAACGTCACCGGCAGGCCGTCGAGCTCGCCGCGCCGGCTGTCCGGCCTCACCAGACAGCGGATCGGCACGCCGGGAAAACGGGCCGCCAGCGCCCGGACGGCGAACGGGCCGGTGAAGCCGGTCGCACCGGTGACGACGATGGCGCCCGGCACGGCGTTCATCGGCGTCGCACCAGCCGGGCGAGCAGATCGAGATAGCGGCGGGCGAGGATCCGGCGATCGTAGTGCGCCCGGACGAAGGCGCCGCCGCGCGCGCCGAGCGCCGCCCCGAGCGCCGGATCGGCCCGCAGCCGCCGCACCGCCGCCGCGATCGCCGGCGCATCCTCGGGATCGATCAGCAGCGCGCCGCCCGACCGCTCGAGGATGTCGCGGGCTTCGCCCTTGACGCTGCCGACGATCGGCCGCTCCGCCGCCAGCACCTCGAACATCTTCGAGGGGATGAAGGTCTCGAACATCGGGATGTTGCGCAACGGCACGAAGACGGCGTCGGCCGTGGCGTACCACTCCGACATCCGCGCCTTCGGCTGGCCGGGAAAGAAGCGCACGTTGCGCAGTCCGAGCTCGGCGGCCCGGGCCTGGAGCAGCTTCTTCTCGGCGCCCTCGCCGACGAAGACGACCACGATCGACGGATCGTCGGCCAGCGCGGCCGCGGCGTCGAGCAGCGCCGACAGGGCCTGCGAGATGCCGTGCGCGCCGATGTAGAGCGCGACGAAGGCGTCGCCGAACCCGTGCTCGCGCCGCAGCGTCGTGTCGCGTGCCGCCGGCTGGTAGGCGTCGACGTCGACGCCGTTGGTGATGGTGGTGATCCGATCGGCGGCGATGCCCCGCTGTCGCAGGATGCCGCCGAACGCGTCGGTGACGACGACGACCTGCGCGGCGCCGCGATAGAGGAACATCTCGATCGCTTCGAGGACGCCGATGATGGCGCGGTTCTTCAGGATGCCCAGCTCGACGAAGATGCCCGGCCACAGGTCGCGGACCTCGAAGACGTAGGGAATGCGCCAGACGCGGCTCATGATCCACGTCGAGATGACGACGAAGAACGTCGGCGACGACACCACCAGGACGTCGAAGTGGCGGGCCCGCGGCAGCGTGAACAGCAGCGTCGACACCATGAACGAGAGGTGGCCGAGGGTGCGCTTGACGAACCCCTCGTTGGGCGTGGCGAACACCCAGTTGCGGAACACCGTGATCCCGTCGAGCGACTCGCGGCGGAACCAGGTGCCGCGATACTCGGGCGGCACGATCCCGGTCGGATGGTTGGGCAGGCCGGTGACCACGGTGACGTCGTGGCCCTGGCGGACCCATTCCCGCGCCAGCTCGCTGATGCGGGCCGAGGGCGCGCCGATCTCGGGCACGAAGTATTGACAGATGGCGGCGATCTTCACGAGGGCAGGAGGCAGTTGAGAAGCGGGATCACGGGATGCGCACCGGCACGGACGTCTCGCGGCCGTCGAGCGTGACGAGCACGCGGCCATCATCGGCGATCCGCACCGCGGCGTGACCGAGCGGCGGCAGCGCCAGCAGCCAGCCGCAGGTCGCCGGCAGCGTGCCCGCCTGCGACAGGATCAGCACCGGCGCCGGCAGCCGTCGTCCGAATTCCGGAGCATACCAGCCTTGCGGCGGATCGACCGCGCCGCGCACGACCTGCGGATCGCCGGCGCCAAACCCGATCACGTGGAGCGAGGCGGCATCGCGCCCGAGCCGCCAGGCGCCCGGCCCAACGGCTTCGAACGACGCCTCGGGGTGTGCGTGCAGGAAGGTCTGCCAGCGATGCGCGCCGGCCCCGTCGAGTACGTCCACGATCAGCCACGCGGCGTCGGCGACGGCGACGATCTGGCGGGTGTGCCGCACCGGCGACGCCAGGCGTTGGTAGCCGTCGTGGCGGGCGACGAACCCGCGCACGCCCGGGGCCTCGACGCCGGCGCCGCCGACCACGCGGGCCCGCTCGGCGACCCGGAAACTGCCCCAGCAGTCGCTCTGTTCGGCTCCGTCGACTTGCACGGTGTTGTGCGCGCGCGTGCTCCGCTCGAAGGTCCGCCACGGGCCGGCGCGATATTCCGACACCCCGGTGTCGACGACGAGCCGGACGCCGTCGACGCTGACCTCGAAGCCGAAGAGATCGGCGTGGGCGTGCGCCGGCAGGTCGTCCGGACAGGTCGGCCCGGCGTCGGCGACGAGGTGCCCGCGGCCGCCGGCGATCGGCAGCACGTAGCAGCCGGTCGATGCCAGGTCGAAGACGACCGGGCCGGTTGGCGTCGGCGCCGGCCGGCCGCTGTCAGCAGCTGCGGCCGTGGTGCCGGACTGGCCGACGAGGCGGGCAGCGGCCAGGGCGTGCCTCGGCGCGAACGGTCCGGTCGTCCCCTCGCCCAAGGCCAGGGCGGCGGCGGCCAGAATCTGCGCCGGCGGCGGCGTCATGTTGAAGGCACTGTCGCCGAACTGCGCGATCTGGCCGTCCGGATGGCAGGCGTGGCGCAGATAGCGGCGCATGCGATCGATGGCCTCGGCCAGCGGGCCGGCTGCCTCGCGTCCGCTCAGGCGCAGCGCCAGCGCCACTTCGATGGCGTCGACCAGCACCTGCGCGTGGTACATCGGCGATTGCTCATAGTGGCCGCCGTCGGTCCGCAGCTGCCGACGCAGCTCGGTGGTGAAGGCCGGCACGAACCGATCGCGCAGCCGGGTCGCGCTGTCGCCGCTGAACGCGCAGCCGGCCATGGCCAGGGCCTTCAGGTTCTTGAGGAGATGGTTGCCGCCGACGTCGGTCTCGAGATTGCGCTCGAGGAAGGCGACCTGAATCTCGAGGCTGTCCCGCAGCACCGGGTCGGCGGCGAGGCCGGGCGATGCCGCGGCCGCCCAGATCCAGTTGACCACCCGCAGCGAGACCACGTAGGAGTGCCAGGCGTCGCGGGCCTCGGCGGCGCCGAGCGGGTTGTGGATGGTCCAATGGCGAAGCAGCGGGGCCAGCGCGGCCCATTCCTCACCAGCGGCGAGGGCCTCGGGCAGGCCGTCGAAGTAGTGGAGGTGGTAGCGCCACAGCTGGGATGCGTGCGGTGCGCGCCACTCGATGTCGCCGCCGCCCGCCGTTTCGTTGAGGAAGGTGAAGCGGCCGGCCTGGCGATCGGTCGCGTCCCCGGCGAGACGGGTTCGGTCTGTCTCCGCCATCAGGCCGGCCGCGGCGCCGGCGAGGCCGTGGAGGTGCCACGGGTCGTCGGTCCAGACGAGCCCCGCCCGGCGGGCGCGACGCGCATAGCGCGCGGCCGCGGCCGCCGGCGAGTGTCGGCGCCACGCCGCCCGCAGCCGGAGATCGGCGCGGGCCACGGCCTGCGCTGGACGGAGGTGCTTGAGGGTGTGCCAGTACCGGCGCGCCGGCGTCAGGAAGGCCATCTGCAGCCACGTGCGCGCGAGGGTGGCACGGCGGCGTAGCATACTACCGCCGCGTGATGATCGCCTCGCCCCTCGCCTCGCTGCTGGTCGTCGTCGTGGCCGCGGCCGCAGCGTGGCTGGTGGCGCTCCTGGTCGGCGAGTGGGCGCGACGCCGGCACATCCTCGACCTCCCGAACGCGCGCAGCTCGCACGTGCGGCCGACGCCGCGGCTGGGCGGCATCGGTCTGGTCTGCGGCGTCCTGGCCGGCTGCCTGCTGCCGATCGGCGGCGCCATCGATCCCCGCCGCGGCGGCCTCGTCCTGGCGACGGCCGTCATCCTCGCCGCCGTCGGCCTGCTCGACGATCTGCGCGGCCTGTCGGCACAGCTGCGGCTGGTGGTCCAACTGCCGGCCGGCGCGCTCACGGTGTGGGGGCTGGACGTCGTGCCGCGGGCGATGGCCGCGGGCGCCAGCGAACCGCTGGCGCTGGCCTTCGGTGTCCTGGCGGCGATCTGGATCGTGGCGTTCGTCAACGCCTTCAACTTCATGGACGGCATCGACGGTATCGCGGCCGGCCAGGCGCTCGTCGCCGGTATCGGCTGGCTCGTGCTCGGCGCCGCGGCGGGCGACGCTGCGGTCATCGGGCTTGCCGCGCCCGTCGCCGGCGCGTCGGTGGGCTTCCTGATCCTGAACTGGTCGCCGGCGCGGCTGTTCATGGGGGACGTAGGCAGCGCGTTCCTCGGCTACCTCCTGGCCGCGATCCCGCTGACCGCCGCCGATCCGGTCGCCTTGGCCGCTCCGGCGCTGCTGCTCGTCTGGCCGTTCCTGTTCGACACGGCCTTCACACTGGTGCGGCGGGCGCGACGCGGCGAGCGCCTGCTCGATGCCCACCGCTCCCATCTCTACCAGCGGCTCAGCGCGCCGGGAGTGAGCGGGGCGTTGACGCACGCGCAGGTGTCCCGCCGCTACATGATCCTGGCCGGCGTCGGTGTGCCGACGGCGTGGGCGCTTGCGACCGCGCGCTGGGTCCCCGCGGCGCTGGGCGTGCTGGCGGCCACGGTGCTGGCCGTGCGGCTGTGGCGAGCGACCGTGCGGGTCGAGTCGACCGCGACTCAGGCGCCGAGGTAGCGCGTCAGCACGTCGGCCGTCCGCCGGCCGGCCTGGCCGTCCCACAGGTTCGGGACGCGGCCGCGCTTGCCGCCGCTGCGGAGCAGGTCGTCGAAGGCGTCGGGCAGCAGCCGGCCGTCGGCCATCACCAGGGTGTTGGTGCCCTCGTCGATCGTCACCGGCCGTTCCGTGTTGTCGCGCAGCGTGAAGCACGGCACGCCGAGGACGGTGGTCTCTTCCTGGATGCCGCCCGAATCGGTGAGCACGCAGGCGGCGTGGTCCATCAGGGCGAGGAACTCCCGGTAGCCGAGCGGGTCGACCAGGCGCAGGCCGCTGGTCTCCGTGCCGAGGCCCTGCTCTTCGAACCGGCGCGCCGTCCGCGGATGGATCGGGAACACGACCGGCATCTGCGCCGTGACCTGCCGCAGGCGATCGACGAGCACCCGCAACCGGGCCGGGTCGTCGACGTTGGCCGGCCGGTGCAGCGTCAGGACGGCGTAGCCGCGATCGGCGAGACCGAGCGCCGCCGACACCGCCGGCCACGGCGCGCTGGCGCGGTGGGCCATCAGCGTATCGATCATCACGTTGCCGACGACGAAGATGCTCGCCTCCGCCGCCCCCTCGCGGCGCAGGTTGACGGCGCCATCCTCGGACGGCGCCAGCAGGATCGCCGACAACCGGTCGGTGACGACGCGGTTGATCTCCTCCGGCATCGTCCAGTCGAACGAGCGCAGCCCGGCTTCGACGTGCGCCACCGGGACGCCCATCTTGGCGGCGACCAGCGCGGCGGCCAGCGTCGAGTTGACGTCTCCGACCACGACGACGAGGTCGGGCCGCTCATCGCTCAGCACCTTCTCGAACCGGACCATCACGGCCCCGGTCTGCTCGGCGTGCGTGCCGCTGCCGACCTCGAGGTCGCGATCCGGCCGCGGCAGGCCGAGCTCGTCGAAGAACACGTGCGCCATCTTGTGGTCGTAGTGCTGGCCGGTGTGGACCAGGCGCTGGGTGACGGCGGGGTGCGCGCCGAGCGCGGAGATGATCGGCGCGATCTTCATGAAGTTCGGCCGCGCGCCGACCACGTGCACGATCTTGGACATCGGCGAGATGCTACCGCACTCGGCTCAGTAGACCTGCTGACGGCCGTCGGCGAACAGCCGGACGCGCGTGCCGGCGTTGACGACGAAGGTCCGCACCGCGTCGGCGAAGCGGACCGTGACGTCGAACTGTCCGGTGTAGCGGGTGCCGATGACCAGTTCGTACTGGCCCTGGGCAAGGAAGCCGGAGCCGCCGTCGACGACGCGGGTGTAGACGACGGCCGGTGCCTGGCGCGGCCGGACCTGGGCGACGCGCCCGTACTGGGTCCGGGCGCCGGTGGCGTCGACGATGTCGAGGGTGACGCGCGACAAGCCGCTGTGCGACGTCACGTTGCGGACGATCTCGAGTGAGCCGCCGGCGCGCCGGCCGATGTCGAGGCGGCCGTCGCCGTCGTAATCGCCGCACGCCATCACGTCGCCGCCGAGCCCGTCGAGGGTGGTCAGTGGATTCTCGGTGAACACGCCGGTGCCCGTGTTCAGGAGGATCCGCGTCCGGGTCGTGTCGCCCGGCGCGAAGATCAGGTCCTCGAAGCCGTCGCCGTT
>Ga0070665_100003429_pt1 | contig 16923 bp, 12 predicted proteins | sample KBSS13metaG_FD_65862 | JGI IMG/M metagenome (GOLD analysis project Ga0070665, IMG submission 65862) | Switchgrass rhizosphere microbial communities from Kellogg Biological Station, Michigan, USA - KBS S1-3 metaG | ecosystem: Host-associated > Plants > Roots > Rhizosphere > Soil ... | reverse complement strand
TCCCAGTCGGTCTTTTCCGATCCGCGCGGGATGCGGATGTCGTCATTGGGGCCAACGATGCAGTGCGTGCCCTTCATGAACAGGATCGGCTCGCGCGGCGGCTTAGCCCCGATCTCCGCGGCATGGTCGGAATAGTTGAGACCGATCGCCAGGAACGCGCCCGGCCGGGCGATCGGCGCCCCCAGGCGCGGCTTGCCGGTGATGCTCGGCAGTGTCCCGGGATCGGCCGCGGCGATCCGGGCCAGCGCCTCCTCGGTCAGCGCCGCTGGGGTGATGTCCTCGACGATCGACGACAGGTCGCGGATCACGCCGTCCTCGGCGAGCAGGCCGGGCCGCTCATAGCCGGGGGATCCGTATCGCAGCAGTTTCATGAGGGACTCACCGTTTTTCGAACTGTTTCTTGCCGTAGAGAATCTCGCGCGTCTTCTCGTCCATCTGCGCCGGGCGGGCCTGGCGCTTGTCGGCCAGCAGCTCCATGCCGCGCTTGACCGCCGGCCGCTCCGCCATCGTCGCCTGCCAGCGGACGAGATTGGGCATGTCGTCCAGCGGAATCTCCAGCCACGCCGCGCTCAGCGACCAGGGATAGGACATCATGTCGGCGATCGAATATTGCCCGGCGATGAAATCCTTGCCCTCCAGCTGCGTGTCGAGCACCCGGAACAGGCGCTTGGCTTCGTTGGTATAGCGTTCCACGGCGTAGGGAATCTTCTCCGGCGCGGCCATCCTGAAGTGGCCGGCCTGGCCCAGCATCGGCCCCAGCCCGGCCATCTGCCACATCACCCATTCGGCGACCTTGTAGCGCTGATGCGGCTCCAGCGGCCAGAAACGGCCGGTCTTCTCCGCCAGATACATCAGGATCGCGCCGGACTCGAAGACCGACACCGGCCCGCCGACCACGTCGTGATCGACGATCGCCGGCATCCGGTTGTTGGGGCTGATCTTGAGGAAAGACGGCGCGAACTGTTCCCCTTCCATGATATTTACCGGTATCACCGTATAGGGCAGGCCGGTTTCCTCCAGCAGGATCGAAACCTTGTAGGCATTGGGTGTCGGCCAGGCGTAAAGATCGATCATTTTGGGGCTCCAAAATGCGGCCGCGATGTTATGGTGTAACAATGCGGTGGGGTAGGACCTGCATTATGATTTGTGATGAGGGGAATTACGAATGATTCGATTGCGCGCATTGGCCCTGTTTGCGCCGATGATAGTCGGGCCGATGGTATTGGCGGCCTGCAGCACGACCGGCGTCTTCCCATCCCAGACGGGCCGGTCCTGGAAGGATGCCGACAGTGAGGGCGTGCCGCTGCAAAGGGGCGCGGGGCAATGCAAGGAGCAGGCGAAACTGAACGCCAAGATCGCGACCGGCGTCGCCCAGCAGGCGGAGGTCGCCGGCGACCTTTACGAACAATGCATGGTGGCCAGAGGCTATTAGCCGCGGTTACCGATGGGGATTACAAATCCCAGCTCAGGCGATCGGCCGGTCGAACATCAGCTGGCCGACGAAGCGCACGGGCGGGGAGCCAAAGGCCAGAGCCGCGTCGTGATAGCGTTTCAGCGCGAAATCCGGGCCCCAGCGATGCTCGGCATCGTGGCGCAGCGCCCAATGCTCTTCGTAACCCACGAAATAGGTCGACAGCTGGCCTGATGTGACCCGGGCGCGCGTCCATTTGCCGTCCGCCTCGCCCTGTTCCTGGAACGCATCCTCGACCATCAGCTTCATCGCCGCGTCGCGATCGATGCCGTCGACATGGATCGCCTGATCCAGGATGGCGTTGCTGATCGCGCGCAGCCTGACCTTGAGGTGGGTCAGCAGATAGAGCGGGTCGCCATCCAGGAAGCCGGTGTCGGCCATCACATCCTCGGCATACACCGCCCAGCCCTCGACGAACGAGCCGGAGGCCAAGGCCGCGCGCAGCACGGAAGGGTAGGCGTTGGCGTGCGCGCCCTGCACGTAATGGCCCGGCATCGCCTCATGGATAGCGATTTCCTGGATGCCGCGGTCGTTATATTCGCGCAGGAACGAATCCGCCTTTTCCGCCGACCAGTCGTCGGGAATGGGGGAGACGGCATAGAAGGTCGGCAGGCCCTTATCGAGCGGACCGGGCCAGTCGCAATAGGCGACCGCGACCCCCTGTTGGAATTTCGGCATCAGAATCACCTTCACCGGCGCGTCGGGCAGGGTGATCAGGTCCTTTTTCCGCACGAAGTCGGTCGCCGTGGCCAGTGTCCGCTCGGCGGTCTCGACCAGCTTGTCGCGGGCCGGCCGTTCGGCGGCGGCGAGGTCGAGCGCTGCCTTGATCGCTGCCCGCTGCTCGGCCGGGCTCGGCTTCTCGGGCGTCGGCGGCGCGCCGGGGCGACCGGCCAGCACCTTGCCCGCCTGCGCGTACATCTCTTCCCGCGTCTTCGCCATTGCCGCCTCGGCGCGCTTGCGGATCTCCATCCGGGTCAGCGGCGAGGCGAGCAGGAAGGCCAGCTTCTGGTCGTAGCGCTCGGCGCCCAGGCGGAAATCGCCCTTGGCCCCCGGAAGCAGGGTCTTGTCGAGCCATGCCTGGTGGGCGGCCGATTCGGTCTTGAGCCGGGCCACGGCCTTGTCCAGCCGCGCGCGCTCGCCCGGGGCAAGGACGCCGGCCTGGGCGACGATCAGGTCCTCGGCCAGGCTCACCACGCCGGGATGCTGTTTGGCGGCTGTCTCGGCATGGATGCTGGGCACCCGCGCCGGGTCGAGATTGAAGCGCATCTGCGCCCACAGGCCCGGTATCTTCTCGATCCGCGTGGTGGCCGCGCGGAGCCGTTTGGTCAGCGGGGCGAAGTCGCGCGCCATCAGGCCGTAGAGTGCCTGGCCCGCCAGGTTGGTGTAGAGCAGCGGGTCCCACGACCAGTCCTTCAGCACCTCCCGGCTCCACAGGTCGAAGCGGAGCGCATTCTCCAGCATCTTGGCGTCGACCTGCTGGGCGCGGGGCAGGCGCGAGACATCGATCTTACCGAGTTCAGCCAGGATCTTGTGCGAGAAGGTGGAGGCGGCGGTGCGGCCTGCTTCGCTCAGGTCGTCGAGCGCACCGTCATGGTGGTGGTCGCCCAGCGCGGTGGCGTTCACCGGCCCCAGCGCCAGCATACCGTCCAGCCAGCGTTTGCTCAGCGCCGCGAAGGTGGGCGGCCTGTCCGCCGCCAGGGCAGGGAAAGGCAGCGCCGCCACGCCGGCCAGCGCGAGGACCGCCCGTCGTGACAAAGGGCGCCATGACGGGGGGCGCCGTGACAGGGGCGGCCGCGACAGGCTCATCGAAGGTCAGTACCCCGCCTGCAGCAGAGGCTTGCGGCCCAGCCAGAAGGCGACCGCGCCCAAGGTCGGGAAGATCGCCGCGACCAGCGCCAGCGAGTAGCCGATCAGCTGGTCGTCATGGAAGATATGGACCGTGGCGAAGCCGATGGCGCTGGGGCCGAAGGCGAAGCCGATGAAGGCCGCCATTGCCAGGAACAGCGACGAGATCAGGCCACGCATCCTGGGCGGGGTCAGGATCTGCAGCGCCGCCGCGACAACGCCGATGATCGTGTTGGAGAAGGCAAGGCTGATCGAGATCAGCGGAAAGGCGATCCAGGGCGTTGACACTGCGGACCCGACCGCGCCGGTGACAGCGAAGGCGAGGCAATAGCCGATCGAGACTTTGTAATGGCCGTAGGCGTCGCCGCGCGCCACCAGGCGGTCGGCCAGCCAGCCGGCGAACAGCCCGCCGCCGATGCCGAAGACCAGGGTCGAGATGCCGAGGAATATGCCCGCTTCGCCGATGGTGAAGCCGTAGACGCGCTGAAGCAGGGTCGGATACCAGGCATTGCAGCCATAGCCGTACATCGCCAGCAGTCCCATGCCCATGAACAGCCCGGCATAGCAGCGGATGTTCTGCCCGAAGAAGACCAGCACGTCGCCGATGCTCGGCCTGTCCTCGATCTCGGCTTTCGATTTGTGCCGCTTCGGCTCCTTGATGACGAAGATGGCCAGCAGCGCCAGGATCAGGCCCGGCAGGCCAATGGCCATGAAGACGGTCTGCCAGGGCCGAGTCACGCCGACCAGCGGCAGGTCGATCGAGCCGATCGCCTCGATCGCGCTGACCACCTGGCCGCCGATCACCAGGGCCAGCCCCGACCCGACCGGAATACCCAAGCCGTAGAGGGACAGCGCCCGGCCCAGCTTGTCCTTGGGGAACAGGTCGCTGATCAGCGAGTAGGAGGCCGGCGACAAGGTCGCCTCGCCGATGCCAACGCCGATGCGCGTCGCAAACAGGGAGCCGAAGGAGTTGGTGACGCCGCAGGCCGCGGTCATCAGCGACCAGGCGGTGACGCCGATCAGGATCACGCCCTTGCGGCTCCAGCGGTCGACGATGACGCCGATCGGCAGGCCGGCGATGGAGTAGGTGCCGACGAAGGCCAGCCCGGTCAGCAGCCCGTACTGGAAATCGTCGATATGGAAATCGGTGCGGATCGGCTTGACCAGCAGCGCCAATATCTGCCGGTCGATGAAGCTGGAGGTGTAGAGCACCATCAGGAAGCCGACGACGATCCAGGAATAGAGCAGGCTGGGCCGCGCCGCGTCGGCAATGACAACTTCCGGCTCGACGGCCTCTGGCGGCAGTTCAGTCGCGATCGTCAATCCCACTTCCTCCGGACTCACGGGTTAGGCTGGATCGCTTTGGACGATCTCGAAAATCATTGTTGAGCCCGGCCCAACCTAGACAGGTCAGGTTAAGTCGGGCAAGCGGATTTCATACAGCCAACGAAATCAGGGTTTTGCCCGGACCAGCACCACCGCGCCCGAGACGTCGGGGACGGCGTGGACCGGCAGCAGCTTCTCCAGCGTGCCGACCGTGGTATCGCGGTCGTGCAGTCTCAGGGTCAGTGTCACCGGCATGGCGGCAAGATCGGGGTCGGGCACGGCGATGCTGTCGCCGAACTGACGGTTCAGATCGGCGACCAGCCATTCCAGCGGCATCTGATCGTAGCTCAATATGCCGACCCGCCAGGTGCCGACTTGCTGCGCGGCGACCATCCGGGGCGCTGTCAATATCCGGTCGGCGGCATAGGTCACCGCCTGCCCCTTGGACAGGACGACCTTGCCCGTCTCCTGGGCCTCGGGCGCGGAGATCGCCACCATGCCCTCGCCGACCGACACGTCGACATCCTGCCCCTTCATGTCGACGTCGAAGGCCGTGCCGATATCCTCGATCGTCCGGCCGCCGGCATGGACGCGGAAGGGCCGGGCCGGGTCCCTGCCCACGCTGATGAAGACCTCCCCACCGGTTACCTCGACTTCGCGCAATCCGTGGCTGAATTTGACGTTGACCGCGGTGGCGCCGTTCAGGGTCAGGGTCGTGCCGTCATCGAGCGGAACCGTGCGGATCTCGCCGACGGCGGTCCGATACTGTGCGACCCAAGGCTGCTGGCTATAAAGCCCGATGCCGACCGCGGCGACGATCGCCGCCGCCAGCGCCAGACCGCCACCGACGACAAGACCACGCCGGACCAGAAAGCGCGAGACTTTGCGCGGCTGGGCCGGCGCCGTTTCGTAGGCGCTGATGGCGATCCGCCAGGTGTCGGAGACGTAATCATAGGCCTTCCGGTTCTCGGGCCGCGCCGCCAGCCAGTCGGCCGCGCGCAGATGGTCCTCGGCCGTGGCGTCGCCGCCATCCAGCCGCGCGAACCAGTCGCTCGCCTCGCGCAGAACCTGTTCAGAAAGCTCGCTCGTCAACCTTAAATCTCCCCGCCCGCATCAACTACGATCAGACAGGTACTTTCCTCAATAGTCATGTTCCCGCACTGCACGCGCTTTGCCCTTACGCGCCAGGCTCAGCCGGAATACCGCTTCTGCGACATGCTTTTCGACCATGCTTTTGGAGATGCCCATCTCAGCGGCGATCTCTGCGTGCTTCTTGCCTTCGATCCGGCTAAGCACGAAGGCGGTGCGGCAATTGTCGGGCAGGGCGGTGATGGCGGCCGCGACGATCGCGAGCTCTTCGCGCGCTGCCACGGTCCGTTCGGCCGAGACGGTTTCCGCCGGCTCCGGCGTTTCGTCGATGTCGGTGAAGCGCCAGCGCTGCCGCTCACGCAGCCGGTCGATCGCCAGATTCGAGGCGATGCGGAACAGCAGCGGCCGGGCGCCGTCCATGTCGACCGAGGCGCGGGCGTTCCAGATGCGCAGCATCGCCTCCTGGGCGATCTCGTCGGCATCGTCCTCGCGCCTCAGCGTCCGCCTCAGATAGAAACGCAGGTCCCGGACCGCCGTGTTGAACAGCCGGACGAACGAGCTCTCCTCGAACTCTGTCGGGTCCACCCGGCTCATGCGCCCTTACCTCCCCCGTTTGCCGGCGGTTCGCTCCGCCTGACCGCTATAAAGTGACTGGCAGTTCATGACCTTGTCCAGCCAAAAGACTCGGATTAGCCTGAAAGACTTGTTCGCGCGATCCAGCGGACTGAATTTTAACGATATTTTTCCCGGTTCCGCTGGCCCTGCCCTGTCGTTAAGCTGCTTCGGAGATAAGAAGATCGAGGGAGGAGCCGGGTATTGGGCAGGCGCGGCGTCATCGACGGAGCGCGGAAACCGTTGGGCGCGGGGCGGTGGCCATACCGTCTCATGCAGCAGGCGGCCATTGCCTTGGCGCTGCTCGCCGCCGGTTCGGCGCCCGCTGCCGATAACGTCGCTTTCAACATTCCGGCCCAGCCGCTGGCGGCGGCGTTGCTCGAGCTTGGGCGCCAGGCCGGCCTGTCGATCGCGGTGCCGGATAATTTCCCGCGCGACCGGGTCAGCGAGCCGCTCACAGGCACGCTGACGCCGGCCCAGGCGCTGGCGGCCCTGCTCAAGGACGTGCCCGCTCGGTTCACCTTCCTCGATCCAGAAACCGTGGCGATCGCGGTCGAGGTCGCGGACGGCACGCCCCAGCCCCCTGCCACATCCCCACCGCCGCGCCGGCTTGCGGCCGACGCGATCGTGCTGACCGACAGGGGCGCGGTGGAGGAGGTGATCGTCACCGCGCGGCGCAAGGAGGAGCGGCTGCAGGCCGTGCCGGTCGCGATCACCGCGTTCGATTCGGTCCAGCTCAAGGACCGCAACATCACTTCCAGCCAGGATCTCGGCCTCTACGTGCCGTCGCTGGTGATGAACAACAATGCCGGCATCGCACCCGGCTTCGTGCTGCGCGGCCAGGGCTCGACCTTGGGCGCCGGGCCCGGCGTCGTCGCCTATTTCGCCGAGGTGCCGTTCATCAACGGCCAGAATGCCACCGGTTCGTTCCAGGGCGGCACTGGACCCGGCATGTACTACGACCTCGAGAATGTCCAGGTGTTGAAGGGGCCGCAGGGCACGCTGTTCGGCCGCAACACCACCGGCGGCGCGATCCTGTTCACCCCGCAGAAGCCCAGGGACGATTATGACAGCTACGCCCAGCTGACGCTCGGCGACTACAACTGGCACGAGGAAGAGGGGGCGCTCAACATCCCGCTCGTGCCCGACCGGCTGCTGCTGCGCGTCGCCGGCGACGTGTCGATGCGCGACGGCTATACCCGCGATGTCGGTCCCTATTTCCCGGATCGCGACTATGACAATCGCGACTATTGGGCCTTCCGCCTGTCGCTGGTGGCGCGGCCGAGCGACGATTTCGAGAACTACCTGATCGCCAGCAGCCTCTACGTCCATCAGAACGGTACCGGCGGCAGCATCTTCGCGCTCAAGCCCGGCGGCCTGGCGCTCAGCGCCTTTCCCGCGATCGCGGGCTATCTGGCCACGCAGCAGGCGCTAGGACCGCGTGAGACGGAGTTGTCGGCGGCGCAGATCGACAAGCAATGGACCTATGGCGCGATCGATATCGCCCGCCTGGATATCGGCGACGATCTGACGATCAAGAACATCGCCGGCTACCAGGCTGACAAGAACTCGGTCGGCATCATCGATTACGACGGCGGCCCCTTCGCGATCCAGGACACCAGCGTCCCCAACCGCTGGGAGGGCAGCGGCGAGCAATATAGCGAGGAGCTTCAGGCGACCGGGACGGCACTGGGAGGGCGGCTCGAATGGACGGCCGGCTTCTATCTGGAATACGACAAGCCGACCGGCGTGCCGCAATATGACGTGACCAGCCCGATTAAGACCGCCCCGATCAACGCTGGCGGCGTCTACCAGCCCAGCCTGATCGTCGTCCGCGGCAGCACGACCCAGCGGACCGAAGCACTCTACGGCCAGGCGAGCTATGACCTGTCCGGCCTGTGGGCGGGGCTCGATGGGCTCAAATTCACCGCGGGCCTGCGCTACACCTGGGATTATCGGTCGGACCAGAACGACATCTACATCGCGACTTCGGGCGGCAAATGCGGCGAGCGCCCCGGCTTTTTCGCGCCGGACTGCGCGCTCGCCTCGTCCGGCCGGTTCCAGGCCCCAACCTGGACCTTGGGGCTGGACTACCAGCTCGACCACGACACGCTGATCTATGTCACTGGGCGGCGCGGCTATAAGAGCGGCGGGTTCAACCTGAACACGCCTGAACATTCGATCTTCTCGACCTTCCAGCCCGAATTCGTCACCGACGTGGAGATCGGGCTGAAGGCCGACTGGACGATCTTCGGGGCCAAGGCGCGCACCGATATCGACGCCTTCCATACCGACTATACCGATATCCAGCGGGCGATCTCGGTGCTGATCAACGGCTTAAGCTCTCCAGTGACGGAGAACGCCGCGGTCGCGACGATCGAGGGGGTGGAGTTCGGGGGCACCATCCTGCCGACGGCGCGGACCGAGCTGTCGCTGGCCTATTCCTACCTGTCGTCGCGCTACGACAAATACACCTCGCCGACGCTGGGCGACCTGTCGGGCTTGCGCTTCCCCTTCACGCCGAAGAACAAGGTCAGCCTGACCGGGCGCTATCACCTGCCGGTCCCGGCGGATTGGGGCGATCTCAGCATCGCCGCAACCTATCTGCTGCAATCCTCGGTCGATGCCGGTTCGGATTTCGACCGCACCGGCGTGATCGAAGGCTATGACCTGATCAATCTGCGGCTGGACTGGAAGCAGGCGATGGGCAGCGCCTTCGACCTGTCGCTGTTCGTCACCAACGCCGCCGACACGGTCTATCGGACCCGCGTCTCCGCCCTCTACAACATCTTCGGCGTCGCCGGCGCCGACTATGGCGAGCCGCGCATCTTCGGCGCCCAGCTCAGCTACCGCTTCGGTCCTTAAGACAGAATTCTACTGAGGCATCCCCGACCCCGGACGTAGTCCCGATCAAAGGGTCATTACGAACGACGTTCAAGGGGAGGGCAGAATGCCGACCAAGGCTGGAATCTTCACATCTCATCGTGCGGTCATGCTGGCGGGTGTCGCCACGCTGGCGCTGGCCGGCGGCACCGCCGCCCCGGTCGGGCTTGCCCAGGCGCAGACCGCCGCCGCGACCGATACCGGCCTGGAGGAGATCGTCGTCACCGCCCGCCGGCGCGAGGAAAAGCTGCAGAGCGTTCCGATCGCGATCACCGCCTTCACCGCGGCCGACATCAGGGCGAAGAACATCCAGTCGGCCCAGGATCTGACCGTGTTCGTGCCGTCGCTGATCATGAATAACAATGCCGGCTTCGGCAGCGGCTATTCGCTGCGCGGCCAGACCGCGTCGCTGGGCGCTGGCGCGGGCGTCGTCGTCTATTTCGCCGAGGTGCCGCTGGTGAACGGGCAGAGCGGCATCGGCACGTTCCAGGGCGGCACAGGGCCGGGACAATTCTACGACCTTGAGAACGTCCAGGTGTTGAACGGGCCGCAGGGCACGCTGTTCGGCCGGAACACCACCGGCGGCGCGATCCTGTTCACGCCGGCGAAGCCGACCAACGAATTCGAAGGGTACGGCCAGATCACCGTCGGCAGCTACAACTGGCATGAGCTGGAGGCGGCGATCAACGTGCCGATCGTCAGCGACAAGGTGCTGCTGCGCCTCGCCGGCGACATCAACATGCGCGACGGCTACACGATCGATGTCGGCCCCGGCACGGTGCACGGCAAGGATTACAGCAACCGCGACTACTGGGCCTTCCGCGCCTCGCTGGTATTGCGCCCGTCCGACGATTTCGAAAACACCACCATCTTCAGCAGCCTCTATCGCGACGAAAACGGGCCGGGTGTTGTCCTGGCCGGGATCAACCCGACCGGCACGCTGGTGCAGACGGTCGGCCTGGCCACCGCGCAGAACTATCTGGCCAAGCAGAACGCGCGCGGGCCGCGCGAGACCGAGAACAATCCGCTCAGCATCGACAAAGAATGGGATTACGGCGTCTACAACATCTCCCGCTGGGATGTGACCGACCATTTCGCGCTGAAGAACATCGCCGCCTATCAGGTCGACAAGAACTCGGCCTTCCTGACCGATTTCGACGGTTCGCCGTTCCAGATCCAGGACGTCATTCCGCGCAAGGGCGAGCCCTGGACCGCAGCCAGCCAGCAATATAGCGACGAACTGCAATTCAGCGGCAAGGCGCTGGACGACCGGCTGCAGGTGACGGTGGGCGGCTATCTCGAATACAGCTCGCCCACGACCTTCCCAGAATTCGATGTCATCCAGGATATTCAAACAGGGGCGACCCCGTCAGGAAGGCCTATATTCACGCCAACCCTGATCCAGGTGCAGGAGGGCTCGACCCAACGGTCCCAGGCGGTCTACGGCCAGGCGACCTACGATTTCGGCGGCGTGCTGCCGGCGCTGGACGGGCTCAAGCTGACCCTGGGCTACCGCTATACCTGGGATTACCGCTCGGACGACAGCGCGATCGTCATCCCCTCATTCGGCGGTCTCTGCGCCGTCAAGCCCGGCTTTTTCGCGCCGGACTGCCTGCTGGCCTCATCCGGCAACTTCCACGCCCCGACCTGGACCGCCGGCCTCGACTATCAGGTCACGCCGACCACCCTGGTCTATGCGAAGGGCAGCCGCGGCTATAAGAGCGGCGGCTTCAACCTGTCGACGCCCAAACAGTCCGCCTTCAGCAGCTTCAAGCCGGAATATGTGACCGAGGTCGAGATCGGCGTGAAGTCGGACTGGGAACTGATGGGCGTCAAGCTCAGGACCGACCTGGACCTGTTCCATGACGATTACAGCAACATCCAGCGCTCGGTGACCCAGCTGATCAATGGCTTGAGCTCGCCGGTGACGGAGAATGCGGCCTCGGCCGAGATCCAGGGCGTCGAGTTCCAGGGAACGGTGGTGCCGGTGGCGGGGACCGAGCTGTCGCTCGCCTATTCCTACCTCGACGCGAAATACAACAGCTTCATCGACCCCTTGGTCGGCAGCCTGGCCGGGCTTGAATTCCCGTTTGCGCCCAAGAACAAGATCAGCTTCACCGCCCGCCAGGACATTCCGATCCCAGCCGAATGGGGCGAGCTCAGCCTTCAGGCGACCTATTCCTATCAATCGCATGTCCGGGGCGACAACACCTTCTCGACCACCGGCATCATCGAAGGGTACGGTCTGCTGAACCTCAGGGCTGACCTTAAGAACATCTACGGCATGCCGCTCGACGTCGCGATGTTCGTGACCAACGCGACCGACGAGGTCTATGTCACCAAGAATTTCGGGCTCTATAACGTCTTCGGCGTCCAGTCGCTGGAATATGGCGAGCCCCGGATGATCGGCGCCCAGATCCGCTACCACTTCGGCGGCCCGTCCGAGGCGCCCGCCCCGGCGGCGGTCTATACCCCGCCGCCGGTGGTCGCACCGGCTCCGGCGGCGCCGAGGAGCTATCTGGTGTTCTTCGACTTCAACAAGTCGGACCTGACGCCCCAGGCAGTCCAGATCGTCGATCAGGCGGCGTCGAATGCCGGCCCGGCGAAGGTGACCCGCCTGACCGTGACCGGTCATACCGACACGGTGGGCTCGGATGCCTACAACATGCGCCTGTCACGCCGCCGCGCGGAATCTGTCGCGGCCCGCCTGGAGAAGGACGGCATTCCGTCGAGCGAGATCGAGATCGTCGCCAAGGGCAAGCGCGACCTGCTGGTGCCGACTGCCGATGGGGTCAAGGAACCGCAGAACCGCCGGGTGCAGATCGTGTATGACGGCGGGGCTTCTTCGTAGTCACCCGTCATTGCGAGCGCAGCGAAGCAATCCAGGGCGTTAGCCCAACACCGATCGGTGAGGCTCTGGATTGCTTCGTCGCTGCGCTCCTCGCAATGACGAGCTTAGGGCGCAATCCTCAGCTCACAAGCCGGCATCCCGTCCACCTCGAAGGACAGCACATCCCCCGCCACGGGGAACTGGGTTTCGATGATGCTGCCGGTGATCACCGGCATGCCGGCTTTCAGCACTTTGCCGCGGCGGCCGAGATGGCCGATCAGCCAGGCCATGACGGCGAACGGGCTGCCGCCCATCGTGTCGCGCGTGTTGCCTTCCTTGGTGACCTGGCCGTTGATCCTGAGGCGCCCGGAGCGGTTTTCCATCTCCAGCGTCTTGTCTGCCGGCGGGCCGATGACGATGCCGCCGTTCCAGCTATTGTCCGAAACCAGCGAATGGGCGTCCAGCCGCGTCAGGTCGGCGCCGCGATCCTCGACCAGCTCATAGGATGTGTGGATCGAGCGCAGGTTGTTGCGGACGTCCTTGATCGTGCACTCGCCGGCCATGTCCCTGTCCATGATGCAGCAGATTTCCGTCTCCATGCTGAAGCGGACATAGTCAGGGAGGTGCACGGTATGGGGCGACTGGTGGATGCGGTTGCCCAGCACCTGGCCGATGCAGGGCTCGTCGATCTTCAGCCAGTCGCGGGTCGATTTGGAGGTCAGCGCCACCTTATAGCCGGCGACCGTGGTGCCCAGGCGCTTGGTCAGCAGCGCGACATGGGCGTCCTGGATCTTGCAGGCGTCGTCCATCGTCGGCACGCGGTCGGGGAAGGGGACGAACATCTCCTTGCGCTCATGCTGAGCGAACAATTCTTCCGCGATGGTCTGGACTTCGGCCGAGCTCAGCATGCTTCCTTCCCCATGTTTTCGACGCCGTTATCTTGGTATCCTGAACGGCATGTTCGCGCGCACAATGTCACTGCCAGCGAAACGGAACAAGCGGTTAGCAGGGAGGATAGGCGATGGATCTGGGGGTCAAGGGCAAGGTGGCGCTGGTCTGCGCGTCGAGCCACGGTCTGGGCTTCGCCACCGCCAGCCGGCTGGCGCGCGAAGGCGCCGCCGTCGTCGTCTGCGGCCGCGATGCCGGCTCGGTCGAGGCCGCCCGGGCTGAGATCGTCGGCATGGGCGGCAAGGCCATCGGCATCCCGGTCGATCTCTATTCCACCGACGACCGCATCCGGCTGATCCGCGAAACGAACGCGGCGCTGGGGCCGATCGACATCGCCGTGCTCAACACCGGCGGCCCGCCCACCGGCATGTTCGAATCGATCACGCTGGAGCAGTGGCAGGACGCCTATAAAAGCCTGGTCGAGACGGTGGTCCACCTCTCCCAGCTCGTGCTGCCCGGGATGGTGCAGAAGAAATGGGGCCGGGTGCTGGCCGTGACCTCCTTCGTCGCCCGCCAGCCGGCGGACCTGATGGCGCTGTCGAACAGCCTGCGCTCCTCGGTCATCGGGGTGATGCGGACTTTGGCCAACGAATACGGGCCGCACGGCATCACCGTGAACAGCATTCTGCCCGGCTATATCCTGACCGACCGCATGCGCAAGGTCGCCCGCGCCCAGGCCGAGGCCAAGGGCCAGTCGGCCGACCAGGCCTTCGACCGCATCGCCGCCAACGTGCCGCTGGGCCGCCTGGGCGATCCGGAGGAATTCGGCAACCTCGCCGCCTTCCTGGTCAGCGACGCGGCTTCTTACGTCACCGGCCAGGCGATCACCATCGATGGTGGGCTGTCGAAGGGGGTGTATTAACGCACCCCAAAATTCCCTCTCCCCGCGGGAGAGGGTGGGGCCCAGCCGAAGGCTGGGAGAGGGTGAGGGTACGGTGTGGCCGCAGGGTCACCCTCACCCAACTCCGGCTAGGCGAACTGCGTTCGCTAAGCCTGCGTACCCTCTCCCGAGGGGAGAGGGATTTTTAGCGCAGGTGAGGCACTCACTCCGCCGCCATCGCCACCGGATGGCCTTCGCGCGGGTCTTCGCTGATCGCTGTGGTCCAGGCCCAGTAGCCCGGCGGGTTGGTCGGGGTGATGCCGTAGGTCTCGCGGATTTCGCTGATCTGGGTGTTCACCAGGTCGCGATAGGGCAGCAGCAGCAGCGGCTTCTTCCAGTTGCGGCCCTGGGCGGCGCCGAAATCCTCGGCGTCGAGCTCCACTTTGTGGCACTCCGGATAGAACAGGCCGCTCTTCATCATCGTCTTGGCGCGCAGGTAGGTGCCGACGCGGTTGAAGAAGGCCGCCAGCTCAGGCCGGAAATATGTGTAATAGGCACGCGTGTTGGCGGCGAGCAGGGCGATCTCGCCGGCATGATCGGTCTCGAAACTGGTGATCATGTGCTCGATATCGTGGGTCAGCGTGCGCTGCTTCAGGTAATAGTCGAAGTCGGTCTCGATCTTCATGCCCTGGAAGAAGAAGTCGTTCTGATAGCCGCTGTTGGCCAGGAAGTCATAGATCACCGCACCCAGCGTGCCGGGGGCGCAATCCTTCACCTCCTCGGCCTTGAAGTCGGCCAGCTGCCGGCGCTCCAGCCAGGCCTTGAACTCGGGCAGGCGCTGCTTCTCCTCCTCGAACAGGCGGAAGATGGTGGCGTGATCCTCCAGCTGGTGCAGGATCTGCGCGACCTCGGGGATGAAGGCGGTGTTCGGCACATCGGCGCCGTTCCGGCGCAGCATCTCCTGCGCGATCAGGTCGCGTAGCCGCGCATTGTTCAGATAGGGCGAGGACGACACCAGCACCGAGCTGTCGGTGCCGATCTTCTTGATGCTGCCGTTGAAATAATCGAAATCCGCCTGGCTAACCTCAGCCATAACCGTCTCTCCTGTGATCGTTCCGGCGCGCTTTGCACCCGCGCACGCTTTACACTTGTAAACTCACTGAACGAATGTAAAGGCCTGCGCGCCAAAATAGCGCGGCTGGTCGACGGTCGGCGTTCGCGATATCGTCGCCGCCCCGCAACGAAGGCTGCCTGATGTCTCTAACGGTTTGCACCCTCGACGAGTTCAATGCCGAGATCGCGGCGATCGGCGACGGCCTGCCGGATGCCGCCGCCCATCAAAAGCTGTCGCTGCTGACGGTCCACCATCCCGCGGTGGATCGGATGAAACGGCTGGATCCGTTTTCCCCCGCCTATCGCGAGGCGGCGCTCAAGCTCTATTTCGATCTGCGCGGCCGCGCCAGCGACGGCTACGATGTGGCGCGCGACGAAAAGAGCAACGGAATTACGCCGGCCGATCTTTTCTCATCCGTCACGCCCTGGGTGTTCCAGGATACCGCCATGGTCGCGGAGTTCATGGAGAGCTGGGCGCAGATCCTGCGCGCGATGGCTTTGCCGGCGAACAGCAATGCCAGCGTTCTCGAATACGGCCCGGGCAGCGGGCAGTTGCTGCTGATGCTGGCGAAGATGGGCTTACGCGCCCATGGCGTGGACATCGACGACACCGCGCTGGACACGATGCGGCGCCAGGCCGAGGCGATGGGCCTCAACTTGCGGACCGAGCGGGCCGAGTTCGGCGAGGGTTTCGTGGGGGAACGGTTCGACCGGATCTTCTTCTTTGAGGCCTTCCACCACGCCTTCGATTTCGAGGCGCTGCTGCGCCGCCTCCAGGATCGCGTCAATCCCGGCGGCCGGCTGATCTTCTGTGGAGAGCCGGTGGTGACGGTCGCCCAGTCGGGCATTCCCTATCCCTGGGGCCCGCGCCTCGACGCGCTCAGCGTCTTCTGCATCCGCCGCTACGGCTGGATGGAGCTGGGTTTCACCCACGATTTCTTCATGGAGGCGCTACGCCGCAACGGCTGGTACGCCGAATTCAGCCACCCACCGAACTGCGGCCGCGCTTGGACTTACGTCGCCCAGCGCCTCATCGACCGTCCGGCGGAAAACAGCGAAGCGCCGCCGCCTCCGCCCCTGGTCTCGACGCCACCCAGCCGCCTGGACCGGGCGGTGCGCAAGCTGCGGCGGATCACCGGGATTTAGCGATCCTTAAGCCGCCACCTTCTCCGCCGGCGCCCGGAACTTGACCAGCAATTCGGCTTCCTTGGCCTTCGCCGTCACTACGCTCTCGGCCTTCACCGGACCATAGCCGCGGATCTGGTCCGGCACCGAGGCCAGGGCTACGGCCAGCGCATGGTTGGCCGTGGTCAGGCCGATCAGCAGTTCAGGAACCACGGCTTCGTACTCGGCGATCAGGCGGCGTTCGGTTTTGCGGTCTTCGCTGTGGGCGAAGATGTCCAGGCTGGTGCCGCGCAGGCGCTTCATGCTGGACAGCAGCTTGAACAGGCGCATCGTCCAAGGGCCGAACTTGGTCTTCTTCGGGCGGCCGGTCACCGGGTCGGGCTTGTTGAAGAGCGGCGGGGCGAGGTGGAATTCGAGGCTTAAGCTCCCCTCGAACTCCTTCTCCAGCGCCGCCTTGAAGCTGCCGTCGGTATAAAGCCGCGCCACCTCGTACTCATCCTTGTAGGCGAGCAGCTTGAAGTAGTTGCGGGCCACGGCGGCGGCCAGGCTGGTGAAGCCCGGGGTCTTGGCGGCCTCGGTCGCACGCACCTTCTCGACCATGCTGCGGTAGCGGTCGGCATAGGCGGCGTTCTGATACTCGGTCAGGATGCCGACGCGCCGGGCGATCAGCTCGTCCAGGGTCTGGACCGGCGGGACCTGCGGCTTCAGCTCGGCCTCGGCGGTAACCAGGTCGGGGTCCTGGGCGGCGAGCCGGCCCCAGGCGAAGGCGCGCTTGTTGGCGTTGACGGCGGCGCCGTTGAGCTCGATCGCCTTCATCATCGCCTCGGCCGTCACCGGCACCAGGCCGCGCTGCCAGGCGAA
>Ga0070665_100003428_pt1 | contig 16926 bp, 16 predicted proteins | sample KBSS13metaG_FD_65862 | JGI IMG/M metagenome (GOLD analysis project Ga0070665, IMG submission 65862) | Switchgrass rhizosphere microbial communities from Kellogg Biological Station, Michigan, USA - KBS S1-3 metaG | ecosystem: Host-associated > Plants > Roots > Rhizosphere > Soil ... | reverse complement strand
CCAGAAATAGACGGTAATGGTGGCAGCGATTGCTGCGGAAGCAATATCTGGACGCAGATGCGGCGCGACGGCCCAGTGGAAGCGATGAGCCCCGTAGGCTGCCAGGTCGTTGAACATGCCAACGATGTACTGGCCCGCGGAGACACCGGATATGGGTCCGGTGAGAACGTAGTCGAACATCAGCGCCGAGACGCTGACCTTTGCGAAGGTGCTCCCCAGCGCTTCTTTGACGATGCGGTAGACGCCGCCGCGGGTGAACATCGAACAGCTTTCGACGTAGACAGCGCGAACGGCGTAGGCGAAGAAGACGACAGCGAGGATGAGCCAGGGAGCTGCCTTACCGACGGCCTCTTCAGCCAAGCCTGCAGCATAGAAGGCGGATGAGCCTAGATCGTTGAGAACGATTGCGGCGGCTCGCCAGAAGGAGATAAAGGTGAGCATGACCGAGGACGCCACGACGAGGCGAACCCGGTTCGATTGCGGAAGAACGATAGTCTGTTTTGATGAACCCATTGAGTGTGCAGACGCATTTCCGGCTGTGTCCGCGTCCAGAAAACCACCGTCCGTCAGCTCTTTAGTTTAGGAGCGACGGTCCCTAGCGTCAATCGAAGTAAATTGGGACGAAGTCGCGATGGTTCGGGGAGCCTATGAGTTTGGCTCCTCGTCGCTAGTGAAGACTTCCTGCAAGTCGCGGATGACAGTGACTATTACGACAAGCATGGAGCCTGCCATTCCGATAAAGAACATCGGCACGAGGATGATGGCGAGCAGGCGTGCGAGGTGGTCCATATACCAGCGTTCATTGTAGTCCCAAACGAGGCGAATGTTAGACTTCAGGTGCGATGCGACTGATTCCCGCCCGATTGTGGGCCATGGCCGCGCTCTCCAGTATTTTGCAGGTTCTGCCGTTTCCAATCGCCGGTCCGACTCCGGTCTGGCGGACGACTTTTTGCTGGGTGGCATTGCTGCCGCTGCTATGGGCTCTTACGAGGGAAGACGAGAAGGGTCAGCCACTTACATTGCGCCATAGTGCGTCGCTAGGATATCTGTGCGGCTTTCTTTGGTATCTGGGCAACTGCTACTGGATATACCAAACGATGTATCTCTATGGCGGGCTCGATAAGCCAATCGCCGCAGGAATTCTGGTGCTGTTCTGCCTGTATCTTGGGCTGTATCACGCATTGTTCGGAGGGCTCTTCGGCGCGCTTCGAGCATACTTTGGGGTGCAGGGCGCACTGCTGCTGAGCCCATTTGCGTGGGTGGCTGTGGAATTGGCGCGAGCGCGTATTACGGGGCTGCCGTGGGATTTGCTGGGTGTTGCCCAGATAGACAATCCAATGCTGACTCGACTTGCTCCGGTGACGGGAGCTTTTGGGCTTTCGTTTGTGATTGCGCTGGTGAATGCGCTGTGGCTGGTTCGGATTCACGTGCGCGAGCGACGTCATACGCGATTGGCGCTGACGGTCGGGGGCGTCGTGCTTGTCGTGTTGTATGTCTTCGGGTTGCGACGTCTCCAGAGGCCAACTCAGGTTCGTGCCACGGCGACTGCGATGCTGGTGCAGGAGAACCTGGAGGTTGGCGCGGCGGCGAAGGGACCGGAGGCTTCGGAGCAGCAGTTGCTGGAATCGTTCAGCTACCTGAGCCGGCATCCAGGGGAGAGAGTTTTCCTGGGGATTCCGGAACTGCGCGGGACGCCGTCGGTGACGTTTGTGCAGAGGCCTGATGTGCGCTCTTCGGATTTGATCGTGTGGCCTGAGTCGCCCGCTCCGTTTCAGGAGGATGATCCAACGTTTCGTGCGGCGATCTCCGGATTGGCGAAGGAGGCGGGTGCTCCGGTGATCGTGGGTGACATAGCCGTTGACCGGACGACGGCAAATGCGCGCGGGTTTTATTTGTACAACTCGGCGTCGTTTGTCCATCCGAAGGGAGAATTTTCCGGACGCTACAGCAAGATGCACCTGGTTCCGTTCGGCGAGTATGTGCCATTCCGGCGGCTATTTTTCTTTGCGGGAAATCTATTGCGCGAGGTGGGTACGTTCGATGCGGGTGCGACTCGGACAGTGTTTGCGGTAAATGGGCATCGATATGGGACGTTTATCTGCTATGAGTCGATCTTTGGCGATGAGGTTCGACAGTTTGTGGATCAGGGCGCGGATGCCCTGATCAACATCTCGAATGATGGGTGGTATGGGGATACGAGCGCGCCGTGGCAGCACCTGAATATGGTTCGCATGCGGGCTATCGAGAACCACCGGTGGGTTTTGCGGGCTACGAACACGGGTGTTACGGGATCGATCGATCCGTATGGCCGTGTGGTGGAGGCTGCGCCACGGCATGTGCGGACAAGTCTTCGCGCAGGTTTTGGCTATGAGCACGACGTGACGTTCTATACGGCGCACGGCGATCTGTTCGCTTACGCTTGTGCGCTGATTACTGCTGTGGCTCTGGGTTGGAGCCTGCGGGCGCGGTTTGCCGTAGACTAGAACAATGCTGAGTGATCTGGAATACACGTACTCCCCGGTGCGCGAAAAAGTTCGCGATCTGCGGGAGTATCTTTGACTCCCCCCGCCTGAAGCGTGAACTCGCTGTTATTGAAGAGAAGACCTCCGATCCCGCCGTCTGGGCCGATCCGGCGCGCTCGCAGCCGTTGATGCGCGAGCGCAAGCGGATTGAGAATCTGTTGGCAGATGACGCGGAGCTTGCGCGTCGCTCGGACGATATCGAGGCGTACTTCGAGCTTGCCAAAGAGGGCGAGGATACGGAGGGCGATCTGGCGCGCGAGATTCCGGCTCTGGTGGAGTTTGCCGAGAAGCTGGAATCGAAGACGATGCTCTCGGAGGAGACGGATCCGCTGAACGCGATCGTGGTGGTGCATCCGGGGGCAGGCGGAACGGAGTCGCAGGACTGGGCCGAGATGCTGATGCGGATGTACATCCGCTGGGGTGAGCGGCAGAACTTCAAGGTGGAGATTAATGAAGTTCAGGATGGCGACGAGGCGGGCATCAAGTCGGTGACGTTTACGATCTCGGGCGAGTTTGCTTATGGTCTGCTGTCGGGCGAGACAGGCGTGCATAGGTTGGTGCGCATCTCGCCGTTCGATTCGGCGAAGAGGCGACATACGAGCTTTGCCTCGGTTTTTGTTTCGCCGGAGATCGATGACACGATTGTGATCGACATCAAGCCGGACGACTTGCGGATCGATACGTACCGGTCGGGCGGCAAGGGCGGTCAGCATGTGAACACGACTGATTCGGCGGTGAGAATTACGCACCTTCCCACGGGGCTGGTGGCGGGCTGCCAGAATGAACGGTCGCAGCATAAGAACAAAGAGAAGGCGATGAAGCTGCTCCGCTCGCGGTTATATGAATACGAGCTTGAGAAAAAGAAGGCTGTGAGCAAGAAGCTCGAGGACTCGAAGCTGGATATCAAGTTTGGCTCGCAGATTCGCAGCTACGTGATGCAGCCGTACCGTATGGTGAAGGATTTGCGGACTCGGGTTGAGGTTGGGGATGTGGACCGGGTGCTGGACGGAGATCTGGAGCCATTTATTCGCGGCTATCTAAGGGTGCGTCGCGAAGGGGGAGTTCCAGCAGCGGTGGCAGTAGACGATGATCTGTGACCGGCGTCGATGCTGGCGCATCTAACTTTCGGCGGTGAGGGGGAGATGCATGGCAAAGACGGGAGAGACTGCTGGGTCGGCCGAGATTCGCAAGGAGCTTCTTGCCTTGTTGCGCGGCGGTCAGGCGCACGTCAGCTTTGATGACGTCGTGAAGGACTTTCCGGCAGAGTACCGCGGGATCGTGCCGGAGGGGCTACCTTACTCAGCATGGCAGATTCTCGAACATATACGTATTGCACAGCGCGATATTCTGGACTTCAGCGCTCCTCCTACGGGTGGCTATCAGCCGATGGAGTGGCCGGCGGCTTATTGGCCGGAGTCAGCGAAGCCGCCTTCGGACGCCGCATGGAGTGCGTCGATCGGGGCTATTCGGAAGGACATGGAGAAGTTCGAGGCATTGATCTCTCGACCGGAGTCTGACCTGTATAAACCTTTTCGCTGGGGCGAAGGACAGAACCTGCTTCGCGAGGCGCTACTGGTGGCAGATCACAACGCATACCATTTGGGCGAGCTTGTTGTGTTGCGACGCCTGCTCGGCATATGGAGCAAGTAGGTTGAAGAATCCATTGGAAGGCGAACGATGAATGAGCCAGAAATAATCCGCGCAATGCTGGGCCGGCCTCCAGCAGAGCCACGGACAATTGCCGTTGTGGGGCTTTCGGACAATCCGAACAAGCCGAGCAACTTCGTTCCCACGTACATGCAGCGACATGGCTATCGCATTGTTCCGGTGAACCCGCAGGTGGAGAATGTTCTAGGCGAACGGTCGTATGGTTCGCTTAGCGAACTGCCGGTAAAGCCGGATGTGGTGAATGTCTTCCGTTTGCCAAAGTTTATTCCCGGAATTGTCGACGAGATGTTGCAGCTGGGATTTGAAAACATCTGGGTTCAGCAGGGAATCATCCACTTAGAGGCCGCCGCGAGGGCCGAAGCCGGTGGCATACACGTTGTGATGGATCGCTGCATTATGGTTGAGCACCGCTACGCAGACCTTTCTTAAGTGCTTCGTTCTCGTCTAACCCACAGCCTACAATTGAGATTCATGGATATTCGCCGTCATCTTGTAACGATTGTTCTCCTTGTTTGGGCTGCATTTGGCGGCAGGTCTGCCTTTGCGCAGATTCAGGTGGTGGGCGACGGTGGTCCGGGCCCGGTGAAGGCGCAGCACCTGACTGTGGAACTGGTGTCGCTGGCGCCGTCGATTGCGCCGGGTGGCACCCTGGATGTTGGCCTGGTCATCACACTGGAAGAGAAGTGGCACGTCTACTGGATCAATGCAGGCGATTCAGGTGAGCCGCCGCGAATCAACTGGACGTTGCCCAAGGGAATCACGGCTGGGCCGATGAGATTTCCGATTCCGAGCCGGCTTCCTTTGGGGCCGTTGATGGACTTCGGGTATGAGGACGAGGTTGCGTTTCCCGTTCAGCTGACAGCAGCGGGCAATGTGAAACCGGGTCCGATTCATCTGGACGCTAAGGTGGACTGGCTGGTGTGCCGTGAGGTCTGCATTCCCGGTAAGGCGCACTTGGGACTGAACCTGACAGTTGATCCTAAGGCGACGACCCTTGGTCAGCCCGTGGGCGCACTGGGTGAGGCGTTGGGGTTGCTGCCCAAAGCGCTTGCATCGGGAATGAAGGCGACGGTCAAAGGTGGGAAGACGGAGTTTGTAATCGACCTGATTACGGGCGAACGCGCCGTTGACGCTGAGTTTTACCCATACGATCAGGAGCAGATTGCGAACGCGGGCGAGCAAGATGTGGAACCGCTTTCGGATGGCGTGCGATTGCGTGTGCCACGTGCGCCTGAGTTGACGAAACTGCCTACGCAACTCCATGGCGTGATCAAGCTGGATGAAGAGCATGCATTTGATGTGACGGCTCCGGTGGTTGCGGGCGAAGTTCCGCGTCCTGTAAATGGCAAGGCAACTTCTGGTGGGACTACCCAATTGACTGCAGTGACTGCGCTGGGGCTTGCTTTCGTTGGTGGCATCATTCTGAACCTCATGCCTTGTGTTTTTCCGGTGCTCTTCCTCAAGGGGTTGGCGCTGGTGCAGTCTTCAAATGAAGATCGCGCTCGATTGCGAAAGCATGGGCTTGTCTACACACTGGGGATTCTGGTGTCGTTTTGGGCGATTGTGGCTGTTCTGTTGGCAGTGCGTGCTGGAGGAAGCCAGGCGGGATGGGGATTCCAACTGCAGTCGCCTGTCTTTATCGCGCTGCTCGCCGCGGGCCTGTTCTTTTTCGCGCTTTCCCTGGCTGGACAGTTTGAGTTGGGGCTCTCGTTGACAAGCGTTGGCGGTGAGCTGGCAGAGAAGCAGGGCTACACGGGAAGCTTCTTCACCGGAGTGCTGGCGACCATTGTGGCAACGCCATGCACGGCGCCGTTGATGGGAGCGGCGGTCGGATTTGCGCTCTCCCAGCCGACATGGATTACCTTCGCTGTTTTCACGGCGCTGGCACTCGGTCTGGCCGCTCCCTATCTTGCCCTGAGCTTTCAGCCTGCCTGGACACGGATTCTCCCGCGGCCGGGTGCGTGGATGGATGTCCTGAAGCAGCTGACGGCGGTTCCGCTGTTTGCGACGGTGATCTGGTTGACGTGGGTCTATGGGCATCTTTTCGTTGGCGAGGGTGTGGATCGCGTGGCGCGATTGCTGCTGTGCTTCCTGCTGATTGCCGTGGCTGGATGGGTGCTTGGGAGATGGCCGGCGCTTTGGGGGAGCTCGATTGCCGCTGCCGCGATCGGTGTCCTTGCGATTGTGATTCCGCTGCACCAGCCGAAGGACACGACGCTGAGCTGGCAGCCATATTCACAGCAGACGCTGGACCAGGCCCGCGCAGGAGGTCATCCGGTGTTCATCGACTTCACGGCTGCATGGTGCCTGAGTTGCCAGGTGAATGAGCGGATTGTGCTGAGGTCGCCGGAGGTACAGCGCGAGTTTGCAGATAATAAGGTGACCCTGATTAAGGCAGATTGGACACAGTACGACCCTGAGATCACTCGGCAGCTTGCATCAGTGGGTAGGAGCGGAGTGCCAACGTATGTGATTTATCCGCCATTGAAAGGTGAAGCTGACGTGCTGCCAGAGTTGCTGACAAAGGACATTGTGCTCAATGCGCTGAAGAAGGATGTGAAACAGTGAGCACGCAGACGGATGAGCAGAAGATTCGCGAGTTGATCGACAGTTGGTCGATGGCCACGCGGGCAGGGGACCTGACGGCGATCTTAAACCTGATGACTCAAGACGTCGTTTTTCTGACGTCGGGCAATGTTCCGATGCGGCGGGAGGATTTTGTTTCAGCTTTCAATTCAATGGCGGGTGCAGTAGAGATCGATGGTCGTTCCGCTGTGCAGGAGATTACTGTGTCCGGCAATATTGCGGTTTGCTGGAACCTGCTGGAGGTAAAGGTGACGCCGAGGGCCGGAGGCGCGACGATGAAGCGCGCCGGGAACACGCTCACCGTCCTTCGGCGCGATGATGATGGGCAATGGCGCATCTGGCGCGATGCAAATATGCTTGCGCCTGCGTAATGTGACGGCCAGTATTGCGCTGGTGGTGGGTTCAGCCACAAAATAAGTGAACGGAGGTGACTGTATGTCTCAACGGCGTCTTCTCTCCCTCGTTCTTGGCCTGTCCTCTCTTCCTGTCTTCGCGTTGACTCCAGGGTCGCCGGCGCCAGACTTCAAGGGCACCGATTCAAACGGTGCAGCCCACACGCTTTCTCAGTATCGAGGTAAGTACGTTGTGCTTGAGTGGGCGAACAAAGGCTGCCCATACGATCAGAAGCACTACCTGAGCGGCAACATGGAATCTCTGCAGAAGGACTGGACCAGCAAGGGAGTCGTGTGGCTCTCGGTCATCTCTTCGGCTCCGGGTGAGCAGGGCAGCGTTTCGCCGGCGGAAGAGAACCAGTACCTGAAAACAATGAAGGCTGCTCCTACCGCAGCGCTGCTCGATTCGGATGGCACGATCGGGCATCTGTATCAGGCTAAGACGACGCCGCATATCTTCGTGATCGATCCCAGCGGCAAGCTGATCTATCAGGGCGCGATTGACGATAAGGCGACGACGGATCAGGCGGATGTCAAAACAGCGCGCAACTATCTGAATGATGCGCTGAATGCTGCGATGGCAGGAAAGCCGGTGCCTGTGGCGACGACGCGGCCGTATGGCTGCTCCGTAAAGTACAAGGATTGACCGAGGGTTTCTAGCCGCGTTTTTCGGACTTGATGCGGGCGATCTCTTCCATGCGTTGCGCAAGGAGCTTTTCGCGTCCTTCGCTGGTGGGTTGGTAGTAGCGGCGACCGGCGAGTGATGGCGGGAGGCACTCCATGTCGGCGACTCGGCCTTCAACGTCGTGGGCATACTGATAGCCGCGACCGTAGTCGAGTTCTTTCATAAGCTTTGTCGGCGCATTGCGCAGGTGGAGCGGAACGGGCTCAGCGGCGGTGGCCTCAATGTCGCGGCGCACGGTGTTGTAGGCAGTGTAGACGGCGTTGGATTTGGGCGCGAGCGCAAGATAGACGACTGCCTGTGCGAGGGCGAGTTCGCCTTCGGGGTGGCCAAGGAAGTGCATTGCGTCCTTGGCAGAGAGGCAGAGGTTGAGGGCTTCGGGGGCGGCGAGGCCGATGTCTTCGACGGCCATGCGGACGACGCGGCGGGCGACGTACATGGGGTCTTCGCCTGCCTCGAGCATGCGGCCAAGCCAGTAGAGCGCGGCGTCGGCGTCGGAGTTGCGCACGCTCTTGTGGAGAGCGGAGATGATGTCGTAGTGCTGCTCGCCTTGCTTGTCGTACAGGAGTACGCGGCGCTGCAGGGCCTCGGCGGCAATGTCTTTCGTAAGGGTATGTTCATTGCGCCCTTGGGCGAGGCGAGCGGCTACTTCGAGAGCGTTGAGCGCGTTGCGGGCGTCTCCGCTGGAGTAGGAGGCGATGGTGGCGAGGGCGTCGTCATCGGCAGTGATGCCCCAGGAGCCAAGGCCTCGATCAGGGTCGGTGATCGCGCGGCGGAGCAGGGCGACGATCTGGCCTTCAGTGAGACCGACAAGGGTGTAGACGCGGCAGCGCGAGAGCAGCGCGGCAATGATCTCGAAGGATGGGTTTTCTGTGGTTGCGCCGATGAGGCGGATGGTCCCCCGCTCGACGTAGGGGAGGAAGGCGTCCTGCTGGGCTTTGTTGAAGCGGTGAATCTCGTCGACGAAGAGGATAGTCCGCGAGCCAAGGTGCGAGGCCTTTTCGGCGTCGGCCATGACCTGCTTGATCTCCTTGATGCCGCTGAGGACCGCAGAGAACTCAATGAAGCTGGCCTGGGTGCGATGGGCGATGATTTTGGCAAGGGTTGTCTTGCCAGTACCGGGGGGACCCCAGAAGATCATCGAGGTGGCATCGTCGTTTTCGATGGCGACGCGGAGCGGCTTGCCAGGGGCGAGTAGGTGTTCCTGCCCGACGTACTCCTCGAGTGTGCGCGGCCGCATGCGTTCAGCGAGTGGCGCTTGGTGTGAATGGCCAGCGGCAGCGGCGATCGGGGATGTGTCGAAGAGGCTCACCGGTGTGCACCTGTAGGACGACGCCGAAGCGGCCCAGGGATGCGTTCCTGCGGTGAGGCTTCTGCGGACGGCGCGGCCGCTCGTTGCCGCGAGGCTTCGTAAAGAAGCAGCGATCCGGCAACGGCTGCGTTGAGACTCTCCACAGGACCAGGGCAGGGAATTGTGATTCGAGAGGTGGCGAGCGCAAGCCATTCGTCTGCGAGGCCGACTCCTTCGTTGCCAATCATGATGGCGCATGAATGGGTGAGATCTACTGCCTGCACCGACTGAACGCCGTCACCTTCGCTCCCAACGGCTGCCATCAGAGCGATTCCGCGTGTCTGGATTTGTGTCACATCCACCTGTGTGACTGCGACGATTGCAGTGCGAAAAATGCTGCCGACGCTGGCACGTAGTGCCTTCTGATTCCATGCACTGACCGTTCCGGGAGTCGTGAGGACTCCGGCTGCTCCGAAGGCCTCAGCGGAACGAACGAGGGTTCCGAGATTTCCGGGGTCCTGAAGGCCTGCTGCGATCAGGATGAGAGGCGACGGCTGATCCAGAATGTTCTCGAGCCGATATGCAGGGGGACGGATGAGGGCCGCTATTCCTTGTGGTGAACGAGTCTCGGCTGCGCTGGCAAAGGCATCCTCGGTAAGCCGCACAATCTCTGTGGATCGTGAGAATGGATGGGAGAGTTCACGCCGTTCGCTGATGAAGACGATTGCCGGGGTGATGCCGCTGCGTAGCGCCTCTTCCAGCAGGTGGTCGCCTTCAATTGCGACGAGGCCTTCGCTCAGGCGAGTGTTTCCGGAGAAGGCAGCCCGCAGTTGTTTCACCCGCGCGTTTGTTCGACTTGAGATCGCTGCTGCCGGAACACCCATTCTCAGCATCTTACGCCGTTCTGATAACCGTCCTTACCTTGAGCACTTAAGAGTGGTGTGCTATGTTCCGAGATGGCCGCACACGGCACAGGAGCTTTGCGATTTGACGGCCGAGATCCTTCGTATTCATCCGGATGAACCTGAACGCGAGCTTGTTTTGCAGGTTGCCGCAAGGCTGCACGCAGGGCAGGTAGTCGCGTTGCCGACCGACACTTTTTACGGTCTGGCAGTCGACCCAGTGAATCTGCGCGCGGTGGATCGGATCTACGAGTTGAAGTCACGCGCCCGGCATAAGCCGCTTTCGCTGTTAGTCCACGATGTGGCGCAGGCCTACGAGTTGGCCCGTGGGTTGGATACGGCGTTCGACCGTCTGGCAGAGCGTTTCTGGCCCGGACCGTTGACATTGGTCGTAAAGGCAGGTTCAAAGCTGCCATTGCGCGTGACTGCAAATACGGGCAACGTGGCTTTGCGCGTGCCTGAGGCAGCTATTCCGCGCGCTGTGGTGGCGACACTGGGCCTGCCGATTACGGCCACCTCGGCAAATCTCTCAGGAATGCCGGAGTGTACCTACGCCAATGGAGTGCGAGAACAGCTGGGGGACAAGATTCCATTGATCGTCGATGGAGGACCTACGGCGCGGGCTACAGCTACAACCATCGTCGATCTCTCGGGCGGAGGAAATTCGTGGATGATTCTTCGCGAAGGCGCCATCCCGACACATGAGATCGCCTTGGCGCTTCAGTCCTAAGTAAGATGGTGTCACTAAAAACTGCTCACGCCACGAGGCGTAGATACCGTACACTCGGTCTTTATCTGCCATGATCGTCCCGGCATCCAACATACGTCGTAAAGGCTCCTCTACGGGACGAACACTGTTTCGCAGCCTTGTGGTTGCGCTTCTATTTGCGGCGGTTGCGTGGAGCGTCTATGTTGCGCGACAGATCTCTGAAGTTGCGAATCTTGATGAGGCGCAACAAGCTGATGCGATAGCCGTATTTGGAGCGGCGGAATATCTCGGCAAACCATCTCCGACGCTTCATTTTCGGCTCGACCATGCGGTTGATCTCTACCGTATGAAGATCGCTCCTGTTGTGATTACTCTAGGGGGCGGCAGCGATAAGGACTCAGGAAATACAGAAGGTGCAGTAGGGCGCGACTACCTGCTCGCTCATGGAATTCCTTTCGGAGACATCATTGCGGAGACGCGCTCTACGGATACAGAGCAGCAGGTTCACCTGCTGGCGGCGATTGCCCGGGAGTACAACCTGAGGCATATTGTGGTGGTGTCGGATGGAACCCACCTCTTCCGGATAAGAGAGCTATGCCGTGACGCTGGCCTTGATGTGTATACTTCGCCGCGAGCGACTGTTGGGCACATCAGCAACTACGACCTGAGCATGCGTTATGTCCATGAAATTGTTAGTTATACGGCGATGAAGGTAAACCTGGACATTGGCTGGCCGCGTAAGTGGCTGGCCGGTGGGGATGACTAGCTGAGGGTCATCGCGAGCAGAGCTGCGAATAACGTTGAGCTGAGATTTACAAGATCGTTTCCTATCCATCCACGGCGCTCAAGAGTTGCGCCCAAGAGGCTGTCGAAGAAGAGACCTCCGCAGGCACTGAGCCAGACCGTCGCAGTTCTGGGCCAAAGCGAGTGGTGCAGCGCTCCGAAGACGACAACGATGGCTGCAGCTGCGAGACCTGCGACTGTTCCGATGATCGTGATACCGCCATCGGTTCCTGGGGCGACCGCGTTCCAATTGGTGAGCAGGCGTGCAGGGCCGCCCGCGGCCTGACCAACCTCGGACGACACGGTATCGGCGGCAGCCTCTGCAAGCGCAGCGATACAGCCCGAGTAGTAACCGGCTGCGGCGAAAAGCCCTGCGACGCCGAGATTGGCGACGATCTGTGAGGCCTGCCGGCCACGCCGTGGCTCAGCGAGGCCACGGGCTTCTTTCTTGCGGCGCCCCAGCTTCGTCGCCACGAAGGTGAGGACGAAGACGGCCACAAGCGCGGCAAGCGCTGACTGCGATTCAGGATAGGGAGAATAGGGCGTCCACGCCTCGGGCGACTGGGCCAGGATGAAACAGATCAGAAAGCCGAGGATTGAGGCCCCGGAAGTTGCGGCGCGAAGGGCATAGACCAGGATTGCGAATCCGGCACTGAAGAGTAACGGCGTTGTGAGGGACCAAAGAGGAAAACCAAACTTGAGGATGGCAAGAGGCGGAGTAATGGCGCCGGCAATGAGCAGTGCACCGACGATCCAGACCAATATGCGGGATTGGGCCCGATCTCTCGCTTTGGGAATGGCTTTACGCCAGTACTCCAATTCCTCGGCCACGCCGATTCTCCAGTCCTTAGTGATTTACAATCAGATACTAGAGCACAGCCAACACCAGCAGCACCGCGGGAGCAGTTTTGCATTTAGCAAGAATCGAAGCAGAAGGAAATATCCAGGTCCGGTCTAACCGGCGGTCGAAGTGGATTCGAGCCAGTTCTCGTCTCCGGCCCGTCTACTCATTTGCCTTTGGGGCTGCGGTGCTGGCATCGCTTACCGGGTGCGGCAACACCTACCGTCCCGTTGTTACGGCGATCAATCCAGTAGGCCCGGCATCACAGCCGCAGAGGTACGCTGTCGCAGTCTCGAATCCAGGATCAGGATTACCAGGACTGGTGACGATCGTGGACTTCTCGGGTGATACGGTATTGATCACCGCGAGCGTTGGCGTCGCCCCTTACTACTTCATTCTCAACGCGGGTGGAACCACAGGGTACACGCTTAATGGCGATGGCACCGTCACCAGCTTCGATGTCTCGAACCAGCTTCAAACCAGAGATGTCATTCAAACGACCCTCCTGAGTGGAGCTGCTCCAAACAGCATCTTTCCCGATGCGGCATCGACGTTTATTACCGAGACCTATACTGGAAAGCCCGGCGCCGCGCCCGCTGTAGCCCAGTTGAAGGGGGCTCCGCCGACTCTAAGCCAGGAGCTTCCAGTCGCTACCGGTTTTACGCCTGTGTACATAGCTGGGTTTTCGGGCTCGCCCCGAGCCTATCTGATCAATCAGAGCACCGGCGGTGGCAACGGACAGGTTGCGGCTATCGAAACGACGAGCAACACGATCTCAAGCACAATTCCGGTGGGCAATGCACCCGTTTATGGCGTCATGACAGCTGATGGCAAGCGCGCCTTCATCCTGAATCAGGGTGACAGCACGGTTTCGGTCATCAATTCGCAAAGCAACCAACTTGATCCCGTTCCCGCACCGGCGGCCAATCCCATTCCAGTGGGGGTATCGCCGGTATGGGCCGATCTGGCTCCGACTCTCAATGAGTTGGTGATCGCCAATGCAGGCACCGGAACGTCTCGAGGATCGGTTACCGTCGTCAACATCCCCCTCTGCTCGGCAGCGGCACTTCCGGGAAATCCGAACTGCGATGCAAATAATCCGATTGATGCGAACGGGTTCGGTCAGGTGCTTGCTAATGTTCCGGTTGGAGTAAATCCGCGCATGGTGGCTGTGCTGCAGGATGGCTCGCGCGCCTACGTTGTAAACCAGGGCGACAGCACTGTTTCCGTTGTGAATCTCAAGACGAATACGGTTACGACCACTATTCCTGTGCCTGCAACGACGCACCCGAACTTTATCGCGGCGATCTTTGGCACGCCGACTGGCAAGGTCTATGTCACGTCGCCCGAGTCAGACCGAATGACGATTATCCGCACAGATACGGACACAGTCGAGACGACAATTCCGCTACAGGGCAAAGGCGTGATGGTCAGGGCGCAGCTCCCGTAGTCGGCTAGCTGCCCGCGAGGACGATTGGCATCGTGGGAGTCTGCGATCCGCCGTCGTCTTCGATCGTGACGCCGAATGCTTTCGCTTCGATTCCTTTGGGAAGCGGCGGCAGCACTACGCTTGCATTGCCACGTGAATCGGGATGGAAGGTACCTGCTGGGATTGGGTCCTGGCCATTGGCAGGGATGAGCCAGAGTTCGTAGGTCTTATAGGTTTGCAGCGGCTCCAAATTGCTAGCGACGAAGATGAGCGCGCCGCGATCGGCCACGTAGGTGGCCCGTCCTTCGGGAACCGGGGGCGATGGCGGCGTGGCGGTTTTGGTGAGCGTGACCTTCCGCGCTGAGGGATCCGTGATGGTGTCCATCAACTGTTTTGCACCGGCGGTATCCGTTGTGAGACGGTCAATTTCTCCGGCCTGTGCGGACAGCCTAACCCGTTGGGCTTCTCGTTCGTGGTAAAGGCTGCCAGCCATGATGGCGATGCCAGCGGCGACTGCCCAGCCAATCCAAGGAAAGACCTTTGTGAAGGCAGTGCCGAGCATGTTCGGCCGGGGCTCGTCATCGACATCAAGGTAGCGGCCACTGCCGACGCCTGTAGTGCGGCTCTGGCTGCGAGCGGCATAGCTTTGGAGCGGAGGTGTCGCCGCCTCGATCCGCTCGACCCTCTCAACCGGCGCGACTTTCTTTTCGCGCGCAATCTGGTGGAGGAGTCTCTCGCGAGTGAGCGCGGGAGGAGAGTGCATCTCAACCGTGTGGGCGTAGGCTGCCAGATCGCCTTGGAGGTGGGCCAGTTCCTGACGGCAGTAGGTGCAGTCGGAGACGTGAGCCGCCATCTTGGCGTACTCATCACGAGGCAGTAGCTGCATGGAAAACAGCGCCAAGTCAGCTGGTTCGTAGTGTCCGGCTGCGCTCATGCCAGGAATGCCTTTCTTAGCGTCATCAGCGCGCTACGGATTCGTGTCTTCACCGTGCCTAGTGGGTCACCTGTCATCTCTGCGATCTCAGTGTGTGTCAAACCGTCGAAGAAGGCCATCTCAAGAGTCTTTCTTTGCTCGACGGGAAGCTTCGCCATGACTCCGCGCGCTCTTTCAACCATGGTGTTTCGCTCCGCTTCGTTCGCGAGATCGTATTGTGAGGCCAGGGAAAGATCGTCGATGGTCTCGGAAGGCCGTTTTCGTCGCAGCGCATCGATCGATCGATTTCTAGCGACGACGGTGAGCCATCCTCCGAGGCTGCCGCGCACTGCGATGAATCCCTCCGGACTGCGCCATATCTGCATGAACACTTCCTGGAGAATGTCTTCGGCGGAGGCTGGATCGCGCAGAACACGCAGGGCAACGGAATAGACGATCTTTGAATAGCGATCGAATAGCGATGCCATAGCGTGTTCGTCGCCTCGTCGCACCTGCGCAAGCAGTGTTGCATCATCCTGCGACGATTGCGGCGAGGCGTTAGCGAGTCCCATCTCTCTATACATCAGTACGCACCTGCGGAACGGGCGGATTGGCGAGTGAGCGATATCCCTTGTCCTAGCCACTCTAACCCAAGTGAAGCGACAATGTACCTTAACGAAAGAGCGACCTCGGTTGCCCGCCATAATTCATCTATGAAGAGCCGCCTGGACAAATTACTAGTCGATCAGGGACACGCAGCCTCGAGAGAGCGGGCACAGGCGCTGATTCTCGCAGGACGGGTCCTTGTCAACGAACAACGGATCGATAAGCCGGGCTCAACTATTCCGGCTGACGCAGCAATTCGGCTGTTGGGCACCGATCTAAAGTATGTCAGTCGCGGCGGCCTGAAGCTGGAACATGCTCTCACCCACTGGGCTATATCGCTCGCAGGCATCCATGCAGTGGACATTGGCACCTCTACTGGCGGGTTTACCGACTGTATGCTGCAGGCGGGTGCGGCTGCGGTGCTTGCGGTCGATACGGGGTACGGGCAGATCGCGCAGAAGTTGCGAGATGATGCTCGTGTCACGCTTCGAGAACGCACTAATGCCCGGCTACTAAGTACCGGTGAATTGCTTAACGAGAATCGTCCAATTCCCCTGTTTCTGGTGATGGACGTGTCCTTTATCTCTGCGACGCTTGTGCTGCCCGCTGTGCTTGGGGCGCTGAGCACTCCGGATGAGCCATGGCAGGGAACAGCCGTTGTTCTCATCAAACCGCAATTTGAGGCGGGGCGTCAGCATATTGGTAAAGGCGGCATCGTTCGCGATCCAGAGGCGCGGAAACTGGCGATCGAACGGGTTAGCGACTGCGTCGTTGATCTTGGGGGAACCAGCATCGACGTGATCGATTCGCCGATCCAGGGCATGGAAGGCAATCACGAATACTTGCTGAGGGCGGTCTTTCGCGAGCGAGCTCCGGCAGGGAAGCCGGTACACTAACAACAATGTTCAAGGCCGCCATCATCTCCAAGCCTCAGAAACCCGAGCTTGCCGCGATCCTGCGTGATCTGATTGCATGGCTCGAGGAGCACAACTACGAGCCACTGCTCGATCATCAAAGCGCAGCGTATGTGGATGCGTCGAACGCCATCGAGCGATGCGATCTGCATCAGCATCAGCCAAATCTTGTCATTGTTCTTGGAGGCGATGGCACGCTGCTCGCGGCTGCAAGGGCCTTCGCGCATTCGCCAACGCCGATCCTCGGTGTCAACCTGGGCTCATTAGGCTTCCTTACAGAGGTTCCGCTCGCCGATCTCTATTCTGCGCTTGAATCATGGTGCGATAACTGCGCCAGCATCGAGGTTCGGGACATGATCCGTGCGGAGTTGCGCCGTGGAGGAGATATCGTCAGGCACTGGGATGCGCTGAATGACATCGTCGTCTCGAAGGGTGCGATTGCACGTATGTCAGACTTTTCGGTTGAGATCGATCAGCAGTTTGTTGCTACGATGCGAGCCGATGGAATTATTGTTTCAACCCCAACAGGTTCGACGGCCTATAATCTGGCGGCGGCGGGACCGATTGTGATGCCTTCGGTGAACGCACTTGTTGTTACGCCGGTGTGTCCTCACCTCTTGACGATCCGGCCCATTGTCGTGCCGGGCGATGCGATGGTTACGATTCACATTGAAGGAGTTCCCACGCT
>Ga0070665_100003427_pt1 | contig 16936 bp, 27 predicted proteins | sample KBSS13metaG_FD_65862 | JGI IMG/M metagenome (GOLD analysis project Ga0070665, IMG submission 65862) | Switchgrass rhizosphere microbial communities from Kellogg Biological Station, Michigan, USA - KBS S1-3 metaG | ecosystem: Host-associated > Plants > Roots > Rhizosphere > Soil ... | reverse complement strand
GGGCGCTCGTTGGCGCCGAGGACGCAACGTGAGGGCGCCCGTCTTCGTGGTGAAGAGGCGCTCCGCTTACCTCGTCGGGGTGGATGACGAGGGGGAGAGCGGGGACGGGTTCTCCCTGTCCAAGAAGCCGGCGCTCCGTTTCGGGAACCGCGCGACCGCGCGCTACTTCGCGGGGTGGGTTGGCGACGGCTCCCGTATCGTCCGCTGGGTGCCCAAGGCTCGCCCGAAGGGCGACGAGCCCGACCCGCTCGAGGCGAAGCTCGTGGAGCTGCTCGCGGACCTCGCCCCGGGCGCGGAGATCACGACCCGCGAGCTCGCCATGCTCTGCAACCTGCCCACGCTCGAGGAGAATGGGTACCGGGCCGCCGCCATCCGGATCGGGCTGGCGCTTCGCAAGCTCGGATGGGAGCGGGCGTCGAGGCGCGCGAGGGAGAAGGGGAGGGCGCGGGAGCGCGGGTACAGGAAGACGACGGGGAGCGGGGAGGTGGGGAAGTGATGCGCCAGCGGTACGACGACGACCCGCCGCCGCGCTCTGCGGTCCACCCGATCCCGGTTTGCCAGCGGCCCTGGGTGTCGAGAGAGCTCGAGCGGTTGGCGGAGAGGGACATGCTGGAGCTCCTCGCGGAGGAAGCGGAAAGGCGGCCTGGGAAGTGAACCCCTATCGTGCACCTTCGCCTCCGGGCCCGACCCACGAGGGCCTGGAAGACGACGCCACGCACTCGGGGCGCATGACCGACTGCAAGGCGTGCATCGGCCACCGGGCCGACGAGATGATTGAGGAGCTCTTCGCGCGGGACGCGCGGCGCTCTCGCTGGTGGGGCACCGTCCACCGCGGCGCCGTCCGGCTCTTCGCGGCCGTCGTGGACTTCCTCTTGATCGACGAGTAGCCTTCCTTTCACGCGCTGGCCGGGATCGCGCCCGGTCCCGGGCGACAAGCGAGCAGTAGAGCACTTGCCGGGCTGCGAGGGCCAACCCCCTGGTAGCTCACCCCGGAGAGGCCCCGAGGGGGCGGCGCGAGGGAGGCGAGCGCGACGCGACGACCCTTCCCCGCCCGGTCGACGGCCCCACGTTGACCGGGCCGTCGTTTTTCAGCGGTTCGGGGCCCGCTCCGCCGCCGCAATCACCGCGCCGAAGGCCGCGGCGAGGTCGGCGAGGGCGTGCCGCCCATCGGTCTCGAGGCGCGTCGAGAGGGCGCGGACAAGCGTCTGTGCGTCGTGCTCCTCGGCGAGCACGAGGGCGGGCGGGTCGGGCTCTACGTCGGGCGGCGGCGACGGTTCAGTGGTCGGCGGTTCGCTCATGCCCGTTGGGATGCTCGAGGGTTCCGGTGCGTCGCCCGCAGCCCGCGCGGCGGCGCCCCAAGGCGGCGAGGAGCGAGGCGAGCCCCGCGGGCAGGCGGGAGGGTATCGACGGGCGCGGCAAGGGCGTCCAGGACCCGCCGGCGAGGACGGCGGCATAGAGGGCGCAACCGAGGCCGAGACGGTCGGCGACGGTGCCAAGGGTGGGGAGAGTGACGCGGGCGTAGAGGCGGGCGGGCAAGCTCGGGCGCATGCCCGGGTGAGATGCGTGGGAGGCCCGGCGCGTGGCGCGTCAGGCGAAGGGAAGGCGGAGGCGTGCGGCCCGCAGCCGCTCCACTTCCGCTTCCGCCTCATCCCGCTCGCGCTCCGCAGCCCCCTCGGGCGCTCGCGGGCTGCGCAGGGCGGCGAGGAGGTCTAGCGTCCGGAGCGCCCAACACGGCTGGCAGCGGCAATTCGGATCGCCTTCGGACAACTCGCCACCGACTACCGCATCGCGCGCTTGCTGCACGGTGCGCTTCGCCAGCGCCTCGATCGCGTCGAGGTCGAGCTTAGGCGTCTTCATGTTGCCCCTTCCTGCCGAGCAGCGCGGAGCCCGCACGAGAGGAGCCACGTGCTCACGCCCATCCCCTCGCGCTCCGCCGCCGCCGCCAGGGTGGCCTTCTGCTCGACCGTGGCCCGGATGTGGATGTCCTCCGCCTTCCGCCGCTCGTCCGGCTTGCGCCGCACCGGCTCGGGGGGCGGAGTCCCGTCGCGTCTTGTCTTCTTCTTCGCCGCCTTGGTCGTCGCCATAGCTCACGTCCACCTTTCGTAGATCGGCACATTGTCCAGTCCGACATCTTCCGCGCCGCGGGTGCCGGTGGCGACGTGCTCGCCGTCGTGACCCTTCGGCAAAGTGCAGCAGAACTTGCGCGGCGACTCTCGCCCACAGAACTTTTTCCCGCTTTTGTTGAAGACTTTTTCGGCCGGCATGGTCTCGAGCTTCATGGGTTTCATGGGTCACAATGTAGCCATGACGTTTTCCTAAAGTCAACCCTTGACGTGGGCGCCTAGTGTGGATACAACGTGGGTCATGAGCAAGAACGACGTTTCGCGGGACGCGCTGGCGTCCTTCTCATCTTGGCGGCGCGATCGCTGACGCCGCACCCCGCCCGAGGCTCGGCCCGCACCCGGAAGGGGCCGGGCTTCGTGGCGCTCCTCTGCACCGACCGGACAGCCGCAGCCCGTACCTGGCCACCCGCCGGGGCGGGCTTGCGGTCGTAGGAGGGCACAGATCATGGGCAAGATCGATATCGTCAATCCCTGCGCAAACGAAGGTGTGGGTAGGCTGTTGCAGTTGGCGGAGACCTTCCCCACGCTCGCCAAGCGGGAGCCGGCAAGCGTGGCGGAACTTGCGCGTATCGCGCGGGACCCCAACGTTGGCCGCGGCGCGCGGGCCGCAGCTCGGTTCGTGTGGTCGGTGTGGGATGGGACCACCATGGCGCCCCCGGATCTCGCGTTCAACTTGCGCGAAGCGTGGGGCGCGTGGGACTCTGCGCACCGGGCCGCGTGGCAGGCGTGGGCCTCGAATCCGTGGTGGGTGTGACCATGGCGAGCAACCATAGCCCCACGATCCCGAGCCCGTCGCCCCACCCGATGCCGGGGCCTATCGAGACACTGCTGACCGTCTACCGGCGCATGATGGGCGGCGGACACCTCCCGTCGCTCGTGATCGATCCGGAGTTCAAGCTCGGCCACGGAAGCCGGAGTGAGGACAGGTGGATCGTCCGCCTCTCCGTGCGGATCGAAGACGTCGAGGTCTTCTCGGCCGAGGGCGAGACGACAGAGGATGCGGCGCGGGCCGCGTTGGAACAGTTGCGCGAGAACGGGGCGCTGGTCTGACGCGCCAGAAGAAGGAGACGATCATGGATTTGGACTTGAGTGTGCAGCAGAAGGCGCGTCTCGTGTCGTGCGAGGCCGACGCGGTGCGGGCGGTGATCGCGGAGACAGGGGAGCGCGCAATCGTGGCGACCATCGCCGTGTCACTCCTCGGCGGCGGCTTGCGCACGAGGGCGCTCGACGACGCGATCGACCGCCTGACGGCCGAGGACGCGACCGTGCGCGACCTCCGGCGGGCCCTTGCGGCCTGGGTCGTCTACGGCACGCCGACGCCGATTGAGTCGATCCGCGAGCGGTGGCAGGAGGCGCAGCGGGCCCACGGGCGGGATGTCGCCGCCGGCGTCGAGCGCTCACACGCGCGCCTCCGGCTCGACTCGCTCGAGGCCGCGCGCGGCGGTTTCGCGGCGTACGCGGCGAAGATCGAAGGAGAGGTGCGGTCATGAAGTGGGCGGTTGTTCAACGCTTCGATCCTGAACGCGATCCATCGCTCGCCAATGACCTCGGCCGGATCCTCGACCTCGCGGACGAGGCGCGGACGCAGCCGGCGACGACGGACACCTACGGAGCCTTCTGCGCGGCGCTGGCCGCGCGCGCCGATCACGGGGAGGAGGGGCGCGTCCTCTTCGAGGCGATGGTCGCGGAGCCGCTCCGCGGCCTCTTCGACGTTCGACGCGCAGACGACGGGGCAGGCGGCGGGCTCTACTACGGAGAGACGACCCGCACTGTCGCGGGCCGGGAGGTCCCCTGCTACGTCGTCCAGGCGGGCGGCGATCTCGAGGTCGTGCAGGCCCTCACGCGGGCGCTCGGGTACCAGTCCTCCACGATGCGGGCACCGCACGCGATCGTGTGCGATGGGCCCGGCTCCTATTGGGGCATCGAGCTCGCCGGCGGGGCGCTGCCCGAGCGGTGCCCGAACTGCAACGCGCTCCCCATGTGCGAGCCGTTCGCGTGCCGGCACGCCTGGCACGCGGCGGCGCGGGAGGAGCAGCTCCAGCGCCCGCGCGTCGCGCGGGCGAGGGAGGCCGACCGCGCGACGGCGACGGCCCTGCTGCTTGCGGGGGGGCACGCCCCCGTCGACGCGCCGGCGGTCGAGCCGATGCCCCTCGGTGGAATCTGCCAGTGCGGGTGGTCGCTCCCGGTCGCGCCCGTCCCGATCTGCGTCGAGCTCGTAGACCGACCGGACTTCTTCGTGCGGGTGGGACTCGAGGATCTGTCGGCCGAGGCGGTCGCTGAACTCATGCCGGAGGACTGCGGCGCGCTCATGCTCTGCCCTAAGTGCGCCGCGCCGCACGCGTTCTTCGTGGACGAGATCGGCGCGTACGACGTAGAGAACGATCGAGACGTCGTGGTGCACGACGGGGGACCGGAGGCGCCTCGCGCCATGCAGGACCCGCGCGACGTCGATGCGGCGGCGGTCGCCTCGGCTCTCCGAGGCAAGTCCCAGGAGGAGCTTGCCGCGCTCCTCTCCGTCGTCCCCACGGACGCGCTCGCTCGCCTGCTCGTCGCCCGCCTCAGCCCGTAGTCGACTCGCCCTCGGGCGACTCGTTGCCCGATACGGCCGCGACGGCGGGGTCAACGATCGCATTGAACTCCGCCGAGGTCGGCGCGCCGTTAAGGTCGTTCTCAGCGCGGAGAGCCTCCTTCGTGACCAGGAGCGCGCCGGAGAGGCGCGCCGCGCCCACGCTGATGACGTCCGCACACAGGCTTCCGCCCTTGTAGATCCACCGGATCCCCCGGAGCAGGGCGGGCGCGTCCTGTCGGACGAACGCCTCGACGAACAGGTCGCCGGTCACGGCGACGAGCCCGAGCAACTCTCCGTCGACCCGGGTCATCGCCTTGGTGAAGCGCTTCATGGACTGCGCGAGACTGTCTGCCTCGTGGCGAAGGTCCGAGTGGCGGTTCGCGTCATACTCGGGCGCGCTCACGAGTGCACCCCCTCTTGATCAGATTGATCGCCGATCGGCGGGCCGTAAAAGCCCGGCGCGTACGGGTCGCCGAGCTCGCCCCGGAGGAGCCACCCGAAGAGATTCCCGCCGTGGAGGAAGGCGTCCATCTGCTTGCCGTACCCCCGGGGATCACCAGGGCGATTGAAGTAGACGTTGGCGGTGCGCCAGATCCCGCCATCGTTACTGCACGGGTTTTCGGCGTGCGCCACGCTCATCCGGCGCTTGATCTCCAGGATCATGACGCGCATGGAGCGCAGTTCGTGCCAGGTGAGCCGCGCGAGGCGCGCGAGCACGACGGCGGGCAAGGCGACGCCAAGGGCGCCGCCGATGAGCAGGTAGATTGACTTTCGCATGGGAGCCTCCCGGTCAGAACGGCGCGGCGACGGGCGGCCCGACCGGGAGGGAAGGGGCCTGCCGCCGCGCTGGATAGGAGGCTACCGCGAGGGTGGGGCAGCGCACAAGGGACGGCGCTACATCTTGAAGCCGGCGATGATCGGCGCGAGCTTGGAGGCCACGTACGCCTCCCCCGCCGCCGTGAGGTGCCCGACCGCCTGGCCCGAGGCGAGCCGGAGCGTGCCGTCGTAGGTCCCGCCCCACGTGCCCCCCGAGAGGGAAAGCCCCGCCTGGAGCGTAGCGTCGCTCCCGAGGTCGACCACGTTGGGAAACGTCGCGAGGATGTGGGTGTTCACGATCGAGCGCTGCGACTCGGACCAGCCGAGCCACGGCATCTCGGTAACGAACAGAACGGTATAGCCGGCGGCGAACAAGTCCGCGTTGATCGTGTCCAGGTTCGCGACCGCGGCCGTGGCGCCGGAGGTCGCAACGTCGTTTGTTGCGGCCATGAACACGACCGCGATCTGATTGCGTCTGAGCGAGGACGCGACCGACAGTCCGTGCGCGGGCTGCCCGAGGTACGTGATCATGTCCGCCGTATAGCGCCCGGCGTTCGCGTCGATGTTGCCGTTGAAGGCGGGCGTCCAGCCTACGGGCCAACCTGCCTGAGAGGTGATCTGGTAGATCCACGCGGCCGACTGATTGACCCCGATGCCCGTTTGCGGGTTGCCCGGGTTCGTGCCTGTGTAGGTCACGTCGTAGGCCGCGTTGGATAGCGAGTTGCCCACCGGGATCACGATGTCGGGGAGCGTGCCGAACTTTGCCTGCGCCCACGCATTCGCCTGGGCGAGCTGCGCCCCGCTGAGCGCGCCCTCCCACATGACGATCTGGCTGAGCGGGCCGGTCCACGCGCTCGTCCCGTTCCACGCCGCGCCGTACCGCTGCGACGTCAGCGTGAACGGGTTCGCGCAGGTGAGGGAGCCGATGCTCGTCCCGTTGGCATAGATCGTCGCGGTGCCGGACACGACCGTCATGATGATCGTCTGCGGCATTAGCGTCGACAGGTCGAGCGTCGGCGTCAGGAGGTTATTTAGTTGCCCAAATGTGGGGTACCAGAACTGCGTGGACGCCGACGTGTAGTTCCCGAGCACGTTGCGGGACGTGAGGTCTCCCGTCGTGTCAAACAGGGTGGCGAACTCGGTGTACGGCGCCTGCCCGGTCTGGAGGAGAATTGTGTAAGGCTCCGCGAGCGCAAGCGCGCCCGTGTCGAGGTAGCCGGCTCCGTTGCAGTAGATCGCGGGCAACCCCCCGGGCGCCACGGTCCCGCTGTGCGACGTGAGCGTGCTGAGCGGTGGCCGATTGCCTGCGGTTGTCTGCGTGAGCGCATGCCCGTTCCCGCTCTGATCCGGGATGCTCTGAATGTTTCCCGACCCGTCGATAAGCGCGCTCGCGGGATCGATCCATGCGTACAGGGAGACGCCCGCCATTGGCGCGGCGGGCGTCCACGAGGAGGGCGGCGACGGGTCGTCGGTATTGCTGGCGCCCCAAAAAACCTGGGCGTAGATGTTGACGATCGCCATCTCGGATGCGCTCAGGGCGCGGGACCAAAGAAGCCCCTGCGTCCACGGGCCGTTCACGAAATTGCTGGTGCCCGTGCATGCGGCGCCCCACCGCGCGGAGGACATCACGAACGATGGCGTACAAGACGCGACGGTAGGTGACGCTACCCCGTTGGAATAGAACGTACCAACCCCAGCCGAGAGCGTGTATCCGATCAACGGCACGGCAGGGAGCGACAGGTCAGCGCTCACTCCGCCAGTTCCGATGCACCCACCGACGTCGGGGAACATGCTCACGAAACCCGGCGCCGGCGACTGCGGAACCACCGTCGCGCGGTTGTTGCATGCGCTCGACGCTTGGTCGTAGGCCACCGGAGCACCGCTGCCACCGACGCTTGTCTTCATGACGAAAAGGAGCGTGTGCGGCTCCGGAAGCGAGAACGTCGCGGTGTCGAGGTAGCCGGCTCCGTTGAACACGACCGCGGGCACGCCCTTGAGCGTTGATGCCGCGGTCCACCCGGGCCGGAGGCCCGCTGTCGTCTGCGTGAGCGCACGGCCGTTCCCGCTCGAGTCGGCGATGGCCGAAACGTTGTTGCTTCCGTCGAGCGTGACGTTCCCGCGCACGGGGTTCCAGTGCGCGAAGAGACCGTTTGTCGGCAGATAGACGCCCGGGGCCCCAAAGACGGGGGAGGGGCCGACACCTAGTGCGACGCCCGCTCGTGCGGGCAGGGTGACGACGAGGAGTGTGGCGACGAAGAGGAGCGCGACCGCGCGGCGCGAGATCAGTAGAGGCATGTGCACCCCGAGCCAGCATCCGGGCATGCGGTTGTGCCCGCGTTGTGGAGACGTGTGATCTGGATGGGCTGCACGCCAGGCACGACTACGGTGTAAGAGACGCTGTTCTCACCGCCCTGAAAGTCCACGTTGATGGTCCCGCCCGCCGTCACGTTGACCGACTTGCAGGTGACTGCACCGCCGTCGGGCCCCGTGATGCCCGCGTCATCGTTCGGGTAGATCGCCACGCCGTTGGACGCGGGTGTGATCTGATAAAGGTACGCGTTCGTCACGCCGAGGAGCGTGTTGGTGGCCGCGATCATGCCGGTATTCGTCTCCACCGTCGGGTCGGTGACGGGCCACGCGTTCACGCCCCCATCGTTCGGTGCGCCCTGGTTTGCCAGGATCGCGCCACCATCCGGGAAGCTCACGGGAATCGGGGCCGCGTTCTTGACGCTCACCGCGAGCGCGCACGTGGACGGGTCCGCATACTCGAGGCACGGCGTTCCCACGGGCACCGCCGTCGGGTTCTGAGCGAGGTTGCTCGTACCGCCCGGCGCCCTCCTGACGGGCGGGGGAAGCGGTTGCATCTCCTCCGGCGGGACGGGGTTTGGCGGCTCCGGCGCCCGACACGAGGAGAGGACCAGGGAGAGCGTCGCCAGCGCCACGAGGACGGCCAGGGCGACACACGCGCCGAGGCCGACACGGAGGACGAGGCGCGCGGTCTCCACCGCGGAGCGTTGCGGGCTTGGGGGCGGCGGGAGGAGGGGGAGGTAATGGGTGCTCATCTCTGGCGGTTCCTGTAGGGGGACGGAGGGATCTCTTCGAGCGTCGGGCGCGACTCTTGACGCGCCCTCTGTTCTATGAATGGCGAGTCGAGCGGCGGACGCTCGACCGTTACGGCCGCGTGGCGGCCCGTCGCGACGGCGGCGCCGAGCGCAATCCCCTCCTGGGTCGCGACGTCGGTCGCGATCTCGCTCTGCCGGGTCGCGACGCGGCGGAGCTCGTCGAGGATGTCGTCGTCCTTACGGTCGTGCGCGTTCGCCCGGTCGAGCACGGTGTCGCGGAGGCGATCGATCGCGCCGGTCTGCGCGGTCGTCGCCGCCGCGTTCGCATTCAGGGCGGCGATGAAGGGGGGCACGAAGCGGTGGGCGAGAAAGAAGACGCCGAAGAGGATCAGGGCGGCAAGGACGAGGCCGCCGCCCTTGCCGACCGCTTCGAGCGCTCCGACGGTTGCTGCGTTCACGTCACTCCCCATCCCCGACGGCAGACACGCCGATCGGCAGCGTCGTCGCGGCGTCGAAATCGTCAGGCGGGAGACCGAGCCCCGCGAGCGCCATCGCGGCCACGTCCGCCACGGGATCCGCGGGCCAGGCGGCGCGCGCCTCGTCCCAGGAGGCGCCAGCCGCGAGCAAGAAGAGGGCGGAGATGGCCATGTCCCGCGGGCGGACGCCGGCGTTGCCGTTGGTCCACGAGAGCTGCCCCGACGTCGCGCACGCCCGCCAATCCCGCCGCGCAACGTCGGCGTGGAAGTACGGCCAGTCCGGCGACGTAAGGCCAGGCCGCTGCGCGCCCGGTCCGCACCCCCACGCGAGCGCGGCGGCGGCGGCTTGCGCTTGCCACGGCCAGGACGTGAAGCTCGGCCAGGAGGCGGCGAGGATCTCCGCGTCCGCGTCGAGGCGCTGGAGGGTGACGCGCTCAAGCTCCTCGGGCGCCAGGTGCAGGAAGCCGCCGACGCGGTAGCGGGACCAGACGAGGCCCGGCCGCATGGCCTTGACCCGGTGCCATTCGGCGTCGACCTCGGCGGGAGAGGCGGGTGTGCCGTCGGACTTCAGCCACGCCATCGCCTGCGCGGCGGCGGAGCTGTCGCAGAGGATGCCGTCCGCCGTCGTCTCGAGGTCTTTGGTGTCCAAGTAGAGGCTGTCGACGTGGCCCTCGAGCGGGTCGTTGAAGGCGACCCACCCGGCGCGAACGCGGGGGTTGAGGATCACGGCGCACCATCCTTTCCGGTGTCGCCGGTGACGGTTGGGAGAGCGGGCGGCGCGCCAGCGTTCGGCGACGAAGCCGAGGCCCGCGGGTGGCACGGCCCGTGGCCGATGAGACGCCGGCCCCGAGGATGGAGCTTGTAAACGTAGGCGTGCGGTGCGCCTGCGCCGGCGTCGCCGGCGACGAGCTCGACGGAGGTCCCGGCCGGGGGCGCCTCTCCCTTCTCGGCGGCGGCGATGGCCCCCGCGACCAGCGCATCCTGTCCGGGGCACGTCGCAGCGGCTGGCATGCCGACCGTGGGGATCATGGCCTCGAGCGGGCAGAGCGCGTCGAAGGCGCCGGAGAGGAAGGGGAGGGTGGCCGCGCACGCGGCGAGGAGGAGCGCGAGCGCGAGGCCGATCGCCACGGAAAGGGAGGCGGAGAGGAGGCGGGAAGACCAGGGACGCATGTCAAGACGATAACACGCTCCGGACGCCGCCGTCATGCGGCTTACTCAGGGAGAGGCGGATGGTTCCGAAGGGCCCTGCGCTCACGACAACCGGCGCGCCGCTTACTTCGAGAGCCTTGCGATCTTGTTCGCGCACTTGGCGATCTCGGCGCGGTCTTTCCCATCCTGTTTCGTCATCCCACGGAGCGCGTTCTTTTCGTTCTCGATCGAGCGTTGAAAGACGTCCTTTTCGGCACGCCCCTTCGCCTTCTTCTTGTCACGCTTGAACTCTTCAACCCGTCGATCGGCCTCGCGCGTCATGTCCCGGCGCGTTCCGATCGCCTTCTCGAGTTCTGCGATTCGCCGCGTGCATCGCTCGCGCTCGGCCTGCTTCTCGGCTGACCGCTGCGCGACGCTCTTCTTCCGCTTGGCCTTCTCGGGCTTGCTCTCGCTCTGTGTCTCCTCCACGTTTCCGCTCCTCTTCCCCGGCTTCTTGAACTGCTCGCACGCGCACCCATCGGCAAAACACTCCCGCGCGCCCTTCGCTGCCGCCGCCGCGTGCTCGCCAAGTCGATGCCCGCACACGCAAGTAGCTTCCGCTGAGTGTGCATAGCGCCCGCTTCCGGTTTCGCGCACGCCATCTGTCATGCGCCGGATGCTACGCCGGTCCCGCGTGTCAAGCCACAAAAGACGACGGGCTCGGCAACGCTGCTGAGCCTTCCGCTCCCGGGAGCTTATCCCCGGGCGCGTGGCTTGGTAGTCGCTACGGCCGGGCGCGGACGCCGGAGCACTCGGGGCAGTTGCAGGAGACGAGGGGGAGCAGCCACCAGAGGGTCGCGCCGAGAAGGACGAAGAGGCCGATGGTTCTCACGGGCGCGGCCTCGGGAGGGTCACGGGAGCGGGGTCGCCGAAGATCGGCCCGCAGTCGCCGCTTGTCGACATCGGAGGGGGCGGATCCCACGTGTCGGATTTGCCCGCTGGCGCGGCCGGCGACGGGCCCGGGTAGAGCTCGGGATGCTTCGCGCGGTGGTCGGACATGAGAGCGGCGGCCACGAGGATCGCGACGATCGCGGCGGCGAGGATGACCTCGGCTCGATCACTCACTTGCCGTTGTCCGAGGAGGTGATGGCCTGTTTCTCCGCCGCCAGCGCGGCGACGACCTCGAGCGGGAGCGGAGGGGGCGGGTAGACCAGCGCGCCGTCGGGTTGGAGCTGCACGGTCTCGGCGACCTCGGCCGGGACGCCGGCGCGATAGAGGGTGCGCGCGAGGACGAGGCGGCGCTCCGCGTCGAGCGCCTTGGCGATCGCGTTGTGCTCGCCGATCTGCGCGGTGAGCGTGCGGATCTCGGTGAGCGTGGCGGGGTCGAGTCTCTCGGGGCGGTTCGTGGGCATGGGGTCTTCTCCGGGTCAAGCGCGGGCTCGCCGGGCTGGGGACCCGGAGCGGAGGCCGTACCCGGCACGCCCGCGACGCGGAGGCTACCACGGTCCGCGTCGGGCCGGCCCCGGATTCTAAGAGAGCCGGAAGGGAAGAAGTTGCGCCCGCCACGCGTATGTGGTGGAGATCGCAGAGACAACGACGCCCAAGAGTGCCCCCGCACCCCCGGGCGTCCACACCCCCGAGCCTGTTAAGGAGGCCCGACGATGATCCGTACCGTGTACTGCGGCGCGCTGGCGCTCGCAACCTTCTCCGTCCTCTCCGCCGCCGCGTGCGGCAACTCCTTCACCATCGACAACCCGGGAGGCGCGAGTAGCGCGAGCTCGACGGCGAGCAGTGGCAAACCCGACGGCGGGGAAGACGCGGGCGACGCGGCAACGGGAGGATCGGGTGGCACGGGAGGTGCCCCCTCCGGTGCAGCCGGAAGCGGCGGTGGAGTCGTCGGCTGCACGCACGGCCTGTGCTCTGCGGGCCCGCCGCTCAGCCCCTCTTGTGCGCCGTGCGTGCCCGTGATCTGCGGCAAGATCCCTTCCTGCTGCACGTCCGCGTGGACGATCGCGTGCGTCACCGAGTACGCGAACGGGACGTGCGCGAACAACTGCCGCACGAACTTTGCCGACTGCGCGCACTCGCCGTGCGTCACGGGCGGCCCCCTTCTCGGGGGTCCCGACGACGCGTGCAGCCCGGTCGTGTACGACGTGTGCGTGCAGCAGCAGATGCCCTACTGCTGCACGATGGGGTGGGATCAGAAATGCGTGGAAGCGGCGACGGGAGCGGCGGGAGCCATCTGCCCGCCCCCGCCGTGAGGGGGCCCGTTACTGCGACCCGCCGGAGACGAACTGCCACGCCGCGCCGTCGAAGCGGAACGTGCAGAAGTTGATTTTGCTGGCGGGCATCACGAAATTCTGCGCGCCGGCGACCGTGTAGGTGTTCGCGGTGACGTCCAGGCGGGTGACGATCTGCACGTCGCCTTTGATCGCGCCCGTCGTACTGAGCGTGTTCGTGCGGTTCGTGCTCAACGTGGTGGCCGGCAACGTGTACTGCGTGATCTGACCGGCGCGGGCGGATGCGCCGGCCGCGTCCGTGAGCGCGGCGCCCTGGATCGGATCCTGCGCGGTGCACGCGAGCGGGATCCACGCCGCGCCGTTCCACTCGAACTCGCACGCCTGCCCCGGCCCGAGGTTGACGCCCTGCTTCAGGGTGGCGTCACCCACCGTGAAGGAAGCGGTGGAGGCCGTCGAGCTCTCGACGATGCAGCGGCGGCCGGCGGTCGCCACGGACGGAGCCGCGAGCGTACGCATGTTCGCCTGCGTGACGACCGCCGTCGACTGCGTGACGACGAGACGCGAGGTCAGATCGACCGTAGTCGCGGCCGACCCGAGCGTGCCGGTGCCGTCCGCGATCGCGACGGGCGCGGTAAGGAGCAGCGCCGCGCCGAGCTGGATCCCGCTGTTGCCGGCCTTGATGTTCGTCTGGCTGGCCGTCTGCGTGTTGCCCGCGTTGATCGTCTGCGCGCTTGCGTTGTCGCCGATCCCGATCGTGCCCGCGGTCGTGCGCAGAGTGATCGTGGTGAGCACGCCCGGACCGAGGGCGAAGCTCGTAGCATTCGCGGCTCCGATCGTGATCGGGCCGGCCGCCGCGGTGTCCGCCGAGATCCCGCCGGCGCCACTGCTCGTGATCGTCGTCCCGCCCGCACTGTTTCCCAGCGCGGTGGCGCCCGTCGTGAGGAGCTGGAGACCCGTGTGGCCGTTCGAGTTAATCGTGATGCTCCGGGCGTCAAGCGGACCCAGGGCCATGTTGAAGCCGAGGCCGGTGTCTCCTTGGAGGCTCGCGTAGCACGGGCGCGTGTAACTCGTCGATACCGAGTTGTACTTGACCAGCCCGAAGGTGCCCGCGCTGATGGTCTGCCCGTACATCGTGAACGATGCGGTACCGTCCGCGCTCACGAACTCCATCTTGTCCACGGTCGTGGACGTCGGCGCGAAGAAGGTGAGCGCCTGGCTCGCCGTGTTTTGCGCGACGTCGACCGACGTGAAGTTGTCGACGGTGAGGGGTGCCGACGTGCCGATGTTGCCCCCCGCCGCGAGGTCGGCCTGGACGAACGGGTTCATGCTGGTGAGCGGCCCCTGCGACCCGCCGCCGCCCCCGCCGCCCGCGCTGGGCGAGCTCTCGGCCGCCTCGCAGTTGACGTTGGGGCTCGCCGGGTTACCGATGGCGACGCGGTACGTCCGGAGGTAGCGCGCGGTGAGCGCGGACGTCAGCGCGGGGTTCGAGCCCGGCGTCACCGAGTCGGTCGTGGCGACGTTCCCGATCACGAAGTAGTCGTTCACGAAGCCGTCGTTCGATCCGAGGATCTGCACCGTGTCGCCCGTGTTGGGCGGCGAGGCCGGCGACGTGAGCGAGAACGTGCGCGGCCCATTCTGCGTCGGTCCAGCGTCGACGATCGCGCCGAGACCGCCGACCGTGTTGGAGACCAAGAGCGGCTGGGGGAGACTCATGAGACCTAACTCCTCTTCTTCTGGTTGACGTGGCGGAGGAGGCCGAGGCCCCCGAAGACGAGCGCGCTCACGAGAGCCGCCCGCCCGAACTGGTAGGCCGGCGAGTCGCTGCCGGCGTCGACGTTGCCCGCGGCCCCCGCGACGCGCGCGTCCTTCGCGGCGGGCTTCGCGGCGGATTCTGTAGGTCCCGGGTCGACGTCTTCCGCCTGCCACCCGAACGTGGCTGCTAGGTCGGCGTCTGGCCCGCTCTCGCCCGCGAGCTTGCGGAGCGCGCGGAGCCTCCGAAGCACGAACCCCTTGTTGGGGGGATACTCACTCCATGAGAGCACGTCCCGGAACTCGTCCGACGACTTGCGGAAGAGGGCGAGGATGGCCTGCGCCTCGGCCGCCGTCTTGACGTAGCCGGTCGGGCCGGGGAGCGCGTACTCCCCCGTCTTCGTCTTCGAGCTGAAGATCCGGTCGAGCGTCGCTCGGTCGGTAAGTGGCTCGCGCGGGTCCGACGCGCACATGTAGGGCGTGTCGCAGCTCTCGTTGCTCGGGTTGTAGAGGTTCTGCCCGGGGGGCAGCGGGACCTCACCGGAGACGAGGCGGAAGTAGCGCACAAGTCGCACGCCGCGCTCCGGCGCGATGGCGTTGTCGACCCCGCTGAAGATCAAGCCCGGGTACATCCGAAAGAGCCAGAGCCACGCGGCGGCCTGCGTGGCCGTGGGGTGGAACGTGTCCTTCGTGGCGCCGGCGATGGCGCCCACGATGGCGCCGAAGGCCGTTACGATCCCGTGCGCGAGCGTACCGACGCCCGGGATCGACTCGAACACGGAGCCGGCCGCGCCGGCCGCGGCAGCACCGGCCGCGGCGCCCTTGCCCGCTTGGTCCGCCTGGGTAGACACGCCTCGCCCCTCAGTCCCCGCCGCCGCTGCCGAACGCGGACGCAATATCGGAGATCGCCCCCGCCGCCGCGCTCGCCGCGTCGCCTCCCCCACTGCTACCCCCGAGGAGCCCTTGTGCGATCGAGCCCCCCTGCTGTGCAAGCTGGGAGAGCGCGTCCCCGCCGCCGGAGGCGGGCGGGAGGAGCTTGGATGCGGCGCCGAGGACTTGCCCCGCCGCCTGCTGCGCAGCGGGCGGGAGCGCAGAGAGGGGCGAGGGCGGCGCGGCGCTGCCTGGGGAAGCCGGCGACGACGGACCCGGGCCCGCGGGGGACTTGCCGGGGGGCGCGCCCGGCCTGCCCGCGTGCGCCGCGGGGTGCCCCTTGCCGTGCTTCGCCGGCGCGTGGTGCACAGGCTTCGCGCTCGGCGTTTGCGGCGCGGGCGGCTCCGCGGTCGCGGGAATCTGCGAGAGCGGAGCCGCCGCCGAGGCGGGCGCGAGCCCGAGCCAGTACGGGCGCCACTTCAGCACGGCGGCGAGCCCGCCGACGCCCGTCATGACTGCGAGCCCGATCCCCGCCTTCTGTCCTCCCGTCAAGGCCATGTCTTCCTCCGTCTCCTCTTCACTTCTTCCCGCCACCGAACACGAGCCACAGGAGCCCGCCGCCGACGACGACGGCGCCGCCGATCAAGAGGATCGGAGCCGTCGACGTCGCCGCCTGCTTCTGCGCGGCCTCGGCTGCGGCCTTGCCCGCGGCCTCGCCGGCCGTCTTGCCGGCCTCCTGGATCGCCGGCTGCGCCGCTACCTTCGCGGCGTCGATGATGCCGGGGAGCTCTTTCTTGACCGCCTCGGCCACCGCGGGGATCGCCGACGCGGCGGCCTGGCCAGCGGCCTTGCCGGCCGTGTCGCCCGCCGACTGCGCGGCGCCACCGAAGAGGTTCCCGAGGATCGAGAGGGGGTTGCCGCCGCCGTTGTCGGCGTCGCCGTCACCCTGCGGCGCGGGCGTGGCGCCGAGGGGCGGATCGTCATCGAGCGACCGGCAATTGGGATCGCCGGCCGCGCACGCGCTCCCCTCGCGCATGGCGGCGATGCCCTCGCGGAGCGGATCCCACTGCGGGTCGTCCTCCGCGCCGGACCTTGCCGCGTAGCGCTGGATCGTGGCGATCGCGTCCTGGAGCGCCTCGAGCTGTTCCGCCGCGCCCGAGGGGTCGGGCGCGTCCCGGAAGGCGCGCCAGTTGGCAAGGAGGGGCGCCACGTGCGCCTTGCAGGGGCAGCGCGGAGAAGCGCTGTCAAACCAGCGTTCTACGGGCGCCCACGCGGCGGCGAGGTCGGAGAGAGAGACGCTCATCAGCGCTTCCCCTTGGGCCAGAGGCCCCACGTCAGGCCCATGAGGCCGGCGCCCATGATGATGCCGATCCCGATCCCGCCAGCGACGCCTGTCGCCGCCACGGTGGTCATTGCGAGGGCGATTCCCTTCTGCGCGGTCGGATCCTTCAGCGCCGCGTCGAGCGCGGCGTCCCCCGTGGGCTTCGGCGTCGAGGTGCCGTGGCCCGCCTTGCCCTCGGCGGGCATCATCACGTCGAGCGCGACGCCGGCGATCGCGTCCGCCGCGCGGACGGCAGGGGAGTCGTTCGGGTCAGCCACGGGAACCTCCTCGAGTGATGCTGCTCTTCAGGTTCATGACCCCGACCCGTCCGGCTTGAAGAAAAAGTAGGTGAGTAGCGCCGTTGCGGTGCCCCCGAGCCCGAAGATCGCCGCCTTGTTCGTCGGCTTCACCGCCACAGCGCCGCCTGCGATCGTGCCGATCGCCGCTCCTGCGACGATCGCGATCTTTGCGCCGGTCGGGATGAGCGGCGGTGGAGGAGGGGGAGGGGGCGGAATGACCGCCGTCTGCGTCGCGACCGTCTGCTCCAGCTTCGGCGCGATGTCCGGGAGCTTGATCGGCGTG
>Ga0070665_100003426_pt1 | contig 16940 bp, 14 predicted proteins | sample KBSS13metaG_FD_65862 | JGI IMG/M metagenome (GOLD analysis project Ga0070665, IMG submission 65862) | Switchgrass rhizosphere microbial communities from Kellogg Biological Station, Michigan, USA - KBS S1-3 metaG | ecosystem: Host-associated > Plants > Roots > Rhizosphere > Soil ... | reverse complement strand
TGTTCGCGCACTCGACCGATCCGGCGGTCAACGGCGGGCTGCCGCCGGTCGACGCCACGTTCTCGTTCGCGCTGTCGACGAAGCTGACCGTCTACAACGGCACCGCGGTGCTCGACACGGTCACGCTCGTGACGCCGCTGCCCAGGGACGGCGTGTCGCGTCAGGTGATGCCGAACGAGCTGACGACCACCGGCAACGACAGCGCGAGCAACTTCTGCGATGCCGTCGCCGGCCAGCAGTACGGCTCCGCCGCGAACTTCGGCACGCCGAAGGCCGCGAACGTCTGCATGTAGCTTGCAAGCGCGGCCGGTCATGCTGCGCATGGCCGTCCTTCCGATCTTTGTCATGAGCTGTACGAGCTCGAGCTTCACGCCCGCGGCGTTGCCAGAGCTTGCCGTGTCCGAAGCGCCGGCGAAGCCGCTGCAGGTCCCGCAGCTGTTGCTGCAACCCGGCGAGCACTTGGCGTATCAAGTGCGCTTGCACGGCATCGATGTCGGCCGCGTCGATCTCGACGTCACCGACACGCAGGTGCTGAGCAAGTTCAAGACGAACGACGTCGCCGGCGCATTCGAGCCGGTGCAAGACGATGCGGTGACGACGCTCGATCGCGTCGGCGCGCGCGCGGCGGCGAGCACCGAGACGCTCGTGATCGGCGGCGAGTCGAAGACGTTCGACGGCGGCAACGGCAGGCAAAACGTGCACACCGCGCTCGGCGTCGTGCGCGCGTGGGCCAAGCCCGATGCCGCGCCGGGATTCGTGATGATCGACGTGGCCGGCAAATCCTGGCGATTGGATTTATCGCGTCCGACCGTCGAGGATTTGCAAGGCACGCATGCGCTGCGCATCGACGGCCGCGTGCGAGCGAACAACACGATCGCATTGGTGATGTGGCTGGCGGCAAGCGACGATCGAACGCCGCTGCGGATCGAAGTCACCGATGCCGACGTGAGCGTGGTGGCAGACCTCGTTCGTGAATAGGCCGCACACGTGTCGTGCGCGAGCAACAGGTGCGGAGGTCCAACCTGTGATCGGCTCGTGACGAAATGTGTGGCCACATGATTGCAGTCACGGCTGGCCGCCATGAAGTCCGTCTACGTCGCGATCGGGATCGCGGCGTTCGGGATCGCTTTGCCCTGCTTCGCGGACGACGCGCAGCTGCCGGCAATGGATGCCGAACGCCCGGTGTTATGTCTGCGCGACAGCGCAGATCAAGTCTGGCGGGTCCAATGCGATCCGTCGACGCGCGTCTGCTTGTTCGCGCCGAACGAGGAGCTCGACTCCGGGGGCAACCGGGTGCGGCCGCTCGAGCGCGCGCGAACGTGCGAGCTCGACGCGCCGTTCGACCGCAAGAAGATGGAAGCCAACGGCTACCACTTCGTGCCCGGCCGCGTCGACGCGCCGTACGGCTGGATGCGCGACGAACGCCAGCGCGTGTTCCAGGTCAACTTCGATCTGAAGCGGCGCATGTACTTCGGCGTCGCGTACACGCCCGAGAAGTTTCTCGAGAACCCGCTCGCGAGCACGCGCACGTCGATCGACTTCGGCCTGCTCATCTTCGACGTCAAATCGGGGACGGCAGCCGCGCCGACGATGCACCGGTTCCGGCTGTTCGAGGGCCAGGTCCACATGGCGCCGTTCTCGTCGGAGCTCGTGATGGCGCACTACGACATGTCCCATCACTTCATGGATCCGTTGCTGAGGATCACGACGTTCGTCGGCGAGCCGCAGCGCCACGACCTCGGCCTCGACCTCGGCATGTGGAACGAGATCGGCGGGCTCGAGATCCATCCGACGCCGTACGGGTACTCGCAGCTGTGGCGGCACGCGACCGCGCAGGTGACGCTCGACCTGTGGCAGTCGCACGACATGGATTCGTACCTGCGCGTGCGCACGGGCCTGGGGCTCGAGGGCCAGCACGACGACGTCAACGGCTATCGCTCGGCGATCGCGTACTCGTCGGCGCTCGAGCTCGACACGGTGCTCGACAAGCAGGGCTTTCACAACCTGCGCTTCGAGTTCGTGCACGAGCTGCCACGCTACTTCACGCCGACTCCGACCACGCCGCTGCTCACGCAGCGCTTCTTCGCGCGCGCGCAGTACGAAGCCGTGCTGCTCGCGATCAACGATCAGCCGATCACGTTCAAGCTCGCCGCCGGCGGTGAAAAGCGCGATGACCTGCCCGGCGTCCCCAACACCTGGGCGTTCGTCGTCGACGCCGGACTGCGGTTCAGCCTGTGGGCGCCGCCGCGTCGCAAGTCGTAGCCGTCGCGATCCTGCTCGCCGCGGCGCCGTCACGAGCTGACTCGTGCACCGGTGTGACCGAACGCGGCGCGCGGTTCGCGACGTGCTTCGATCCCGGCAACCGGTTGACGCTCACCGCCGACGCCACGAGCGCGAGCTCGATCGCGGTCGGCGGCGGCATCGCGCTGCGCCACGAGATCACGTTCGACGACGATCCCGACCTCGAGTGGAAGATGTCCCACACGCTGATCGACGGCTCGCACGACACGCTCAGCTCGGGCTTCGACGGCATCGTCTACAGCGGGCTCTTCCTGCGCCACTCGCGCGACGGCCACATCGTGCTGCCGTTCGGGGTTCCGAAGAAGGTCTACCTGCCGTTCGACATCGGCGCGCTCGCCGAGGTCGGCCGGTTCGACTGGCGGGCGGGCGATCCGATCGCGACCGTGAGCGTGGTGCGCGTCGCGCCGCTCGTCGACTTCGCGCGCACGCAAAGCGAGCGCGGCGTGCTCGCGATCGGCCCGTCGGCGCACTGGGACATCGCGTGGGATCCGACGATGCGTGCGGTCGCGGAGCACCGGGTCGCGCCGTTCACCGAGGGCCTGATCGATCTGCGGCTCGAGTCGCACGACGGGCTGACGATCGGTGACGCGCGTGTCGAAGCGGGCACGGCGTGGCGCAGCGACACGGGCTGGAAACCGGAGGTGCGCGCGCAGGCATCGGTCGAGCGCACGGTGATCGCCGTCGACGATCGGCCGGTCGCACTCACCGCACAGGTCCAGTACGACAGCGTACGTTCGGAGCTGGTCGCCTCCGTCGGCGCACGCATCGTGCTCGCAGCGCGCACCGACCCGCGCGTGAACCTGGCACCACTGGCCGGGCGGTAGTGCTAGCGTTTAGCCATGCGGATCCCGTCATCCACCATCGTGATGACCGTCGTCGCGGCCGTACCGTTCGGCCTCGCGATCCGCGACACGGTGCTCCATCACGATCGCCTCGGCCAGCTGGAGCTCGATCGAAAGGCGGCCGCGGCGGAGCTCGTCGCCGAGCAGCAACACGCCGCCGCCGAGGAAGCCGAAGCGAGCGCGCGCCTGGCCCGGGAGACCGCCGCTCGCGACAAGGCCCGGCGCGAACGCGCACACGAGCTGCTCGGCGGGTTTGCCGCGCCCGGCCCGGCGTTCGCTCCACTCCAGCTCGGCGCGCCGGTGCCGATCGAGAACCACAACGAGGCGGCGCTGACCGTCGACAGCCACGGCAACGTGATCGAGATGGCGAGCGCGCCGGTCGACGACGACGAAGGCTGCAGCACGCTCGCCGACGTCGCGGTCCACGAATGGGGCGAGCCCGCGCACGACCACGTATGGCTCGATCTCGACGCGCATCGCCGCGCGATGATCACGCCGGACTGCGAGGTCGTGTTCGCCCAGTTCGACGAGCCGATCGCGTGGGTCCGCCAGCTGCCGCTCGACGCGATCGGCGGCTCGCGTGCGGCGCTCGCCAAGCGGTTCGCGACGCCCGACGCCGATCCCGACGCCGCGTGGCCCATGCCGGGTCTCGACGGCGACGAGCTGACGGCGATGTGGCCGGTCTACGACGTCGCCCGGCCCGACAAGCTGGTCGGCCTCCAGATCTCGACGACCGCGACGCGCGCCACCGCGCAGCACGTGATCGAGGCGCTGTCGGCTCGGCTCGGCGCCAAACCGGCGCACGGCGACGACGACAGCTATCACTGGAAATCGGTGCGCGTCGGGCTCGCCGGCAACAAGCTGCTCGTGGTCCTCGGCGCGGACGAGCCGTGATGCTGACGACGATCGTCGCCGGCGTCGACCTGTCCGTCCCCAGCGATCACGCGACCGCGCGCGCGGCCTCGCTCGCGCTCGCGCATCACGCGAAGCTCGTGCTGGTCCACGCGACCTCCGACGAGGCGCCGCTCGAGCACGGCGATCCCGACGTGCTCGAACAGCTCGGCGAGGTCACCGCGGCGATGCGCGCGGAGATCGTGCGCCGCCTCGCCGACGAGGTGATCGCGCTGCGCGAGCGGGGCGTCGACGTCGAGCTGGTCAGCCCCGAGGGCCCGCCCGGCGAGATCGTGCCCGGCGTCGCGCGCGACCGCGGCGCACAGCTGATCTGCGTCGGCACGCACGGCACGACCGGGATCTCGCGCCTCTTGCTCGGCAGCGTCGCGACCGCCGTGCTGCGCCACGCGTCGTGCGACGTGCTGGTGTGCCGCGGCCAGGACACCGGGCTGTTCCGCCGGCCGCTCGTCGCGACCGATTTCTCGCCGACGGCGGCGCGCGCGCTCGTTCACGCCGCCGAGCTCGCCGAGCCCACCGTGCCGATCGAGCTCGTGCACGCGTGGCAGCTGCCGGCCGGATCGTGGGGCGCGTCGCTGCTCGGCCAGAGCCGGTTCCCGTGGTCGAGCGTGCGCGACGCCGTGCTCGATGGTGCGCGCGTGAAAGCCGAACGCGTCGTGGCGGAGCACGCGTCGCTCGGCCATCCGCTGCGCGTCGAGCTCGTGCAAGGCCCGCCGGCGACGGTCATCGCGAGCGCGGCCGAGCACGCCGGCTACGACCTGATCGCGCTCGGCACTCACGGCCACCGCGGATTTCGCCGCCTGTTACTCGGCAGCGTCTGCGAGAGCACGATCCGTCACGCACCGTGCTCGGTGCTCGTCGTTCACGCGGCGTGAGATCGGTTCTCGATTCCGGAGAGATCGTCAGGTCGTCGAGCGGCCGGTTGGGCTGCTGCAGACACGCACGCAATCGGGCACACGCGCCGTGCCCCGGAACAGGGAACCGGAACGGAGAAGCTGAACGTTTGGATCAGCCGCCGCCCTCGAGCGTGAGCGCGCCGATCTTGTTGTCCTCTTTGGCGGCGTCGTCGGCGCCCGCAAGCGCCTTCTTCTGCTCCGTGATGTTCGGCCAGGTGTCGGCCGTCGGCGCGGCTGCCTTGAGGTGCGCCGGCCACGACGCGGTGTCGACCTCGCTCGCCTTCTTCGCGCCCGTCACCAGCGCGTTGATGTCCTTGTAGACCGCCCACTTCGTGGGCAGCTCGCTCTCCTCGAAGATCGCCGTCGTCGGACACTCGGGCTCGCACGCGCCGCAGTCGATGCACTCGTCGGGGTGGATCGCGATCGAGTTCTTGCCTTCGTAGAAGCAGTCGACCGGGCACACCGCGACACAGTCGGTGTACTTGCACTTCACGCACGGGTCAGCGACGACGTATGCCATGGCCGAATCTACGCACATCTTCCTGCCGTCGCAAAGGTGGTGGCGCACGGATTGCCGAAGGTGCAGACTCTCGCGCGATGAAGCCAGCGATCGTCTGCCTGCTCGTCGCAGCCGCCGCATGTCACCGAGGTGAGCAAGCTGGCGCCAAGGTTACGCCCGAGTACAAGCAAGACATCACGAACCTGTGCGACGTCGTCCATCTCTCGGGCGCTGATCAGCTGCCGGAGGGCAGCCGATCGCCATCGATCGCCATGTGGCTCGGGCCACACATCACGACGCAGGCCGGTCACGACTTTCTCGTAAAGATCCAGCCGCTCGAAGGCATGACCAAGGCCGCGGCGCTCGATGACGAAGCCAAGCGCGTCGGACTCGCCGGCTGCGCGCTGGCTGACCAATGGCGGCGCTGATCGATCGACTGTAGGATCACCGCCATCATGAGGGCCGCGGGTCTCGCGATACTCGCGGCGCTAGGCTGCAACCAGATCTTCGGAATCGACAAGACGCAGGCGTGGGACGCGCACGCGCCCATCGATGCGCCCGACTGGACCACGAAGATCACGTGGCAGACGTTCGGGGACAACGGTCTGATCACGGCCGATCCGATCGACGGGCTCGCGGTCTCGATCGCGCCGCTCGACGGCACGACCATGCCGACGTCCGTCAAGGTCGACACGATGGGGACGTTCCTGGTCCCGTACAGCCTCGCGTTCGCGCCCTACCGGGTCGTGTTCATGGCGCCGGACGGCATCCCGACCGAGATCCAGACCAAGCTCCAGGGGTTCACCTACGGGTTCCCGATCTACGGTCGCCGCTCGCGCGGCACCGTGCCGGCGGGCGCGACGTTCTCGGGCAGCGTCACCGGCGCGGTCACCGCCGATGCCGCGCACCTGCTGACGACCGGCCTGTGGTCGTTCACCGACGTCGCCAGCGGCGCCGCGGCGTTCTCGTTCCCCTATCAGACCGGCGCGGTCTCGCTCAGCGGTCCGCTCGGTGTCCCGATGAGCAGCGCCGGAGATACCGAGGTCGTGCTCTACACCGAGGGCGGGTCAGGAGCCGGCTTCGCCGTGTTCCAGGCGGCCGGGCTCGGCTCGGCCGGCAGCGCCCCGATCCAGACGAACCCGACCACGGTCAGCTGGACCAAGGGAACCATCAGCTCGGCCGGCACCCGGCTGAGCTCCGCGCTCGGCAGCTTTCTCGGCGCGACCACCAGCGATACCGCCCGCGAGATCGGCGCGATCCCGACGACGGGGATGCCCAACTTCGTGCAGCCGCTCGCGGCGGCGACCTCGACGTCGTTCTCTGCCCCGCCGGCGGTCTTGCTGCCGCTCGACGCGAATGGTGCCACGACCACGACCGTCCAGAACCCGTTCTCGACCCTGCCGCTGGCGGTCTACGCCGGCGACTTCCGCACGCGGGCCGTCGCCGGGCCGGTGCAGACCTATCTGACCACGAGCCTCCAGAGCATCACGCCGCTGACCGGCAGCGGCACCACCGTGGACTACGCGGCCGGGCTGGCGATGGCGGTGTCGGGCATGGCGATGTCGTTCGGCGGCACCGACCTGACGTCCGAGCCTGTCTCGGTGGCCATCGGTGGCGCCAAGCAGCTACCGCTGACGTTCGGCGCCGACGCGCCGGTCGACGACTGCACGGTCATGCTGTTCCGGATCGAGAACGGCACCGGCTCGCTGACCCCGATCGCGCGTTACATCGTCACCGACACCCCGGGCCACGCGCAGTCTCCGATCCTGGTCGACGCGAGCTACCTCGACACCTCGAGCACGTTCACCTTCGGGATCCACTGTGAAGCCGGCCACGCGACGGGCACGAACGACTTCACGCAGATCGCGTACCCGTTCTCGGCAACGACGACGTTCACCGCGGCGTTCACCGCCCACTGACGTCCGGCCGGATCTCGGACGAGCGCGTCCGACGTCCGGACGCTCCGGACAACGCACCACGCGGATCCGCGGGTTTGGCGCGGCACGCGACGTGGAATTCCACTGTCCGGAGGAAATCATGTCGGCACAAGACAAGAAGGAAAAGTCGATCGCGGAGGCCGTGCGCGCCATCCACAAGCAGTTCGGAAACGGATCGATCATGCGGCTCGACGGCAGCGAGGTGCAGAGCGTCGAGGTCATCCCGACCGGTTCGGTCGCGCTCGATGTCGCGCTTGGCTGTGGCGGACTGCCGCGCGGCCGGATCGTCGAGATCTACGGACCGGAGTCATCTGGTAAGACAACGCTCACACTTCACGCGATTGCGGAGGCCCAGCGCGCAGGTGGCGTATGCGCGTTCATCGATGCGGAGCACGCACTCGACACCGAGTACGCGCGGCGGCTCGGCGTCGAGCTCGAGAACCTGCTCGTGAGTCAGCCGGATTGCGGCGAGCAAGCGCTGGAGATCGCCGACACGCTGGTGCGAACTGGGGCGATCGATCTGATCGTGGTCGACTCCGTGGCCGCGCTGACGCCGCGGGCCGAGATCGAAGGCGAGATGGGCGACGCCCACATGGGTCTTCAAGCCCGGCTCATGAGCCAGGCACTTCGGAAGCTCACCGCGGTGATCTCGAAAACCCGGTCGACGGTCATCTTCATCAATCAGCTCCGGCAGAAGATCGGTGTTGTCTACGGCAATCCCGAGACCACGACCGGCGGTAATGCGCTCAAGTTCTACTGCTCGGTCCGGCTCGATATCCGTCGGAAGAAGGCCATCAAGCGCGGCGAGGAAACGATCGGTAGCGAGGTGCGGGTAAAGGTGGTGAAGAACAAGCTCGCTCCGCCGTTCCGCGAGGCGGAGTTCGAGATCCTTTATGGCACCGGGGTCAACAAGCTCGGCGAGCTGGTCGATACGGCAGAGAAGCTCGGTGTCGTGGAGAAGTCCGGAACTTGGTACTCGTACGGCGGCGAAAAGCTCGGCCAGGGCCGAGACAAGGTGCTCGCACACCTCGACGAGCATCCGCAGCTCCAGCAGCAGCTCCGCGGAGCGCTGGTGGTTCAGGCACGCCGCGCGGCAGCCGGACAGTCCGTTTCGACCACGGCGACGTCATAGGCAATCGCGGGTTTGATGCAGAACGTGTCACGTCGACGATGCATTTGGTTGCAGTTGGTCGATTCCGAGTGGCGAAACGTTGACCCTGTTTCTCACGCTCACCTACGCTGGCCAGAGTTTCGAGAGATGTAATGGCTGCGTCACGAGTGAGATCGCTGCTAGTCGTCGATGACGACGAGTCGGTGCTTGCGGCCTGTACTAGGAGCTTGCGCCGTGAGCGCAAGGTCTACACCGCAGACAACGCATTGGCCGCGCGACACATCGCACGCTCGGCGCGTCCCGATGCGGTGATCGTCGATCTCCGGCTCGGCACCGGAAACGGGCTCGACCTGATCTACGATCTCAAGGCTGATCGCCCCGAGGTCCGCATCGCGTTGGTCAGCGGTTACCTGTCGATCACGATCGCGATGCAGGCCGTGAAGGCCGGCGCGGAGACGGTGCTCGTGAAGCCGATTTCGCCGAAGGAGATCGTTCGGCACATCGAAGAAGGCACGACGCCGGAGGGCGACATCAACGCGACTCCGACGCTCGAGCGGGTGGAGTGGGAGCACATCTCGCGGGTCGTCGCCGACACAAACGGCAACATCTCCGAGGCGGCGCGTCGGCTGGGCGTGTACCGCCAGACGCTGCAGCGACGGCTGCGGAAGCCGCCGAAGTAGCAGCGTGTACACAGCCGAGCTGCACCTCTCCTTCCTGTCCGACGGGAACGATCCGGAATCCGTGCACCTGCGCGCGGCGATCCCGGACGCCGTTCGGATCGCGGATCGCTCCGAGCTCGAGGCGCGGCTGTGCACCATGCTCGACGGCGACGCGGTGCCCGCCGCGCCGAAGACTCTCGATCTCGTCGGTCACGTCACGGCCGACAAGCTGTTCGCGATCGGCGACTGGGCGATCGACGCCGAGGATCGCACCGTGTTCGCGTTCTTCCGCGGGCTCGCCGAGCACGACGTGCTGCCGCGGCTCGGCATTCACGCGCTTCGCCTGCTCGGCAGCTTGACCGGCGCGACCTCGCGCGGAATCGCCGCGCTCCGCGCGCTCGCCACGCTGCTCGGCGTCGAGGTCTACGGAACGACCGAGCTCATCTACGCGCGCCACTTCGATCGCACCGGGTTCACCGCCGTCAGCTCGCTGGTTCGCAGCGGCGACGATCCGACGAGCTCGCCGCCGCTACCGCCGGCGTTCTCCGACCGCCGCGAGCTCTCGATCGATGCGTTGCCGACGCGCGGGCTCCGGCCCGGCGAGCCAGTCGTCGTCGCGTCGCGCGATCACGCCTCTGCGCTGCTGCGGGTGATCGCGCGCAAAGCCGGCGCGGTCATGCCCGGCTTGCTCGCGCGGCCGTACTGCCAGCTCGCGCTGCCGAGCACCACGGCCAACGCGTTTCACCGCCTCGACGTGCTGCTCGCCGGCGATTACGTGCGCACCTATCCCGACGGTCCCAGCGAGCCCGGCGTCGTGTTCCCGGTGCGGGACCCGCACGCCGCGCTCCAGATCGTCGACGAGCTGCGCCCGTAGCGATCAGCCGGCCGCGCGGTCGCTGATCAGCTGGTGCTCGACGAGCCGGCGATAGATCCCGCGCCGCTCCATCAGCTCGTCGTGCCCGCCCTGCTCGACGATCCGCGCGCCGTCGATCACGATGATCCGGTCGGCGTCGCGAACCGTGCTGAGCCGGTGCGCGACGATGATCGTCGTGCGGTCGGCCATGATCCGCGCGAGTGCCGACTGCACGGCCGCCTCGCTCTCGGCGTCGAGGTTCGAGGTCGCCTCGTCGAGGATCAACACGCGCGGGTTCGCGAGCAGCGCGCGGGCGAGAGCGATGCGCTGCTTCTGGCCGCCCGAGAGCTTGGTGCCGCGCTCGCCGATGCGCGTCGCGTAGCCATCGGGGAAGCCGGTGATGAAGTCGTGCGCGTGGGCGTCGCGGGCGGCGCCTTCGATCTCGTCGTGCGTCGCGCCGTCCTTGCCGTACGCGATGTTCTCGCGGATCGTGCCGGAGAACAGCACCGGCTCCTGCGCGACCATCGCGAGCGCACCGCGTAGCTCGGCGAGCTTGAGGTCGCGCACGTCGACGCCCTCGAGCGTCACGCGGCCGGCATCGACGTCGTAGAACCGGTAGAGCAGCGACAAGATCGTCGACTTGCCGGCGCCCGACGGGCCGACCACGGCGACCACCTCGCCCGGCTCGATCGTCAGCGACACGTCGCGCAGCACCGGCTGATCGCGGCGCGCGGGATACGCGAAGCTCACGCCGTCGAAGTGGATCGCGCCCTTGCCCGCCGGCAGCGGCAGCGCGTCGTCGCGATCGCGCACGTCGGGCACGGTGTCGATCACCGCGAAGAGCCGATCGGTCGCGCCGGCCGCTCGCTGGAGCGACGCCCACAGCCCGGCGAGATCGCCGATCGCGCCGGCCACGACGAACGTGTACAGGAAGAACGACACGAGCGACCCGGGCGTGAGCTCGCCCGCGATCAGCGCGTGTCCGCCGCCCCACACGACAAGCGCGACGCCCGCGAACCCGGCCGACATCGCGACCGCGAAGAACCACGATCGCCAGCGCACGAGCTCGAGCGTCCTGGCGAACGCGGTCTCGACGCCGGCGCGGTAGCGCGCCGCCTCGTGGCTCTCGCGCACGAACGCCTGCACCGTCGCGATCGCGCCGAGCGATTCTTGGACCTCGCCGGAGACCTGCGCGAGCTGGTCCTGCACGCCGCGGGTCATCTGGCGGATCTTGCGGCCGAACGCGATCGTCGCGAGCATCATCGGCGGCACGATCGCGAGCATGAACAGCGTCAGCTTGACGTCGGTGACGAACAGCATCACGAGCGCGCCGACCATCTGCACGAAGTTGCGCGTCGCCATCGACAGGTCGCTGCCGACGACGTCCTCGATCACGGTGACGTCGGAGGCGAGCCGGCCGACGAGCTCGCCCGAACGCCGCTCGTAGAACCATGCGAGCGGGAGCGTGACGAGCCGGTCGACGACCATGCCGCGCAGATCGGCGACGACGCGCTCGCCGAGCCAGCTGATGCTGTAGTGGCGCAGCCACACGAACGTCGCGTTCAGGACCACCAGGCCGATGATCGCGAGCACGATGTCGTCGAGCGCGCCCGTGTCGTGCGAGGTCATGCCGACGTCGATCGCGTAACGCGCCGCCGCCGGGTAGCAGAGCGTGATGGCCGAGGCGGCGAGCAGCGTGGCGACCGCGAGCACGAACCGGCCTCGATGCGGCCGGATCAGCGCGGTCAACCGCCACAGCACGGCGAGCTTGCGGCGGTCGCGCGGCAGCTTGTCATCGGCCGGCGCATCGTCGACATACGGAGCTGCCACCGAACGTGCATAGCACGCCGGTGTTGGGCTACATACGCGACATGCGTACCTGGTTCCCAGCGTTGGTGCTCGCGCTTGCCGCAGCCTGCGACACTCCGTCGAAGCTCGACGCCGTCATGACCGGCGGAGGCGGCAACGGCGCCGATTGTGACGCGCTGTGGGACCTCGCGCCGAAGGGCACCGAGGTCGGCATCGTCGCTTCGCCGCGCGGCCTCGGGCTCGTGCTCGACGCGTTCGGCACGTTCGCGCAGCTGACGCAGACGCCCGACTTCGCGAGCCTGTCGCCGGAGCTCGACGCGATCACGGCGGCGCTGTTCGGCGCGCCGGGCGCTTCGGCCGCCGACGCGGGCGTCTCGCGCGACCTCGGCTTCGCGATGTTCGTCACGCCGGGCGGCGTCATTGCCGTGATGCCGGTGTCCGATCGCGACAAGTTCGTGGCGTCGAAGCACGGGACCCGCGGCACCGCTGGCTCGGCGGCGATCAGCGACACGACCGACCCGACCGACGACGACATCCGCGGCAGCACGTGCCGCATGATGCGGACGCGCTACGTCTGTGCGTCGGCGCCGGCGCTGTTCACGCTCGTCGGCACCGGCAGCTTGCGCGGCAAGCCGCAGCTCGCCGGCGGTCGCGGCGACATCGAGCTCTACGCGCCGCAGATCCCGCTGTTCGGCGGTGCGCCCGGCGATGCCGCGCTCGTCGCACAGCTGTCGCGCGGCCAGCTCGCGGTCCGCGCCATGTGGACCGGCGCGCCCGGCGGCGGCCTCGGCAAGGAGATCGGCGTGGTCGCGCCGCACGTCGACGCGACCGGCGCCAGCGGCTTCGCGGCCGGCAACGTGAGCGCGCTCCTGCAGGGCCTGCCGCCGTTTCCGGTCGCGGGCGGCGTGACGGTCGATCAGGTCGCGCAGTCGCTCGCCGGCCCGGTGTCGGTCGTGATCCCGTCGGGCTCGCTCGATCTCCAGGTGCACGCGCCGCTCACCGATCCGCAGCCGCTGACGACCGCGCTCGCGCATTGCAGCGAGCTCGCGCAGCTCGGGCTCGATCTCGTCGCGAACCAGCCGAAGGACGCGTGCCGGTTCCGGATCCAGACCGCCGCGGCGCTCGAGCTCGAAGCGTGGGTCGATGCCGCGTCGAAGGAGCTGCGGCTCGGTGCGCACCGCGATCAGCCGGCGCACGGCGCGATCGAGAGCCTCACCGCGATCGGCCGCGAGCTCGCGTCGGGCGACTGGACGGCCATGTTCTGGGGCCGCGGCTCGATGCTGAACTCGACCGGCATCACGCCGACCGCGGTGCCGCCACCGCCCGACGCCGCGGCCGCGATTCACGCGATCGCGCTGGTCGACGAGCTCGGCGGCGGCCTGCGCATCGACAAGAACGGCATCGCGTTCCGCGGCGTGCTGCGCACGGTGTGGGCAAACCCGCCGGAGCTCGCGAACCAGCTCGTCGCGATCCCGGGCACCGACATCGCGCGGGGCACCGCGATCGCACCGGCGTTCGCGCTCGCGGCGACGTCGCCCGGCACGCCGTTCGCGACGGACTTCGCAGCCGGCCAGGGCGGACTGATCCTGCCCGCCGCCGTGCTCGGGCTCGCGTCCGCGATCCTCGTGCCGGCGATCGAGGGCATGCTCACCGGCGAGCCCAGCGGCGGCGACGAGGACGTGCCGCCGATGCCGGCGCCCTGAGCGAGACGATCACTTCGTCGGCGTCGGCGCGGGCGACGGCGTGTTGCCGCTCTCCGGCAGACGGATCGCGGTGAACACCTGCTTGCGATCGAGGAAGTGCTTCGCAGCCGCCTTGATCAGCTCGGGCGTCATGCGCGCGATCGTCTTGGTCGTGTCCGGAATCTCCGTCGGATCATCGCCGTAGCGATACGCGCGCTCGAGGCGCTGCAACCAGAACCGATCCTGGCGCAGCTCGGTCTCGCGCTGGCGGCCGTAGATCTCCTTGATCTTGTCGATGTAGTCGCCGAGCTTGTCGGTCTTGCCGGCGACGACCTCGTCGAGCACGACGTTCATCGCGGTGACGAGCTCGTCGACGCGGTCCGGCGCGCAGCCGAAGTTGACCGACACCGAGCGCTCCTGGTGCGGCGAGCGGTCGATCGAGACCTGCACGCCGACGCCGTAAACGCCGCCCTTGTCCTCGCGCAGCACCTCGCGCAGCCGGTTCGACAGCAGCTGGCTCAGGACGTACGCGTCGCGTTCTTTGTCCTTGCTCCAGGAGTCGTCGGCGTGGATGTCGACCCGCACCGTGGCCTTCGGCTCGACGCCGAAGTTGAACGTCTTCTTGAGGGTGCCGGGAACCTTCCGGATCCCGAGGTCCTTCTCGTGCTCGTGGCGGTTCTTGCCGGGCAGGCTCGCGAGATAGGTCTCGACCATCGGCTTGAGCTTCTCGAGGTCGACCTCGCCGACGATCACGAACGTGAAGTCGGACACGTCGCCGAAGCGGTCCTTGTAGAGCGCCAGCGCCTTGTCCGCGTCGAGCTTCGTGATGTCGTCGCCCTTGGGGAACACGCGGCGCAAGTTGTTCTTGAACTCGGCGGCCTGCGACTCGCGCGCGAACATGAACTCGGGCGAGCGCTCCTGGTTCTTGAGGAAGTCGCTCGTGTTCGCGATCCACGTCTTGACGACGTCGGGATCCTTCCGCGGCTGCGTGACGCGCATGTACAGCAGCTGGAACATCGCCTCGAGATCCTTCGCCGACGCGTTCGCGTTGATGAGGTCCTCGGTCTCGCCGAGCTGGAGCTGCACGCTGAGCTGCTTGCCCGAGAGGATCTTGTCGACCGTGTCGGCGTCGTAGTCACCGACGCCGCCGAGCTGGGCCAGCGTCGTCGAGAACCGGGCGTTCTGGTAGTCCTTGTCGCCGACCATCGCGGTGCCGCCGGGCGACGTCGCGCCGAGCAGCACGGTGTCCTTCTCGAAATCGGCCGGCTTGACGACGACCTTCGCGCCGTTCGACAGCGTCCACTCGGTGACGCCGATCGCGTCGATCTTCTTCTCCTTCACGATCTTGCCGGGCGTCGGCAGCTTCGGCATCAGCGCCGACGGGACCGGCTTCTCTTCCCACGCGGGGACGTCCGACTTCTCGACCTCGCTGAGGATCTGCATCACGCGATCCTTCGTGATCGTCGGCTGACCGTCGGGGATCCACACCGCGATCGCGCGGTTCTCGCCGGCGCCGAACGACTTCGCATCGGCGTTGAGCTCGTCGATCGTGATCTTCGGCAGGAACTCCCTGGCGAGATCGCGCTCGGCGACGCGGCCGATCACCAGCTCGTCGAGCAGGAAGTTGCGCACGAGCTCCTCGGTGAAGTTGCGGCTGTCGGTGGTCGACTCGCGGTCGGCCGCCTCCTCGAACTGCTTCATCACGATCGCGCGCGCGCGGTCGAGCTCGATCTGCGTGAACCCGTGGCGCTCGACGCGCACGGTCTCGGTGATCAGCGCGCGCAGCGCATCTTCGAGTCGGCCCGGTTTCACCTGGGCGTCGCGCTGGAACGCGTCGATCTCGCGCATCTCGTCGGGCGTCGAGATCTCGACGTCCGCCTGGGTGAACGGCGTCTCCTGCTTCTTCTCGAGCTGGCTCAGCCGCTCGTTGACGATCGTCGTGTAGATCTCCTCGACGAGCAGCCGGCGATCGTCGTGCCGGCTCGCATTCGAGCGGTGCGGCACGATGTTCATGATCGAGATCTCCGTCTGCGGCAGCTCCTTGTCGGTCTCGATCGACACGCGCGTGCCGTCAGCCGCGGGCACGCCGCCGGCGATGTGCTTGCGCTCGTTCGGCGGGTTCTGGAGGTCGCCGAACTCGCTCTCGATCGTCTTCTGGATCGTCGCGGGATCGATGTCGCCGACGACGATCACCGCCATCTGATCGGGCCGGTACCAGTCCTTGTAGAACCGGTACAGCGCCGCGCGATCGGCCTTCTTGAGCACGTCGGGCAGACCGATCGTGTCGCGGACCGCGTAGCGCGTGCCCTTGAACAGCACGGGCAAGCTCTTGTCGAACAGCCGGCGGAACGCGCCGCGGCCGAGCCGCCACTCCTCGAGCACGACGCCGCTCTCGGCCTTGACCTCGGTCGGGTCGTAGCTCGTGTCACCGGCCCAGTCGTGGAGGATCTGGAATCCCTTGGAGATGAACTCGGGCTTATCGGTCGGCACCTCGAGCTGATAGATCGTGCGCTGCCACCACGTGTTCGCGTTGAGATCGGCGCCGAACCGCATGCCGATGCTCTGGAGGTAGTTGATGAGCTCGTTCTTCGGGAAGTGCTTGGTCCCGTTGAACGCCATGTGCTCGTCGAAGTGAGCGAGCCCGCGCTGATCGTCGTCTTCGTCGACGGAGCCCGCCTTGACGGCGAGCCACATCATCGCGCGCTTCTCGGGCTTCTCGTGGTGCAGCACGTAGTACGTGAGCCCGTTCGGCAGCGTGCCCTTGTGGACTGCTGGCCAGAGCGCGAGTGGGACCGAATCGGGATCGAGCGGTGCCGCGGACGGCGGCGTCGCCTCGGCAGCACCTGCCGGCGGCGCCGGCACATCGGTTCGCGGTTTCGACCCACCACACGCGACCAGCGCCAACGCGGCGCCCAAAAGCATCAGCTTCATAGGATGGGGACAGTGCCACGTCCTCGCGGATTGCTCACGACGTCGTTGACAAAAAGCTCGCAAAGCTCGTCGGACTTCTTAGCTGCATCGCTGCGCCCGAGCTCGATGAGCTCGCCAGCGTACCCGCCGTCGAACATCAGGTACGACAGCAAGTCGCTCTCGTGCGGCGCCTCGCCGGCCGACAGCCGCGCGATCAACCGCCGCGCGATCATGCCGCTGACTTTGACGCGGCCGGATCGCACGTAATTTGCCGCGATCTCGCCGATATCGACCGACGGCCGGATGTGCACGGCCTGGATGCGGCGCAGCGGCGCACCGCGCAACCGGATCAGCTCGGCGTTCATCATCTCCTCGAACTTGTCGCCGAACGACGCGTGGCCGGCTTCGAGGATCAAGTTGATGCGCTGCATGCGCTGGAGGTCGTACTCGGTGTGATCGAGGAGCAGCGCGTTGAGCGCCTTGCCGGCGAGAAACAGCGGCTTGGGATACGCCTCGACGCGCTCGCGCTGGA
>Ga0070665_100003423_pt1 | contig 16946 bp, 14 predicted proteins | sample KBSS13metaG_FD_65862 | JGI IMG/M metagenome (GOLD analysis project Ga0070665, IMG submission 65862) | Switchgrass rhizosphere microbial communities from Kellogg Biological Station, Michigan, USA - KBS S1-3 metaG | ecosystem: Host-associated > Plants > Roots > Rhizosphere > Soil ... | reverse complement strand
TTCCCCTGGGAAGCCGCCTGACGTTTCCTGTCGCCGGCATCTCGCAGCAGGCGCCGGTATCGAAGAAGCCGACTGACGCGAAGGAAGGAATCGCCATGACGTTCGCGCTGCCGCCGGAGCAGACCGGCGCCGCCGCCTGGTACGGGCCCGAGATGGTCGAGCGCACGGATTGGCAGATGCCGTTGTCGCCGGCCGAGATCGCCGAGATCGACGCCGCGACCACGGCGCTGGCGTCGCGCGACGCCGACATCGCCGCGATCACGGCGAAGGAATTCCCGCTGCCGACGCTCGCCCCGAGGCTCAAGGCACGGGTCGAGGGCGAAGTGCTGAACGGCCGCGGCTTCCTGCTGTTGCGCGGCCTGCCGGTCGAGCGCTGGACGATGCGCGAATCGGCGACCGCCTTCTATGGCCTCGGCGCCCATCTCGGCAGCGCGCGCTCGCAGAACGGCAAGGGCCACGTCCTGGGCCATGTCCAGGATCTCGGGCTCGACGTGAACGATCCCAACGTGCGCATCTACCAGACGCACGAACGTCAGACCTACCACACCGATTCCTGCGACATCGTCGGCCTGCTCTGCCTCAGGACGGCGCAGAGCGGCGGCCTGTCCGCCCTGGTCAGCTCTACCACGATCTTCAACGAGATGCGGCGGTCGCGGCCCGATCTCCTCGAGCTGCTGTTCCAGCCGATCGCCACCGACCGCCGCGGCGAGGTGCCGGAGGGCCAGAAGCCCTACTTCGAGATCCCGGTGTTCAACTGGCACAAGGGCTTCCTGACCGCGATCTACCAGCGTCAGTACGTCGACTCCGCACAGCGCTTCGCCGATGCGCCGCGCCTCACGCCCGCACAAGTCGAGGCACTCGACATGTTCGACGCGCTGACCAACGACCCGCGCCTGCACCTGTTCATGGAGTTCAAGCCGGGCGACGTGCAGCTCGTCCACAACCACACCATGTTGCACGACCGCACCGCCTTCGTGGACTGGCCCGAACCCGAGCGGCGGCGTCATCTGTTGCGCCTGTGGCTCGCGGCCGACCATGCCCGGCCCCTGCCGCCGGTGTTCGCGCAGCGCTACGGCAGCATCGAGATCGGCGATCGCGGCGGCATCATCGTGCGCGGCACGAAACTGCATGCACCGCTGGCAGCGGTTTGACGGGAGTTCTTGCGCCGCTCGCGCGAGCAGGCGGGAGAAAGCCCGCGCAAGGTGATTGTGTAACGGGGACGCGATCCCTAGTGTCGAAGGGTGTCGATTGGCCCCTCGCTCGCCTCTGGAGCAAAACGTTCGCTTGAGCGTGCGTTGCGGCTGTTCTGCGCCTTCGCCGTTGCACTCGTGACGACGTTCCACGTCTGCAACGCCGCGAGCGGCAGGATCGTCGATGTCGTGATGGTGTCGGCCGAGGCCGACGGCGGCTGCCCGTCGCCACTCAAAGCGGTCGAGAAGTGCCATACCTGTGCGCTCGCATCGCTGCCCGTGATCCTTGCCGTCGACCAGGTCGTCGAGGTCGTTCACGTGATCCCGGCAGGGGCCACCCTGCAGGTCACGCCGTTCGACCAACCCGCCATCGGCCCTCCTCCCCGAGCCTGATCCCGATCGCCTAGTCGCGCGGCCTCCTCCGGACGCCGCGCTCCGATCATCGGTGTTCAGGTCTCGTCATGACATTGCGTTTCATTTGGACGCTTTGCGCGGCCGTTGCCGCTTGCACGTCCCCCGTCGCTGCCCAGCCGCAACGGCCAGCTCCTCTCACGCTGCCGCAGGCATTGCAGCAGGCGGCGAGCACCAGTCCGCGCCTGACCGCGGCCGACCGCACCATCGGCATGAGCGACGGGCGGCGCGAGCAGGCCCGGGCGCTGCCGAACCCGACCCTGGGGTTCGACGTCGACAATCTCGCGCCCGGTGGCGCGGTGCCTGGGCAACCGGTCCAGACGACACTGCTACTGAGCCATCTCATCGAGCTGGGCGGCAAGCGCGACGCCCGGGTGGCCGCCGCCCTCGGTGACTACGACGCTGCGCGGCTCGAGCGCGAGGCCGCGCGGCTCGAGCTTTTCTCCGAAGTGACCATCGCCTTCGTCGGCGCGCTTGCCGCGCAACGGCGTATCGCCGTGCTCGATCGCCATATCGCGGCCCTGGAACGGCTGCTGCCGCTGATGCAGCGTCGCGTCGACGCCGGCGCATCGTCGCCGGCCGAGGTGACGCGCGTCCAGGCGGCGGTCGGCTTCACCCAGCTCGAGCGCGAACGCACCCGGCTGGCGCTCGCCCAATCGCGCCGAGAGCTCGCCATCCTGATCGGCACCGATGCTCCCGATTTCGCCGCGGTCGCCGGCGATTTCGGCCGGCTGTCGCGGCCCGTACCGTTCGAAGCGATCGTCAAGGCGATCGAGGCCAATCCGCAGCTCACGCGATGGACGGCCGTACGCGCGCGTCGCGACGCGGAGCTGCTCTCGGCACGACTGAAGGCGGTGCCGGACGTCACGGCTTCCGTCGGCTGGCGCCGCTACGACGATACGCCGGAGAACGCGCTGCGGCTCGGCGTCTCGATGCCCATTCCCGTCCTCGACCGCAATCGCGGCGGTATTCGCGAAGCACAGGAGAACGCCCAGAAGACCGAGGCCGAGCGCGCGATCAACCGGCAGACGCTGATCGGTATCGTCGGGAAGGCACACGACGGCGCCTCCAGCGCGCTAGTGCAGATCGACCTGTTGCGGCGGGTGGTGCTGCCGGCGGCGCGCAGAACGTTGGCCACCATCGAGGCCGGCTACGACCAGGGCCGCTTTACCGCGCTCGAAATCCTCGATGCCTATCAGAAGGTCGCCGACGCCGAGCTGATGGAGCACGACGCGCTGGCCGGCCTGCATACCGCTCTCGCGACCATCGAAGGCCTGATCGGCGGTCCTGCCGTCCAGGCGCAGGGGCGGACGCGATGAAGCGCTTCCTCGAATTCGCCATCGTCGGGCTGGTGTGCTTCGCCGCACTTGCCGGAGCAGCCTGGTATGTCCGGGAAACGATCATCGCTCCCAAAGCCGCTGCCACGACGGCAAGCGACGCCGGCGAGAAGGAGCATGGGCACGACGAGGCGGTGAAGCTCAGCGATGCGCAGGTCGTTGCAGCAGGCATCGAGTTGCTGCCAGCCGGCCCGCGCGAGCTGCGGGAAGTCCTGCGGCTCAACGGGCTCATCCAGCCCAACCAGGAAACCATGGTCAAGGTGACGCCGCGCTTCCCCGGCGTGATCCGAAGCATGCGCAAGCGGCTGGGCGACAAGGTGCGCAAGGACGAGATCCTGGCGACGGTCGAAAGCAACCAGAGTCTCACGACGTTCGAGCTGAAGGCGCCGATGGACGGTACGGTGATCGATCGCGACGGCACGCTCGGCGAGTTCGCCTCGGAGCAGAAGCCGCTCTTCACCATCGCCGACCTGTCGACGATGTGGATCGACTTTGCCGTCCACCGCAACGACTTCGGCCGGGTGCGCGTGGGCGACGCCGTCGCGATCGACGTCGGCGACGGTGGCGATCCGGTGGACGGCCGGATCGACTACATTTCGCCGATCGGCGTCAGCGACACCCAGAGCGGCGTGGCGCGCGCCATCGTCGCCAACGGTGGCCGGCTGAGGGCAGGCCTCTTCGTGACCGGCCGCGTCGTGCTGTCGGCCCGCCCGGTCGACATCGCCATCAGCGCCAGCGCGATCCAGACGCTGGACGGCAAGCCTGTCGTGTTCGTCCGCGACGGCGACACCTTCGGCGTGCGCGAGGTCGAGCTCGGCGGGCGCGATGCCGGCTGGGTCGAGGTCAGGTTCGGGCTGCTGCCCGGCGACATCTACGCGGCCAGGAACAGCTTCGTGATCAAGGCCGAGATCGGCAAGGGCAGCGCGGCCCATGAGCACTGAGCAGCCCCGATGATCGACCGAATTCTCGCGTTCTCCATCGCAAACCGGTGGCTCGTCCTCTTCTCGGCGATCGTCATCGGCGCGCTGGGTGCATGGAACTTCACGCGCCTGCCGATCGACGCCGTGCCCGACATCACGAACGTCCAGGTCCAGGTGAACACGGTCGCACCGGGATATTCTCCCCTCGAAGTCGAGCAGCGCATCACCTTCCCGCTCGAGACAGCGATGGGCGGCCTGCCGAAGCTCGACCATACGCGCTCGCTGTCGCGCTACGGACTCAGCCAGGTGACCGTCGTGTTCAACGACGGGACCGACATCTATTTCGCCCGCCAGCTCGTGAACGAGCGGATCCAGCAGGCGAGGGACAAGCTGCCGCCCGGCACGGAGATCTCGATGGGACCGTTCTCGACCGGCCTGGGCGAGATCTTCATGTACTCGGTGGATGCCATACCGGGCGCCCGCAAAGCCTCCGGCGAGCCCTATACCGCCACCGACCTGCGGACCATCCAGGACTGGATCATCAAGCCGCAGCTTCGCACCGTGCCGGGGATCGTCGAGGTGAACACGATCGGCGGCTACGAGCGGCAGTTCCACGTGCTGCCCGACCCGGGCCGGCTGGTCGCCTACAAGCTTACCCTGCGCGACGTCATGACCGCGCTGACGGCCCATAACGCCAATGTCGGTGCGGGCTACATCGAGCGCAACGGCGAGCAGTATCTGGTGCGCACGCCGGGCCAGGTCGCCACCCTCGAGGAGATCGGCGACATCGTGGTCGGCACGCGCGGGACCGTGCCGGTGCACATCCGCGACGTGGCCGAGGTCAAGGAAGGCACCGACCTGCGGACCGGCGCGGCAAGCGTGAACGGCCACGAGGCGGTCGTCGGCACCACGATGCTGCTGATCGGCGACAACAGCCGCACGGCCGCGCAACGCGTCGCGGCAAAGCTGGCCGGGATCGCCCCCTCCCTGCCCGACGGCGTGGTGGCACGCACCGTCTACGATCGCACCCGGCTGGTCGAGGCGACCATCGCCACGGTCGAGAAGAACCTGCTGGAAGGCGCGCTTCTGGTTGTCGTGGTGCTGTTCCTGATCCTCGGCAACTTCCGCGCGGCCTTCGTCACGGCCTGCGTCATCCCTCTCGCCATGCTCGTCACCATCACCGGCATGGTGCAGAACCGCATCAGCGCCAACCTGATGAGCCTCGGCGCAATCGACTTCGGCATCATCGTCGACGGCGCGGTGATCGTGGTCGAGAATTGCCTGCGGTTGCTTGCCGGGGAGCAGCATCGACGGGGCCGGATCCTGACGCAGCAGGAACGGTTCGCGACCATCCTCGCCGGCGCGCGGGAAGTGATCCGCCCCAGCCTGTTCGGCACCCTGATCATCGGCGTGGTCTACCTGCCGATCCTTACCCTGACAGGGGTCGAGGGAAAGATGTTCACGCCGATGGCGCTCACGGTGCTGATCGCCCTCGCCGCCGCGGCCGTGGCGTCGATGACGCTGGTGCCTGCCGCCGTCGCGCTGCTGGTAACCGGCCGGGTCGCCGAGAAGGAAAACCTCTTCATGCGCGGCGCGCTGCGGCTCTACGTGCCCATCCTCGAGCAGGCCATCCGCTTCCGTCACGTCGTCGTCGGGCTTGCCGTGCTGCTGGTCATGGTCAGCGGCGTTGCTGCCACGCGCATGGGCGGCGAATTCATCCCGTCCCTCGATGAAGGCGACATCGCCCTGCATGCGCTGCGGATTCCCGGCACGAGCCTCACCCAATCCGTACAGATGCAGGCGACGCTCGAGAAGGCGATCCTCGAGTTTCCCGAGGTGAAGGAAGTCGTCTCCAAGATCGGCACCGCCGAGGTCGCGACCGACCCCATGCCGCCGAACGTCGCCGACAATTTCGTGATGTTGAAGCCGCGCAGCGAGTGGCCCGATCCCGGGCGGTCGAAGGCCGATCTCGTCGCGGCGATCGAGAAGCGGGTCGAGCAGGTTCCCGGCAACAGTTACGAATTCACCCAGCCTATCCAGATGCGATTCAACGAGCTCATTTCGGGTGTACGCAGCGATCTCGGTATCAAGGTCTTCGGCGACGACCTCGACACGCTGGTATCGATCGCCAACCGCATCCAGACGATCGTGCAGGCGGTTCCGGGGGCAGCCGACGTCCGCACCGAGCAGGTGACCGGCTTGCCGATGCTGACGGTCAGGCCGAACCGGTCGGCGCTGGCGCGCTACGGCATCACCCTCGCCGAGCTTCAGGAGGTGGTCGCCGTCGCCGTGGGCGGCAAGGAGGCCGGCCTGGTCTTCGAAGGCGACCGGCGCTTCGACATCGTCGTGCGCCTGCCCGAGCACCTGCGGGTCGACGTCGACGCGATCGCCTCGCTTCCCGTGCCCGTGCCCATAGCCGTGCCGCAATCGGCCGACGCGAACCGCCGAGCGGTCGTCCAGACCGGATTGGCCGCCGCCCCGCCCTACGTCCCGCTTTCCGCCGTTGCCGAGATCGACGTGGCGCCGGGGCCGAACCAGATCAGCCGCGAGAACGGCAAACGACGCGTCGTCGTGACCGCCAACGTGCGCGAGCGCGACCTGGGGTCGTTCGTCGCCGAAGTCCAGCGCCAGGTGGCGGAACAGGTGAAGCTGCCGGCCGGTTACTGGATCGGCTGGGGCGGGCAGTTCGAGCAGCTCGTCGCCGCCTCGGAGCGCCTGGCGATCGTCGTGCCCGTGGTGCTGCTCCTGATCTTCATCCTGCTCGCGACCAGCCTGAATTCGGTCGCCGACGCCTCGCTGGTCTTCAGCGGCGTGCCGCTGGCGCTCACTGGCGGCATCGCCGCGCTGCTGCTGCGCGACATTCCGCTGTCGATCAGCGCCGGCGTCGGCTTCATCGCGCTGAGCGGCGTCGCCGTCCTCAACGGACTGGTGATCATCTCCTTCATCCAGAAACTGCGCGGCGAAGGCCTGCCGGTCGGCGACGCCGTCCGGCAGGGCGCGGTCACACGGCTGCGGCCGGTGCTGATGACCGCGCTGGTCGCCTCGCTCGGCTTCGTCCCGATGGCCCTGGCAACCGGAGCCGGCGCCGAGGTGCAGCGTCCGCTCGCGACCGTTGTGATCGGCGGCATCGCCTCGTCGACGATCCTGACGCTGCTCGTCCTGCCCGCGCTGTACGCGCTCTTCCATCGGGACGGGAAGAATCGACAAGGAGAGAACACGTGAAAAGACTCATGACCATCCTGGCGCTGGTCCTTTGGCCCGGACTGGCGGGCGCGCAACATAATCACGGCACGAAGGGACCCGGCGGCGGCAAGATGCAGGACGTAGCCGGCGTGCACATCGAGCTGCTCGTTTCCGGCAACGTGCTGACGCTCAATGCGCTGGACGAGGACAACAAGCCGCTCAGCACGGCAGGCTACACGGCGTCGATCCAGATCAGCGCCGGAAGCAACCGCGAAACCGTCCAGCTCTCGCCGGCCGGATCGTCCCTCACGGGAGAAGCCAGGGCGCCGCCACCCGCCAACGCGACCTATGTGCTCGTCATCAGGACGGCCGCAGGCAAGTCCGGCCAGGCGAAATTCTAGAGCCGCAGGCCGCAGCAACGGGAGAGGGACGCCGAACCCGCGTACGATCAACGGGTTGACCGTGCGCAGTGTCGTCCCTAAGTGAAGGCCGCAAAAGAATCACTCTTACTAGGGATAAACTATGGCCAGCGATTCAACCGCGGGCGGCGCCCCGGCTGACATGCCGCTCGACGACAACCCCGAACCCACTGTCGAGTTGCTCCAGAGGGTCGTGGAAGGGCTGCAGGCCGAGAATGCCGAGCTGCAGGACAAGCACCTGCGCGCGGTCGCGGAAAGCCAGAATATCCGGCGCCGCGCCCAGCAGGACGTCGAGAAGGAACGCAAGTTCGGCATCGAGCGCTTTGCGCGCGACGTGTTGTCGGTCGCCGACAATCTCGGCCGCGCCCTGTCGGCGCTGCCGGCCAACGTCGATCCGGCGGTCAAGAACGTGATCGTGGGCGTGCAGGCGACCGAGCGCGAACTGCAGTCGGTCCTCGAGCGTCACGGCGTCACCCGGATCGAAGCGGTCGGCAAGCCGTTCAACGCCGATTTCCACCAGGCGATGATGGAGGTCCAGGATCCATCGGTTCCGGCCGGCACCGTCGTACAGGAATTGATCCCGGGCTACCTGCTGGCCGGCCGTCTGCTGCGCGCCGCCATGGTCGGCGTCTCCAAGGGCGGCCCGCCGCGCTCTGCCGCTGCCGAAGCGGACAACGACGCGTAGGCAGCGCACGCTCGGATCAGGGAAGTTCCAGCGGTTCGAACTTCGGATCGACCAGCCCGAGGATGCTATAGGCCTCGCCCCGTGTGCTGACGACCTGTGGCCCAACGCCACCGAACGCGCGCTGCATCGCCGCATAGGAGTGGGCGTAGGCGAGGACCGCCGGCGCCGTCGCCACGAAAATGCGCGCCTGGCCTGCAGCCATCGGCGGCTGCTGTGCGCGCGCCATCATCTGATGGCTGGGTAGATCGACGGCCACGACCTCGGTGAGATCGATGATTCCGCGGACAGGGCCCTCCCGGCCAAGCGTTAGCATGACCGCCCTGTCGCAGCGGGCAATGTCATCCTGGGTGAAGGTGCCGCGGAAACAGCTCAGAAGGACCCGATGGGCATGTTCGAGGAAGAGGGCGAATAGCACCGGGGCCCCCCGCTTGGAGAGGCGCAGCCTACTGCATCGCGACTGACGTGTGAAGAAATGCCTCCCGGCAAGCTCTCTGGAAGGAAGGCCTCACGCGACCCACGGCACCGTCACCCGGCGCAGGGTCAGGTTGATCCGGCCGCCCTCGGGCAGAAGCCGGCTGGTGCCGGGCAGGATACGGTCGACCCCATGGAACCAGTGTCGCGACGGGCCTTCGAGGATCAGCAGGTCGCCGCTGCCCAGGCGGAACGACCGGGTCGGGCTTTTGCGCTCGGGTCCGCCGAGCCGGAACAGCGCCGTGTCGCCCAGCGATATCGAGAGAATGGGCGCCTCCCTGGCCTCCTCATCCTGGTCGCGGTGCAGCCCGAGCCTGGCCGTCGGCCCGTAGCAGTTGATGAGGCAGGCCTCCGGCTCATAGGTCACCCCCGTCGTCTCATGCCACAACTCCAGGATCGGGCGTGGAATCCCGGGCCAGGGCGCCCCTGTGACCGGATGGGTCGCGCTGTAGCGATAGCCGCTGCGGTCCGACAGCCAGCCGTGGGATCCGCAGTTCGACATCCGCACCGAGTAGGGGCTGCCCGAGCGCGGCATGGCCGGACTGTAAAGCGGCGCGCGCGCGACGACGGCACGCACCTCGGCCAGGAGGGCGCGCTGTCGGTCGATCGAGAGAAAACCGGGCAAAAGGCGCATGAACGCTCGCTTTTAGACCGCTCCATGCCTATGTGATATCCGCTGGGGCGATTTTCGCGGTCCCGGTGAGGCGACACCATTGCAGGCCGCCCCACAGGACCTATATAGCCCCTGTCCTGACCCGGTCTTTCCGGCAGGTAACACCATCAACGGGGGTCGAACCGGCGCCTTTGGGGCTGGGCCGACTTGCTGGGAAAAGAGAGTAGAATCATGGCGAAAGTCATCGGCATCGACTTGGGTACGACCAACTCCTGCGTCGCAGTCATGGAAGGCGGCGACACGAAGGTCATCGAGAATTCCGAAGGCGCGCGGACCACGCCGTCCATGGTCGCCTTCGCCGACTCCGGCGAGCGGCTGGTGGGCCAGTCCGCCAAGCGCCAGGCGGTCACCAACCCGATGAAGACGCTCTATTCGGTGAAGCGTCTGATCGGCCGCCGCTTCGACGACCCGATGGTCGCGAAGGAAAAGTCGCTGGTGCCGTTCAACATCGTGAAATCGTCGAGCGGCGATGCATGGGTCGAGGTCAACGGCCAGCAGTACAGCCCGAGCCAGATCTCGGCCTTCATCCTGGGCAAGATGAAGGAAACCGCCGAGGCCTATCTCGGCGAGAAGGTCGACCAGGCGGTGATCACCGTCCCGGCCTACTTCAACGACGCCCAGCGCCAGGCGACCAAGGACGCCGGCCGTATCGCCGGGCTCGAGGTCCTGCGCATCATCAACGAGCCGACGGCGGCTGCCCTTGCCTACGGCATGGACAAGCGCAAGAGCGGCACGATCGCGGTCTATGACCTGGGCGGCGGCACGTTCGACGTGTCGATCCTCGAGATCGGCGACGGCGTGTTCGAGGTCAAGGCGACCAACGGCGACACCTTTCTGGGCGGCGAGGACTTCGACCAGAGAATCATCAGCTACCTCGCGGACGAGTTCAAGAAGGAGCAGGGCATCGACCTGCGCAACGACAAGCTCGCCCTGCAGCGCCTGAAGGAGGCGGCCGAGAAGGCCAAGATCGAGCTCTCCAACTCCAAGGAGACCGAGATCAACCTGCCGTTCATCACGGCCGACGCCTCGGGTCCGAAGCATCTCGTGATCAAGCTCTCGCGCGCCAAGCTCGAGTCGCTGGTCGACGACCTGATCCAGCGCACGCTCGAGCCTTGCAAGGCGGCGCTCAAGGATGCCGGCCTGCAGGCCGGTCAGATCGACGAGGTCATCCTGGTCGGCGGCATGACGCGCATGCCGAAGGTCATCGAGGTCGTGAAGCAGTTCTTCGGCAAGGAGCCGGCCCGCAACGTCAATCCCGACGAGGTCGTCGCGGTCGGCGCCGCCGTGCAGGCCGCCGTGCTGAAGGGTGACGTCAAGGACGTGCTGCTGCTCGACGTGACCCCGCTGTCGCTCGGCATCGAGACGCTGGGTGGCGTATTCACCCGCCTGATCGAGCGCAACACCACGATCCCGACGAAGAAGAGCCAGACCTTCTCGACGGCGGACGATAACCAGACCGCGGTGACCATCCGCGTCTTCCAGGGCGAGCGCGAGATCGCCGCCCAGAACAAGATGCTGGGTCAGTTCGACCTGATGGGCATTCCGCCGGCACCGCGCGGCGTGCCGCAGGTCGAGGTCACCTTCGACATCGACGCCAACGGCATCGTTCAGGTCTCGGCCAAGGACAAGGCCACCGGCAAGGAGCAGCAGATCCGCATCCAGGCTTCGGGCGGCCTCAGCGAGGCCGACATCCAGAAGATGGTGAAGGATGCCGAGCTGCATGCCGAGGAAGACAAGAAGAAGCGCGAGCTGATCGACGCCCGCAACCAGGGCGAGGCGCTGGTCCACTCGACCGAGAAGCACCTCAAGGAGTTCGGCGACAAGGTGAGCCCCACCGAGAAGGCCGACATCGAGGGTGGGCTCGAAGGGCTGAAGGAGGCCCTGAAGGGCGAGGACGTCGAGGCGATCAAGACCAAGACGAACGCGCTCGCGCAGTCGGCGATGAAGCTCGGCGAGGCGATGTACAAGGCCCAGCAGGGCGATGCGCAGGCGGGAGCCGGCGCAGGACCGGGCGGGCCGGGTGCCGCCGCGAACGAGGCGCAGGGCGAGAAGGTCGTCGACGCCGAGTTCGAGGACGTCACCGACAAGAACAAGAAGACCGGCTCCGGCGGCTGACGCCGGACCGAGGATCGGGAAGCCGGCCCCCCGCGCAAGCGGGGGGCCGATCTGCTAGTTGGGTAGCGCAAGCGGGGGCTGCGTAAGGGCACATGTCGCAGGACTTTTACGAGATGCTGGGCTGCACGCGAAATGCGAGCCCCGAAGACATCAAGAAGGCGTACCGGAAGCTCGCCATGCAGCACCACCCTGACCGCAATCAGGGCGACAAGGATGCCGAGAAGAAGTTCAAGGAAGTCAATCACGCCTACGACATCCTGAAGGATCCCGACAAGCGGGCAGCGTACGACCGTTATGGTGCGGCGGCGTTCGAAGGCGGCCATGGTCCTGGCGGGCCGGGCATGAACGGCCAGGACTTCGATTTCGGCTCGGTGTTCGGCAACATCTTCGACGAGATGTTCAATGGAGGCCGCGGTGGCGGACGCGCCGGTGCGCGCGGCGACATGCGCGGCCAGGATCTCCGCTTCAATCTCGAGATCACGCTCGAGCAGGCCTATGGAGGCACCGAAGCCACCGTGCGGGTGCCGAGCTCGGTCTCTTGCGAGGTCTGCCACGGCTCGGGCGCCGAGGCCGGCTCCAAGCCGCACCAGTGCCCGACCTGCAAGGGCCACGGCCGGCTGCGGGCGCAGCAGGGCTTTTTCACCGTCGAGCGCACCTGCCACACCTGCCACGGCGCAGGTCAGGTGATCGACAAGCCCTGCAAGACCTGCGCGGGCCAGGGCCGCGTTCGGCGCGAGAAGACACTCAAGGTCAACATCCCGGCCGGCGTCGAGGACGGCACGCGCATCCGCCTGACCGGCGAGGGCGAGGCTGGCACGCGCGGCGGACCTGCGGGCGACCTCTACGTGTTCCTGTCGGTGCGCCGCCACCAGATGTTCGAGCGCGAGGGGGCCGACGTCCATTGCCGGGTGCCGATCTCCATGGTGCAGGCCACGCTCGGCGGCAACATCGAGGTGCCGACGCTCGACGGCAAGGCGGCGCGGATCAACATCCCGGCCGGTGCCCAGAGCGGCCACCAGTTCCGCCTGCGCGCCAAGGGCATGCCGATCGTGCGCTCGACCCAGCGCGGCGACATGTACATCGAGATCAATGTCGAGACGCCGACCAACCTCACTGCCAAGCAGAAAGAGCTGCTCAAGGAATTCGAGAAGGCCGGCAAGACCAGCCCCGAGGCCGACGGCTTCTTCAGCAAGGTGAAGGAGATGTTCGGCGGCGATTGAGATTTTCCGCTGGGGGCGCGCCACTCCAGTGGCGCGTCATGATTCATGAGAAGACGCGCCACTGGAGTGGCGCGCGCCCAGCGAAACTACTCTTCGTCTTCGAAGCGGCCGATCTGCTTGAGGCCTTCGATCCAGGTCTCGCCGTCCTTCTTGATCACCGTGCGCGGCACCACGCCGGCGTGCTTGTCGATCGCGTCGGCGAGGCGCTCCGAATGCGTCACCAGCCAGACCTGCGTGCGCTCGGAGGCGCGCGAGATCAGGCGCGCCAGCGGATCGAGGAGATCGGGGTGCAGGCTGCTCTCGGGCTCGTTGAGCGCGATGAACGACGGCAGCCGCAACGACAGCAGCGCGCCGGCGAGCGCGAGGTAACGCAGCGTCCCGTCCGACAGCTCCTGCGCCTCGAAGACCCTCCGCGGATGGTCGGGAAAGACCATGCCGAACGAGGCCTCCTTGCCGGGCAGCGGCACCTCGAGACGCGCCCCCGGGAAGGCATCCTCGATCGCGCGATCGAGATCGATCGTGTCGCGGCGGATATGGATCAGGGTCGCCAGCACCGCCGCGAGGTTCGAGCCGTCCGATGCCATGGTCGGCGTCGCCACCGCGAGACATGGCCGGCGCAGCGCCGACGTGCTGTCGGTCCGGAGATCGTGATAGAAGCGCCAGTCGAGCATGAGCTGCTTCAGCGCATGCACGTCGGGAAAGCGCTGTGGCTCGTCGAATGCGCCCAGCGCCGTCTCCGAGGCCAGCAGGTCGCGGCTGATCTCGACTCTTTTGCCGTCGGCATCGCGTCCCATCACCGAGCGGGCGCGCCGTTCGAGAAGCCTGTGGCTGCGGCCACGGTGATGGAACAGCAGTGTCTCCTCCTTCACCGCAGGTTCCAGCGGAAAGGCGCCGGGACCGCCGGGCGACGGTACGCCGATCTCGACCTCGTAGGCATAGAGGACGCCTTGTTCCGCCGGCGCGCCGAAGCCGGCCGACAGCTTGATGCGCGCCGCTTCGCCTGCACGCCGCTTGCCGGCCCAGAACGCCGACTCCATGCCGCCCTCGGCAGCCAGCTCACGCGCCAGGGTGCCGGCGGCGGAAGCCTGAAGGAGCTGTAGCGCGCGATAGAGGTTGGTCTTGCCGACACCGTTGGCGCCGACGAACACGGTGAGCCGTCCCGTCGGGAAACGGATCGAGCGGAGGGATCTGTAGCTGGCGGCGTGGATCTCGCGTACAATCACGCCGCGAGGCTATCAACCCTTCCGACGCAACGCACCAGATGGCCCTCGGCCGCGGCGGTGAGCGCCGGCGGACCGGCGAGGCATTGAGCCTCGACATACTTGCAGCGCGGCGCGAAGCTGCAGGCGGTGGGCACCTCGGCAAGATCGGGCGGTGCGCCCGGGATCGCCTCAAGCCGCTGCCCGCGCATGCCGCCGTGCACCGTCGAGGCGAGCAGGCCGCGTGTGTACGGATGGCGCGGCGCATCGACCATCTGCTCGACCCCACCCAGCTCGACCAGCTTGCCCGCATACATCACGCCGATCCGGTCGGAGACCTCGACGGCCACACCGATATCGTGGGTGACGAAGATCACGCCGAGATCGAGCTCGCGCTGCAGCTCCCGGATGAGCAGAAGCACCTGAATCTGAACAGTCGCGTCAAGCGCAGTGGTCGGCTCGTCGGCCAGCAGCAGGCTGGGATTGCACGACAGCGCGAGGGCGATCATCGCGCGCTGGCGCATGCCACCCGACATCTCGTGCGGATAGGCCTTGAGCCGCTGCGCCGGCGAGGGGATGCGCACGAGCTCGAGCAGCTCCTTGGCGCGCTTCCAGGCGTCGGCCTCCGACTTGCCGGTGTGCCGCCTGATCGTCTCGGTGATCTGCTGGCCGATGGTGAACACCGGGTCGAAGGCGGTCGCCGGTTCCTGGAAGATCATCGACACGCGGTTGCCGCGCAGGTTGGCCAACGCGCTGCCCGTCATCGGCAGCACTTCGTCACCCTCGAGCCTGATGCTGCCCGACCAGCGCGTGCGGTGCTCGGGATGGAGCTTCAGGATCGAGCGCAGGGTGACGCTCTTGCCCGATCCCGATTCGCCCAGGATGCCGAGCGTCTCGCCGCGCTTGAGCTCGAAGCTGACGCCGTTCACGGCATGCACGGTACGATCGGGCGTCACGAAGGTGACGTGCAGGTCCTTGACCTCGAGGAGTCCACTCATGTCAGGGCGCCTTTGTATGGCCGGAGCCGCGGATGCGCATATGGCAGGCGACGTCCTGCGCGCCGGTGTCGGTCAGCAAGGGCTCCGCCCTGGCACAGACATCCTCGGCGAAGGGGCAGCGGGTGCGGAAGCGGCAGCCCGACGGCGGATCGATCGGATTGGGCGGATCGCCCTGGATCGGCGCCTCCTTGGTACGCCGGCGCGGGTCCATAGTCGGCCGGGCCGAGAGCAGTGCGCGCGTATAAGGATGCTGCGGATTGCCGTAGATCGCCTCGACCGCGCCGATCTCGACGATCTTGCCGAGATACATGACCATCACGCGGTCGCTGAGATACTGCACGACGTTGAGGTCGTGGCTGATGAAGATGTAGGTCAGGCCGAACTCTTCCTTGAGATCGACCAGCATGTTCAGCACCTGCGCCTCGACCGACTTGTCGAGCGCCGACACCGCCTCGTCGAGGATCACCAGCCGTGGTCTGAGCGCCAGCGCGCGGGCGATGTTCACCCGCTGGCGCTGGCCACCTGACAGCTCGTGCGGATAGCGGTCGGCGAAGTTGTTCGGATCGAGCCCGACCTTGGCCAGCAGATCGCGCGAACGGGCCCTGGCTTCGGCGTTGGCGAGGCCGTGCGCCTTGGGTGCGAAAGCCAGCGTCTCGACGATGGTGAGGCGCGGATTGAGCGAGGCGTAGGAATCCTGGAACACCATCTGCACCTGACGGCGCAGCTCGTTCACCGTGATGCCGTGCGGCTCGTCGACCGGATCGCCGTCCAGCACCATGGTGCCCTTGTCCGGCTGGATCAGCCGCATCAGCAGGCGCGCGACGGTCGACTTGCCGCAACCCGACTCGCCCACCACGCCCAGGGTCTCGCCCTTGGCGACCGAGAGCGAAAGGTCGTCGACGGCGCGCACCACCTTGGTTGCCCGGCCAAGCAGGCCGCCCGGGATCGGGAAATGCTTGCGCAGGTCTTTGGCGAGCAGGAGCGGCTGAATCGGGCCGCCGCGGTCTGTGACGGAAAGCACGCTGTCCATGTCAGGCCTTCACGTCCATGGCGGCGCGCAGGCCGTCGCTCATCAGGTTGAAGCAGATCGACGTGATGAAGATCATCACACCGGGCAGCGCCGCCAGCACCGGATTGACGTAGATCGCCTGACGCAGCGTGTTCAGCATCAGACCCCATTCCGGCTCGGGTGGCTTGACGCCGAGGCCGAGGAACGAAAGGCCGGCTGCCAGGATGATTGCCACGCTGATCAGCGAGGTGGCGTAGACCAGGATCGGCCCCAGCACGTTGCCCAGCACATGGACGCGCACGATGGTGAGCGTGCCTGCACCCGAGGCGCGCGCGGCATCGACGAAGTCGAAGCCGCGCACCTGCGTCGTCACGCTCTCCGAGACGCGGCAGATCGGCGGGATGAAGACCAGGGTCAGCGCCAGCAGCGTGTTCTCCGCGCCGGCGCCCATCGCGCCGGAGAGCGAGATCGCCAGCAGCACCGAAGGGAAGGCGTAGAACACGTCCATGATGCGCATGATCAGCATGTTCACGCGGCCGCCGAGGAAGCCCGCCGTGATACCCAGCGCGCCGCCGATCAGCAGCGCGCAAACGACCGGCGTCACCCCCATGAACAGCGACAGCCGCCCGCCGTAGATCAGGCGGGAGAGCATGTCGCGGCCTAGCTCGTCGGTACCGAGCAGGAAATTCGGCGAGCCGATCGGATAGAGCCGGCGGATCATCGAGGTCTTGTAGGGATCGGCCAGACCGAGCCACGGCGCTCCCAGCGCCGCCAGCACGATCAGCACCAGGATGCCGCCACAGACCAGGGTGACCGGATCGCGCCGCAGGCGCCGGCCGACCTGCTGCCAGTAGCCCCGGCCCGCCGGACGGGCGGCCGGAACGGCGGCGCCGGCGGTCATGTCGATCGACGGACTTTGGATCGCCATCGTCAGCCTCGCTTGATGCGCGGATCCACCATGGTCTGGATCACGTCGACGGTGAGATTGAGCACCATGAAGAAGAAGGCCAGCACCAGGGTCGTGCCCTGCAGGATCGGCAGGTCGCGGCGGAAGATGGCGCTGTTGAGCAGGAAGCCGGTGCCCGGCCAGGCGAACACCGTCTCGATCAGGATCGA
>Ga0070665_100003420_pt1 | contig 16958 bp, 22 predicted proteins | sample KBSS13metaG_FD_65862 | JGI IMG/M metagenome (GOLD analysis project Ga0070665, IMG submission 65862) | Switchgrass rhizosphere microbial communities from Kellogg Biological Station, Michigan, USA - KBS S1-3 metaG | ecosystem: Host-associated > Plants > Roots > Rhizosphere > Soil ... | reverse complement strand
CCGATCAACCACCACTGGACCAAGAACATCATCGCGACGGCCGATGGGCGCACGCTCTACGCCACCGTCGGCTCCAACAGCAATGTCGGCGAGAACGGCCTGGACAAGGAAGAAGGCCGCGCCGCGATATGGAAGGTCGACGTCGAGCAGCGCAGCAAGCGTCTCTTCGCGACCGGCCTGCGCAATCCGAACGGCCTCGCGCTCGACCCGTCCAGCGGCGTGCTGTGGACGGTCGTCAACGAGCGCGACGAGCTCGGCAGCGACCTGGTCCCGGACTACCTGACGTCGGTGACCGAGGACGCCTTCTACGGCTGGCCCTACAGCTACTACGGTGCGCACGTCGACGACCGCGTGCCGTCGCGGCCCGACCTCGTCGCGCGCGCCAAGGTGCCGGACTACGCGCTCGGCGCGCACGTCGCTGCCCTGGGTCTCACATCTTCCGCAGGCAGCCGGCTGCCCGCGGCCTACGCGAGCGGAATGATCATCGGCGAGCACGGTTCGTGGAACCGGCGTCCGCGCTCGGGATACAAGGTCGTCTACGTGCCATTCGCGAACGGGCGCCCGAGCGGCCCGCCGATCGATCTCGTCACCGGTTTCCTGAGCCCCGACGGCGAGGCCTGGGGGCGGCCCGTCGGCGTGGCCATCGATCGTCGCGGCGACTTGCTGATCGCCGACGACGTGGGCAACACGATCTGGCGCGTCAGCGCGGCATGAAGGATCCGCGGCGATGAGCACGACCACTTCCGAATCGCCGTTGCGGTCATCCGCCTTGGTCATCGTCACGGCCGCGTCGCTTGCCGCATGCGGGTCCCTGCCCCGGATCGTGCCCGACATGGCTCGCCAGGCATCGCCGCCGCGCATCGAGACAGGCAAGGGGCCGCTCTCTGCGGAGCGGTCGCGCCAGATCATCGACACACTGCGCAAGCCGACCGGAGACCCGAGCGCGCTGGACCGTCACATCGCGCTGGAGGCGGCGCTGGACGACAGCCCGCTCGTCGCGGGCAACAAGGTCACGTTGCTGGAGGACGGCCCGAGCACTTACGACGCGATGTTCGCGGCGATCCGCGCGGCGCGCGATCACATCAACATGGAGACCTACATCCTCGAAGACGACGAGGTCGGTCACCGTTTCGCCGAAGCCCTGATCGAACGCCAACGCAAGGGCGTGCAGGTCAATCTGATGGTCGACGCAGTCGGCACGCTGCAGACCGCACCCGCGTTCTTCGACCGGCTCAAGGCGGCCGGCATCCAGCTCGTCGTCTACAACCCGATCAACCCGCTGACGGCGCCGGCCGGATGGGACGTCAACCAGCGCGATCACCGCAAGCTGCTGGTGATCGACGGCAAGACCGCGTTCCTCGGCGGCATCAACATCAGCAGCGTGTACTCGGGCGGCTCGCTCGGCCGATCGGGCCGCGGCGAGAACGAACCGCCGTGGCGCGACACGGATCTGCAGATCGAAGGGCCGGTCGTCGCGCAGCTGCAGAAGCTGTTCGTCGACACATGGACGGCTCAGAAAGGCCCTGCGCTGAAGCAGCGGCGCTATTTTCCGAAGCTGGCCGCGCGCGGTTCGGAAGTCGTCCACGCGATCGCCGGCTCGCCCGACGAACCGTACAGCATGATCTACGCGACGCTGATATCGGCAATCCAGTCGGCGCAGAAGGACGTGCTGCTCACCAATGCGTACTTCGTGCCCGACCCGCAGACGATCAAGGCGCTGACCGATGCCGCAGGCCGCGGCGTGAACGTGACGCTGATCCTGCCGTCGGTATCGGACTCGCAGCTCGTGCTCAATGCAGGACGCTCGTACTACGGCGACCTGCTGCGCAACGGCGTGAAGATCTACGAGCGTCAGGCCGCACTGCTGCACGCGAAGACCGCGGTGGTCGACGGCGTGTGGTCGACGGTCGGATCGACGAACCTCGATTGGCGCAGCTTCCTGCACAACCAGGAACTCAACGCCGTCGTGCTCGGCAGCGCATTCGGCGATCGCATGCGCGCGGCCTTCGAGCGCGATCTGGCCGCGTCGACGCAGATCACGCTCGAGCGCTGGGAGGAACGCTCGGTGGCCGATCGGTTGAAGCAGTCCTTCGGCCGGTTGTGGCAGTACTGGCTCTGATCGATCGGTGGAGACGACCATGCCGCATGCTCATCCGCGCCACGCACGCCGGGCGCTCCTCGCCTTCGCGCTCTGCACGACGCTCTTCGCCTGCCTGCCCGCGGCCGCACAGGACGCGGCGCACATGCAGTCACGCTACGAGACCTTGCGCGACGAACTCGGGCGAAGTCAGTTCAACCGCCCCCTGGTGCTGCAATCGACGCAGTCCGCCAACGACCTCAGCGGCACCGTGCATGCGGTCATCGATCGACCGTTCAGCGTGGTCGGACCGGCGCTGGCGAGTGCCGGCCACTGGTGCGATCTGCTGATGCTGCATCTGAACGTGAAGGCCTGCGTCGCGCGACGCTCCGATGCGGGCGACAGGCTCGCCACTGTGCTGGGCCGCAAGGTCGAGCAGCCGAGCGGGGAAGGCTACAAGGTCGATTTCGCCTACCAGGTGGTCGCCACAGGCGCGGACTATCTGCGCGTGCAGATGAGCGCCGACGAGGGCCCGCTGGGCACGCGCGACTATCGCCTGATGCTCGAAGCCTCGCCGGTCGAGGGCAGTCGCACGTTCCTGCACATGTCCTACGCGTACGGCTACGGCACGGTCGCGCGCTTGGCAATGGAGGGTTACCTCGGTACCGTGGGCCGCGGCAAGGTCGGGTTCAGCATCACCGGCAAGCGCGCAGACGGCTCGCCGATCTATGTCGAGGGGGTTCGCGGTGTCATCGAGCGCAACACGATGCGCTACTACCTGGCGATCGAAGCCTATCTGGGCGCACCGGCCCGGGAGCAACTGCTGCGCCGACTCAACGACTGGTTCGACGCCACCGAGAGATACGCACCGCAACTGCACGAGGTGAGCCGCGAGGACTACCTCGCCATGAAGCGTCACGAACTGGAGCGGCTGCAAACCGCGACGTCGGTGCCGTAGCCGCCGAGGCGGCTGCGGGTCAAACGAATCAATACGCGAGCGGGCGCCTGTCCGAAGCGAGTGCGCGCTCGAGCGTGGACAACTCTTGCGTCAGTCGATCCAGCGCCTTCGTGTCCCAGGGCAGATGCGCATACGCCTGCTCCAGTTCGTGCTTGAGCTGGAGGTAGCGGCTGATCAGTTGCCTGCGGCTCATCGCGCGTCCTCCCTCGTCAGTTCTTCTGATAGCGCGCCTTGGCGTCGCTGACGCAAGCGGACTTCGCATCTCCGGCGAGGGCGTCGCACTTCTGCACCGCGACCTTGTAGTCGGCGTCATGCTTGTCCTCGATCGCGTCCTTGCGCGCCTCGCCGACCTTCTTGCTCAGCTTGGCGTCGGCCAGCGCCTTGGTATGCGCTGCCTTGGCCTCGGCGACGCAGGTGTCTTTCGCGTTGCCGGCCTTGTCGTCGCATTCTTCCTTGGCCACTGCGTAGGCCGCATCGGCCTTCGCCGTCGCGATCTTGTTGCGATCGCTCGCCTTGCCGGTGTAGTCGGCCTCGAGCTCGGCGCGTGCGACGCTTTCCTTGCCCTTGGCTTGCTCCACGCAGATGTCCTTGGCGTTGCCGCTGAGCTGGTCGCACGACGCGCGCGCGGCCTTGTAGTCGGCGCTGATGCGGTCCTTCGCTGCGCCGTAGTCGGTGCGACTCATGTTGCCGGCGGCTTGCGCCCCAGCGGCTGTAAGCAGCAGCGCGACGGCGAGCACGATCGAATGAGGGCGAGCTGTGTTGATGGCGTTCATGTCTTGCACCTTCGAGAAATAGTCAAGGTGCGAGAAGTATCGAAATCGCCTTGCTGCCGCTCCAGCGGAGGCCGCCTCGTTGCGCTGTAGCTCTCGTCCTACTTGCCCATGTCGGTCAAGGAGTGTTACGGCGGCCACCGCGCGGATTGACGTGGGCGGCCTTGCGCTTGAGCGTCCGGTAGGCTTGATCGGCTTCGGGCGCGCGGCTCGTGTCCTGCACGCCGCGCTCGACGTCGCGATAGCCCTGATTCACGCGACCGCTCGCCACGCCGCCCGTGGACCCGGTGGCTTCGTCGCGCTCGTGGGGCAGACGTGGCCTCGACGAGCGCTCAGGGCGAACCAGATCGATCCCACTGTCGGAATTCTTCGCAACTTTACGATGCGACTCGCTCATGTCGGTCTCCTGCTGAATCGTTGCGTGGGTGCATGGGTTCAGTATCGGCGGCGAGCGCGGCCCGCACTGTCGGACGATGCCGCTACGACTCGGCGAGCTCGCGATTGGCACGCATCGCCGCGGTCGTTCCCCACGTGCGCTTGGCATTTCTTCCTACGACGCCGGCAACACCGGCCACTGAAAATTGCGCCAAGAGCTTCAGGAGTGCATCCATGCTCATCGTCGATCTCACTCACCCGCCGCCGATCACGCCAGAGTGGGTCGCCGGATTCGTCCAGAACTTGCGCCTTTGGGCACCCGAGCTGTCCCCGCTCGAGCTGCTCGAGCATGCGGTGGCCGCGTATCGATGCGCCTGGCTGCTCGACACGGACGAGGCCGCAGAATTGTGGTTTGCCGCGATTCGATCGGCGGTTTCCAGCGGCCGGCCGCGCTGAAGTAGATTCCCGCTTACTTCGACGGCTTGGGCCGCGCGCCTCCTCCACCGCCTGCAGCGACGCGCTGCGCGAAGTTTCGACACCCTTCACCGCTTTGCCGCGCGGCGCTGTCGCCTTCGCCGAGATCGACGAGCGGGATCAGCGCAGCGAGCGGATTCAACAGGCCGAGCAGGGCCGCCGCGCCCAGCTTCGCACCGAGCTGGCCCTTGTTGTCCAGCGAGATCGTCGGATCGGCGAAGGTGCCGCTGACGCGCAGCGGCGAGCGCAGCGTGAGCGGACTGAAGTCCTTGGGCGTCGCGACCAGGCGCACGTCCATGTGTTCGGTCGCGAGCGAGAGCGAACCATCGATCCACAACGTGGAGTCGCGCGTGTCGAGCACCAGCGCGCGCGGGCGCAGCAGCCCCTGGTCTATCGTCAGCTCGGCAACCGTGCACTCGACGGGCAATGCATCGTCCCCCTTGATCAGCACACCCAGCCCTTGCGCAAGATCGAGCCCGGCCGCTTCGACCGCGAGGTGCGAGATCGTGCCGCCGGCGAGCTGCATGCGGCCGCTCCCGTGCAGGCTGCCGAGGATCGCCGCGGTCGACCGGCCCTCGCCGTCCACGCTCATGCGGCCGCTGAGACGACCGGTGACGTATGGCGGCGCGTCGCCGCTGCGCGCGGCGTGTATCCATTGCTCGAGCCTGACGCCGGCCCAGCGCAGGTCCGCGCGCCACAGCGCACGCTCACGCCGCCCGTCGAACTGCACCGTGCCGCCGAGCCTGCCTTGTGCCGTGCGCGCGTCGAGATCGTTCAACGTCAGGACTCCCCCGTCGAGCACGAGATGCGCACGCAGCGGTTCGAGCGGTGCGAGGACCTGGCTGCCGAGATCCAGGCTGTCGATGGCGACCAGCACATTGGCGTTCATGGCACGCAGTGACGGCAGATCGAACGGCCGGTCCGGCAGCACGCGGCCGGAGGTCGGTTTCGAGGCGTCGGTGTGCGGCACCCGCGCGCCCACGGCCGGCCCGAGGTCCGCCAGCAGCAGGCGCGTTCCGCCGAGGCGGCCCGACAGCACCGGCACGCGTGAACGCGCGTCGTAGGTGAACGCGCCGTTGAGGCGGCTCGACCCGATGCTCACCTGCTCGGGCACGACGGACCACACGCGCCCCTCCTTCGTCACCAGGCCCTGCGCGCGAAACCGTCCAGTGGTCGGCAGCGTGACGTGCAGCGGATCGCCGACGGCAGCAAGCGACGGCCCTTGCACGTCGAAGCGCCCGCGCAACGCACCGAGGTCCAGCGCATCGGTCGCGGTGCCGTTGAAGGTCATCGAGGCGCGGCCGACGCGCGCCTCCAGACGCATCGGCACGGCCGGCGCCGAGCGGTCCGGTGCGACCAGCGGGAGCAGCCCGCTGGTCTGCAGCGACGCGCTCGCCGGCATCGTCCGATAGCGACCCGTGGCCTGCAGGCGGAATGCAGGCGTGGTGCTCGTGCCCTCGTCGAGCGCAAAGGCCACGTCGAGCTGCGTCGCGAGCAGTGCGTCGCGATACGCCACGCGGCCGCTTCCGACGTGCAGCAGGCCGAAGCTCGGCATCTGAGCAGGCGTCTTGGCGTCGGCGTCGCTGGGCGTTTGCGTCGCGCGGCCGAATTGCCACGAAGCGCGGCCGTCGGCGAGCCGCTCAAGGTTGGCGTCCAGCGTGGCTGCGTGCAGCGCGGCGATGCGCAGCGACTGACCGCGCCAGGCGCGCAGCAGATCGGGATAGCTCATCGACAGGTGGGCATCGCGCGCGAGGAAGGTGTGCGGCGCCTGACTCCACGCCGGCGCACCGATCAGGATCGACGGGCCCGACACCTGGATGCCGCCGAGCAAGCGGGTGTGGATCTGCGGTTGCGCGGGGTCGGTGCCGAAGACCACCGTGCGATGCAGTGTCGAACCGAGCCAGCGCTGCATCGGCCCCGCAAGGAAGGGCCAGCCCAGTGCCTCACCGAGCGCGATGCCAGCGCCGACGGCGAGCAGCAGCGCCGTCACGACGATGCCGACACGCGGCGCTAGCTTGGGCAGGCGAACCATCTGGGTGTTGTCGTCGCTGGGGCGATCGCTGTCCATCGGACCAGCACGCCGCTGCCGGTAGGACGCCGTCGCTCCATGGTGCTTCACGCCACTTCGCTTGCTCCTACACGAATGGACGACCGTTGCCGACGGGCATCGGACACCAGTCGGCCTAAGGTAGGCACAGCCGATTAGCGTCGGCATTCGCCCCTCCGGCCTCGCACGAGGCCCTCATCTGCACAGGAGCTTGCACTCATGAATGTCATCAGAACCCTTACCGCCACGGCCGCCGCGACCACTCTGGTGGGCGCGCTCGGCTTCGTGTACGCGCAGACGACGTCGACCGACCCGGCCAACAGCAGCAGCCCACCGAACTCGTCGATGGCCGCGGACCCGGCCGCGAATCCGTCCACGAGCACCCCGCCTACCAGCGGCGCGACGACCACCGACAACAACGCAGCGGCGACCACCCCGGCACCGTCGACCACCCCGGCACCGTCGACGAGCAGCAGCGATACCAGTGCGACTCCGCCGGCCACGTCTTCGAGCCCGGACTCGTCGGCAGCGCCGACCGAGCGCGCGCCCAAGGCTGACCGCGGCTGATCGTGAAACGGGTCGCGGGGACGCCGGCGTCTATCGATGATGACGGCGGCGCCCCTGCCGGCCTCACTCACCGCGCACTATCGGGAGAACCACATGCTGAAATGGGCCCTTATCTTCGCGCTCGTCGCGGTCGTCGCCGGCGTGTTCGGATTCACCGGCATAGCGGCCGGCGCCGCCCAGATCGCGAAGATCCTGTTCATGCTCTTCGTGGTGCTATTCGTGGTGTTTCTGGTGCTTGCCCTGCTGGGCATCGGCGCCGTCACCTAGCGCACGACGAGCGCGCGTGCGCAAGCGAGCGTGTTCGCGCGCCTCCCACTGATGCTCACGGTCGCCGCAATGCGCCCATTCCTTGCGCTCATGCGCTCTTTGCGCGTCCTCGGCAGTACGCCTGCGATCGTCGCCCATGGCTGACTCCTGTGTGCCTGATGCCAGCCGGCACCATGCCGCAGCGCAGTGGCATCGACGATCGGACAGCGCCGAAACCGGCGTAGGACGATGCCTCACTCAACCCCATCGATGGAGCAACACTCATGGAACCCACCACCCCACCCGAGACCGATTTGCAAGGCGAAGGCAACTACGATGCCACCCGGCGCTACGACAAGGCGGCGCGCAAGTTTGCGAAGTCGGGCAAGGTCGAGGAGGCCGCGCAGGCCGCGCGACCCGACAGCCCCGAGGAGGCGGCTGAACTCGAACGCGCGGAGCAGGAGGGCAAGTCCCACTCCAAAGGCGAATGAAGCGCCCTAGCGTGCGCTGCTGACGATCTGACGCGGCGCGACTGCTGCGTCTCGCATCGTGCCGCCTTCAGCCAGCACGTAGACCGTTCCGCGCGCGCTGCCGAGCGTCGGCCGCACGACTTCTTCGTAGAACGCGACCGGCACGACGACGCACCCGAACGAAATCCGCTTGTCATCGGGATTCGCGGACGCGAGACGTTCGGCGCGCCGCTCGGCCTGCGGGCTGGGCCGGAGCCGATGAATCGCGAGCGACGCGTCGTAGTCGATCCAGACGATGTCTTCGCCCTTGTCATTGTGACCGGGCTCGGAAGCGTATCGGCCCGCGGGCGTCGTGCGCTCGGCGGGCAGCAGGCTGCTCGGGCTGCGGTTCGCCAGGTCGGGCGCCGACTCGTCGCCGCGTGCCAGGCCCAGCAGCACCGGCGTCTCGCCGATCAACTCGCCCTTGGCGCCGAACACGAACAGGCGTGCGGCCCGCTTGTCGACGATCGCGAAAGGACGCCCGTGGTTGTCGGCGCGCTGGACGATCTCGCTGACCGCGTCATTCGGGTCGGTCCACGCCATCTCGTGCGCCTGCGCGCCGAACACGGACAAGCCCAGCGCGGCGAGCGCCGCGCACAACATTCCCCAACGAACCATGAGTTCCGATACCCCTGAACCGACGTTTGTGCGACAGCCGCGGTCGGACCAGCGGCAGGACTGCGCGAATTCTCAGGGCAGATCGGATCGGACGACCAAATTACTCAGGTAAGGCCGGACACCTTGCGAGGAATTGTGCGGGATTGCCGCGCGGTCGGCGCGCCGGCGCCTGCCTCGCGCAGACCGAACACGTCATGCAGCGGCTTGACCTCGGGCAGGATGTAGACGACGGCCGCGGAGCGCATCAACCATGGCGCCACGATACCGTCGAAGAAGTCGACCGGCACGTTGATGCAGCCGTTGGAGATGCGCTTGTCGTCCACGCGCGTGGTCGCGATGCGCTCGAAGCGCCGCTCCTTCGGATCGACCACACGCACCCGGTGCATCGCCACCGCGCCGTCGTAATCGACCCAGACCACGTTCTCGCCGGTCGAGTCGTGGCCGGGCTCGCTGACGAAGCGGCCGGCCGGTGTGGTGCGCTCGTGCGCCTCGATCAAGGACAGCGGCTTGTCGCCGATGCCGGGCGTCGATTCGTCGCCTTGCGCCGAACCCAGCAGCACGAGGCTCGTGCCGACCAGGCGCGCGCCGGGCTCGAAGACGAAGAGCCGCGCTCCGCGCTTGTCGAGAATCGCGAACGGTCGTCCGCCGTTGTCGCCGCTGCGCGCGACCCAGTTCGCAACGGTACGCGCATCGTTGGACGCAGGGCTGTTGGCGAAGTCTGCCTGGCGCACGACGATCGAGTCATCGATCGGCGGGGCATCGCGCAGCACGACGGCCTGCGGTGGCGGCGCAACGGCTTGCGGTGGCGATCGATGGGCGATGAACGGAACAGCCAGCAGCACGATCAGCGTTCCTATGACGGCGCCCTGCGCGACTCCTGCCGTCACGTCGCCCTTGACGCTCGACCAGCGACCATTCCATAGGCGCCAGCGGCCGATGAGCGCCTGGCGGGATTGCGCGGCGATGGTCGTCAGATTCGTTCTCATGGTCCGGGTCGGCGATTCGAAAACTGGCCTCAACCATAGAGCGCCGCATTCGGCGCGTTCGTCAGGCGGGGGCGCATCGCCCTGTAGGAGTAGATGAAGTCGCGCCACGACCGGCCTCGTCTCGCGACCGATCGCGCCGTTGTCCTACACGGGCCTACAGGACGCCGCCTTAGCGTGTAGAGATCCAGCCCACCGGGAGTTCAATGTGATACGCATTGCAGTCATCGATGATCACGCGATCGTGCGCAGCGGCTTGCGGCAGTTCCTTTCCGAGCAGCCGGACCTCAGCGTCGTGGCGGAGGCCGACAACGGCAAGGAAGCGGTGGACATCGTGCGCGCCGGCAACGTCGACGTGATCCTGATGGACTTGTCGATGCCTGAGCAAGGCGGCATCGAGGCGCTGGCCGCGGTGAAGGCGCGAGCGCCGGACTTGCCGGTACTCATCTTCAGTGGCTTCCCGGAAAGCCAGTACGCGACGACGGTGCTGCGTCAAGGCGCTTGCGGCTACCTGGCCAAGGACTGCGAGCCGGAGGAGATCGTCACGGCGATCCGATCCGCCGCGCTGGGCCGTCGCTACATCACGCCGCAGGTCGCCGAGCTGCTCGCCGACGGGCTGGGGCGCCCCGCGGAGACAGCGGCACCGCACGAATTGCTGTCAGATCGCGAGCTGCAGGTGTTCCTGCGCCTGGCCCAGGGCGAAACCATCGGCCACATGGCCGATCAGATGGCGCTGAGCGTCAAGACCGTGAGCACCTACCGCACGCGCATCATGGAAAAAATGAAGCTCGCGACGAACAGCGATCTCACCTACTACGCGCTCAAGCACGACCTGATTCGGTAGCGCCGGATGGCTTCGGCTCGCGCTGCAATCGAGCGCTCGGCCTGGGGCCACCGATCATGAGCGCTGCGACGCCTGCGCTCATCAGCGACAGCAGCGCGCACACGCCCATCACGCCGCGAAAGCCGGCGACGAACCCGGCCTGGGTCGCATGACGGATGACCGCACCGGCCGCCTCGTCGGCTTGGGGCGGCACGGCGATGCCGGCAAGTTGCTTGCGCTGCTCCAGCACGGCTTGCACGAGCGCCGGCGAGAGCGGCGGCGCCCCGTCCGACGGCGCCTGCAGCGATGCGTTCAACCGCTGCTCGAACATCGCGGCCATCAAGATCCCGAACAGCGCCACGGCGAGCAGCCCCGCAGCACGCGACACCGCGTTGTTGACACCGGAGGCGACGCCCGCATGGTCGGACTCGACCGAGTTCATCACCGTCGTCGTCAGTGGCGTCACCGTGATCACCATGCCCAGGCCGAGCGCGCAGATGGCTGGAAAGAACGTGGTCCAATAGCTGCCGCCGATCGACGGCCACGCGAAGAGCGCGAACCCCGCCGCGGCCACGACCGGGCCGACCACCAACGGGAGCTTCGCGCCGAAGGTGTCGACCAGCTTGCCCGCCCAGCGCGAGAGCGCGAACATGATGGCGATGAAGGGCAGCATGGCGGCGCCGGCGGCCGTGGCGCTATAGCCCTGGACCTGGATCAGGTCGAGCGGAAAGAAGTACAGGCCGCCGCCGAGCGCGCCATAGAGCAGCAGCGTCAGCAGATTGGCGCCGAGGAAGTCGCGGTTGCGAAACAGCCCGAGCGGCAGCATCGGATACGGTGTGCGCAATTCGACCCGGACGAAGAGAACGAGCGCGGCAACACCGATGACCAGCCCGGTGATCACGACGGGCGAATCCCAGCCCTGCTGCGACGCTTCGATGAAGGCACCGACCGCTCCGGCCAGACCCAGCGTCGCCCACGACGCGCCCCACACGTCCACGGGCTGTACGCCGTCGTGGCTGCGGCTCTCAGGCACCTTGGTGCACATCGCGAGCAGCACCAACCCCAGCGGCACATTGATCCAGAACGCCCAGTTCCACGCGTATCGCTCGATCAGCCAGCCACCCAGCACCGGGCCGAGCGCTGTGGTGATGCCGCTGAAGGCCGACCACGTGCCGATCGCCTTGCCGCGCTCGTTCTGCGGAAAGGTCGCGCTGATCAGCGAAAGACTCCCCGGAACCAGCAGCGCCGCGCCCACGCCTTGCACGGCGCGCGCACCGATCAGCGCGCCCACCGTCCCGGACAACCCGCAGGCGACCGACGCCACGGTGAACAACGCAACGCCGATCGCGAACAGGCGCCGCCGGCCGTAGCGGTCGCCGAGCGCGCCGCCCGCGAGCAGCAGCGCAGAGAGGAAGAGCGCGTACGCCTCGACGACCCATTGCATGTCGCTCGCCGATGCGTGCAGGTCGCGCTGGATCGCTGGCAGGCCGACATTGACGAGCGTCCCGTCGACGAAAGCCATGCCCGAGCCGAGGATCGCCGCCGCCAGCGTCCACCGTCGGCTCGAAGCCTGGCACGGGCTCGCCTTCGCGCCGGACGCGATCGCCGCCTCGTCGCAGGGTAAGCGGGTGAGCAGGCTCATGGGTGCCGTTGTACCAGCGTTGCCGCGGGGCGGTCAGCGATAGAACGCCTCCACGGCCCCCTTGAGCTTGATCATCATCGGCTGTCCCTTGCGATCCAGCGTCCGCCCCGCGGGCACCTTGACCCAGCCCTCGCTGATGCAGTACTCCTCGACGTCGTGGCGCTCCTTGCCGTTCAGGCGGATGCCGATCGGATGCTCGAACACCGCGGCGACGTGATGAGGGCTGGCGGGATCGACCGACAAGCGGTCGGGCAGCGGCGGTTTTTCCTGCTCGGTCATGGTGGCGTGCGCTCCCTGTGGATGGCGCGATTGTGGACATCGTAGAGAGGACGCCTTAGGGATGAACCCCAATCGGAGTGATGCGACAAGGGCGATCGTCGCCGAAGCTGCAAGGCATGGACATCGCCATCTCGCTCATCCTCCTCGTCGTGGTACTGACTCCGCTGTACCTCGTGATCCGCGATCTGTGGACGACGAAGACGCGTCGCCGGCAGCGCTCGAGCGAACGGACGTCGCCGATGCAACCCGCGACGAGCACCTTCCCGAGTCTGTCCCTCTTGGAAGAGATGGAAGACACGATGCCGGCCTGCCTGCGCCGCACCGAGTGGGACCGGCCGGACGCCTGGGTGACGGACCCACGCTATCCCGAAAAGCCGGTAGTCTCCCCGGCGTTCGCACGACGCCCCTGAGCGGACTGCGCCCTAGCGCCTGTTTCCGAGCGCGAGGATGGAGACGCCAGACGCGATGAACGTCAGCCCTGCGCCCAGGTTCAACGCGTTGGTTGCGCGCGGGCGCGCCGACAGCCAGCGCGACAGCTTCGCCGCGCTGCCGCCCAGCACCGAGAAGATCACCGCCGTCAGCACCGCGAAGATCGCACCGTAGACCAGCATCTGCATCGGCACCGGGCCGCGCGTCGCGCTCACGAACTGCGGGATGAATGCCAGCACGAAGAGTCCCGGCTTCGGGTTGAGCACATTCGACAGCAAGCCGGTCATGAACACGCGTGTCAGCGGTTGCCTGGCCGCGGGCGCGAACGAGACCAGGTTGCGCGCGGTCAGCGCCTTGAACCCCAGCCACAGCAGATACGCCGCGCCCGCGATCTTGATCGCCCAGAAGGCCATCGGCGACGTCTGGATCACCAACGTCAGGCCGAGCGTCGCGGCGAGCGTATGGACCATGATGCCCAGACCCGCGCCGATCGACGACAGAGCGGCCGCGGCCCGCCCCTGACTGAGGCCGCGGCTGATCGCGAGGATGTTGTCGGGGCCAGGCGCGAGCACGACGATCAAGGTCGCGACGAGGTAGGCAGCGAGGTTGTCGAGAGGGAACATGGCAGCGGTTCGCAAAGCTGTGGCGACGCTATTCTGCCCGGGCGTCAAAGACGGCCGATGCAGCCCGGCGCGCCACACCGGCATTCGAGGCGTCCTTCGTGATGCGTCTCGCCGTAGTTCACCGTGAGCTCTTCGCCAATGGCGATCTCGCGCAGTGAGTAGAACTCGATGCGCCCAGCGCGGATCACGAGGCGCGCGTTCGGCGCGCAGGAATGGTTCGTGAAGCGCATCGGATCCATCGAGCGCGACGCATCGATCGCCTTGCGGTTCGATATCTCGACGATCATGATGCGCTCGAGCCCCGCCGCGCGACGGCGCGCTTCGGCCAGGCTGATCGATTCACCGCGGATCTCGCCGATCTTGCGCCGCGCCGGCACCGGCTCGCGGGCGAACACGCCGAATCCGTCGATGCGACTGCGCGCAACGCGGACGGTGAACTTCTGGTACGAGGGATGGATTGCGAGCGGCATATGCCGATGCTCCCACACTTCACGGCTCGCTTGCCGCGGCGTTCGGTAGCATCGATAGAGCCTTGTCGATCGATTCCGCATGACCATCCGCACTCGCCGCCGTCTCGCCGTCATTGCCGCCGCTGCGGTGCTCACGGGAGTTCTCGTCGTGCTCGGCGGGCTGCGCCTGGCGTCGCGCCAGTTGCAGTCACGCATCGAAAGCGCGCTGGGTCCGCGCGCCAGCGTCGGTGCCATCGAGGCGGGCTGGACCGGCATCGAAGTGCTCGACCTGAGGATCAAGGGCGCACCGGGATGGCCCGGCGAAGACGAGTTGCGCGCGCGGCGGGTGCGCATCGTGCCGGATCTGCGCAGTCTCTTAGGCGGCCCGTGGCGCATCGCGACAGTGCGCGTCGAAGGCGGGTACGCGTCCGCCTTGCGCACGCGAGACGGCAAGATGAAGCTCGTTCCTTCGCTCCTCGATGCCCGGAGCGCCGAACCTGGCTCGACGAAACACGAGCAGCAGGGGGCGACAGCAATGCCCTTGCTCGAGATCGGCGGGGTGGAGCTGGTGGCCGCGCAGGTCGACTTCTTCGATGCATCGGTGCGGCAGCCGGCGCTGCAGCTGCGCATTGCAGAACTCGACGCCGTAGTCGGCCCGCTGGAGCTGCCGACCCTCGACAAGGCGACCCGGATCAAGCTGGAAGGAGTGTTCAAAGGGCCGCAGCGTGATGGCCGCATCGCCATCGACGGCCACTACACGCCGGTCACCCGCGACGCCGCCCTGCACGCGCGTTTCAGCGGCGTGGACATGGTGGCCCTGCAACCCTACTTGCTGAAAGTGTCGGAGGCCGGCGTCCGCCGAGGATCGCTCGATCTGGACGTGCAGGCGACGGTTCTGCGCAACAAGCTGCGCGCTCCGGGCAAGCTCACGCTGACGAACCTCGAACTCACCAGCGACGGCGCGCTGGGGACGTTCGCCGGCGTGCCGAGGAAGGCCGTGCTCGCCGCGATGACGCAGGAGGGCCGCCTCGAGGTGCATTTCACACTCGAGGGACGGCTGGACGATCCGTCGTTCTCGCTCAACGAGAACTTCGCGACGCGGATCGCCTCCGGGCTGGCCGAAAGCCTCGGCGTCAGCTTGTCCGGCATGGTGAAGGGCCTGGGCGGGGTCGTGAAAGGCTTGCTCGGCAAGTGATGCCGGTCGGCGACTGGCTCATTCGCAGTCGTCGAACCGATCGAACTGGCCGATCGCAACGAGGTGCGTGACCACCGTTCCATCCTCGGTCCAGGCGTGGACGAGAAAGCCGGGCGGCTCCATCACGAAAGCCAGCGGCGCACGCGCATCGAGGTCCAGATGGACCTGGTGAGCCGTCGATGGCGCAGTCAATGCTGTCGTGCGCGCCCATTGAACCTGGACGCTGCGGTGCACATGGCCGCAGATCACGCGCTGCACCTGCGGGTGGCGAGCGACGATCCTTGCAAGAGCCGGAGCGCCCTCGAGCAGCCCGATCTGGTCCATGTGCTCTATCAGCGTTCGAAACGGCGGATGGTGCAATGCAAGGACCGTCGGCGTGTTCGGCGCTTCGTCGAGCTGCTCGGCGATCCGGCGCAGGCGCCGTTCGCACAGAGCACCGTGCGGCACGCCGGACACGACGGTGTCAGTCGCCAGCAATCGCAGGCCTCCGAGATCCACCGCGTACTGAATGAAGTCGTCGCGGTCGTCGGCCTTCATCCAGGAATGATCGGCAAATGCCTCGCGCAAGCCACGGCGTTCGTCGTGGTTGCCGGGAAGCAGGTACACGGGACAGTCGATCGGCGACAACAGCTCTCGCAGGTGCGCATACTCCTCGGGGCGCCCGTTGTCCGTCAGATCACCCGTGATCGTGATGGCAACCGGCAATTGCGGCAGGTGCACGACGGCATCGATGGCGCGGCGCAGATGCGCAGCCGTGTCCACCCAACCGTACGCGAGCACACCAGGCGCGGTGATGTGCAGATCACTCAATTGAACGAGCAGATGGCTCATGGCGGAGAGTCTCCTCTCTTGCGGTTGTCGTGCGCGCCCGCAGTTCAGCTATCGGGCACGGTTCAGTCGCAGCATCTTCCATCGGTTCCTGAGCGCGGCTGATTCCAGGCGCGGGTCAGGGTCCACGATCACAGGGTGCCGTACGGCGCTCAGCAGCGGCAGATCGTTGATGGAATCGGTGTAGAAGCACGCGTCCCTGAGCAGGTGCTCGGGCTGCCCCGACTGAGCCAACCACTGGCGCAGCCGCTGGACCTTGCCTTCACGCATGTTCGGTAAACCCGCGGTTCTGCCGGAGAGTCGGCCGTCCACCTGCTCCAGTTCGGTGCAGATGTAGTGATCTACCCGCAACTCGGCGGCCGTCAGTTCGCTGACGACTCGATTGGTGGCGGTGGTCAGCACCACTGTATCGCCGGCTTCGCGATGGTGTTCCAGCAATGCGCGCGCATCCTCGGGGATGCGCGGCACGACGACCTCGCACAAGAAGCGTTCGCGCAGCGGCTGCAAATCCGACAGCCGATGCCCCGCTTGAATTTCGGCATAAAAACCGCAGAAGTCCATCTGGGTGACCGTGCCGGCAATGTAGCTCCGCGAGAGCAATTCGCCGCGCCGGCGGAATTCTTCGTCGAGCAGACCGTGGTCCACCAGGAACGCGCACCAGAGCAGATCACTGTCACCGCTCAGAAGCGTTCCGTCGAGATCGAACAGCGCGAGGTTCATCGCCGAGTGAGACCGTGTTCGTTGGGTACCGGCGCAACGCCGTGAGTTCGACCGACTCTGACATCGTTTCCGCGCGCGCACTAGCCCTTTCCTCCCAGGCGTCAGACATCCGTCGCCGCTTCGTCACGGATCAAGTCTTCAAGGGACACGAGCGTCGCCTGATCGAGTTGATCGCTGCCCGGAGGATCGACGCAGGCCACAGTCGCCACCGGCAGCGCGCAAATCGCCATGGGCAACGCCGACCTCTCGTAGCTGACGGAGGAGCAGGTCCAATCTGCGGCAGACCGCTGCGTCGATGGACCAAACATCAAGCGGACCGACTCTCCGGAGTCGTCAGCAGATTCAA
>Ga0070665_100003417_pt1 | contig 16965 bp, 11 predicted proteins | sample KBSS13metaG_FD_65862 | JGI IMG/M metagenome (GOLD analysis project Ga0070665, IMG submission 65862) | Switchgrass rhizosphere microbial communities from Kellogg Biological Station, Michigan, USA - KBS S1-3 metaG | ecosystem: Host-associated > Plants > Roots > Rhizosphere > Soil ... | reverse complement strand
CAGACGGTCGAGGACCTCTACGGGACGTCCTTCTCGTTCGGGAAGTGCAATCGCATCGTCAGCAGCGTCGTCGCGGAGTGTGCGCGCGCCCTGCCGGCCGACCGACCCCTGCGCGTGCTCGAGATCGGCGCGGGCACGGGCGGCACGACCGCCTACGCGCTCCCGAATCTGCCCGCGGACCGCGCGGAGTACGTCTACACGGACGTCACGCAGCTGTTCCTGGCCAACGCGCGCCGGCGCTTCGCCGACTTCGACTTCGTCGACTACCGGATCCTCGACATCACCGGCGACATCGAGGCGCAGGGCTTCGACCCGCATTACTTCGACGTCGTCATCGCGTCCAACGTCCTGCACGCGACCGAGAGCCTCGGCGAGACCCTCGACAACGTCAGGAGCCTGATGACCTCGGAGGGAATGTTGCTGATCATCGAGGCGACGGTGCCGCCGCATTGGGTAGACCTGACGTTCGGCAGCACCGACGGCTGGTGGAGCTTCCGCGATCACGAGCTCCGCCCCGACTACCCCCTGATGTCGGAGGCGACGTGGCGCGACTTCCTGCCCACCGTGGGCTTCGACCGGGTCCAGATCTTCTCCGACATGGCCACGCCGGAGGAATCGGGCAACTCGGTGATCGTCTCGCGCGCCCGGACCGTTGACCTCGAGCCGCACCAGCCGCGCGTCGAGCCGGGACCGTGGGTCGTGCTGGCGGACGCGGATGGCACTGGCGAGCGCTACCTCGCCCTGCTCGGCGAGGCCGCCGACGGCAGCGTCCTGGTCACCCCTGGCGAGGTCTTCGAGCAGGTCGATCGGCGCAGCTTCCGCGTGCGGGCGGGGAGCAGTGCCGACCTGCGTCGCGTACTGGAGCAGGTGCGGGCGGACGCCGGCGAGCCGGCCGGCGTGCTGCACATGTGGAACCTGGACCTCGCCGGGACGGACCTGCGCACCGACCTGTTGCCCGCGGTGGAGCGCGAGGGAACGTACAGCGTGATCGCGCTGCTGCAGGCGATCGAGGAGCTGGACTGGTCCGAGGCGCCGCGGTTCTGGGTGGCGACGTCGGGGGCGCACGTGGTCGATGGCGAGGACCGCGTCGCCCTGAGCCAGGTGCCGAGCTGGGGCATCCTGCGGGTGCTGTTGAGCGAGCGCAGCAGCCTCCGCGCGAAGATCGTCGACCTCGACCCGGCGGCCGATGCCGGGCAGCGCGCGTCCCATCTCTTCGATGAGTTGCTCCACGCGCGGGCGCCCGAGGACGAGGAGGTCGCGTTCCGGGCGGAGGCGCGGTTCGTGGACCGGCTCGAGCACGTCTCGCTCGCCGAATTCGAGGCGGCGCCGGCGACGCCGGCACGGGTGTCCGACGAGACGCCGTTCGCGCTCGCCGTCCCGAGTGACCCCGACATCGAGGAGCTTCGGTACGAGCGGCTGTCCGCGCCCGTCCTCGGCCAGGGCGACGTGGCGATCCGGCCACTCGCGACCGGCCTGAACTTCCGCGACGTGATGCTCACGCTCGGGATGCTCTCGGAGGGGGCGACCTTCGGTGGGTTCTACGAGCACAACATCGGAGTGGAGTGTGCCGGTGTCGTCACGGAGGTCGGGCCCGACGTCGAGGGGCTCGCCCCGGGTGACCGCGTCATCGCCTTCGCCCGCGGTTGCTTCGGCTCGGCGGTGACCACCGACGCCCGACTGGTCCTCAAGGCGCCCTCGAGCCTGTCGGCCGCCGAGGCCGCGACGCTCCCGATGGCGTACCTGACCGCGTGGTACGCGTTGGTCGAGGTCGGCCGGCTCCGCGCGGGCGAGCGCGTCCTCGTGCACTCGGCCGCCGGCGGCGTCGGGCTCGCCGCGGTCCATGTCGCCCAAGCACTCGGCGCCACGGTCGTCGCGACCGCCGGCAACGACGAGAAGCGGAGCTACCTGCGCTCGCTGGGCGTCGAGGAGGTCTTCGACTCTCGCTCGCCGGCGTTCGCGGATGAGATCCGCGAACGCCACGACGGCGTGGACGTCGTCCTGAACTCGCTCCAGGGCGACACCATCCCGCAGAGCCTCGAACTGCTTCGCCCGCGCGGGCGGTTCGTGGAGATCGGCAAGACCGACATCTACGAGAACTACAAGCTCGGCCTGAGGCCGTTCGGCAACAACCTGAGCTACTCGGCGGTCGACATCGACCGCCTGCTGCTCGAGGACCCGGCGCTCTGTCGCGAGGCCATGACGGAGGTCCTCGAGCGCGTCGCGTCGGGCGCGCTGCCCCCGCTTCCCCATACGGGCTTCGACGCCGCCGACGTGGGCTCCGCGTTCCGGTACATGGCGAACGCGAAGCAGGTCGGCAAGGTTGTGGTCGATTATGAGACGGACACCGAGGTGCTCGTCTACCCGACCTCGACCGGCGACCACTCGTTCGACGCCGGCGGCACGTACCTGGTCACGGGCGGGTACACGGGCTTCGGCCTGCGGACTGCACAGTGGCTGGTCGACAACGGGGCGCGGACCGTGGTGCTGGTCGGGCGCCGCGCGCAGACCGACGACGAGAACGAGCTGCCGATCGCGAGGATGCGCGAGCAAGGCGCCGACGTGGTACTCGAACGGGCCGACGTGTCGGTCGCGGCCGAGGTCGAGGGGCTGCTTGAGCGGATCGCGAAACTGCCGCCTCTGCGCGGCGTCTTCCACGCCGCGATGGTGCTCGAAGACGTGCCGCTGGCCACGATGACGGAGGAGCAGTTCCTCCGAGCCGTACAGCCGAAGGTCGACGGCGCCTGGCACCTGCACAACCAGACCCGCGAACTCGACCTCGATGCCTTCGTCCTCTACTCCTCGATGACCTGGAACGTCGGGACGCCCGGTCAGGCCAACTACGCGGCGGCGAACGGGTTCCTGGACGCGCTGGCGATCCATCGCCGCGAGCTCGGGCTGCCCGCCCTGACGATCAACTGGGGCGCCCTCAGCGAGGTGGGGTTCGTGGCGCGCAACAAGCTCGACACGCTCGAGCGGCTGGGCTGGACGGCGATCTCACCCGACAACGCGCTCGGCTTCGTCGCGCGCTGCCTGGCGCAGGGCGTCGGTCGCGCGAGTGTGTTCGGCGTGAACTGGTCGAAGATGGCCCAGGTCATGCCGATCATCCGCAGCTCGCCGCGGCTCGCTCATCTCGCTGCGGAGGGCGTGACCGGCTCGGCCGCCGGGGGCGGCACCGAGGGACTGCGCGCCGAGCTCCTCGAGCTCCCGGAGGACGCGCGAGGACCGCGGCTCGCCTCGGCGCTGTCCGAGCAGGTCGCCCGGATCTTCGACACGCCGGTCGATCAGCTGCCGCGGGATGTCTCCCTGACGGACCTCGGCATGGACTCGCTCATGGCGGGCCAGATCCGCAATGCCCTGGCCAAGCATCTCGAGATCGACTTCCCGACCATGGGCCTGATGCGCGGGCCGACGCTCGTCGAGCTCGCGACCGAGGTCCTTGCCCTGGTCGCCGGCGCCGCACCCGACGGCTTTGCTGTGTCGGCCGCCGCCGGCATCGGTCCGGAGCGCTGGGTCCGCAGGATGAAGGGCCGGTCCGACACGGCCACGATGCGCGTGTTCGCGCTGCCGTTCGTCGGTGGCGGCGCGTCCGTCTTCGCGCCATGGCCGAACTATCTGCCGGACACGGTCGAGGTGGTGGGGATCGAGTATCCGGGCCGCGAGAGCCGCATCGACGAGGCTCCGATCGAATCGATGCCGGACTTCGTGGCGGAGCTGGCCGAGGCGATGCTGCCGCACCTCGACAGGTCGTTCGCGATCTACGGGCACAGCATGGGAGGGCTGCTCGCCTACGAGCTCACGAAGCACCTCGAGCAGCAGTACGCCGAGGTCCCGATGAAGCTGATCGTCGGCGGATGGCCCTCGCCCGCGTTGGTTGAGGGCTACGTGCGGAGCCTGAAGCACATCCGCGACGGCTTCGACATGGACCGCGAATCGGACGATCGGGTGCTGGAGGTGCTGCGCGACAACGGCCTCTTCGTGGCGCCGATCGAGGACGACGCCGCGGTCAAGCCGCTGATGCCGTCGGTACGGGCGGACCTCAAGATGCTGGGCGACTACCGCTTCGACCGCGACGTCGTGCTGCGCGCCCCGATCACGGTCCTTCGCGGCGACGAGGATCCGCTGTTCGACACCGACCAGCTCCAGGTATGGGAGAAGCTGACGACCGGGGCGTTCGCGCTGGCCACCGTTCCCGGCGACCACCTGTACATCCGCAGCCCGAGCGCGGAGGTGATGCGGACGATCGCCGAGGAGCTTTCCGCCGGAGAGGCCGCCTATCCGTCGTTCACGGGCCTGGTCGGCCACGCGATGAGCGGCGCGAGCGGAGTGGAATGATGAAACCAATCGACCGTTTCGACGTCGTGGTGTGCGGCGGAGGCCTGGCGGGCCTGACGCTGTCGAGGCAGCTCAAGCGGGAGATGCCGGACCTCACGGTGCTCGTGCTGGAGCGCGACGCGGGCGAGATCCGCGACGGCGCCCACAAGGTCGGGGAGGCGACGGTCGAGGGCGGTGCGCACTACTTCACTGAGAAGCTCGGCCTCACCGGCTACTTCAACAAGCACCACCTGCACAAGCTCGGGCTCCGCCTCTTCTTCGGTGACTCGCATGGGCCGTTCGAAGCGCGCCCCGAGCTCGGCGCACGGCGGTTCCCGCGCGTGCCGTCCTATCAGATCGACCGCGGCATCCTTGAGCGGGATCTGCGGCGAGGCGCGGCCGGCCTCGGTATCGACCTCATCGAGGGCGCCAAGGTCAATCACATCGAGCTGTCTTCCGGTGAAGGCGACCACGTCGTTCGCTTCCAGCAGGGGAAGGACGAAGAGCGCGCAGTCCGGGCGCGCTTCGTCGTCGACGCGTCCGGTCGCCGCAGGGTGCTGCAGCGCAAGCTCGACCTGGGCGCCCCGAGCCCTCACGCGATCAGCGCGGCGTGGTGGCGCTTCCGCGGTGAGTACGACATCGAGGTGATGGCGGACGCCAAGAGCCCGACGTGGAAGCCGAAGACGCAGGAGCGCCGGTGGTTCTCCACCAACCACCTGATGGGGCACGGCTACTGGGTCTGGATGATCCCCCTCTCGTCCGGGAACACGAGCATCGGCATCGTCGCCGACGAGCGCATCCACCCGTTCAGGACGTTCGTGACGGAGTCGCGGGCGCGCCAATGGCTCGCCGACAACGAGCCGACGCTCGCGCGGTTCATCGAGCACGCCGAGCCGCTCGACTTCCTCAAGCTGGCGAAGGTGAGCTACTGCTCCAAGCAGGTCTTCTCGCACGACCGATGGTCCTGCGTCGGGGAGGCGGCGGTCTTTCTGGACGCCTTCTACAGCCCGGGGTCCGACTGGATCGCCTACACGAACACGATCACGACGCGGCTGGTTGCGCTCGACCGCGAGCGCCGCTTGACCGCCGAGGTCGCCGACGCGTACAACCGGCTGCTGCTCGAGGATCTCTGGCCGAACTACCTGGCGATGTTCCACGACAACTACCCCATCTTCGGGAACGCGCCCGCGATGTTCACCAAGGTCCTGTGGGACACCTCGTTCTACTGGTCGCTTCCCTCGCAGTTGCTGTTCCGCGACCTGCTCTCGAACGAGGATGCGATCGCCGAGTTCCATCCGATCGCGCAGAGGTTCCGCGGCATCCAGACGCGCATGCAGGCGTCCCTGCGCGCTTTCGCGGAGCGCGCGGCCCTGCCGGACGAGTACATGTTCGTCGAGTACAGCAAGATCCCCATCTGCGCACAGCTGCATCTGGATCTGCTCACGGAGAAGACCGCTGAGCAATGCTTCCGTGACATGCGGCGCAACGTCGACCGCCTGGAGGCCTGGGCGGACTCGTTCGAGCGGGAGGTCGGCAGCGGGAACGGTCTCCGCGCGAACGAACCGGCCGAGGCGGGGCCCGTGTGACTCGGTTCGCGGACAAGGTTGCGATCGTCACCGGCGCCAGCCGCGGCATCGGCAAGGCGCTGGCGCTGGCGAGCAGGGGAACGGCCGTGGTGGTCGCGGCGACGACGATGGAGAGCAACGGCCGGCTGCCGGGAAGCGTGCCGGACACCGTTCGCGAGATAGAAGCGCGCGGAGGACGCGCCCTGGGGCTGCGGTGCGACGTCCGCGACGAGGCGGACCTCAAGGATGTCGTCGACCGAACGCTGGAGCGGTTCGGCCGGGTGGACATCCTCGTCAACAACGCCGGCGCGATGTGGATCCAGGCGGTCGAGGGTACGCCGGCGAAGCGGTTCGATCTGATGACGAGCATCAACTTCCGCGCGCCGTTTCTCCTCGCGCATCACTGCATCCCGGATATGCGGCGCCGTGGATGGGGGCACATCGTCAACATGAGCCCGCCTCTCGACGCCGCCGTACTCGAGCACGTCGCCGGCAAGGTGGCCTACATGGCCTCGAAGCTCGATGCGACGCTGCTTACGTTCGGGCTGGCGCGAGAGGTGGAGGGCGACGGCATCGCGTGCAACTCGATCTGGCCGCGGACGCTCATCCGCACGTCGGCGACGCAGAACCTCGGAATCGGTAGTCCCGAGGATTGGCGGACCGAGGACATCGTCGTCGACGCCACGATGGCGGTGCTGGAGCAGGACCCCGCAGAGCTCAGCGGGAACGCCTTGGTCGACGACGAGATCCTCAACCGCTACAAGGGCGTCGACGACCTGTCGCGGTACCGGGCCGTGCCTGACAGGGAGCCGACGCCGATGACGTGGGAGCGCTGGGACCGGATCGCCGACGAGGCGCGCGAGCGGTACTTCGCGGCCGTGGAGGCTGCCGGTCGCTCACGCACTGCCAAAGGGTCGAGCCGCTGACCCGCCGGGTCCGCTCGTACGGAGTCCTCGCCCGCGGCCTGGTCGAGGGCGCCGGCTCGAACCGCACGCTGGGCCTCGAGCTCGAGCTCAGGAGCGCGCACCGAAACCAGGCGGCGCGGCCCTTCCTTCTCTACGAGGACCGGCGGTTCGATTATGCGGAGGCCAATCGGGCCGTCAACCGGACCGCCCACGCGTACCGGGCCAACGGCATCCGCAAGGGCGACACCGTGGCCCTGCTCATGGAGAACCGTCCCGAGTTCGTCTGGCACTACCTCGCGACGGCCAAGCTCGGGGTCGCCGTGGCTCTCGTCAACACCCGCGCGCGGGGGGACGGGCTCGCGCATGCCCTCGCGGTGTGCGGCGCGAGCCACATGGTCGTCGGCTCGGAGTGCCTGCCCGCGTTCCTCGCGGTCCGCGACCGCCTGGCCGGCGAGCTCGTCGACCGCTGCCTCGTGGATGAGGACGAGGAGGGACCCGCTCCCGACGCCCCGGGGCTCGCCCGGTTCGAGCCAGGCGCCACGTCAACCAATCCACCGGAGACGTCCCGGCAAGCCCTCTCCGACACCGGCGCCTACGTCTTTACCAGCGGCACGACCGGGCTGCCCAAGGCCGCGATCATGAGCTACCAGCGGTTGACGACCACGGGTCGAGTCATCGGCGCCCTCGCATGGCGCCTCGAGCGGGGCGACGTCATCTACAACTGCCTGCCGCTGTTCCACTCGAACGGCCTCTTGATCGCGCTGTCGAGCACGCTCGCGCACGGTGGCACGCTCGCGCTGGCGCGCCGGTTCTCGGCCGGTGGGTTCTGGCGCGACATCGACCGCTTCGGGGCGACGGGCTTCAACTACATCGGCGAGATGTGCCGGTACCTGGTCAACAGACCGACGAGCGACCGCGACCGCGGGCACAGAGTGCGCGTGATCGTCGGACAGGGGCTGCAGGCCGACGTCTGGACCGAGCTCCGGGAACGATTCGCGATCCCTCGGATAGTCGAGCTCTACGCGTCGACGGAGGGCAACATCGCCACGATGAACCTGAGCGGCGAGGTCGGGTCGGTCGGCAAGCTGCGCTTCGGCGGCAAGCTGGCCAAGTGGGACTTCGAGCGGGGCGACTTCGTATATGAGCACGGGCGCCTGGTCGAATGCGGGCCGGGGGAGACCGGGATCCTGCTCGGGCCGATTCGCAAGCGAACGCCATTCGCCGGCTACCGGGATACGCAGGCCACGCGCGCGAAGGTGGTCACGGACGGTTTCCGCGACGGCGACGCGTTCTATAACACGGGCGACATGTTCCGAATGGACAACAGGAGGAACCTGTTCTTCGTGGACCGGCTCGGCGACACGTTTCGCTACAAGGGCGAGAACGTGTCGACCACCGAGGTGCAGGAGCAGCTCGCGCGGGCGCCCGGCATCGCCGAGGCCAGCGTGTACGGCGTCGAGGTGCCGGGGGTCGAAGGCCGCGCCGGGATGGCGGCGGTGGTTCTCGAGGATGGCGCCCGCTTCGACGGCGAGGCGCTCGCCGCGCATCTCGACACAGCGCTGCCGTCCTACGCGCGGCCGATCTTCGTCCGGGTACGCCCGTCGCTGGAGACGACGGCGTCGTTGAAGCTGTCCAAGCTGGGGCTCCAGCGCGAGGGTTTCACGCCGCGGGACGGGGAGCCCGTCTACGTGCGCGAGGGGCGCCGCGGCTACGAGGAGCTCACGCCCGCGCGCTACGACGCCATCATCCGCAGCGAGGCGTCAGCATGAACTCAGGCGGGCGCATCGACGGGGGCGCCGTGCCGTCCTCCACGTCCCTGTTCGTCCACCGGTCCGGGACCGGACCCGCGGTCGTGCTGGTGCACGGCGGGATGCCGGCGCGCGTGACGTGGGGCTCTCAACGGCCGCTCGAGTCCCGCTGGTCGCTGATCGTCCCGAGTCGCCGCGGCTTCCCGCCAAGCCCGGCCGCGCCCCGGCAGGATTTCCTCGCGGACGCCGACGACCTGGCGGAGCTCGTCGCGGGGCTGACCGGCGAAGCGCACCTCGTCGGCTTCTCGTATGGCGGCCTGGGTGTGGCGATCGCGGCCGAGCGACTCCCGCACCGGGTTCGATCGCTCACCCTGATCGAGGTGCCGCTGTGGAACGCCGCCGAGGAGGACGAGTCGGTGCGCGCGCTGGCGGCTCTGTCCGATCGATTCGTCGCGCGCGCGGACGACGCGCAGGCCGAACGCGAGTTCTTCGCCTTGGCCGGTCTGGACGGGAGCATGCGCGTCGACGACGACGTTCGTCAGGCGATGGAGCTGGGGCGCAAGCTCCGTTCCCCATGGGAGGCGAGACCTCGGCTCGACGCGATCGCCGCGGCGCGCATACCGGCGCTTGTCGTCTCGGGTGCTCACCACGGCGCGCTGGAGCGACTCTGCGACGCCGTCGCCGCGCAGCTCGGCGCGCAGCGCGCCCGCCTGCCCGGAGCGGGGCACGCGGTCCAGCGCGCGCCGGGGTTCAACTCGGTGCTGGAGAGGTTTCTGACAGCTTCGGAACGCGGCCGCGACGATGGAGGAGACACGCATGAGCGATGACGCAGCGATTCAAGGGCACGAGCAGATCCTGGAGCAGACGATCGAGCTCATCCGCAGCTTCCCGATCCCGCCCGGGATCGAGCTCGAGATGCCTCCACCCTCGACGAGGTCCCTGGGCATCCAGTTCGAGGAATACGTCCCCGCGGCACGATCGCTGAGGGCGACGGTCGTGGTGCCCGAGCGGTATGCGAACGCCGTCGGCCTGCTGCAGGGCGGCTTCCTCGCCGCGATGTTCGACGACCTCATCGGGCCGCTCAGCTACCTGACTGCGGGCGGACCGACGACGACTCTCGACCTGACGACCCAGTTCATGCGCCCTGTGTTCCCCGGCGGCCGGCTCGCCCTGAGCGCCGTGGTGCGCAAGCCCGGACGAACCGCCATCTTCATCGCCGCCGAGGCGCACAACGAAGACGGCAAGCTGGTGGCGACGGCGGTGTCGACCGTGCAGGTGATCCAGCTACCGGCCTCGTAGGGGACAAGCGTTCCCTGCGCTTCGACACCCATTAGTGAGTAGCGGTTTCGCACCGTGCTCGCGGTGGTCGAGAAATTATGCAAAGTGATCAAACATTGGTTACCGAACAGCAGATATACGTTCATTAATGCTGGTAACCCTCATCCGACCGAAGCCGCCGCGTGGGCGGTCGGCACGCGTCCGTCCCTACGTAGGGACGAGGCGGCCGTCCGCGAGGGTCGGGGCCGGCGGGGGAGACGATGTCAGAGGTCTCAGGTGAGGACGCGGGCGACCGCACCCGCCCGGAGGCCGGCGGGACCGGGCCCCTCGGACAGGCGGGTGACGCTCTCACCGATCGCCTGGACGGCGACGCAGGAGCTCGACTTCCAGAGCTGGGAAGCGGAGGGGCGGCGGATCGGCGCGATCAGCAGGGGAAGCTCCTGGTGGATCGGCGACTGGCTGCTCTATTGCGCGGACACGTGGGGTGAGCGTTACTCAGAGGCGCGACGGATCACCGGCATGGACCCCAAGACGCTGCGGAACATCCGTTGGGTCGCGGCGAGCATTGAGCCCTCACGCCGCAGGGGCCAGCTCTCATACAGCCACCACGAACTGATTGCCGGGCTCGAGGTCAGCGAGCAGGAGCACTGGCTGGACCGCGCCGAAGCCGACCGGCTGACCGTCGAGGATCTCCGCTTCGAGCTGCGCGCCGGCGAACGGGGTGGCTACAGCCGCAGGCCGGCCGCCTCCGATCGAAGCGTCAACCCGACCGTTGTGACCTGCCCGAAATGCGGCGACGAGATCCCTGTTCCAGACGAGGTGCGAGAGCAGATACTCGCCGCCGCAATGTCAAGTGAGTGAGATGCGGGCCGCCTCGTCGCCTTCCGCCTGCATCGCCAGTCGGCGCGACCGGTACCGCTGGACCTTTCCGGACGGGGTCTTCGGCAGGCCGCCCTTGGGCAGGAAAAGGCATTCGTCGAGGCGTACGCCGGCCACCCGAACCGCCAGCTGTGACATCTCGGCAGCCAGTTGCTTCAGGTCGGTCGAATCCTCGGCGACCTCCGCCAGGGCGACCAGCATGGCGCCGTCCTGCTGCCTGACGTCGACGATCGTGCAGCAGCCTCGCCGGATGGCGCCGAGCGAGGCCATCGCCGACTCGACCTCGGTGGCGAAGACGTTCCTGCCGCTGACCGAGATCATGTCGTCGAGTCGACCGATCACGTAGAGCTGCTCGTCGTGGAGGAACCCGAGGTCGCCGGTCAGAAATGAGTTGTCGACGAATTGGCGTGCGGTGCGATCGGGATCGTGGAAGTAGCCGGCGGCAAGGCTCGGGGACCGCACCTGGATCTCCGCGAGAGCATTCGGGGGACCGTCCGCCAGCGCCACCGAGACGCCTTTGAGGGGCTGTCCGACCGAAACGATCGAGACGCTGTCCTGGGCGTGACCTTCGCGAATCTCGACGACTCCGGCCGCCAGCGCCTCGCCGTCCACGGCGATCGCGGTGGGGCTCTCGTCGCGGCCGATCGCGGTGACGGCCAGGGTCGCCTCGGCCATGCCGTAGGCGCAGAGGAACACGTCGGCGGTCAGGCCCGCGTCGGCGTAGGCGCTGGTCGCCGCGTCGATGGTTCCGCCGTGGATCGGCTCGGCACCGACGATGAGGTGGTCGAGACGAAGCGGCGCGGAGCTGCGCGTGGTGCCCGCCGCCCGGGCGGCGAGTCGGAGCGCCGAATCGGGTCCGGCAGTCATCCTCGCGCCGGTCTCCATGCAGTCGTCGAACCAACTGCCGGGGGAACGGAGGAAGCGTTCAGGAGAGGACAGGAAGAGGTCGCCGCCATACGCGCAGGACGGGAGGAGGACGCCGAACAACCCCATGTCGTGGGACAGCGGAAGCCAGCTGACGGCCACCTCGTCGCACGGGGTCGCGTCGAGCATCTCCATGATGATCCCGACCTGGCTCGCGATCGCGTCCGCCGACAGCATGCAGCCTTTCGGCGCGCTCGTGCTGCCTGAGGAGTATTGGAGAAAGGCGATCTCCGCGCCTGACGGTGGACCGTCCGCGAGGCGGCCCGCGCCGCGCACCTCCGACCATCCGTGCATGAGCCCCGGCTCTCCGGCGGCCGCGTCGAGAACGGAGGCGATCGGGTCGTCGGTGAGGATCAAGGCATCGTGGAAGTCGCCGGTCAAGGCCAGAAGCTGCGCGGTGTACTCGGGCAGGTCCATGCCCCGGGCCGGTACCGGCAGCGAGGCGGCGGCGGCCCCGGCCAGCCAGATTCCCAACAGGCCGGACACCGCCTCGGCGGAGTTGGTGAGCACGGTCCCGACGATGTCGCCCGAGCCGACCCCACGGCTCCGCAGACCGTGCGCGTAGGCCTCTGCCTCGCGGACCACGGAGAGCCAGGTGATCTGGCGCCATCCGCCCCCGTCCGGAACGGAGAGGAAGTGACTCCCGGTCCCGTCGTCGCCGAAGAGTGCGTCCCAGAAGCTCATCTGGTCGATGCGGCCGACGCCCGCCGCGCCATCTCGTTGATCCAGGCGACCATCTCGCCGACCGTTTCGGGGTCGTCCGCCTCACCAGCGTCGAGGCGCGTTCCGAGGCGGGACTCCACCTCGAAGAACATCTCCGCGAGCTCCAGGCTCGCCAGGTCGAGGTCGTCGAAACGGGTTGCCTCGGTGATCTCCAGGTTCGCCACCTTCAGCCCGGCCACTTTGGTGACGAGCTCCCTGGCATCTTCCAACGTGAAGACGCTGGTCACATTTCCTCCCCGGCCTCGACCTGTACCACGTTCGTGACACCGTAATGTGTGTCTGGTACTCATTGCCAATGTGGGGTTGAGGACTGCACAACGCAGATTGCCGGGGGCGGAACAGCAGCGGGCGGCGCAACGTGTGCTGCTCGCCACGCGGCTGCGCGCCCGGCGGCCGAACCTCGACGAGGAACTGTACGCCCGGATGGGCGAAGCGGTGGCCGATGACACCAAGACCGACAGCGCCGAGTACCTAGGCGGTCGCCGCCGAGCCGTGTCCGTCGCGCTGGATGACCTCTTGGACACAACCGAACAGGATGAGTTCGAATGCGATCGCGCCGTCCTGCCGCTAGCGGTGCGAGCGCAGGTGCGGCGTGCCGTCGCCGCCGAAGTTCCGCTCGACACGGTGCTGATGCGGTACGCCGCGGCTCGCGGCGCATTTACCACCGTCCTGTTGCGAGAGGTGGGGAGGATCGAGCTCGAGACGGAATCGTCGATCGCGATCCAGGCACTGCACATCTTCATGTGCGGCACCGAGCGCACCATGGGACTGCTCAAGGCCGAGTACAGGGCCACGCAGCTGGAGCTGTCCTTGCCGGCGGCCGAGCGGCGGCGCGCCCGCTGCATCGAGGCCCTGCTGGCGAGCCAACCGTGCGACGTGACCGAGCTCGCCTATGGCATCGATCGCTGGCACGTTGGCGTCATCGCGATGGGTGACAAGCCGGAGATGGCGCTGCGCGAGATCGCCAAGAGGTCGAACGGAGAGCTGCTGACGCTGCGTCAGGACGACGAACAGATCTCGGCCTGGCTCGGAACCCCGCGGCGCCCGCGGCACGACGACCTCGTCCGCTGGCTGCGCAACCTCAAGCTGGAGCGGACCTTGCTGGCAACCGGAGAGCCGGCCATGGGCATCGAAGGATTCCGCCGCACGCACGTGCAGGCCAAGGCCGCCCAGTGGGTGGCACTGCGCCGGCCTCGGCCCCTCACCCGCTACGCCGACGTGATCCTGCTCTCGGCGGTGATCCGCGATCCGGAGCTCGAGCGGTCCCTGCGCGACACCTACCTTTCTCACTTCAGAGAGTCCAGGGATACGGTGCTGCTTGACACTGTCAGGGCCTACTTCTCCTGCGGTAACAACATCAGTTCGGCCGCTGCTGCGTTGAACGCGGATCGAGGCACGGTCGGGCGACGAATTCGTACGGTCGAGCAGAGAATCGGGCGTCAACTCTGCGAGTGTCAGCCGGAGCTTGCGGTGGCGCTGCGGCTCGACGAGTTCGAGCGGCCGGAGCGGTAGGGAGTGGTTCGGCAGAGCGATGCGCATCGACTCGGAAGGAATCAGTATGGCTCAGCGCACTGTCGCTGATCATGACAACCTGACCACGTACGAGATCTCCGCACTCAACGCCGAGATCGGAGTATCGGACGGTCACCCGCGGCAGCGCCCGTCGCCGGGTCAGCGGGAGGTGCTGAACTCCTTGCCGCGGCTTCTGGCCGAGGTCGAAACCGAACCTTTCGAGGAGTTGGAGAAGCGAGCGCAGCGGGGCTTTCTCTCGGCGATCGGCCAGCAGGCGGCCCCGGTTGCCGCGGGGCGGGTGCTCAGCGCCTATTCGTCATCGCTGGCGATGGACGTCGTCGGGCGGGCCCTGGCCGAGCGCTCGGCACGCGTCGGCCTCGTGCATCCGACGTTCGACAACATCCCCGACATCCTCAAGGCCTGGGGTATCCCTCTCGTCCCGCTCGAGGAGGAGCAGCTCGTCGAAGGGCAGATCCCGGCTCCGGTCGGGGACCTGGACGCGGTGTTCATCACGACCCCGAACAATCCGACCGGGACGTTTCTGTCGGAACCCGCGCTTCGGCAGATCGGCGAAGCCTGCGTCGAGCGCGGACTGCTGCTGGTGCTCGATGTCTGCTTTCGCGGCTTCGAGACGCGGTTCCAGTACGACACCTACGCACTGCTGGAGGAGGTCGGCGTCGAATTCGTCCTGATCGAGGACACCGGCAAGCTCTGGCCGACCAGCGAGCTCAAGCTCGGCTTCATCGGCTTCAGCTCCGCCTGCTCACTGGCGCTGAGCGAGGGGATGTCGGACCTGCTGCTGAGCGTCAGCCCGTTGGTCCTGCGGCTCGTCGGCGAGCTGGCCGGCCAGGCCGAGGAAGGCGGCTTCGCGGAGCTGCACCGTCTGGTCGCCGAGAACCGGCGGGTGCTGACCGCGGCGCTGGCGGGAACCTCGGCCCGGGTCGTCGACCCGGACTCCCGCATCAGCGTCGCCCGGGTCGAGCTGCCTGCCGAGGCGACCGCGAGCGATGTCTATGAGCAGCTGAAGGAGGGCGGCCTCCACGTGCTGCCGTGCGGCCCGTTCCATTGGGCGGGCCAGGCTGAGGAAGAGCGCTACGTGAGGATCGCGCTCGGCCGCGATCGCGATCTGATCGAGGCTGCGGCAGAACGGCTCCGCGACCACTTCCTCGTCGACTGACCCGATGGTCGGCGCCGCAGCCATCGGCCGCACCGGCGCCGACTACCTGGCGGCCCTCGACGACGGCCGCCGGGTCGCGATCGACGGTGTCCGGGTCGACGTCGTGGGAAGCGAGCCGCCGTTCGTCGGCCCCGCCCGCAGCGTCGCGGGCATCATCGACCTCCACCACGCGGAGGGCGAGCGGAAGACGATGACCGCGCTCGCTCACGACTCGGGCGGGCCGATCTCGCGCTATTACTCGTTGGCGGTGACGCCGGAGGAGGTGGCTCTGCGCGGCCGCTGCTTCGAGGCGGTGGCGCGTTCGACCGGCGGGTTGATGGGTCGCAGCCCCGATTTCCTCGCCACCTTGCTGGCGAGCTGGCGGGCGGCAGGCGAGGTCTTCGGGCGCGCCGATGCCGCCCACGCCCGCCATCTCACCTCGTACTACGACTACTGCGCCGACCGCACCATCTGCCACACGCACGCGATCAGCGACCCGCCTGCCGATCGGGTCCGGGCGGGCGGCGGGGAACCGCTCGCGCTACGGCGTGTGCGCCGCACGAGCGATGGCATCGTGGTCAGCGGCATGAAGATGCTGGCGACCTTGGCGCCGCTCGCGGACGAGCTTCTCGTCTACCCGTTCCGCCCGCTCGCGCCAGGCGAGGAGGACAAGGCGCTGGTCCTGGCGCTGCCGATCAACACGCCGGGGCTGCGGCTGGTCTGCCGCCCGCCGCTCGCCGACCGCGGGCCAGTCGACCAACCGCTGGCCGCCCGTTTCGACGAGATGGACGCGGTTTGCGTCTTCGACGACGTGCACGTCCCCGCCGAGCGGGTCTTCATCGACGGCGACGTCGAACTGGCCAACATGCTGCGCGCGGAGACGGGGATGACTTCCTACCTCTGGCACCAGTCCTCTGTTCGCGCCGCCGTCAAGGCCGAGCTGATGCTCGGGGCGGCATCGCTGACCGTCGCGATGAACGGCCATCGCAGCGAGGCCGCGATCGAGGAGAAGCTGGGGGAGATGGGGGCGATCGTCGAGGCGCTGCGCTCCCTCGTCACCGCCGGCGAGGCGGGCGCGCGCCGTGACCGCTTCGGTTTCTACGTGCCCGCCGCCTCGCCGCTCGGCGCGTCCGGCGTCCTCTTCGGCCAGCTCTATCCGCGCCTGGTCGAGCTGCTGCAGCTGGTCGGCTCGAGCAGCCTGATCATGGCCCCGTCGGCGGGCGATCTCGACGGTCCCGACGCCGCCGCCCTCCACGACTACCTCGGCGCCGACGGTGAGCCGGGGCAGCGCGCCGTCGCGATCCAGCGACTCGCCAACGAACTTGCGATCAGCGCCTTCGCCGGGCGCCAGGTCCTCTACGAGCGCTTCTTCCTCGGTCCGCCCGAGATGGCGAGGCGCCGGTACCACCAGATGAGCGATCTCGAGCCCGCCGAGCGGCTGGCCGCAGCGCTCCTGGTCGAGTCACACAGCCCAGTCCGACAGATGAAGGTGGAGGAAGAATGCCGCGAACCGTTGCCCCAGTCACCGAGCCCCAGCTAGTCGAGGGCCTGCAGCCGCTGCGCGGGTTCGTGCTCGCGACGGCGATCCAGAACCTCTTCGCCGGCGGGCTTTACGACGCGATCGCCGAGAGGCCGGGCGAGCGCGTCGCGGTGCTCGCCGACGACCTCGACCTCGGCCGCGAGCGAGTCGAGGCGTTGCTCACTTTCCTCGCCCACGAGGAAGTGCTGATCCGGGACGTGGACAGGGTCGAGCTAAGCGAGAAAGGACGCCGTCTGGGGGCGCTGCGGGCGTGGTACGAGATGATGATCGGCGGCTACGGAAAGACGTTCCTCGAGATGGGCGACCACCTCCCCTCCGCGAGCCCGCCGGTCCCCCGCGACGGTGGTCTCGTCGCCAGCGGGAGCTGCGGGATCAGCCTGCACGACTCCTTGCCCGTGGTCCGCCGCCTGCTCGCCGGATCGGA
>Ga0070665_100003416_pt1 | contig 16967 bp, 14 predicted proteins | sample KBSS13metaG_FD_65862 | JGI IMG/M metagenome (GOLD analysis project Ga0070665, IMG submission 65862) | Switchgrass rhizosphere microbial communities from Kellogg Biological Station, Michigan, USA - KBS S1-3 metaG | ecosystem: Host-associated > Plants > Roots > Rhizosphere > Soil ... | reverse complement strand
GCCGACGGTGATCGTGAGCCGCCGCGCGCCGAGGCCGACGGCCTCGCCGGTGTCGGCCGGCGGCACCTCGGCCGCGCCCTCGACGGGGCCCGTCGACTCCCCGGCGGTCATCCGCCGCGCCGCGTCGGTCCACACGCGCAGGAGCTCGCGCAGGTCCGCCGGGCGGTCGGAGGTCAGATCGAACGCGCCGAACACGAGCCGCGCCTGCGCGGGGGTCGCCACGCCGGCCTGATGGACGCCCTCGAACGCGACGACCTCGTCGCCCGACGGCGCGTCGCCGGACGCCGCCGACTCACCGGCTGCGAAGCCCGCGCCACCCGCGGCGGCGAGGCCGAGGGCCCCGCCGCCCGCGAGCAGCGCGCGGCGTCGCGTGAAGCCTTCCACTAGCTGTTCAGGACCTTCCCGGCCACCAGCGAGAGGGGCTCGGCGAGCGACGTCACCTGCTGGGCGAGCCGGCGCCGGTCGGCCGGGGTCAGCGCGGCGTAGGTGGCGTAGCCGAGCGGCGTGTCGCGCTTGTAGTTGTCGATGCCCTGCTCGACGGCCGACATGCGCTGGTCGATCCGGGTCACGAGCTGCTGGTCGCCCTGCTTGACGAGCACCGGCTTGAGCGCGTCGAACGCGGCGCGCGCGCCGGCGACGTTGGCCGCGAAGTCCGACAGGTCGGTGTGCGAGTAGCGGTCCTCCTCGCCGGTGATCTTGCTCGCCGAGATCTCGTCGAGCAGGCCGACGGCCCCGTTCGCCACCTGCGCGGGCTGCAGCTTCAGGCCGGCGATCTTCGAGTTGAGGTCGTCGACGTCGGCCTGCAGCTCGGAGGCGTAGCGCTCCGTGCCCTTCGCCGTGCCGTCGCGCCAGAGGATCTGCTCGATGCGGTGGAAGCCCGTCCACTTGGCCTTGTCGGAGACGTCGTTCACGCGGGCGTCGATCTTCGGGTCGAGGCCGCCGAAGCTCTCGGCGATCGGCTCGACCGCCTCGTAGTGGAACCGCGTCGGGCCGTAGAGCTCCTTGGCCTTGCCGAGGTCGCCCGCGCGCAGCGCCGCTGTGAACTGCTTCGTCGAGTCGACGAGGGCGGCGGTCTCCTTCGCGACGTAGGCCTTGTAGTCGGCGACGGCCGCCGTGAGCAGCGCGGCGTCGACCTTCGGCCCGGAGGCGGTCCCGGTCACCGTGACCTTGCCGTTGTCGCGCTGCGCGTTCCCGAACGTGCAGTTGAGCGTGTACTCGCCGGGCTGGAGGTTCAGCGTGAAGTCCGACGACAGGCCCGGCGCGAGGTTCTCGCGCTCGGCCAGGATGATCCCGTCGGCGTTCTTGAGCTCGATCTCGTCCGTCTTGGTGCTCGCGGGGTTGGACGCGACGATCCTCACCGCCCCGGCCTCGACCTTGGCGTTCGCGGGCGTGCACCCGTCGTCGGTCAGCTCGAACTTCAGTTCCCTCGTGGGGCCGGCGGCGCCCGCCGTGGTGCTCGCGGCCTTGTCGTCCGAGCCGCCGCACGCCGCGAGCGCGGCGGCTGCGCAGAGGAGTGCACCTGCGGCGGTGGTCTTGATCAAGCGGTGTCCAGTCGGCGTCGTGGAAGGGCGCTGGGCCAGAGGACGAACCCGAGCATCGGGACCGCGTAGAGCAGCCACACGAGCACCTCGGCGTCGGTGGGGAAGGGGTAGATGCCGAGCAGCCCGGTGATGAGGCCCGTCGTCACGGAGTCCGAGCTCGGGACGATGACCGCCGACAGGTCGAGCGCCTGGTCGCTCAGCCCGGTGAACATCCCGGCCTCGGCGGCGTGGTGCACCGCGCTCGAGAGCAGGCCCGCGGCGATGATCACGAGCAGCACGGCGGTGACGCGGAAGAAGCGCGACAGGTCCAGGCGCACCCCGCCGCGGTAGATCCCCCACCCGATTGCCCAGGCGACCAGCAGCCCGGCAAGCGCGCCGAGGCCGGCGCCGAGCGGGCTGACGCCAAGGGAGGACTGGAACGTCGCGAGCAGGAAGAGCGCCGTCTCCAGGCCCTCGCGCATGACCGCGAGGAACGCCATCGCGATGAGGCTCCACGCCGAGCCGACCGCGATCGCCCGTGCCGCGCCGCCGCGCAGCTCACCGCCCATCTCGCGGGCGTGACGGCGCATGTAGACGATCATGTACGTGACCATCGCGACCGCGATGAGGCCCACGATCGCCTCGAAGCCCTCCTGCTGGCGCTGCGGCAGGTTCTGGTCGACGATCTCGAGCACGGCGGCCACGACGACGCACACGCCGATCGCCAGCGCGACCCCGGCCCACATCCAGCGCAATGCGCCACTGTTGCCGCTCTGGTGGAGGAACGTGGCGACGATCCCGACGACGAGCGCCGCCTCGACCCCCTCGCGCAGTCCGATGACGAACTGCACGACCGGCAGCGTTGCGAGGACGCTCATATGTAGGCACCCCTCATATGAGGGGACCCTAACGTGTTAGGGCGGCCTACGTCACGCGCTCGAGGTACTCGGAGGAGCGCACGCCCTCGAGCAGGTCCAGCACCGCCACTTCCGCGGGCCCCTGGATCGCCGTCGCGTCCTCGTCGTCGCCGATCTCCGCGAGGGCAGGCCCGATCGTGATGCCCTGCTGGTACATGTCGAAGACCCGCGGGTCGATGTAGGAGGCGCGCGCCACCGCCGGCGTATTTCCGAGGTAGTGGGCGACCTCCTTGATCGCGTGCGACATCGCGCGCTTGCTCGCCGTCTTGGACCTCACGTTCGGCGCCGCGACCGCGAGCGCGACCGCTGCGAGGACCGTCGCACCCCAGGTGCGGAAGTCCTTGGCGCTGATGTCGAGCTCCGTGGACTCCTTGAGGTACTCGTTGATGTCGGGCGACCGCAGATCGACCCAGCGGCGGTTGCGCTTGTAGGCCAGCAGCTCCGCCCCGCCGCCCCTTCGGCGCTTCAGCGCGGCGACGACCTCGGCGACCTCGGGGTCGACGACGGACTGCACCCGGCGCTTGCCGGTCTTCGCCGGGTAGTCGAAGAGGATGCGGTCGTCGTGCAGGCGCACGTGGCTCTTGCGGATGGTGGCCAGCCCGTACGTCTCGTTCGTGACCGCGTAGTCCTCGGACCCGATCCGGAAGAACCCGCGGTCCAGCAGCCGGGTCGCAGCGGCCAGGACGTGCTCGCGCGAGAGGTCGTCACGCGCCAGGTCGGCGTTCACGTGCTCGCGCAGCGCCGGCAGCGCGTGGGCGAACTCGAGCATGTCCTCGAACTTCTCGCGGTCGCGCGAGGCGCGCCACTTCGGGTGGTACAGGTACTGCTTGCGGCCGCGCTCGTCCAAGCCGGTCGCCTGGATGTGGCCGCCGGGGTACGGGGAGATCCACACCTCCTGCCAGGCGGGCGGGATGACGAGCTCCTCGATCCGCGTCAGGACCTCGGGATCGTCGACGCGCTCCCCGTCGTCGTCGACGTATCCGAAGCCACGCCCGCGGCGAACGCGCCGGATGCCGGGGCCGGAGGAGACCGAGCGCCGGATGCGCGTCGTCTGCCAGGTCGGAACCGCGGTGGTGCTCACCCAGCGGCCGTACCCGAGGCTGCGGGCGGCTAGCCCTTCTTCGCCGAGGCCGGCTTGCGGCCGGAGGACTTCGGCTTGGGCTTGGCGGCCGGGCGCTTCTTCGGCTTGGGCGCGGGCTCGTCGCCAGAGCCGGAGCGCACGGCGTCGAGGCTGGCCCGGAGGGCCGCCATGAGGTCGGGCACGGGCTCGGCCGCCTCGTCGCGCGCGGGCTGCACGGCGATCTCCTCGCCGGAGGCCTTGCGCTCGATGAGCGCCAGCACCTCGTCGCGGTACGTGTCGCGGAACTTGCCGGGCTCGAAGTCCGACGACAGCGACTCGACGAGCTGCTTGGCGATGTCGACCTCGCGGTCGCGCACCTCGACGTCGTCGGCCTTCGGGATGTCGTCGATCGTCTCCGGGTCGATGACCTCGTCTGCGAAGACCATCGTGCTCATCGCCAGGACGTCGCCCATCGGGCGGATCGCGACGAGCTGCTCCTTGGAGCGGATGACGACGCGCGCGATCGCGACGCGACCCGTGTCGCGCATCGCGTCGAGCAGCAGCCGGTAGGGCTTGGCGCCGCCCGCGGCGGGAGCGAGGTAGTAGGGGTGGTCGTAGAAGATCGGGTCGACGTCGGACAGCTCGACGAACTCCTCGATGTCGATCGTCCGGGTCTTCTTCGGGTCGAGCGCGTCGAGCTCGTCGCCCTCGATGACGACGTAGCGGTCGGGCGCGAGCTCGAAGCCCTTGACGATGTCCTCGTAGGCGACCTCGTCGCCGGTGCTCGGGTCGACGCGGCGCTGCTGGATGCGCACCCCGGTCTTGCCGTTGAGCTGGTGGAAGCGCACCGTCTTGCGCGAGACGGCGGAGTAGAGCTTCACCGGCACCGTCACCAGACCGAAGGAGATGGCGCCTGTCCACATCGAGCGGGGCACGGGCTCAGTATCCCCCATGGCGCGCGCCGCCCAAGCGGCGCACGCCGCCTTTCACGGGCTACGCCGGCCGTGGCACGTCGGCGTGCTTGCCCTCGGCGAACTCCTCGATCGCCTTGGCGCTGAACGCGGGGATGTCGTCCGGCTTGCGGCTCGTCACGAGGGTGGGTGGGGACGTCCTCTCGACATGGACCTCCTCGTCGACCCAGGTGCCGCCCGCGTTGCGCACGTCCGTGGCCAGCGAGGGGAACGATGTGATCGTGCGCCCTTCGAGGATGCCCGCCTCGACGAGCACCCACGGCGCGTGGCAGATCGCAGCGATCGGCTTGTGCGCCTTCGCGAACGCGGCCGTGAACGCCACAGCGTCGTCGGAGGCGCGGAGGAAGTCGCCGTTGGCGACGCCGCCGGGGATGAGGAGGCCGTCGTAGTCGTCGGCCGAGACCTCGTCCAGGGTGCGGTCGACCGTGAAGCGGTCGCCGTGGTCGAGGTGGTCGAAGCCCTGGATCTCGCCCTTCTCGAACGAGACCAGCTCCGTGGTCGCTCCTGCCTGGTCCAGCGCGCGGCGGGGCTCGGTCAGCTCCACCTGCTCGACGCCGTCGGTGGCGAGGATGGCGATCTTCTTGTCCTTGAGCTCATGTGCCATGAGCTGGGCACTTCCCGGCCCGGCGCGCTGACGAACGCGCGCCGGGGCTCGGGACAGTAAGGACTACGCGGCCTCGCGCAGTCCGACGACCTCCGGGGTGCGCGCGAGACGGTCGAGCGCACGGCGCTCGAGCTCGCGGGCCTTGGAGGCCGGGACGCCCATACGGCGGGCGGTCTGCTCGATGGAGTGCTCGCCCTCGCCACCCGTGCCGAAGCGCAGGTTGATGACGAACTGCTCGTCCTCGGGCAGGCGCGAGACCTGGCCGCGGACGTCAGAGGCGTAGCGGTCGGCGACGACCTCCTCCTCAGGGGAGGCGACGCCGATGTCCAGCAGCGCGCCCAGAGGCGTCTCGCCGTCCTCGCCCACAGGGGCGTCGAGGCTGGCGAGCGTCCGGTCGTGCTTGCGCAGGGTGCCGATCTCCGCGATGTCGGTCTCCATCTCCGCCGCGAGCCGCTCGTCGCCCGGCTCTTCGCCGAGCTCAGCGGTCAGCTCGCGCTCGATCCGGCGCAGCTTGCGGATGCGCTGTGCGACGTGCGCCGGCACGCGGACCGTGCGGCCCGTGTTGTCGAGGCCACGCTGCAGCGCCTGGCGGATCCAGATCGTCGCGTAGGTCGAGAACCGGTAACCCTTCCGGTAGTCGAACTTCTCGGCCGCGCGGATGAGGCCGAGCATGCCCTCCTGGACGAGATCGCCCAGGGAGAGACCCTGGCCCTGGTAGTTCCGGGCCACGCTCACGACGAGACGCAGGTTGGAGTTGATCAGCTTGTCCTTCGCCGCGAGGTCACCCTTCTCGATCCGCTTCGAGAGCTCGATGACCTCCTCGTGCTTCAGGAGGGGGTAGTGCTCCGCACTGCGGAGCAGCTGGTCGAACGAGGTGTCAGGCAAGGTGCTTTCGCTTCCGTGGTAGATTCCTACTGCTTCGGTATGAATTTTACCGATTTCGGTTGCCTGCGCAACTTTAGTGTGCGCGCTGGCACACGACGTACGCAGGACTGCTGGTCTGGCCTACGCGGCCTGGACGTCATGAAAGGCCACGCAGAACTGCGGGGGGACGACTTGTCTACCCCGAAGAACCGCGGAACACGCTTCCCGACCGGAATTCTTGTCTAGCCGTCCGCGTCCCCGGGCTCGACCTCGGGCTCCGGATCGGGCTCGGTGGGCACCTCGGGCTGCGCCGGAACCGCCGGCGTGGCGGGCTCCTGCGGCTCGATCGGCGTGCCCGGATCGGGCTGCGCCGGGACGACGGGCGCCTCGGGGACTGCGGGGGTGGCCGGCTCGGATGGCTGGGGGACTGTCATGCGTCGGCGCTACCCGAGATGCTCCGTGGGCAGACGGCGCATGAGCGGGAAGACGAACCAGAGGCCGATGTAGAGGGCGCCGAGGCCGGCCGCGACGATCGCGGCCAGCGTCGAGTCGAAGAGGAAGTCGCAGACGAGCAGCACCGCAGCGACCATCGACACGGCGAGCGCGAGCAGCCCGATCAAGACCCAGCGGTTGGCGCTGAAGACGAGGTGGCGCTTCTCGCCCCGGCGGAACGTCATGCGGTGGTACGCGGTCGGGGCGATGAGGAACCCGGTCGCGACGCCCGCCGCGACGAGCGCAACCAGGTACACGTGGCGCTGGAAGCTCGTGACGTCGCCGAAGCGCTGCGTGAACGGGACCGACAGCAGGAAGGCGAAGAGGATCTGCACGCCCGGCATGGCCACGCGCAGCTCCGTCATGAGCTGGTCGAGGTTCCTGTCGAGACGCTCGCGGGAGCTCTCGGACTCCGGCATGCGCGGAGGTTACGTGCCGCTGCGCGGACGCGGGCGCTCGCCCGCCTCCGCCATCACGCGCAGGCGGGCGACCGCCTGGCGGATGAGCCTGCTGACCTGCATCTGCGAGACGCCGATGCGCTCGCCGATCTCGGCCTGGGTCAGGTCCTCCTGGAAGCGCAGCCGCAGCACCTCGCGCTCGCGGGGGCCGACCGCGGAGAGCAGCCGGTCGAGCGTCGCGCGGTGCTCGGCCTGGGCGAAGCCGTCCTCGTCGATGCCCAGGGAGTCGGCGAGCGTGTCGCCGTCCTCGTCCCCGCGCGGCGTCTCGAGCGACGTCGCGCGGTACGCACCGCCGGCCTGCATCGCCTCGAGGATGTCCTCCTCCGACACGCTCAGGCTCTGGGAGATCTCCGCGACCGTCGGCGCGCGGTGCAGCTCGCGTCCGAGGTCTGACACGGTCCCGTCGACCTTGAGCACGAGCTCCTGCAGGTCGCGGGGCACGCGGACGGACCAGGTGCGGTCGCGGAAGTGGCGCTTCAGCTCGCCGAGGATCGTCGGGACGGCGTAGGACGAGAACGCGATCCCGCGATCGAGGTCGAACCGGTCGATCGCCTTGAGCAGGCCGAGCGACGCGACCTGAAGCAGGTCGTCGAACGGCTCCTCTGCGCGGTGATATCGGCGCGCCAGCTGCCGTGCCAGCGGCATGAACCGCTCCACCAGCTCCTCGCGCGCACGCCGGTCGCCGTCGACGAGATACCGCGCGAAGAGCGCGGTGTCCTGACGATTGCGATCGGACGGAGACGGGTCGGCGACTATCTGCACGAGAACAGCTCCTGATCAAGGCGCCGGGAGCTGGGGCGCGAGACGGGTGCGACGGGCGTGTTGCTAGGCCCGGACGCCCAAGGGATGATACCGGGGTGACCGACGCGGCGGAAGCCATGAGTTCCAGCTCCGACACCACACAAGGCCTCACCGTCCTCGTGGCCGACGAGGACGCAGAGGCGCTGCACTCGACGGCGCGGGTCCTCGGCGAGCTGGGCCACCACGTGACGGCCTACGCGGTGTCGGTCGGCCAGGCCGCGGAGCGCATCTCCAAGGAGGACCCCGACCTGTCCGTCGTCGCGGTCCACGACGACCTCGAACACGCGTTGGATCTCATCGACGAGCTGAGCGAGACCGCCCGCGGGCCGGTCGTCGCGGTCGTGGAGACCAGCTATGAGGGCGACTTCCTCGGCCGTGCCGCGGCGCGCGGGATCGACGGCTTCGCGCGGTCGGAGGACCCGCACGAGGTCCAGGTCGCGATCGAGCTCGCACTGCGCCGGCACTCGCAGGAGGCGCAGCTGACGGAGCAGGTCTCGCAGCTGGAGACCGCCCTCGAGCGGCGCTCGATGATCGAGCGCGCCAAGGGCATCCTCATGGAGCGGCACGCCGTCGACGACCGCGCCGCCTTCGCGATGCTGCGCGACCACGCGCGCAACCGGGGCCGCAAGGTCGTGGACGTCGCGGCGTCGGTCGTCGAGGGGCATCCGCTGCTGCCACGGCGCCGCGACACCGACTGAAACGCGGCGCGCGCGGGGAACCATCCGGCATGACGCGCGACGCCGAGCAGCTGCCCCCCGACGACGGGATGCCCGGCGAGCGCTCGTCGCTGCCCGCCGTCCTGAAGCGGACGTTCAAGAGCTTCCAGGCGCACAAGATGACCGACCACGCGGCGTCGCTGACGTACTACACGATGATGTCGCTGTTCCCCGCGCTGCTGGCGATGGTGACGATCCTCGGGCTGGTGGGCACCCAGAGCCTCATCACCGACGCCGTGAACTACGCGCGCGACAACGGCGCCGACGCGTCGGTCACCGATGCGATCCAGTCCTCGCTGGAGAGCGCGATCTCCAAGTCGGGCGGCGCGGTGTCCTTCGCGCTCGTCATCAGCGTCCTGATCTCGCTCAACGGGGCGTCCGGCGCGTTCGGCGCAGCCGGCCGCGCGCTGAACGTCGTCTACGGGGTCGAGGACGACCGCGGCTTCGTCAAGGCCAAGCTCCAGACCCTCATCTGGACGGTCGTGGTCATCGTGCTGGCGATCGTCGCCCTCGTGTCGGTCTTCCTCGGCGGGCAGGTCGCCGCCGACCTGTTCGGGAAGATCGGCCTCGGGTCCGTGGCCGCCGACGTCTGGACCTACCTGCGCTGGATCGTCGCGCTCGTCGCGGCGATCCTCATCTACGCGATCGTGTACGCCTTCGCGCCCGACATCAATCCACGGCGCTTCCGCTGGCTCTCGCCCGGCGCGATCGTGGGCGTCTTCCTCTGGCTCATCGCGAGCGGGCTGTTCTTCTTCTACGTCTCGAACTTCTCGAGCTACGGCGCGACGTACGGGGCGTTCGCCTCCGCCGTCGTGCTGCTGCTGTGGATGTACATCACGAATCTCTGCCTGCTGCTCGGCGGCGAGCTCAACGCCGAGATGGAGCGTTCGGAGCGGGCCGCGCGCGGCGCGCCGCCGCCGCCGACCCCACCGCCCGCGCCGGGGCGCGAGGGCGTGGTGGCGTCGTCGCCGTCGAAGGGCTGAGCGCTACGTCGTGACCACGCGCCGGTCGGCGAGCTGAGCATCCGTCTCAGCTCGCCGCTCGGCGGCGCGGGGGAGGCGCCACACGACGTCTGCGGCACGCGCTGTCCGATCACGCCTGTCCTCGGCGCATCGCGCGGGCGCAGGGCCGAGCGCAGCGCCGGGGACACCGGGGCGGCGGACGACGATGCGTGAGAGGCGGCTGCGATGCATGGAGGGACCTTTCGGGCGCTGATCGATGCACGCGCAACAGTATCACTTCATTGCTTCTGCAACAAAACACCTGGAGACTCGCGCAAGGTCATCTCCTCCGGCCACGAGCACATGGCCCGTCGCCCCGGGCACGTCGCGCAGAGCTCGCGGTGCGGCGTCGGACTGACGCGGGGGTCGCCGCCGAGCGGCCCGGCCGCGAGGTCGAGCAGGTCGCGCTCCAGCGTCGGCACGTCCTCGGCCGTGTAGGTGCTGCGGACCGGCTCGGCGGGCCGGTCGAGCAGCGCGTACACGACCTCGACCCGCGGGGCTCCGGCGCGCAGGGCGGCGAGCGCGTAGAGCCGCCGCTGGACCGCGTAGCCGTCCTCGACGTAGGCCTCGAGATCGGCTCCCGGCTCCAGTCGGTCGGACTTGTAGTCGACGAGGAGCGCGCCCCCGTCGGCCTCCTCGGCCAGGATGTCGACGAACCCGTTCATGGTGACAACGTCCCACCCACCCCCGAGCGGGAACGCGAACCCGTACTCGCGTTGCACGCGCGTCGCGGCAGCCAGGCGCGCCCGAAGCTCGCCGCGCGCGACGACCTCCACGAGGGCGTCGAGGTCGTCTGCCTCCTCCCCCGTGAGCTCCACGTCGTGCCGCGCGGCGACCTCGTGCACCCGCGCGAGGCGCTCGGCGGGGTCGCCGCCCTCCGCCCACGGCCCGCCGGTGGCGAGGTCGAGCTCCTCGAGCAGCTCGTGCACCAGCGAGCCGCGCATCATGAGGTCGATGCCGCCGGCCGGCACGGGCAGCTCGACGTCCGGCGGCCGTGGCGGCGCTGGCTCCCGCGGCAGGCCGAGCACCCGCTCGAGGTAGAAGCGGTAGCCGCACTCCTTCCAGGCGCGCAGCGCGCTGTAGGACAGCGTCGGCGGCGGGCCCGGGGCGGCGAGCCCGAGCGTTCCCGGGTCCCCGAGCACCGGCGGCTTGATCACCGGCAGGTCCTCGGTCGCGCCCGCGGGCGCGGGGCGGCGAAGCGCATCGCCGACCGCCCCGGGCGTGCTGACCGTCGCGCGGACGCGCAGCTCCTCGCCCCCTGGCGTCGTCCATGCGACCTCGCGGACCGCCTCCTCCGGGATCCCGGCGTCGATCCCCGGCACGAGGGCGGGCGCGAGCCACGCGATCGGCGGCGCCGTCTGCGCGGTGGCGTCGGGCCACTTCGCGACGGGGAGCGACCCGCTGACGATGAGACGGTCCTGCGCGCGCGTCAGCGCGACATACGCGATCCGCGACTCCTCGGCCGACGCCGCCGCCACGGCGCGCTCCCGCAGCGCGGGGTACGCGAGCGACCCTTCGCTGGTGCCGTCGAGCCCGACGAGCCGCAGGCCGACCTGGCCATCGGCGACGAGCAGGTCGTCGGTGTCGGCGGGGACGCGGCGCCCGAGATCGGCGACGCAGACGACCCCGAACTCCAGGCCCTTGGCCGCGTGGATGGTCATGAGGCGCACCGCGCGAAGGTCCCCGAGCTCGACGGGGGCGTCGGCCTCGCGCGCCTCCGCCTCCAGCTCGGCGTTCGCGAGGTCGACGAACGCCCGGACGTCGCGGCCGTGCTCGCGCTCGTGGTCGGCGGCCAGCCGCTGGAGCTTGTGCACGTTGGCAAGACGCCGCTCGCCGTTGGGCAGCGAGAGCACGTGCAGGTCGTAGTCGGCGGCCGCGACGATCCGCTCGATGAGCTCGTCGAGCCCCAGGCGCGGCGCCACGGCGCGCTCCGCCTGGAAGCGCACGGCGAACGCACGGAGTCGCTCGCGGTCGTCGGGTCCGAGCCGCCGGGTCAGCTCCGTGCCCTCCTCCGTGAGGAACGCCTCCGCGATCGCCTGCCACGCGTGCCCCTGACGGGCCGGGCCGGTCTCCCCCACCAGGGCCAGGGCGTCGGTCGACGCCCCGACGAGCGGCGAGGCCAGGACGCCGTACAGCGCGATCTCGTCGCGCGGGTTGGCCAGGATCGCGAGCCATCCGCACAGGTCGCGCACGACCTGGCGTCCCCAGTAACCGCGCCCGCCGACCGCCAGCGTCGGCAGGCCGACGTCTTGCAGCGCGCGCTCGAAGACCGGCAGCGAGCCGACGGCGCGCAAGAGCACGACGACGTCCTCCGGCGCGGCCGCGCCGGTCTCGACGAGCTCGGCGACGCGCTGGGCCAGCAGCCGCGCCTCCGCGTGGCGCCAGGCCTGCGCGGGCGGCAGGCCGCCGAGGTCGACGTCGTCCCATCCGTCCGTGTCGGTGAGCAGGAGCTCCACGGCGGGCCCGGTCGACGGCCCCGGGACCCGCCCGGGACGCAGCGCCATGAACCCCCCGGCGAAGCGCGGGGCGAACGCGGCGTTCACCGCCGCGAGGATCTCCGGCCGCGAGCGGAAGTTCGTCTGCAGCGTCGCGGTCGCGCCGCGCTCGCCGAGCACCGCACGACGGCCGCGGAAGACCTCGACGTCGGCGTGCCGGAAGCCGTAGATCGACTGCTGCTCGTCCCCGACGACGAACGCGCCGTCCGGCGCCAGGAGGTCGACGAGCTCGAGCTGGAGCGGGTTCGTGTCCTGGAACTCGTCGACCATGACCCGCGCGAACCGGTCCGCGTAGGAGGCACGCAGCGACGCGTCGTCGCGCAGCAGGTCACGCGCCTGGAGCTGCAGGTCGTCGAAGTCCAGCCCGGCCCTGCCGGTCTTCGCGTCGGCGAAGGCGGTCGCGTAGGCCGTCAGCAGGCTCGCGAGCTGCGCGGCGACGCCGGCGGCCCGCTCGTCGCGCTCGGCGGTCGCGAGCCGGTCGACCGCATCGCGGTACGCCGCGCAGCCGGGTCCGCACAGCGCGTCCATCTTGTAGGTCGGGAACGTGCGGCCGGCGAGCACGGCCTCCTGCGCGGTGGCGACCCGCGCGCCCGGCTTGGCGGCCGCGAGCTCGGCCTGCGCGGCCGGGATCGCACGCTGGACGGCGGCGCGCGCCTCGGCGACCGGCGCCACCGGCGGGATCGGCGGCAGGGCCGGGATCGTGGAGCCGGCGCTGCGCAGCGCGTCGTGGACCTCGCCGATCGCCTCCTCCAGCCGGTCCACTCCGTACGCCGCCGCAACGTCGACCGCTGCGTCTCCGCCGTCGTCGATCCAGGTCGCGTACGCGCGCCGCCACGCCGTCGCGCGCAGCTCGCGGGCGATCGTGTCGTCGAGCACCACGAACGCCGGGTCCAGCCCGGCGGCCACCGCGTGGCCGCGCAGGACGCGGGTGCAGAAGCCGTGGATCGTCCCGATCCAGGCGCTCTCGGTCTCCCTCGCCGCCTCGCGCTCGCCGAGCGCCAGGAAGCGGGCCCGCACGCGCGAGCGCAGCTCACCCGCCGCCTTCTCGGTGAACGTGATGGCCAGGATCTGCCCGGGTCGCAGGCCGTCGTCGAGCACGGATCGCACGAAGCGCTCCACGAGCACCGACGTCTTCCCGCTGCCCGCGCCCGCCGCGAGCAGGAGCGGGCCCTCGCGCCGCGCGACCGCACCGGCCTGCTCCTCGGTGAACGACCTCACGCCTCGCTCCGGCAGATCATGGGGTACGAGCAGCCGCCGCCGTAGGCGCAGGTCGCCGGGCGCGGCCGGAGACGACCGGCGCGCAGCTCGGAGACGGCCTCGAGCACCTGCGCGACGACGTCGTCGACCAGCGTCTCCATCCCCTCCGCGTCGCGGCGGTCGCGGCCCACGACGTCGAGGCCGGGATCCGCGTCCTCCAGCAGCGCGCCGCGGGGACGCAGGTCGCGCGAGCCGAGCGGCTGGTACAGCCCGCCGGCGGGTTGCAGCTCGAGCAGCTCGCGCACGGCGATGAGGTAGAGCGCGACCTGCCACTTGCGCTCGTCGACCCAATGCGAGCCGTCGGTCGTCGTGCGGCCCTTGTAGTCGTACACGAGCGCGTCGCGGCCGCCGGGCGCGACGTCGATGCGGTCGATCCGCCCCGCGACCGCCACGTCGGCCGACAGGCGCAGCGGGCCGAGATCGTCCTTCGGACCACCGAAGGAGACCTCGAAGTGCGTGGGCACGTGCGAGCTGCCGGCGTGCGCCGCGTACTCGACATAGCGCAGCAGGTCGACCTCCAGTCGACGGGCGAGCGCGCGTACGCGGCGTGAGTCGGTCGACAGCCGGATGCGCCCGGCGAGCCCCTCGAGCGCCTCCTCGACGGCCTCGCGCGCCTGCGGCAGGCGGTCCGGGCTGAGGACGGTGCTGCCGTTCTCGCGGACGAGGCGGCGCAGCGCGCGCTCGAGGGCCGCGTGGGCCGCGGCGCCGCGCAGCAGCGTCTCGTCGTCGGGCTCCAACGTCCCCAGCCGCAGCCTGCGGTCGACGAGCCACTTCACCGGGCAGCCGGCGTAGGCCTCGATGTCGCTCACCGACCAAGCGGTCCGCCCGCCGATCGACGCGAGCACCTCGGGATGGCGCAGCGAGGAGGGAGGGGCCTCCCGGTGGCGCGGGCCGGCGACCGCCTCGCCGCGCCGACGCTCGGGATCGGAGGGCGCCTCGACCCAGCCGACCTGACCGAGCCCCCGACGTCGGCGCCGCTCCCACAGGTGCGGTCCGAAGAGCGAGGCGACGTCGTCGACGAACAGGGACCGCACGGCCGGCTCGCCGTCGTCCCCCGCGTCGTGCCACGCGAGGACGAGGCGCTCCTCCGGGCGTGAGACCGTGGTGTAGAGGAGGAAGCGCTCGGCGTCGATGGTCTCCTCGTGGCGGCGCAGGACGAGGCCGGAGGCCGCAGCGAGCTCGCGGCGCTCGGCGTCTCCCAGGAACGGCTCGGGTCGCGCGGGCTTGGGGAAGCGGTTCTCCTGCATGCCGCACAGGACCAGGGCGCGAACCCGTCGCGCGCGCAGCGACAGCGGCTCGCTGACCGTCACCGCACCGGCGCGCGGCTCGTCGCGCAGGCCGATGTCGAGCTCCTCGAGCAGACGGGCGAGCTCGGCGGGCTCGGGCGCCAGGCCCGGCAGATCGGCGAGGTCGCCGAGCGCCCGGCGCCCGGCGGACAGGACGCGGGCGTCTGCGGCCTGCGCGCCGTCGAGGATCGCGGCCTGCCGCGCGTACGGCGCGGCGAACCGCGCCGCCAGCTCGGCCGACAGCGTCTCCATGAGCGCCCGCGGACTGCGCTCGTGCGCGGCAGCGACGCGGTCGATCGCGTCGAGCGGCCACCGCTCGAGCTCCCACAGCTCGCGGGCGGCCGCGGCGGTGCGCGCACCCTCCTGCCGGGCGCGCGCCTCGAGCCGGTCGGCCAGCGCGGGCTCGTGCAGGAGCCCGGGGGTGCGCAGCCAGGTCAGGAGGTCCTCGGCGGTGCCGTCGAGCAGCGCGCAGCGGAGCAGCGCGACGAGCCCGGCACCGAGCGGCGTATGCCCGAAGACCGCACGTCGCTCGAGCGCGATCGGCACGCCCGCCGCGGCGAACACGCGACGCAGGGACGGCGCGATGGCAGCGACGTCGCGTGCGACGATCGCGATCTCCTCCGGCGCGACGCCGTCCTCCCGGATCAGCCGCGCCACCTCGGCGGCCACGAGCTCGAGCTCCGCGCGCTCCCCGCCGCCCTCCATGAGCGTGATCGCGGGGTGGTCGGGGTCGAGCGCCGGAGCGGCGGCGTCGAACAGCGCGCCGTCCTCGGGCGGCTCGAACAGCCGCCGCTCGAGGTGGTGCAGCGCGGGCGAGGCGTAGTGGTCGGGGATCGCGGGGAGCTCGACGACGCGGTCGGCGACCGGGCGCAGCGCCTCGACCGTCTCGGTGCGACCGGCGAACGCGTAGCGGCCGGCCTCGAACGTCAGCGACACGGTGACCTCCGCGCCGGTCGCGGCGAGCACGGCGAGCGCCTCGCGCTGCAGCGGGCGCAGATCGTCGAACCCGTAGACGAACACGGGCCGGGCGCCCCAGCGCCCCGGGTCCTCGCGCAGTGCGTCGACGGCCGCCGCGAGGCGCAGGTCATCGTCGGCACGCCCGGTCGCCTCCAGGGCGCGGCGGTAGCCGGAGTACAGCGCCGCGAGCTCCTCCGCGTAGGCGGCACGCGACGTGCCCGCCGCCCACATGCGCAGGGCGCTCGTGAAGCGCGCGGGGTCGACGCGCCCCTGCTCGAGCTCGCTCGCGAGCCGGACGAGCGCGGCCGGGAACCCCGCGGTGGCGGCGGAGCGGCGCAGGACGTCGAGCGGCGCGGCGGCGATCGCCGCCGCCGCGACGCGCTCGCGCTGCAGCCGGGAGAGCCCCCGGCCGCGGACGCCGCCGCGGCGCGCCATCTCGCTCGCCAGCTGCCGGAAGCGCACGATCGCCGTGCCGAAGACGAGCCCGTCGTCGGCCAGCTCGCGGCGGTAGCGGACGACGTCGGCGTAGGTGGGGACCACGAGCAGCGGCGCCTCCTCGGAGGCCGCGCGATAGCCGTCCAGCACGACGCGCGCCTTCTCGGCGTTCGCGGGACCGGTGACGAGCGTCAGTGGCACGACCACCAGGGTCGCGCACGCGCCGGTCGGTGTTACGCCCCTCCGCGCCGGGCCAGGCCGTCGCCGGCGATGAAGCTGCCGTTGCGGATCGCGACGACCCTGCGGGCAGGCAGGCGCAGCGCCCAGGAGCGGGCGACGACGTCCTCGAGCACGTACTCGCTGTCGAAGCGCACGACGGCGCCGTCACCGGCCTCCTCGGGCTCGATGCGGATCACCCGCTCGAGCTCGGCCTTCCATGCGCGGCGCGCGTCGTCCAACTCGGCCACGCGGTGGTCGGCGAGCGTCTCGACGACCTCGGCGTGGCGCGTGAGCAGCTCGAGCGCCGTCGCCACCGGACCGCCCGGCACCCGCCGCGGCGCGTCGACGAGCGCCGCGAGCTGACGGACGTCACCCGAGACGTGCTCGGCGCCGATCTCCTTCGCGATCCCGATCTCCGCGAGCCACAGCGGAGCCTCGCGTTCGACGCGGCGCATGAGGACCGCCGTGGGGATCACCGGGATCTCGCCGTAGCCGGAGAGGAAGACCTGATCGTCGCGGGGGGCGACCTCCGGCATCGTGTGATCGACGAGCAGCGCCGGCCGGGCGAGCGCCCGGATGCCCCAGTCGAGGATCGCGAGCGGTCCGTCGGGCAGCGGGGTCGCCGCGTCGAACGGATCGGTCTCGGAGATCACTGCGTCGGCGGCGCGCTCGCCGCGCGCGCCGAGCGCGATCGCGCCGGCGGCCAAGCCGTCGGCACCTGGATGGACCACGACGGCCGCAGCGTTGCGCAACGCCATCCGGGCGCGGGCGAGATGGAGCTCTGCGTCGACGTCGGCCAGCACGGATCGAGTGGTGCCCGCAACCGGGCGCCTGCACGCGCCGGATCACGGGTAGCCGCGCCGGTCATGCGTCTCGGATTCGCGGTCAAGGTGCTGGGCGAGGACCTTCCCTCC
>Ga0070665_100003415_pt1 | contig 16967 bp, 11 predicted proteins | sample KBSS13metaG_FD_65862 | JGI IMG/M metagenome (GOLD analysis project Ga0070665, IMG submission 65862) | Switchgrass rhizosphere microbial communities from Kellogg Biological Station, Michigan, USA - KBS S1-3 metaG | ecosystem: Host-associated > Plants > Roots > Rhizosphere > Soil ... | reverse complement strand
TATCTCGTCTCGAAGGGGGCCGATCCGAAAGCGGTGAACCGCGCCGGCCAGACCACGGTCGACATGGCGAACGGTCCGGTCCAGCGGACGCAGCCGTATCCCGACACCATCAAGCTGCTGGAATCACTAGGCGCAAAGAACAATCACAAGTGCGTGTCGTGCTGAGGCGCGACCACGAGGAGGATCAAGTCAGACCATGAAGAAGACGCTTGCACTCGCCGCGTTCTCGACGCTCGTGTCCTCGGCGGCCTTCGCCCAGGTCAACGTCGCGAACATCGTCGACATCGAACTCCTCACGCATACCGAGCTGTCGCAGAAGCTGAGGGACGGCTGGACCTCGGTGCTCCTGGCGGCCGGCGGCACCGAAGAGCGCGGCCCGCAGGACGTGCTCGGCGGCCACACCATGATGGCGAAGAGCCACGCGGACATGATCGCGCGCAAGCTGGGCAAGACGCTGGTCGCGCCGGTCCTCCCGATCGCGGTCAACGCCACCGGCCTCAACGCGAATCGCGAGATGGCCGACCAGCCCGGCGCCATGCAGATGCCGGCCGAAGTCTTCAAGCAGGTCCAGCTGGCCGAGATCGACAGTCTCGCGCGCAGCGGCTTCAAGGACATCTACGTGATGGGCGATCACGGCGGCGGACAGAACGAGATGAAGGAAGCCGCCGAGGAGATGGACAAGAAGTGGTCGGCCAAGGGCACGCGCGTCTACTACGTCAGCGACTTCTACAACAAGACGCACGACGACGTGGACATGTACTTCTACGAGCACAAGCTGCCGATCGGCGGCCACGGCGCGATGCTCGAGACCTCGATCATGCTGTATCTCGAGCCGTCGCCCGGCGCATGGGTGCGGCCGATGTACAAGACGATGCCGTTCGATCCGACCGGTCAGACGCCGGAGCAGTGGAAGGCGGCGCGTGACGCGCGCATGGCCAGGCAGGCGGCGGTCGCGGCGGGTCAGACTCCGCCTCCGGCAGCGGGCCGTGGCGGCGGACGCGGTGCGGCCGACCCGAACGCGCCGCCGCGCGTGAACAACGGCGTCACCGGAGATCCGACAAAGTCCACCAAGGAAATCGGCAAGGATCTGATCGACATCATCGTGAACAACGGTGTCACGGAGATCAAGAAGATGACCGCCGAACGGCGGGGAGCAGCAACCAAGTAAAAGGTTCTCAGGGTTAACGGGGTGCTCGGGGTGCTCAAGGTTCGCTGAGCACTCTGAGAAACCCGAGCACCCCGAGCACCCCGAGCACCCTGAGCACCCTGAGCACCCTGAGCACCCTGAGCATCCTGAGCACCCTGAGAACCTCGAGCACCTCGAGCACCCCGAGAACCCTGATCGCCTCTCAAACCCCTGCTGGTAGGATCCCCCCGTGCCTACCCAGCCTCGGCGCCTCCTCCTCAGCACGCTCGTAGTCCTGATCGCGACCTGCGTCGGTCTCTCCGCGCTGCGGGGACAGGCGCCTTCCCGCAAACGACTTCTCTTCCTGACCCATGCCGGCCTTTACAAACACGCCAGCCTGGGGCCGGCGGAAGCGGCCGTTACCGAATATGGAAAAACCGGCGGCTTCGACGTGACGACGCTCGAGGGCTACACGCAGGACTCGGCGAAGCTCGACATGTCGTTCCTGACGCCGGAGTATCTCTCGCAGTTCGACGGCTTGATGCTGATGACGAACGGCAACCTGCCGCTGAGCGATGCGCAGAAGCGCGCGATCGTCGACTACGTGCGCAACGGCAAGGCGCTCGTCGGCGTCCACTGCGCGTCGCTGACGCTCTACGACTATCCCGAGTTCGGCGAAGTCCTCGGAGGCTACTACCGCCGCTCGATCATCCCCACCACCGTCGTCGGTCAGCGGATGGGTGTGCTGAAGGTCGAGGATCCATCCCATCCCGCGACGAAGATGATGAACGGCAGCTGGACCGTCGGCGAAGAGTTCTATCAGTTCGGGACGGCCGTGTGGGACGCCAGCCGTCCAACGGAGCAGATCAGCCAGGTCGGGCGCCTGCACATCCCGATGGCGTTCTCACGCGACCGCGTGCACGTGCTGCTCAGTCTCGACACCGACAACTCCGATATCAGCGGCCTTGGTCCGGAGATCGTGAAAGGCGGAGACTACCCGCAGGCCTGGTCGCGGACATTCGGCAAAGGCCGCTCGTTCTACACGTCGCTCGGCCACCGCGAAGACATCTGGTCGACTGACCAGACGTTCCGCGCGCACGTCACCGGCGGCATTCGCTGGGCTCTCGGCATCGAGAATTGAGAATTGGGAATTAAGAATTAAGAATGGTATCGTGCCAGACTGGCTATGTTCCGGGGCGACAACATGAAAAAAGCCGAAGCAGCTGCCGTTCTGCTCTGCCTGCTCGCATCGTCGATCTGGATCACCGCTGCGGAGCAGCTGAAGCCCGGCGCGAGCCGGGAAGCGACCCAGAGTTTTCTGAACCGTACGGCTGACGCCGTGCTGGCTCTCAAGAGCACGCGCTTCTCGTTGAAACGAGAGGGCACGCCCGCCGTTCTGGACGCGAAGAACAACATCACCTTTACCGCGGCCGATTGCGCCTACGCATCGCCGGACCGCGTGTCCTGCGACGTCAAAGTCGCGCTCAAGAACGGATCGATCCTGCAGTTGACGCGGGTGTGGGTTCCTGAAGGGACGTTTCAGTCGAATCCGCTGACGCGGCAGTTCGGCAAGGCGCCGGCGGACGCGAACTTCAATGGCGTCGTGTTGTTTGCCAGGACCGGCATCCCGGAAATCCTGAAGACCGCCGTACAAAAGACGCAGGTCGTCGAGCGCGAGACGCTCCAGAACCGGGAAACGCTTCACCTGCGCGGCGAAGTCAGCGGCGAGAAGCTGAATCCGCTCGTCGGGTCCACGCTCAAAGCGGATGTCATGTATCCCGTCGACTGCTGGATCGAAGAAAAATCGGCGAACATCGTCCGGATTCACGTCACGGAGCCCGAGAACAACGGCTGGCTGATCGAGCTCTTCGGGACGAACGAACCGGTCGACATTCCGACGCCGCAGCTGCCGCCCGCGACTCCCAAGCCGCAAGACTGAATGTCGCGCGCACGACAGTACCCGGGGCTGATCCTCGCGCTCGTCTGTCTCCCCGTGTTCATCGGCGCGCTCGATCTCACCATCGTCTCGGCGGTGCTGCCCGAGGTCATCCGATCGCTGACGATCGAGATCCAGAAGCTCGACGTCGCCGGCTGGGTCGTCACCGGCTATTTCGTCTCGTACGCGATCAGCATGACGTTCATGGGGAAGGTGTCCGACCTCGCCGGCCGCCGCCTCGTGTACCTGATCTGTCTTGCGATCTTCTTTGTCGGATCCTGGCTGGTCGCGGCCTCGCCGGGCTGGCCCGCCGACATCGCGCTGCGAGTGCTGCAACTGTTCCAGAACCATCCCCAGCCGGCGTTCGCCTCGCTCGACGCGCTGATAGTCGGCCGCGTCGTTCAGGCGTTCGGCGCGGGAGCCATGGTGCCGGTGAGCATGGCGCTGGTCGCCGATTTGTATCCGCCGGAGAAGCGGGCGCTTCCGCTCGGCATCATCGGCGCGGTCGACACGGCGGGCTGGGTCCTGGGACATTTGTACGGCGGGATCATGGTGCAGTTCATGAGCTGGCCGTACCTGTTCTGGATCAATCTCCCTGTCGTTGCGGTGATCTTCTGCATCACGTGGTGGGGCCTGGCCGATCTGCCTCGGATGAACGTCAAGGGCGGCATCGATTGGATCGGCGTGATGCTGCTTGGGACCGCGCTGCTGCTGCTCAATATCGGCCTCGGCGCGCCGGAAGCGGGGCTCGAAGGATCGGCCGCTCCTTCATCGCCTCATCGCCTGTACTGGGTCGCGGGAGCCGCGCTGGTGTTTGCCGTCTTCCTGGTCTCTCAACGGCGCGTGCGCGATCCCATCCTCGACCTGCGCATCTTCTCGAATCGCAATCTGTCGGCCGCGAGCGGCGTGAATCTGCTGGTCGGCTTCTGCATCATGGTGGCGCTGGTCAGCGTGCCGATCTTCATCAACGTGGCGGGCGCGGCGGACACGAGAAAAGCGGCCCTGGTCACGGGATACCTGCTCTGCGCGTTTACCGTGCCGATGGCGCTCGCCGCCATACCTGGAGGCTGGCTCTCAGAACGGCTTGGTTATCGCGCGTCGGTCATCATCGGCTTGATCACGGCGATCGCCGGCTTCTGGATGATGAGTCTGTGGAAGGTGGAAATGGCTGCTCAAGCCGTCGCCTTCTTTGACCGCCTGCTGCAGGGTCCCGTGCCGTCTGACACTCACGGAACCGGCTTCATGGCGTCAGGGCTGGCGCTGGCGGGCATCGGCATCGGGTTGACCATCGCGCCAGTCGGCGCGGCGGTCATCAACGGCGTGGGCGAACAGGACCGTGGGATGGCGTCGTCGCTCGTCATCATCCTTCGACTGATCGGCATGAGCGTCAGCATGAGCTCGATGACGGCCTACGGGCTTCGACGCACGACGGTCCTCGGCCGGCAAATGCTCGGCTCCGAGGATGCATTGGATTTGGAAAAGACGGCCAGGGTGGCGCTCGAGGTGGTGACGAAGATCACCGGCGAGATCGCGTTGATTGCCCTGGCCGTGACCGTGATGGCGCTGGGCGTGGCGATGCTGCTGCGACGAGGCGACCTCTCGCCGCAGCGTTAGCTGTTTTCACGACCAAGAAAAAACCGCGAAGCTCGCTACTGCTTGATCCGCTTCGCGGACCACTCCATCTGTCCAAGGCCCGACACTTCAGCCTTGCCGTTGACGATGTTGTCGCCGTCGAGGTCGCCGGTCATGGTGACCGTCAACTCGCCCTGCGGCGTCTGCGCCACCAGCGTGAGCTTGAGCATCTTCCCTTCGGCCGTGCCCGACACGGGGACTTCACCCAGCTGGCTGCCGAACGTGCCGGTCAGCTTGCCGTTGTCGTCGCTCAGCGTCGCGTTCGCCGGCATGTCGCCGGCGGGGGTCTTCATCATCACGTCCCACTTGCCGCCGAAGCCGACACCGGCGACAGCAGCCGTCGCCGGCGCCGCGGCTGCCGGTGCGGCGGGCGCGGCCGCAGCGGTCGCCGAGGCTGCGCCGGTGCGCTTCGCGCTCCAATCGCCCTCAGCGAAGCCTCCGAAGTCGGCCTTGCCGGTCATCGTCTCGCCCTCGACCTTGCCGGTGAGCGTGATGGGCAGTTCCATTCCCTGCACGTTGATCGTGAAGGTGAACTTCAGATCGTTGCCAGTCATGGTGCCGCCCTCGAAGGGCAGCGTTCCCTGGGGCGACTTGAACATCCCCGACACCTTGCCGGCTTCCTGCTTGAAGGTCACCGGCGTCGTGTTGGAACCCTGCGGCGAGTTGACGGTGACGTCCCAGTCTCCGGTGATGTCGGTCTGAGCGAAGACCGGCGACGCGATGAGCAGCGAAAGCGCCAGCAGCGTGGATTTCAAGCGGGTCATGCAAAGGCTCCTGGAAAGAAACGTGTGCGTTAGTTGCCGGCGTCGCCCGTGCGGCGAGCGCTCAGCGGTCCTTCGCCGACGTCACCGAGCTTGGCGGTCCCGGTGATCAGAGTCGCGGTTTCGAGCTTGCCCTTCATCGTGATCTCGAGCATCTTCCCGTCTTCAGCCACCGACCAGACGACCGTCACTTGATCGTCCACCAACCGGCCGCTGATTTCGTACTCGCCGAACTCGTCGGTGGCATGCCCTGTGAGCCTGGTGCCCGACTGATTGATCGTCATGATGATCCAGTTCTGTCCGAGGGGCGTCACGAAATCGACGCGCCAGGTGCCGGCGACGCTGCGCTGGGCCTGCTGCTGCTGCGCGCGGGCGGGAACGGCCAAGGCGGCCAGCGTCAGGCACACGGCCACAAAGGTTCTCATCATGATGCCGACATTTTACTTCCGGGCAGGGGGGTAAAAGTCAGGAAATTGGGTAATTGGAGAATCTGGTGATTGGGTAATCGATTAGCGATTACCAGATTACCCAATTCCCCGATTACCCAATAGCTGGGTCGATCAGACCGCCTGGGCGACCGGTTCTGCCTCTGCCTGGACAAGCGGCGCCTTGGCCGCCGCGACTGCCGACGTGACGCGGCAGAAGCCGGCGAGATGGCGATCGAACCGCAGCAGAGATCGGGCGATGCGGCTACCGGTCAGGCGTTCGTGAGCTTCGAGCAATTCGCGCAGCAGTTTCTGTTCGGCGGCCGTCGGCGCATCGATCGACAGTTGCTGCGGATTGATCCGCGTCGCGAGCGACTCGCGGCTGCCAGCAACGTAGATGACGCCGCCGGTCATCCCGGCCGCGAAATTCTGGCCGACCGAACCGAGCACGACGACCGTGCCGCCCGTCATGTACTCGCACGCGTGGTCGCCGACGCCTTCGACTACGGCCGTCGCCCCGCTGTTGCGAATGGCGAACCGCTCGCCAGCCACGCCCGCGACGAAAAGGCGGCCGCCGGTCGCGCCATAGAGCGCCGCGTTGCCTGCCAGCACCTGGTTCGCCCGGCCGCGCTCGCGGGCTGCGGGGGCGACCACGATCTCACCGCCGTGCATCCCTTTGCCAAGGCCGTCGTTCGCGTCGCCGATGAGCGACAGCCGCATGCCGGGCACGAGAAACGCGCCGAAGCTCTGACCCGCACTCCCCGTCATGGCCAGTTGCACGGAGCCGTCGGGCAGGCCACGGTCGCCGAACCGCGCCGCGATCGCGCCCGCAATGCCGGCGCCGAATGCGCGGTCGGTGTTGGTGATCGCACCGCTCACGGCAAAGGGATGGTCCGGCGAGAGCGAGTCCAGCAAATCGCTCGTCGTTCGAGGTTCGGCGTTCGCCGTTCGGAATTCGTCGTTCGCGGTTCGACGTTCGACAGTCGGCGCGACCGGCCGCTCCGCGCTCGCGCGCGTGAGCAGGACGTCGAGCGAAATCGAGGGCACGACGCCGGCCCGGCGGCGCAGCAGATCCGCGCGACCAATCAGATCCTCGAGGCGCGTCAGCCCGAGCGACGCGAGAATCTCGCGCACCTCGCCGGCGATCAACTTCAGGTAGCCGACGAGCATGTCGGCCGTCCCCGCGAACTCGGCACGCAGATCCTCGCGCTGCGTGGCGATGCCGACCGGACAGGTGTTCGCATGGCACTGCCGCGCCATCACGCATCCGAGCGCAACGAGCGCCGCGGTTCCGAATCCGTATTCGTCCGCCCCCAACGCCGCGGCAATGGCGATGTCGCGACCGGTCTTCAATCCGCCATCGGTCTGAAGCACCACGCGGCCGCGCAGGCCGGCACGTGTCAGCGCGTGATGCACTTCCGAGAGGCCGATTTCCCACGGCATGCCCGCATGCTTGATTGATGCTCGCGGAGACGCGCCGGTGCCGCCGTCGTGTCCGCTGATCTGGATGGCATCGGCGCCGGCCTTGGCCACGCCGGTCGCGATGATCCCGACGCCGACCGACGCGACGAGCTTCACGTTCATTCGGGCGGCGGGATGAAACGCGCGCAGATCGTAGATGAGCTCGGCTAGATCCTCGATGCTGTAGATATCGTGGTGCACCGGCGGCGAAATCAGCGTCGTCCCCGGTTGTGCGTGCCGCAGACGCGCGATGTGGGGAATCACTTTCATGCCCGGCAACTGGCCGCCCTCGCCGGGCTTCGAACCTTGCGCGATCTTGATCTGCAGTTCATCGGCCGAGCGCAGGTACGCCGGCGTCACCCCAAAGCGCGCGGATGCCACCTGTTTCGTGCGGCTGCCGTCCCAATCGCCATGGGCGGGACGTACGAACCGATCCGGTTCCTCGCCGCCCTCCCCGCTGTTGCTGCGCGCTCCGAGCCGGTTCATCGCCGTCGCGATCGTCCGGTGCGTCTCGGGCGACAGCGCGCCGACCGACATCGCCGACGCGAAGAAGCGGCGGCAGATGGCCTCCACCGACTCGACGTCTTCCAGTCGGGCGGGTCTCGTGCCTTCCGTCGGTGTGATCTCCAGGAGATCGCGGACCGCCTGCGCGGGGCGCCCATAGACGTGTGATTTGAAGGTCTCGTACGCAGGAGCGCCGGTGACCGCCATCGCTTCGTCGCGCGATTTCTGCAGTCCGCGAACGACGACCGGATTCGTGGCGTGATACTCCCCGCCGCGGCGGAAGCCGTGCAGGCCCGGATAGTCGGCTTGCGGCGGTGCGACATCAAACGCGCGCGCGTGCCGCGCCAGCACCGTCGTCGCAATATCAACCAGCGTCGCGCCGCCGACCGGCGACGAGGTGCCCGGGAAGAAGCGATCGACGACCGACCCGTCGAGCCCGAAAATCTCGAACAGCTGAGCGCCGCAATAGCCGCTGAAGGTGCAGACGCCCATCTTCGACATCAGCGTCCTGAGGCCGCGTTCGAGCGCGAGACGGTAGCGGGTGACGGCGATATCGCACCCGGTGGCGTCGGCCTCGGCGAGCGCCTGGATGGTGTCGTACCCGAGCGACGGGCACACGGCGGAGGCGCCGTACCCGAACAGCAATCCGAGCTGGTGCGCGTCGCGGGCGTCGCCGCAATCAACGACGAGGCTCGCGCGCATCCGGAGACCGCGGTTGACCAGCGCATGGTGCACCGCCGCCTGCGCGAGGAGTGCGGGCACGGGCGCGCATTCCGCACTCAGAGCACGGTCGCTCAGGATGATGAGCGCGCTTCCCCGTTCTACCGCGGCGCACGCCTCGTCTGTGATGGCGCGCAGACGGCTGTCGAGCGCGTCGACTCCGCCGGAAGCCGGAAAGACGATGTTGATGGTGGCCGATGAGAGCGCCGGGGACGTCGACAGCTGCTCGAGCTCCCGGCGGCTGAGAATCGGCGAGCGCAGGACGATGCGAGCCGGGCGCGGCGCCAGCTCGTCGATGAAGCTGCCATGCCCGCCCAGCATCGTCGTCAGCGACATGACCGCCGACTCGCGGTACGGGTCCACCGACGGGTTCGTCACCTGCGCAAACCGCTGCCGGAAGAAATCGCTGAAGAGCCTCGCCCGCGACGAGAGGGCGGCCGGCGGCGCGTCGTCGCCCATCGAGCCGATCGCCTCGTGACCGTCGGCGATCATCGGCTTGAGGAGCATCTCGATTTCCTCGTGCGAACAGCCGAACGCCGCATGACGGCGGCCGAGGTCCACCGGACTCCGATCGCCCACCGGACTCCGATCTCCCGCCGGATTCCGATCGCCCGCTGGATTCCGATGTCCGGCTTCAGCCGGACCATTCACGACTGCGTCATCGACATCCACTCCGACCGGATCGGCAAGGGGCCGAAGCACGTCGGCGACCAGCCGGCGATACCGGCGCCGGAATGCCAGGCGCCGGCGGATCTCGTTGGTGCCCATCACCGAACCGCGCTCGACGTCGACGATCACCATGTCGCCGGGTCCCAGGCGGCCGCGGTTGATGATCTCGTGCTCGTCGGCCGGCAGGACGCCGGCCTCGGACGCGACCGCAATCAAATCGGCCGCGGTCGACACGATGCGCGCCGGGCGGAAGCCGTTTCGATCGAGCGCCGCGCCGACGTGGCGGCCATCGGCAAACACGAGCGCCGAGGGACCGTCCCAGGGCTCGCTCAGGAGCGACTGGAATTCGTAGAAGGCGCGGACGTCGGGCGGCATCGCCCGATCGCGCTCCCAGGCCGGCGGCACGAGCCGAGTCACCGCGTGCGCCAGCGAGTAGCCGTTGTGCGTCATGAGCTCGATCGCATCGTCGAGCGACAGCGAGTCGGAGCCGTGCGTCGAGATCGGCGGATCGAGGCTGAAGCCAGGCAGCGCCGTGGCGTCGGCGGCGCGGGCGCGCATCCACAGGCGGTTGCCGGCGATCGTGTTGATCTCACCGTTGTGCGCGAGCGTGCGGAACGGCTGCGCCAGCGCCCAGTCGGCCGAGGTGTTGGTGCTGAAGCGCTGGTGGAAGGTGACGAACGGCGACACGAAGCGTTCGTCCGCCAGATCCGGATAGAAGCGGTCGAGGGCGTCCGGCGTCACGAGCGCCTTGTGGACGAGCGTCCGCGTCGAGAGCGACACGATGGTCAGCCGGATGCCGGCCTCGCGCGCACTGCGTTCGATCCGCAGTCGCGCGCGGTACAGCGCGGCGTCTGCGGTCGGCCGGCCATCGTCGAACCCCGCGAGCACCTGCAGCACCTTCGGCGTGGTATCCCGCTGGGCCCGCAGGACGGCGGCGCCGTCGATCGGCACGATGCGCCAGTCGATCGAGCGCGCGCCGGCTTGGCGGAGCTCGCGCTCGACGATTTCGGCCCCTTGCAGCCGGTCGGATGGACGGACGAACACCATGCCGAGAGCGCGCGTGCGCGCCGCCGGCACCCGGCTGCCGAACGCCTCGCCGACCCAGGTCCAGGGAATCGCCGTGAGGATGCCGCAGCCATCCACCGAGCCGAGCGACGCGTCGGCGCCGCGGTGCGTCAGCCGCCGGAGCGCCGACAGGCCATGCTCGACGATGTCGCGGCCCGCGCGACCGCGAAGATGGGCGATGAAACCGACGCCGCACGCGTCGTGATCGGAGGACGGCTGCACACGCGAATCCATGTCCACGTGTTTATGCGCCCTCGGGTCTGATAAGTAAAATAGAACTTACAGATACGACCCATACCTTCTACACATGTCTCATCTGTGCTGCGGTATCATCCCACCCATGACCGCATGGCATCGTTCCCTGTTCGTGCCGACCGTTCCGCTGCTGCTGTGTGCCCTCGCCGCCTGCAGCCAGGAGCCGGCGAAACCGGCTGCCACCACGCCCGCGCCGGCCGAGGCCGCGCCGCCGCCTGCACCGCCGAAGGTGCGCGTGTACGTGACGAACGAAACGTCGGGCGATCTGACCATCATCAACGGCGACACGCAGGCAGTGATGGCCACGGCGGCGCTCGGCAAACGGCCGCGCGGCATCCAGCCGAGCCCGGACGGCAAGTCGCTGTACGTCGCGCTCAGCGGATCGCCGCCCGCAGGACCTGGCGTCGATCCAAAAACGCTGCCGCCGCCGGACCGCAACGCCGACGGCATCGGCGAAGTCGACGCCGACACCTACAAGCTGAAGCGTGTCATCCATGCGGGCGCCGATCCCGAGCAGCTGGCAGTCAGTGCCGACGGCACGCGCCTGTACGTCGCCAATGAAGACACCGAGACCCTGAGTGTCGTCGACCTCGCGTCCGGCAGCGTGTTGACGTCGGTCAAGGTGGGGGAAGAGCCTGAGGGCGTCACGATTCGACCGGATGGCAAGGTCGTGTACGTCACGTGCGAAGGCGACGGCGCGGTGTTCGCCATCGACACCCAAACCAACAAATTGCTCAAGCGGATTCCGGTCGGCCCGCGGCCGCGCTCCATCGGCTTTCTCCCCGACGGATCGCGGGGGTACGTTTCGCTCGAGAATCAGGGCGCCATCGCGGTGTTCGACGCGAAGCAGCAGAAATTTCTCCGGCTGATCGCGCTCGAAGGACAGGGGAACACACCGAAGCCACGGCCGATGGGCATCGCCGTCGCGCCCGACGGCTCCACGGTGTACGTGACGACAGGCTCGTTCAGCCACCTGTTCTTCATCGATCCGGCCAAGAGCGCACCGACCGGTTCGTTCGAAGTGGGCACCCGCCCGTGGGGCATCGCGCTGCTGCCGGGCGGTAAGATGGCCTACACGGCGAACGGCCCGTCCAACGACGTCTCGCTCGTTGACCTCACGACAAAGCAGGTGGTGAAGAAGATTCCGGCCGGCACGCGCCCCTGGGGGGTTGCAATAGTCGTTAGTCGTTAGTCGTTCGTCGTTCGTCGGAGTCGTTGGACGCGCGAGTGGGAGACTCGATGGAGCGCGAAGGCTTCAGCCGAGCGCCATCGTTCCTCCCGATGGAGCGCGAAGGCTTTAGCCGAGCGTCAGCGCTAATCGACCTTAACGTGCAACTCCGCGCCAAAGAGCATCGTGCGGTCGTTGTCGAGCGCGGCGTACTTCAAGAGCGTCTTGACGTTCTTCTCGACCTTCCCTTCGAACACCGTCCGTCCGTTCGCGACGACCTTCACGGGCTTCGAAAAATCGAATTGATCCGGTGACAAGAGCAGCGTAAATGCCGCGACTCCTCGCGTCGCGGCGGTAATCACGTTGCCCGACTGCGTGATGTCGACACGCCCTTCGGTCCCGGTGCGGGCGAACAGATGTTTCGGCGGCGTCTCGACAATCTGCGGCCGGTAGACGCCCGACAATTCCACCGGCAGGTTGTCGCGTACGACCATCAGCGTGATCTTCGATCCCGGCGGCGTGTCCTCGAGCGCGCCGGCCACGTCGCTTGACGCGGCGACGCTCTGATCGTTCAGCCGAAGCAGGACGTCGCCGGCCTTCACGCCCATCTGCTCGGCGTTTGATCCGGGAACGACTCGGTTGATGCGCATCCCGGCGCTGCGAACGCCGAAGTCTCCGGACGGAGGCTGTGCCATGTCGTTCAGATCGGCGAGCGTCCGGGCGTCGCTCTTTTGCGCGCCAAACCGATCGACGATCAGCCAATGAGCACGGTTGAACGGATCGCCGTCTGCCGCTTCCCACGTCAGCGTATCGGGCAGCGGCCGCCGCGGGTGCTCGCGAACGAACGCCTCGTACGTGTCTTTCACCTCGGGCCACCACGCCGTGTTGTGCGCCGCGTTCGGTTGCGGGTGATAGTCGACGGTGACGCCGCCGCGCTTCAGGTGGTCGATGTACGGATCGACCACGCGCGTGGGATAGAGCGGATCGCGGCCGCCGTTCACCGCGAAGATCGGCTTGTTCCGCAGGTTGTTCGCGAAGATGAGGCCGTCGTCGATGTCGCGCAAGGCGAGCACCATCAGGTATCCGTTGAGCGGGAGGATGCTGGCAAACGGTGTGGTCTGGCGCATCGCCACATAGAGCGCGCCAGTGGCGCCGTCGGAGACGCCCGACAGGACCACGCGATTCTCGTCGACGTTGTAGAGGCGCTTCAGCCGGTCGACGATGGCGGTCAGGTTCAGCACCTGATCGGGACTCCACCATGGCGCGTCGGCCCAGGCGTAAGGCACGACGTAAATCTGCTCGGCACCGGTCAGCGCGCCGACCGTCCCGTTCCCGACCGGCGCGTTCGTCGCTCGACCGCCCACACCCCCGTGCAGCTGGATGCGGACCTGGTAGCGGCGGGCCGGATCGTAGTGCTCAGGAACGCTCACGGAGAAGAAGTGCTCGATCCCGTCCGAGGTGCGGTTGTCCATCCGAACAACGCCCGCATCGCGGGCGCCGTACGAGCGGCCGCGCTGCAGACGGCGATACAGCTCGTCGAAACTCAGGCCGCTGCGAATGATGGGGTCCGCCAGACGCGACGCTTCGTCTGGAGTAGACGCCGCCCAGAACGTCTCGAACGCGCCGTCGGCCTTGGACGCCTGAGCCGCGGCACGGCCCGGTAATCCGCCCATGCATAAGACGATTGCGACGAGTCCGAAGACGAGCCTGCGCGCCATGCGTCGGTGTATAACATAAGTGGAGCCCATGAAGTTCGCTGCTCTACTCTTTGCGCTCGCGCTGGCCGTCAACCCGGCCGCGGCTCCACAGGCCGCGAGATCGGGAGCGCAGACCGCGGCGGCCGAGAAATTGCCACCGTTGTCGTACACGTGCCCGATGCACCCCGAGATCCTCGAGGACAAGGGCGGCACGTGCCCGATCTGCAAGATGGACCTGGTGCCCATCCGGCTCGACTCGGTGTGGACGTGCGCCACCAAGCCGCTCGCGGTCGTTCGCGACGGCCCGGGCCGTTGCCCCATCGACGGCACCGCGCTCGTACAGGTCACGGCCGCGGTGTCGTGGACCTGCACAGGGGGCACGGAAGAATCGACGTCGCCCGGCACGTGCACCGACGGGGCGGCCAAGACCAAAACGTATGCGCTTCGCGCGCATGGCAACCACAATCCCCAGCACGGCGGCATTTTCTTCATGGCGCCGGACAACACCCATCATCTCGAGGGTGCGTATCTGTCGTCGGGTATCTTCCGGATGTACTTCTACGACGAGTTTACGAAGCCGCAGAAGCTTGCCGCCGTCAGGACGTACAAAGCGACGCTGAACGTGAAGGACGCGAAGACCGGCAAGGACACGGTCTACTCGCTCGTTCGCAGCGGCACGTACATGCAGGCGCAGATCGGCAAACAGCCGCTGCCGGCCGAGATGTATGCGACGGTCACGTTCACGCCGGGTGGCAAGGGCAACCGGTTCGACTTCGCGTTCCCCACGTACTCGAAGGAGCCGCACACGGCGGCCGCCCCGACGATGACCAGCGCGGCGCCGGTGACCACCGCGCCGCTCGTCGAAACCCTGCCGGCACCAGCGACCGCTTCTTCCTCCTCCGGGATCGACCCCGCATTGGTGCCGCTGCCGATTCCCGACACGGTGCCCGAGATGCTGGCGCAGCTCAAGACACGAACCGAGCAGATCCGAAGCTTCATCGACAAAGGCGCCTTCGCAGCCATCTACGTTCCAGCGTTCCAGGCCAAGGATCTGGCGCTCGCGCTGGACGAGCACAAGGGCGAACTGACGCCGGCGGGCCGGAAGCTTGCCGAACCGGCAATCGCCAAGCTGGTGCGCTCCGCCTACCTGCTCGACGCGTTCGGCGACATCGGCAACAAGCAGCAGATTTCAGAGGCGTACGCGAAGTTCATGGAAGCGGAAAAGGACATCCACGCGGCGTTTCCGCAGTCCGCAGGTCGTAATCCACAATGACCCAGAAGCTCGTCCGCACCGCTGCCGCCGTCGCGTTCGTCTGCATCTGTGTCGCGATCGCGATTCAGCCGGCCGGCGCGCACAAGGCCATCACCTCCAAGTACACCTACAACGACGACGTCTTTCCGATCCTGCGCGAGCGCTGCGCGAGCTGCCACGTGCCCGGCGGCGTCGCACCGATGTCGCTGATGACTTACGACGACGCGTTTCCGTGGGCGGAGTCGATTCGCGCGGAGCTCGTCGCCGCGCACATGCCGCCCTGGAACGCGGACGAGGGATACGGCGAGATCAAACGCGCACACACGCTGACGCCGAAGGAGCTCGACATCATCCTGACGTGGGCCACCGGCGGCAACCCGCGCGGCTCGCTCGATCAGAAGCTGCCGGCCGTCGAATTGAAAAACGAGTGGAAGCTCGGCGCGCCGGACCTGGCGTTGAAAATGCCCGCCGACTTCACGCTGGCGGGCGACAAGATGGAGGACACGCAGGAGTTCACGCTGCCCACCGGCACCACCGAGGCGCGCTGGATTCGTGCGGTCGATCTTCTCCCGGGCACGCCGTCCATCGTCCGCAGCGCGACCATTTACGTCAAAGGTGCCGCTTCGGGAGCGGCGTCGACGACACCCATGCCTGAGCACGTGCTCGCCCTCTGGCTGCCGGGTCAGGACTCCGCCTCCAACGACACCGTGGCGTTCAAGCTGCCGGCTGGAGCCGAAATCGGTCTGCGCGTCCATTACAAGAAGACGTGGCAGTTCGAAGGCAAGGCGCTCACCGATCGGAGCTCGGTCGGCGTCTACTTCGCAAAGGCAGGCAACACGCAGGAGTTGCTGTCGGTGCCGATCGATTCGCCCGCTGCGGCGTCGAGCGGTGGCGATCAGGCGATCAAATTCAGCAAGACGCTCAGCGAGGATGTTCAGGCGCTTGCGCTCAGCCCGGATAAAGTCCCGGGCAACATCAGCCTTCAAGTGGAAGCCGTCAAGCCTGATGGATCGCGGATTCCCATGATTCGCCTCAACACGCGAGCCGACTGGGACCGCCGCTACTGGTTCGAAACGCCGATGACACTGCCGCGCGGCACGCGAGTCGAGGTCACGGCGAACCTGCAGGATCCCGACATGCTGTCGGCGGCGTTCACGTCCACGCCTGGCGCCGCTGCCGCCACCGCGCGCCCCTCGTCGATGCACCTGACGCTGAATGTCGTTCCCGCGCGATCGAAACCGTCAGCGCCCTGAATCCGTTCCTCAGAACGAGGACCGCTCACTTCTCGTAGCGCAGCGCTTCAGCGCTGCGAACACACGGCTTGCAGGGCTGAAGCCCTGCGCTCAGCGGACCATCAGAATCGCACGACCGACTGCTGCGGCGGCAGTTCCAGGCGTCGAGTCGCTGCCGACGGCACCCAGGCTTCGCCTTTGGCGAACGCCTCCAGCGATCGGAACGCACCCAACACGTCGAACTGCTTGAACGCGTAGGGCAGCCCCTCGGAGCCCAGCGGCGAATTGGTATCGCCGACGTGGAAATGCAGATGGGGCCCGCTCGACACGCTGCCCGAGGCGCCGAGCGACGCCAGCACCTCTCCCGATCGCACGCGCTGACCAACCGTGATCCTGATGCTGCGGGGACGCAGGTGTTCGTAGAACGCAAAGCGTCCGCCACCGAGATCGAGCGTGACGTGATTGCCCGCCGCGTTGTCGAGTGTGATCGGCACGGTCGGCTCGAGAAAGCGATCGACGGCCTCGACAACCGTAGCATCCGCGGCCGCCAGCACGTCGGCGCCGTAGCCATGCGTGTCGTCGGACAGCTTCACGAAGTCGATGGCAAACCGCGCCGGAATGCGCGCACGGCCGTTGACGGCGAAGATCGCGCGGCGGTGCCCTCCAACACTCGCGGGATCGTACACCGCGACCCACGGCCCACCCCTGAGCGGCGGGTCGAGTGCGATTGGCGTCTCGCGCCGCACGGCGGTCTCTCCGCCATCGATCGCGCCGGCTTCACGGCCTGTCGCCGTTGACACCTCGAACGACACACGGTGACGAAGCATGTCGGGAACCGGCACACCTTCGTCGAGCGCGAGCCAGATGAACATCACAGCGCGCATCCCGCTCGGGACTACGTGGGTGTCGGGAGCGTCGCGTCGGGCGCCCGCCCGCGCCAGGCGGGAGCGCAGGGCGCCATCGTGGTAGCTGGCGAGGGCTGCGCTGTCGGGCCGCGCGCCCAACACGTCGACGCCGGTCAGGACGAGATCGGTCGACCTGAAATTGGTGATGTGCAGCTCGTA
>Ga0070665_100003413_pt1 | contig 16975 bp, 12 predicted proteins | sample KBSS13metaG_FD_65862 | JGI IMG/M metagenome (GOLD analysis project Ga0070665, IMG submission 65862) | Switchgrass rhizosphere microbial communities from Kellogg Biological Station, Michigan, USA - KBS S1-3 metaG | ecosystem: Host-associated > Plants > Roots > Rhizosphere > Soil ... | reverse complement strand
CAAGGCGACGCGGCTCGCCAAATTCCTGAACGCGAGCGACAAATCGTACGACGCGGTGGTCCGGTTCGGATTCGCGACCGACACCGCCGACGCGCAGGGCCAGCCGCTCGGGCCGGTCGGCGAGCGTGAGATGCCCTCGCGCGAAGCGATCGAAGCGGCGCTCGATGCCTTCCGCGGGACCTTCATGCAGCAGCCGCCGGCGTTCTCGGCCAAGAAGATCAACGGCCAGCGGAGCTACAAGCTGGCGCGAGGCGCTCGGCTGAAGCCGTCGCGCTCCGTTGTCTCCGACCCACGCGACCTACCAGACCCACCTGCCCTCCCTGCCCCACCTGCCCTCCCTGCCCCCGTCAGCGTCACCACGCACGGCCTGGAGATCCTGGCCATCGAGGCCGAGACGGTGACGCTCAGAGTGCACTGCTCCGCCGGCTTCTACATCAGATCGCTGGCCCACGATCTCGGGGAGCGGCTCGGCGTCGGGGCGCATCTGACGGCGCTGCGGCGAACGCGGGTCGGCGACTTCGATCTCGACCGGGCAATTGAGCTCGAAGCGGTCGAGCGCGACCCGAGTCGTGCCGCTGAGTCGATGGTGCCGCTGGGCGACATGCTGCCGCAGTTGGCGACCATCACCCTGACGGCCGCCGGGGTCGACCGGGCGAAGCACGGCCGCGATCTGGGCCCCGAGGAGATCACGTCCCCAGTCCCCAGCCCCCGGTCCCCGCACTTCGTCAAGCTGCTCGATCCGGCCGGCAAACTGATTGCGATTGCGCAGCCCACCGCCGCAGGCAGCCTTTTGCATCCCGCGCTTGTTCTGGTGTAACATGTTGATCTTGCTCGACTAACGAAATTCTCGGCTTAGACGGCGCACCCGGATCAGACCTCAGCCAAGGCTGTCTTCTGGGGCGTTCGTGGAGGACAGCCCAGGTGCTCAGCAAAGACCGCAAGACAGAGTTGATCGGCAGCTACAAGACGCACGACGCCGATACCGGATCCCCCGAAGTACAGGTCGCGATTCTCAGCGAACGCATCAATTACCTGACCGAACACTTCAAGACCCACGCCAAGGACCACCACTCCCGCCGCGGACTCCTGATGCTGGTGGGCAAGCGCCGCCGCCTGTTGGACTACCTCAAAGGCAAGGACGCGCATCGCTATTCCGACCTCATCAAGCGCTTGAACATCCGCAAGTGAGCCCTTCGGGGACTCAGAACTTAGAACTCGGAACTCAGAACGCACCTATGCATACGCGCGAAATCTCCGTCGGACAGAACACCCTCCGTTTCGAAACCGGTAAGCTGGCCAAGCAGGCGCACGGCTCGGTCATCGTTCGCCTCGGCGATTCGGTGGTGCTCGTCACGGCGTGCCATTCGGCCAATCCCCGGGAAGGGATCGACTTCCTCCCGCTGACCGTCGACTACCGCGAATACACCTACGCCTCGGGCCGCATCCCGGGCGGCTTCTTCAAGCGCGAAGGCAAGCCGGCCGAAAAGGAAGTGCTGACCAGCCGGATGATCGACCGCCCGACGCGGCCGCTGTTCCCCGACGGCTGGCGCTTCGAGACGCAGATCATCGCGCTGGTGCTCTCCTCCGATCAGGAGAACGACACCGACGTGATGGCAATCACCGGCGCCTCGGTGGCGCTGGCGCTCTCCGACATCCCGTTCCAGAAGACGATCGCCGCCGTCCGCATGGGCCTGGTCGACGGCCAGTACATCGTCAATCCGACCTTCAAGCAGCGCAAAGAGAGCAAGCTCGATCTGATTGTCGTCGGCAGCAAGGACGGGCTGGTGATGGTCGAAGCGGGCGCGAAGGAAGTGAGCGAGGAGCAGGTCGTCACCGCCCTCGACACCGCCCACGCCGCGATCAAGCAGATCGTGGCGGTGATCGACGATCTCGCGAAGGAGGCCGGCAAGAAGAAGATGGTGGTGGCCGCCAAGGAAATCGCCGCCGACTTCTACAAGGAGATCGAGGGCAAGGTCTTCGAGCCGCTCGCCAAGGCGATGCGGATCCGCGAGAAGCTCGAGAACTACGAGACGGTCGATCTCACGCTCAAGAACCTGATCGCCCAGCTCCCCGAGGAGACCGAGGCCGAGAAGAAGGCCGACGCCAAGGCGATCTTCAAGGAGCTGAAGGAGAAGGTCCTGCGCGAAGAGGTCCTGACCCACGGCGTCCGGCTCGACGGCCGCAAGTTCGACGAGATCCGCAACATCTGGATCGAGACCGGCGTCCTTCCCCGCGTCCACGGCTCGGCCGTGTTCACCCGCGGCGAAACGCAGGCGCTGGTCACCTGCACGCTCGGCACCGCCGACGATGCGCAGAAGATCGAGAGCTTCGAGGGCGAGACGTGGAAGAGCTTCATGCTCCACTACAACTTCCCGCCCTTCTCGGTCGGCGAAACCGGACGCATGACCGGCCCCGGCCGGCGGGAAATCGGCCACGGCGCGCTGGCGGAACGGTCGCTGGCGTCGCTGATGCCGGCTGAAGCGGACTTTCCCTACACCGTCCGGATCGTCTCGGACATCCTCGAGAGCAACGGCTCCTCGTCGATGGCCTCGGTGTGCGGCGGATCCCTCGCGATGATGGACGCCGGCGTGCCGCTGAGCAAGGCGGTCGCGGGCATCGCCATGGGGCTGGTGATCGACGAGAAGAGCGGCAAGTTCGCCGTCCTCTCCGACATCGCCGGCGCCGAAGACCACTACGGCGACATGGACTTCAAGGTCGCCGGCACCGCCGACGGCATCACCGCGCTGCAGATGGACATCAAGGTGGGCGGCATCACCACCGAGATCATGCGCAAGGCGCTCGACCAGGCGCGCAACGGCCGCCTCCACATCCTCGGCAAGATGAAGGAATCGCTCGGCGCCTCGCGCCAGAACATCTCGCTCTTCGCGCCGCGGATCGTGACCATCCGCATTCCGGTGGACAAGATCCGCGACGTCATCGGACCGGGCGGCAAGATGATCCGCAGCATCATCGAGCGCACCGGCGTGAAGATCGACGTGGAAGACGACGGCCGGGTGAACGTGGCGTCGGCCGACGGCGAGTCGGCGGCCAAGGCGATCTCGATCATCCAGGAGCTCACCGCGACGCCGGAGTTGAACAAGACCTACATGGGCAAGGTCCAGCGGATCACCGATTTCGGCGCGTTCGTCGAGATCATGCCGGGCACCGACGGCCTGCTCCACGTCTCCGAGATCGCGAACCACCGCGTGAAGGACGTGCGCGACGAGCTGAAGGAAGGCGAACAGCTGATGGTGAAGGTGATCAATATCGACCCCACCGGCAAGATTCGCCTGAGCCGCAAGGTTCTGCTTCAGGAAGAAGCGGCTGCCAAGCCGCAGGGCTAGGGAAAGGGGCCAGGGATTGGGGATTAGGGGTTAGGGATTAGCCTCCAGTCCCCAGTCCCCAGCCGCCGTTCGTCGTACAATCAACGGCGTGCCGCGAGTCAGTGTCCTGGCCTTCGCGCTCCTGGCCGCCGCCGCAACCCAGGATCAAGCCCCCACCGCTAAACCGTTCAGCGTCCGCGCGCACCGCTACGCCTTCGAGCCGGCGCGCATCGAGGTCAACCAGGACGATCTCGTCAGGATCGAGTTGCGCACCGACGACATCGCGCACAGCCTGACCATCGACAGCTACCGGATCGCGAAGCGGGTCGGGCCCGGCCAGCCGGTGCTGTTCGAGTTCCGCGCGGATCGCCCGGGCAGCTTCCCGTACTACTGCAACCTGCAAGTCGAAGACGGCTGCCGCCAGATGAAGGGCGTGCTCGTCGTCAAGCCGCGCCAATAGGATGAAGCACCTCGGACCGCTGGCGCTCTTCGGCGCGCTGGCGATCGCCTGGACCTGGCCGCTGGCTCTCCATCTCCACGATGCGGTGCCCGGCGATCCCGGCGACAACTACAGCTTCCTGTGGAACCTCTGGTGGATGCGCCACGTGATCGCCACGCCCGGGCTCGCCTATTTCCGCACGACCTATCTGTTCCACCCCTTCGGCACCACCATCGCCGATCATCCGCACACCGCGCTGCCGGCACTGGTGGCGGCCACGGTGCTGCGGCCCGCGTCGGTCATCACCGCGCAAAACCTGCTGCTGCTCGGGTACGTGTGCGCGAACATGGCCGCCATGTACGCGCTGGTGTGGGACATCACGCGCCACCGCCGCGGCGCCATCTTCGCCGGCGTGATGTTCGGTTTGTCGCCGTATCTCGCCGTCCACCTGCTGGGCCATTTCGACCTGGTGGCCGCGTGGGTCCTGCCGCTGTTCGCACTCGCCTTGCGCCGCGCGATCAGGGGATCCGATGCGTCGGCGCTCGGCGCCGGCCTTGTCCTCGCCGTCACCGCCTACACCACCTACTACTACGTCGTGTACGAAGGCTTCTTCATGGTGGTGTTCCTCGGCGCCTCGATCGGCGCGGTCGCGATGGTGCGCGCATCACCGCCGCGCTCGGCGGCGGTGCGGTGGTTCCGGAACGTGTGCCTTGCCGGCATGATCGGCGCCGGCGTCGTCGCGCTGGCCATCCTGCTGACCGGCGGTCGCACGCTGTACGTGGGCGACATCATCCTGTCGGCCAGGACGCCTCAAAACGCCCTGACCGCGATGTGGGTGTTCGCGATTGGCTGGCTGCTGTGGCGCTGGCGCGCGGTGCTGACGCTCGACCCGGACGTCCATCGGCGGATGCGACGCGCGATGGCGGTCGCGTGGCGAGTGGCCGCCGTCTTCCTCGCCGGCGCGGCGCCGCTGCTGTGGCAGGCCGGCTGGCTGATCGCCCGCGGCGAATACGTGACCCAGCAGTACGGCTGGCGAAGCGTCCCGCACGGCGTCGACCTGCTGGCGCCGCTGCTCGGCCACCCGCTCCACCCGTTGATGGCCGCGGTCAGCGTGCCGGCGTATGCAGCGCTTCGAGAGAACTACGTGGAGGTGATCGGCTGGATCGGGATCGTCCCGCTCGTCCTGCTCTTCGCCGCCAGGCGCGCACGTCCTCTCGACCCCGGCGAGATGCGCGTCTGGCGAATTGTCGCGATCGCGTTCGCGCTCTTCGCGCTGGGCCCGTTTCTGACGATTGGCGGCTTCGACACCGGCCTCAAGCTGCCCGAGATCCTCCTACGCTACGTGCCGTTTGCCGCGAACGCCCGCATGCCGGGGCGCGCCATGGTGGGTGTCTACATGGCGCTGGGCCTGCTGGCCGCGGTGGCGCTGTCGAGCGCCACCGGCCGCCTGCGCTCGCCGCTCGTGCAGTGGCTGCTGATCGGCCTGGTCGCCTTTGAATACTGGGACACGCCGATTCGCCTGACGCCGCTCGATCACCCGTCCGCGTACCGTGCGCTCGCCGCAGCGGCCCCCGGGGCGGTCTGCGAGGTGCCGTTCGGCATCGGCGACGGCTTGAGCGTCGGCGTCGGATCGCAGGACCGGGCCGCCTTGTATCACGCGACCCTGCACGAGCACCCGCTGGCCGGCGGGTACATCGGGAGGATGCCGGCCGATGCCGCCGAGCGTTACCGGCGATATCCGCTGACCGCCGCGCTGCTTCGCTTGTCCGGCGACACCTCCGCGCCATCACCGGTCTCGAGCTCGGATCCCTCACCGTGTCGCTACTTGGTGGTCGATCGGCGGACCAGCTCAGCCGAGCTCCAAGCTTATGTCGCGCAATTGCAGGTCGACCGCATCGCGTCGGACGAAGATCGTGACGTCTACCGGCTGCGCTAGGCGTGGTACGGCAGTTGCAATTCTCGGCCGTATGACGATGGACCTGAAAGTCCTCAAATGCGGGAACTGCGAAGAGCTCAAGCTCGGTGTTCACGCGCTGGCGTTGGGAGTCGCTGCACTGTGCGGTCTCTACAATGCGGCAGCGTGGATGAGCCGACGCGAACGGCATCTCGCGATCAATACCGTGATGTATGCCGCGCTCATCGCGATCGAACAACAGCACGTGTCGCACCACATCGCGGAACTTCGGCGTCCACCGGATGCGCCCGAGTCCACGACGGCGGACGCCATCGCTGAAGCGGCGCCGGCCGTGGCCGTTGCGGTGATCGCAGCGACCGGCATCGCCGCCTGACTACCGCTGCCGCGGCGGCCGGCGATAGATGACCTCCTCGGCCAGGTGACTGGTCGAGCGCCACGCGCCGTATCCGCCCGCGATCGGCAGGCCGATGATCGCGCTCCAGATGGCGAGCTCGGTGCCGCCACAACTCCTGTAGCACCGCGACGACTCCGCCATCGCAAACCCGATTCCCGAACCAAGCCAGATCCCGCCCAGCGTCCCGAACACCGCCGCGAGAGCCGAACCACGACGCACCCGCCTCTCGACGATCTGCACATCCTCGAGGTTGACATGCTCGACCGCGCCGCCCTTGCTGACCGCGATGGTCGAATCGTCGACGGTGACGAACCCGCCTGCGACGACGGCATCGGCGGTGCTGACCACAATCTGGGTGCCGGGCTGCAGCAAATGGACGGCCCGCCAGCCTGGCCAGTCGGTCTCGCCGACCGATTCGCCCGCGAGGCGAGCGGCCTCACGGAAGAGGCTTCGTTCCAGCGGCCCCGCGGCAGCCATGGGCTGCCAGCCGACGGTCAACATGAGTCCGATCGCGCACAGTCGCTTCATCTTTTCGCCTCCATCCGGGGATGCGAGAAGCGGCGGCGGACCGGCTCAACATCGGCAGCGTCGTAGGGCGAAACGGAAAATCGTTAGCTTTTGAAGGCTTGCGCGGCTGAGATGCGATCGCGAACGGGCGGGTGGCTGTAGAACAGCCACTGGACGACCTTCGAGGGATCCTCTTCGGCGAGGTTCTGGGCGCCGAGGCGGCGCATCGCGGAGATGAACGCGCCCGGATTGTTCGTCAGGCTGAGCGCGAAACGATCGGCCTTCCGTTCGAAGCCGCGCGACATGGCGTGCGCGGCCGGCACCATCATCAGCGAGACCGCCCCGGCCGCGAGCAGCAGCAGCGGCAGCCCGGCGACGTCGGCCACGCCGCGCAGGCCCGCGGGGCCGGCCAACGCGTGCAGCACCAGCGACGCGAGGTAGAAGCCGGCGACGATCAGCACGCTCTCGAACGCAATGCCCTTCCAGATGTCGCCGTGCACGTGATGGGCGATTTCGTGCGCGAGCACGACCTCGATCTCGTCGTCGGAGAACTCGGCGAGCATCGTGTCGGAGACGAGGATCCGGCGGGTCCCGCCGAGCCCGGCGAGCGCCGCGTTGGCTTTTTTCGTTTTCTCGCCGAGCCCCCACTCGTAGGCACCGAGCACGCGCGCGCCGGCGCGCTCGGCCAGCAGCAGCAGCCGCGAGCGCAGCGCATCGCGATCGAGCGGCTTCACCGAGTAGAAGATCGGCAGGAGGACGACGGGCGCGAGGTTCGTGAGCCCGACGATGATGAGCGTGAAGGTGAAGCCGGCGGTCAACCACCACTGCTCGGGCGACAGGCGGATCAACCCGTACACCAGCTCCGCGGCGATGGTCGCGAGGAACACGCCGATGCCGAACGACTTGGCCTGATCGACCAGCCAGCCGCCGAGCGTTTCCCTGGACAGCTCGTATTGGCGCTCGAGCAGAAAGCCGCCGTAAAAACTCAGCGGCAAGCCGACGATCTCGTTCAGGAGCGACAGCAGGACGACGAAGACGAGGATGGTCGCGGCGGCCTGCCAGGAGGCTGGAACGGTACGGCCGGCGATCGCCTCGGCCGCGTTCCTGAGAGACGTGCTCCAGCCGGTCGCAGCCAGCCCGCCCAGCAGCAGCACGCCCCAGAGCATCGACGCGACGCTCGCCTGCCGCTTCAGGCGGTGATACCGGGTGGCCTTGTCCTCGTTCACAGCGGCCGACGCCGACGGACCGCCGCCTTAGCGGTCCTTGAGGCTCTTGAGATCTTTCGGGGCTTTGCCGTCATCTGTGGTCGGGTCTTCGGCGTGCATGTTGGCCGTGTCGCGCGAGCGGAGGCGGATGCTGCCGTTGGTCGTGTGTAGATCCACCGCCGTGCCGCCCCCGTTCATCTTGCCTTCGAGGTGGCGCCGCGATTTCTCGGTGACGTCGAAGTTGTCGATCGACGCGACGTTGATGCCGCCGTTGGTCACCGACGCCGAAACGGTCGCCTTGGCCTGGTCGGGCAGCATCAGCGTCACGCTGCCGTTGGTCGTTTCAAGCGTGATCGGCGCCGAGCCGACCGACGCCATGTCAATCGACACGCTGCCGTTGGTGGTCTGGCCGTCGACGCCGCCGGTCAGGTTCGTGCCTTTCACCGCGCCGTTGGTCGTGTGCGCCACGACTTTGCCCGACAGCGCGTTGACGACCACCTGTCCGTTGGTGTTCGTCATGTTGACGACAGCGTTCTTCGGCGCGCGGACGTGATACCGCACTTCGAAGCCGGCGCCGATCATGATACCGCTCATGCGCTCGGTTTCGAGCGTGATCCGGTCGGGCTTGACGTCTTCCTTGATCACGATTCGCGGCAACAGCTCCTTGGCCGCCGAATCAGTCGCGCCGCGCGCGATCCGCTCGGCCCGGATTTCGACCGTCGATCCGTCCACGCCTTCGACGTCGATCCGGCCGTTGGTGTTGACGATGCGGATTTCGCCGCCGGCGGTCAGCGGGTAGGTATGGGTCCATTCGTCGGTGGCCCGCGCCGACAGGTTGCCGAGGGAGACGTCGCAGCCGGCCAGCGCGGCGACCAGCGGCACCAGCAGGAACGGGCCGCAGGCCCTGGCGGACCGCACCCTACGAAAAAGGGGTACGGCCCCTTTTTGATACACAGCAGCATCCATCGGGGACCTCCTCCCTAACATACGCGACGGAGGGACCGTCAGTTCAACTGAACGGAGATCAGCTTCGAGACGCCCGGCTCCTCCATCGTGACCCCGTAGAGGCGGTCGGCGATCTCCATCGTCTTCCGGCTGTGGGTGATGATGATGAACTGGGTGTGCTGCTGCATCCCGCGCAGCAGCTCCACGAACCGGCCGATGTTGGCGTCGTCGAGCGGCGCGTCGATCTCGTCGAGCACGCAGAACGGGCTCGGCTTGAACTTGAACATGCCGAACATCAGGGCGATCGCGGTGAGCGCCTTCTCCCCGCCCGAGAGGAGCTGGACGCTCTGGAGGCGCTTGCCCGGCGGCTGCGCGATGATCTCGATGCCGCTTTCGAGCGGGTCGTTCTCGTCGAGCAGCGTCAACCCGGCGCGGCCCCCCCCGAACAGGGTGCTGAAGGTGTGCTGGAAGTTGGTGTTGATCGCCGCGAACGCCTCGACGAAGCGGGTGCGGGTGGTCTCGTCGATGCGCTTGATCGCCTCGCTGGTCTGGGCGATCGATTCCGTCAGATCCTTGCGCTGGGTGGTGAGGAACACATGGCGCGTCTCGAGCTCGTCGAACTGCTCGATCGCCATCATGTTGACCGGCCCGAGCCGCTCGATCTTGGCCCGCAGCGCGGTGATCGCCTCTTCGGCGCTGAGCGTCCGCTGGGCCGCCGCCGCCACGCCCGGATCCGGCTGAAGCCGGACACTACCGGAGTCGCGGTCGCTACCAGCCTCGGCGTCGCGTGTTCCGGTAGTGTCCGGCTTTAGCCGGACCTCGTCCTCGTCGGGCTCCTCGGCGAGCACGACCGACGCGTCGGGGGTCGTCTGTCCATCACGCTCCAGCTGATCGACCTCCACCACGACTTCGTCGAGCGTGGCGTTGACTGCGTCCTCGCAGGTGTGGGCCAGGTGCGAGAGATCGGCTTCGGCCGTCGCGCGGGCCACGTCCAGCTCGGAGACGACGGCGCGGATGGCGTCGAGGGCGCTGCGCGCCTCTTTGATCGACGCTTCGAGCTCGTCGGCGCGCCCGCGCAGCATCATCACCGCCTCGCCGGTGGTCATCACCACCGCGCGCAGGGTGTCGAGCTCGCAGACATCGGCGTCGAGCTGCGCCTGGCCGGCCACGATCGCCGCGCGCAGATCGCCGACCCGCTGCCGGGTCTCGTCCAGCTCCGCAACCAGCGCCGCCGCCCGCTCCTCGAGCTCGGCGCCCGCCTCCTCAAGCCGCACCACCTCGATCGCGAGGGCGCCCGCCCGCTCCACCAGCGCCGCGTGCGCCGCGCCGGCCTCGGCCGCGCGGCGGCTCAGATCTTCGGCCGCCTCGCGCGCTTCGAACAGACGCCGCTGGGCGGTGGTCAGCCGTTCGTCCGCCTGGCGCTGGGCCTCTTCCAGCCGTCCAATCGACGCGCGAGCTTCTTCCTGCCGCCGATCGAGCGAGTGCCGCTCTTCTTCAGCCTGATACCGCTCGCGGGCGAGCTGATCGGACTTCTGCGCGAGCCGTGTCTCCTCGTCGGTCGCGTGCTGGAGCTGCGCGTCGTGGCCGACAACCACCTTCTCCTGCTTGTGATGCTCGGCGTTGAGCGCGGCGATCGCGTTGCCGGCATGCGCCATGGTGGCTTCGAGTTCGGCGGTTTCCTGCGCCAGGCGCATCAGCGCCTCGCGGTCCGCCGCGATCCGATCGCGCAGCTCCTTGATTTCGCGCTTGGTCTCGAGAATGCCGCGCGACTCGGCGCGGCCGCCGCCGGAGACGAGGTGCGGACCACGGAACACGTCGCCTTCGAGGGTCGCGATCGCCAGCGGCGTCAGCCGGCTGGCCGCGGCGGCGCCGTCGTACGACTGCGCGATTCCGGCCTCGCCGATCGCCTGCCTGATCGCCGACGCAAACGGACCGTTCACGCGGACGACCGATGACAGCGCCACGACGCCGTCGGGGATCCGGGAGCCGGAGGGCAGGTGCATATCGGCGCCGGCCAGACCGGCATCGCCGGTGACGCTCATCCGCGCCGCGAAGAAGCCGACCCGCGCCGGCGCTTCGACCGCGTCGGTGACCAGGAAGCCGCAACGGCCGGCCCCTGCCTCGCGCACCAGCTGAAAGCCGGCGGCCGCGTGCTCCGCGCGCTCGACCACGACGTGCTGCAACAGATCGCCGAGGCACGCCTCGACGGCGCGCTCGTAGCCGGCCTCGACCTCGAGGTAGTCGGCAATCGAACCCCGCTGGTTGACCTTGCCGTTGGCCTGGACGAGGACCGTGCGGGCGGCGTCGCCGTATCCGGCGCGCGCGGCATCGAGTTCTTCGAGCGAGGTCAGGCGCGCGGACAGGCCGGCAAGCTCGTGCTCGCGAGCGCGGACCGAGCGCGACCGCCATTCGTGCTCGATCCGCGCGCTGGCGAGCTCGGATTCCCTCGCCGCCTTGGCGATCCGGGTCGCCTCGATCGCCTCGTGCGCACGCCGCAGGCCGTCGACCGCCGTGCTCCGCTCCGATGCGGAGCGCTCGGACTCGATCCGGACGTCGCTCATCTCGACGTCGAGCTTGGAGAGCGTCTCGCCGACCCGATCGCGCGCCGCCGCCGCATGCTCGAGCGCATGGCGCAGCGCGGTGGCGGAGTTGAGCGCCGAGAAGACCTCGCCGCGCGCCGCCTCGACGTCCGCTTCCAGCCCTTCGAGCTCGCGGTGGGCGGCGTCGTACGCTCCCGACTCCGCGGCCAGCGCCGCCGACGCGCGATCGCGGTCGGCGTTCGCCTCGGCCGCCGCGTCGCGGCGCGCGGCGAGCGCAAGACGCGCCGGCTCGCGGCGCGCGTCGAGCGATTCGAGCTCGGCGGCGACGCTCGCCGTCCGGGTGTCCAGCGTCTGCACCTGCTCGCGGTCGAACGCGATCTGCTGTTCCTGACGGGTGATCGCGAGCTCGCGCGCGTGCGCGGCCTCGCGCGACTGGGTCGATCGCGCTTCCGCTTCAACCAGCTCGATGCGCAACCGTCCGAGATCCGCCTCGACCTCGCCGACCCGTCCCGCCGAGACCGCCTCGCGCTCGCGCGCATCGGTCAGCCGCGCGCGCGCGGATTCGATGGTCTCCGCCAGGTGGCGGTATTTCCGGGCGAAGAGCACCTTCTCCCAGCGGCGCAGTTCGTCGCGCAGCCGCTGGTAGCGCTTGGCCTTGCCGGCCTGGCGCTTCAATGTGCCGCGCTGCTTCTCGACTTCGAAGACGATGTCGTCGATGCGCGTGAGGTTCTGCTGCGCCGCCTCGAGCTTGAGCTCCGCCGCGCGGCGGCGCGCCTTGTACTTCGTCACGCCGGCCGCTTCCTCGATCAGCTGACGCCGATCGGTGGGCCGGGTGCTGAGGATCATGCCGATCTTGCCCTGCTCGATGATCGCGTAGTTCTTGGCACCGAGCCCGGTGTCCATCAGCAGATCGTGCACGTCGCGCAGACGGCAGATGGCGCCGTCGATCAGATACTCGCTCTCGCCCGAGCGGTACAGCCGCCTCGTGACTTCGACCTCGCGCGCCACCGACTGGATGATCTCGTTGACCCCGACGACGTCCGCCAGGCTTGGACCGTGACCGTTCCCCTCGACCTCATGGTGACCGTTGCCGTTTCCATTACCGTTGCCGTTGCCGTTCGCGTGACCGTTGCCGTTCGCATGGGCATGGCCGTTTCCGGCGGCCTGATCGAGACCCGGTTCGGCTGGAAATGCCGGCCCGCTGACCGTCTTCAGGAACCCGCTGAAACGGAGACGCACTTCAGCCGTGGCGGTGGGCTTGCGCGCATCGCTGCCGCTGAAGATCACGTCTTCCATCTTGTCGCCGCGCAGGCTCTTCGCGCTCTGCTCGCCCATGACCCAGGTAATGGCGTCGGCGACGTTGCTCTTGCCGCACCCGTTGGGGCCGACAATCGCGGTCACGCCTTTGTCGAAGGCGAGCTCCGAGCGGTCGGAAAACGATTTGAAGCCGTTGATTTCGAGACGTTCAAGACGCATGGATACACCACGCTCGCCTAAAAGGCTCGCGCTCCGTGGGAAAAGACGAGTCGGCTAGCCTCGGGCACCGGAGCGCGAGGCTTTCAGCCGAGCGACAGCGTAGGAGGTGTGCTGGGATGTAACCTGGCAAAACGACCGATTTTTGGGCCCACTTTCGCCGTCCAGAACGTAGGACAGCGGCCCCGGGGCCGAACGGTCGTCAGTCTAACAAGGCCTAGCTATAGGGGCAAGAGTAAACTGCGACCACTATTCGTTGTGGTCGCATGCCCAAAGCCCGGGGGCAGATCGAGACTGACCCCTAGTGCGCCTTGATCTTGCTGCCCTTGCTCAGTTCGGTCAGCTTCTGCGCCTCGCCGAACATCGTCAGAGCGGCCTGAGCCTGCGGATCGACGCCAATCAGGTGACGGCGCGCATCGGCGATGCCGAACACCGCGTTGTCGATCTCGAAACGGATCATCGCCTTGATGAACTCGGCGTCCTTGGTGAACGCGTCCTCGTCGATCTTCAGCTTGTCCGACTTCATCTGCTCGCGGAAGTCGGCGACCATCGCCTCGTCGACGGCGAAGTTGCGCTTCACCAGTTTGCGGTTGGTGGACGCCTGCGTGATCCGGGTGTCGCCCTCGGCGGCGAACTTCTGCGCGTAGTTCGCGAATTCGCCGCGCGCCACGAGCATGCGGCCGAAGCGCCCGGGGTTGAAGCCCTCGAGCGGCCCCGCGACGCGCTTGTCGGGTTCGATGCCGCCGCCGGCGTAGACCGGGCGTCCTGCGTCGGTCCGCTTCAGGTCGCTCGGATTGTGCGCCTTGTTCGCGTCCTGATCGCGCAGCGTGTAGCTGAGATACTCGTCGAAGCTCGCGTCCCATGGGCGCTGGATGATGCGTCCCGACGGCGTGTAGTAGTGCGCCGTCGTCAGGGCGAGACCGGCGCCGCCGCTGATCCTGTACACCGACTGGACCAGCGCCTTGCCGAAGGTGGTCTCGCCGACGAGATACGCGCGATCGTGATCCTGCAGCGCGCCGGACACGATCTCCGCTGCGCTCGCGCTGTTCCGGTTGACCAGCGCGACAATCGGCATGTCGGTGAACTCGCTCTCCTCGGTCGCGCGATAATCCTGGTCCGAGTTCGGCACGCGGCCGCGGGTGTAGACGATCATCTTGCCCTTGGGCAGGAACTCGTTCGACACCTTGATCGCCTGATCGAGCGGCCCGCCGGGATTGCCGCGGATGTCGAACAGCAGGCGCTTCATGCCCTTGGACGAGAGATCGTGCAGCGCCCGCTTGACGTCGCGATCGGTGTTCTCGCCGAAGTCCTGCATGCGGATGTAGCCGGTGGTGTCGTCGATCATGAAATAGGCGGGAACGGTCGGAATGTAGACCTCGTCGCGCACCAGCGCGAACTTGATCATCTCCGGATAACCGCGCCGCCTCACGCCGACGCCGACCTCGGTGCCCTTCTGCCCGCGCAGCTTGCGCATCGCCTGGTCGACGGTCCACCCCTTGGTGTCCTCGCCCTCGACGTTGGCCAGCACGTCGCCCCGACGAATGCCTTTCTTGTACGCCGGCGACTGCTCGAACACCTGCATCGCGGTGATGTCGCCGTCGATCGCCTGAATCGAGACGCCGATGCCGTAGTAGCGGCCTTCCTGCCGCTCACGCATCTGCGCGTATTCCTTCGGGCTGAAGAAGCTCGAATGCGGATCGAGCGTGCCGAGCATGCCGCGCACGGCGCCATAGACAAGGTTGTCCGAGTCGACCTTGTCGATATAGCTCGTCTCGATCGCGTTCAGCGCCGCGGTGAAGGCGCGGTAGTGTTCGGGAACCTTGTCGTCGGTCGCGAGCGCGCTGCGTCCGAACAACCCGCCGACCAAGGCGGACACCAGGATCGCGAAGAGCACGGCGGGCAGGGGACGGTAGCGTCGCATGATCGGCATCGTAGCAGATAACTTCCTTATCGAGCAACGACTTCTGGGCATCTAGCGGAGGCGGATTTCCTTGACCCCACCGCGAGCAGGTTCCTATAATGACGGGAGCCGTCCCGCCTTGGTTTTGGGAAAGTAGGAGTCACATGTTTGGTTCCATCGGAATGCCCGAGCTGATCATCATCTTCGTGATCGCTCTGATCATCTTCGGACCCCGCAAGCTGCCGGAACTGGGCCGGTCGCTCGGCAAGAGCATTGCTGAGTTCAAGAAGGCGTCCAACGAGCTCAAGAGCACGCTCGAAGAGGAAATCCGCCTCGAAGAGCAGCGTTCGTCGATCGAAGCCTCCAAGGCGACCACCCCCGTAGCCGCTCCGGCCGCCGCGATACCGCACACCGAAGAGACGGTGCCCGTGCGGAAGGTCGACCAGAGCGCGTAAGCGCTGGCCATGGCCCTCGTGCCGTTCCCGAGCCCCCAGTCGGGGGCTCTCCCGATTCCTCCGGACGAAGACGACGACAACTCGGCCGCCGGGAAGATGTCGTTTCTGGAGCATCTCGACGAGCTCCGGAAGCGCATCGTCAACTCGGCGATCGCAATCGGCGTCTGCGTCGTCCTCGGGTTCGCGTTCATCAACCGGATCGTCGACTTCATCCTGGCGCCGACGCGCGGCGCGCTGCCGCCGGGCGTCAAGATGATCTACACCGAGCCGGGCGAAGCGTTCTCGCTCTACATCCAGATCTCGCTGATCATGGGTGTCGTGCTCGCTGCGCCGTTCATCATGTATCAGGTCTGGATGTTCATCGCCCCGGGCCTCTACTCGAACGAGAAGCGGCTGGCGATTCCGTTCGTGCTGTTCACCACGGTCGGCTTCGTGCTCGGCGCGGCGTTCAACCACTACATCGCGTTCCCGTTCATGATGGCGTTCTTCGCGAGCTTCAACACCCCAGACCTCGCGTTCATGCCGAAGCTGGATGACGTGTTCGGCCTCTACACGAAGATGCTGCTCGGCATGGGTATCGTGTTCCAGATGCCCGCGGTGGTGTTCTTTCTCGCGAAGATGAAGATGATCACGGCGCGGTTCCTGATCAGCCACTTCAAGTACGCGTTTCTCATCATCTTCGTCGTGGCCGCCGTCATCACCCCAACCGGCGACATGATGACGCAGACCATCTTCGCCGCCCCGATGGTCGGCCTCTACTTCGTCAGCATCCTCATCGCCTGGGTCGTCGGCCCCAAGCGCCTCCGTGCGCCAAAAGACGCAGCCCTGTAAATCGACGCAAGTCGTTTGTTGACTTCGAGTACGGGTCAGCCGTACCATCAAGGCTGAGCTGGTTTTTTGCTGCTACCGCGGGAGGTACAGCTTGATGACTGCCGTTTTCCGCTCGGCGATCGTTGCGGGTGCGTTCGCGTTTCTTTCGACGGTAGCTTCAGCTCAGCCCACGGCCTCGACCGCCCCGGCACCCGATACCGATACCGAGACCCGACCGGCGACCACCACGTTCTTTGGCGACACCGGAATCTGGTACGTGCCGACCGGCGAGGTGCTCGGCCACGGCAAATGGTCGGCGAGCGTCTACCGCCGCGGCACGAACTGGATCCAGGGCTACACCAACGTCGCCGACTTCGCCGGCACGTTCGCTTACGGCATCAAGGATCGCGCGGAGGTCTTCGGATCGTTCCTGGTCGACACGCGGATCGATCGCGACATCCGACCCATCTTCGTGAACGATCCGTCGTTCGGCGGCATCATCGACCGCTACCCGCAGGCCAACAAATACTGGAGCGGCGACAACCTCGGCGACTTGTACCTCGGGGTGAAGTACAACCTGTGGTCCGAATACCGCCAGAACCCGGCGGCCATCGCCGTCCGCGCCATCGCGAAGATCCCAACCGGCAAGGTCGACGCCGGCGCCAGCACCGGAAAACCTGACGTCGGGATCGATCTGATCGTCAGCAAGGAAGCGGCGAAGCTGGTCGATGTGTCCGGCTTCGGCGGCTACGAGTTCCGCGGCAGTCCGGACGGCATCGACGCGCCGACCGGCGCCTTCCGCTGGGGCGCCGGCGTCGCGTTCCCGTCGCGCAACCTGCTGCGCATCTCCGGCGAGTTGAACGGGCAGGTTCCGTCGAAGGATGTGGCGACCATCACCGGTACGTCGATCGTCGGCACCGACCTGACCCGCGCGCCGGTGACCTCGAACACCGAGAACATGACCCGCGCCACGCTCGGCCTTACGTTTCAGTCGAAGAAAGGCTTCTTCGCGGGCGCCGGCATCAGCTGGAACGTGCCCACCCGGGCGCGCTCGGGCTCGTTCACCGAC
>Ga0070665_100003411_pt1 | contig 16983 bp, 20 predicted proteins | sample KBSS13metaG_FD_65862 | JGI IMG/M metagenome (GOLD analysis project Ga0070665, IMG submission 65862) | Switchgrass rhizosphere microbial communities from Kellogg Biological Station, Michigan, USA - KBS S1-3 metaG | ecosystem: Host-associated > Plants > Roots > Rhizosphere > Soil ... | reverse complement strand
GGGCAGTCCGCAATACAACGGACGCGCTCGGATAGAAGAATGGGAAGTTCTCGCAGCCACGCCACCCAAAAGTCGCCATCCCTCTTGACCGAATACGAACTTTCATAGAAGTCATCACGGTCCCCGTGATGACACCGGAGTCAAAAGATTTTCAACGCTCGAATCCCTGGCGCCAAAATGAATCCAATGCACTTTCGACATTTCGCTCTTGTTCGTATTTTCATCGTGGCGTCGTTGGCGTTTTCAGGCGCCGCGGTCCGAGCAGCAGACCCCGAGCCAGCGTCTGCCGCGCAATTCTTCTTCACATCGCAAGGCAAAACCGCCTTGGCCAATGCCGCGACAGGCGAGCTGCGCTACCTCGAATTCAACGTCCCCGGTCAGGCCACCTGGCAGCCTGGCTCAAGCTTCTCGGACGGTCGTCGCGTGGTGATCCTCAGCATGGAGCCGCGCCGCGACGGACCAGGCAAGCCGTTCGAAAAGTTCTACACACAAACGCCAACGCATATTTGGATCCACGATTTGCAATCGGGCGCGCTCGATGAGATCTGCAACAAGGACCGGATCGCGCCGTTCGAAACTCCGGCGCTGCTGGTCAGCGACGAGCGGATTCTGGTGCAAGTGGTCAAGGATGGCGTCGGGCAGATCGTCAGCATGAAGCTCGACGGTACCGACGCGCGCGATTTCACCAAGCCAGGCGAAGGACTGCCGTACGGTTTGAGCCTCAGCCCGGATGGGAGCCGAGTCGCCTATCACCTGGCCGGACCGCAGGGCTATCAGGTTTGGACGAGCGACGCCGATGGGCAGAACCGAGTTCGCGTGGCGGGCGACCCCCGGCATCTGTTCTTTGGCACCAGTTGGTCGCCGGACGGCAAATGGATTCTGTACGTCGACTGTCATTACCATACAGACCCGGGCCATGATTGGGCCGACGTCTGCATTGGTCGCGCTGACGGCAGCGAACACCGCGTGCTGACCAAAGACCAGCCGATGTGGTTTGCCGCGGCGTACGGCAACGAGAAGACACGCGGCGGCGGCTCAAACCTGCCGGCCTGGACTCATGACGGCAAGATTCTGTTCCCGCGCCGCGCAGAGGGCGCCGTGTTGCCGTGGCAGTACAGCGTGGGCAAAGCGGACGTTGACCATTTCAATCGAGACTTCAAGCCGGACGCGGCTCGTGGCGGCACGGTGATCTGCAAGCTCGATCCGGCCGACGGCAGCCAAGCGGCGCTCACACCGGCCGACGACAAGACGTGGGACTTTCGGTCGAGCGAGTCACCGGATGGCAAGCAAATCATCTTCTGCCGCGCCAAAACGGGCGAGGGCCCGGCGATCTGGGTGATGGACTCCGACGGCAAGAACGCCCGCGAGATCACGCGCGGCCAGGACAACCTGGGCGCAGATCACCCACGCTGGCTGCCGCAGCCGAAAGGGGCGAAGTAGAGTCAGTTGTACGGCGGGAATACGCTATGAAGGTCACTATCGCGATAACGGACCTATTTATGTCGCAAAAGCCAGTCGACCGCCGCCCATTTTATTGTCAGCTAATTGACCGATTATCTCCCAAGGTGACGGACTGCTGGGCTGACGAAGAGAAATTCGCGCCCGAAAACGTGTCAGGTCCAGACGGCGTTAAACTCCTATTTGCCGCGACGTACGCCGAAAGGGATATTTGCAATGGCGGTTTTCACCAGTTCTTCGGCAATGATACTGGGCGTTTAGCGCCAGAGGCCATCGAGGGATTTTGCCTGATTGGAATCGAAGACGCCGGCGTCGTGATCGCTAAGGCGATGAAGTTCTTCGGGGCTTCCTACCCTCGCAATCGAGAGGAAAGAAGCAAGGCGCTGGAAGCAGTGCCAGGCTTTCCCAATGCAGAGCGAGATGAGTGGGACCCATTTACGGCGCTGGACGAAGCATTCTACGCTTGTCTGAAGAAAGAGCCCGACCGATTCGACAACGCAGCCAATGCGTTTGCGCAGCAATTCGATCAATGACGGTGATCGGATCTCTTGAAATCTGCGGTTGCTTCCTGCTTCAGTTGCGGCCAACGAGTCCCTCCGCGCTCTCTGCGTCCTCTGCGGTTACATCTTCCTAGTAAGTAAAAGAAGTGGGACCGCAGAGGACGCAGAGGGCGCAGAGGAAGATGAATGTGCCTTCCTGCGGGTTTGGATGCCCGCCGGCGGCAAGCTATCTTTCAGCAGAAGTTTTTGCCGCAGAAGGAATCGAAAGGGCCGGGCTGATGTTCGAACAGATTTGCTCCGACATGCTGGTGCCGGGGCTGCCGGTGCTCGAGAAGATGCTCCGGCCGATCCTGGTTTATTTCTTTCTGCTGATCGGGCTAAGGCTCGCCGGTAAGCGCGAACTGGCGCAGTTGAACGCCATGGATCTGGTCGTGCTGTTGACGATTTCGAACACAGTGCAAAACGCCATCATCGGCAACGACAACTCGGTCAGCGGCGGCCTGATCGGCGCTACGACACTGCTGGCAATCAATTACTTCGTTGTTCGGTTTCTCTACAACCACGAAAAGATCAGCCACCTTATCGAAGGGGATTCGGACAAACTGATCGAGAACGGCAAGCTCGACGAAGCGCGGTTGAAGAAAGAATTGCTCACTCGCAGCGAACTGGAAATCGCCGCCCACAAGCAAGGCTTCTCCTCGCTTGATGACGTCGAGACGGCAACGCTCGAAACCGGCGGCGTGATCTCGTTTGTCGGCAAGAAACCGAGCGCCGACGAACAGCGCTTCGCCGAGATCAGCGGTCAGATGCACGACATGAATCGCAAGCTGGATGAACTAAAGGCGGCGCTCTCGGCCCGCGGGTAAGCCGCTGGGCAGACGCCACATCGCCCCATACCAGCCCGAAGCGCCAGCGAGGGTTCTACGTAATTCACATGAGAAATAGAACCACGATGGCACGACGACACGACGAAGACAACGGAGCCAATCGAGCGCCATCGACCCGCGGTAGCGCGTAATGTAGTCTTCACGCCCCGCGTGAAGACAGCAGCGGGAAGGGGCGCGCCGTCGTGCGATCGCCCCAGAGTGCTCAAGGCCGCATTGTTCGTAGCGATCCTGGATATAGGGCAATAAGAATCCAGGAACGCTAATCAACCTTTATTACCACGAATCCAATTAGTGAAGATTAGTGACGATTAGCGTTCCCATCGTCGCTTTTCTTCGTCGTGCCGTAGTGTCGTCGTGGTTTGTATTTGACGAACGCCAATCCAACCACGCAAGGACGAAGAACCCTCGCTCGCGCTTCGGGTTAGTGACGACGAGCGTGCCAGGACCCGGGCACTGGTTAGTGCGACTCGCACAGGCTGTTCAGGTACTCTTCCAAATTCGTGTAGCCGTCGCCATTCGCGTCGCCGTTGCGGTCGGCCGCGTCGTTGGAATTCAGTCTGTGCGCTGCTTCCCACTCGTCGGGCATGCCATCCTGGTCGGTGTCTTTCGACGCTGGTTTGCTCGCCAGCTTGGGCCAGCCGCCGACCTCGCGTTGCGAGTCGATCATGCGGTGCCCTCGGCTGCGGACTCCAGCGACGAGCCGCGTGTCGGCCAGGTCTCGCGGCAGCGACGCCCCGGCCCGGCTCAACACTTTTTCGTAAGCGTCGGCCGCGCTGTCCGTGGTTGGCTTGGCAGCGCCGACGTCGAAGGCCTCGGCCGCCCGCGTCTTGTCGAGCGACGTGGCGAGATAGCCCCCCTTGCTCCATCGCTTGAAGTCGATCGCCCGGTAGTTGTCGTCGGTGAACTCCGGCTGTCCTTCGAAAACATTGCCTGATAGGAAGACGGCAAGCGCCCCGGCGTTCTCGGTCTTGCTCGCCAGTGGCTTATGGTTCGGTGGCGTGTCCGGGCCTGGGCGGTAGAGATTGTCGATGACGTTGACGCGGCAGTTGCCCAGGTTCGTCGCGCCGTTGACGTTGTAGATCACGTTGTTGCGAAAATCGACAATCGCGTCGGGCTTCGTGCGAGGGCTGCCGCCAAGCGTTGGATGTCGCTCGCGGCTACTGGCAAACAAATTGTGATGGAGCGAAATACTCGCGGTCAGATCGCGGAACGACGCCAGCATGGCGTGCGAGCCCTTATGGTGCAGGCTGTGGTTGAGAGCCTCAGCGTAGATCGACCATTGCAACGTAAAGTTGCCGCCGCGGCGCAAGTCGTGATTGCCATCGATCCCCCATGCGGCCGTGATGTGATCGAAGATCAGATGATCGACGTCGGTCGTGTTCATGCAGTCGGGTCCAGACTCGGCCGGTTTGTTTTCGTCCCCCAGGCGAAATCGCAGATAGCGCACGATCACGTGCGACGCCTTCTCGATCAGGAACGTTTGGTCCTTGATGCAAACGCCATCGCCCGGCGCGGTCTGCCCGGCGATCGTTAGATACGACGTGCTGACCTTGAGTGGCTTCTTGAGCTCGATCGTGCCGGAGACGTCGAAGACGATCGTCCGCGGGCCAGTGGCGGTTTGAATGCCGGCGCGCAGCGAGCCCGGGCCATCGTCGTTGGTGTTGGTAACGTGGTAGACGTCGCCGCCGCGGCCTCCTTTGGAAAAGCGGCCGAACCCCTCGGCGCCGGGGAACGCAAGTGTCGCATCCGCAGTTTGCGGCTCGTCAGCGAAACTGACCGCGCTGTACCCGAGTACTAACGGGCAGAGCATGGCCCCGACTACCAAAACCAAGCGAAAAGTTGACGGTTTCGTAAGTTGCATGTCACGCGGAAGGGCCGGCATTTGTTTTTATTTCCTGCTTATATCGAGCCGCTGCCGGAGGGCGGTACACGTAGAACGCGGGATTGCATGCATGCGGCCCCACTCGCTGCGCCATCGAGTGAGCCATTCGGCAGGCGCCAGCCGGCCATGCAGCAGGGCCAGGCTGAAATATGTGGTACGAAGTCGAGCGGCTGGAGACTAAAGTAGGCAGGCCGTGGTTGCAGGACTGGGGTTTCAGGACTGGGATTTTAGGGCAGTGATTTCGGGGCTGGGGTTTTTAGGGGTTTTTCTGGCGGGCTGAACGGGCCGAGTCGCGACAAAAACATTCCACGGCGACTTGTCTCCCTTTGGCCAAATGCAACTATTATACTAATTCAAGCGGTGACAGGTGTCCGACTTCCTGGGGCTGATTTTTGTCGGAAGGAACATCGTCTTATGCGCACAGTGCATCTGGTTAGTGCGTTAGTGGCCATGAGCGTTCTCGCCATGGCTGCGGTGATTGCTGCCGAGAACAAGAAGGCGCCCGGCGGCGCGCATGGTCGCCCCGGCGCTCCGTCAGCTCGTGCGACAGCCAAGGACAAAGCCCACGTCGCTGTCTACGTCTTCAATCGCGACGGCAAGCTGGTTGGGCCGGTCGATTCGCCGCGCCTGAAACTCTCAGACACTGAGTGGCGCAAACGCTTGACCAAAGAGCAGTACGTCATCGCGCGCAAGAAGGGAACGGAAGACGCCTTCTGCGGCACGCTGCTCGACAACAAGAAGCATGGCGTCTACACCTGCGTCTGCTGCGGGCTGCCGCTGTTCTCGTCCGAAGCGAAGTTCGACTCGGGCACCGGCTGGCCCAGCTTCTTTCAACCAGTCGCCACAGAGAATCTGACGGAAGCCAAAGACTTCAAGACCGGCGATCTGCGGATCGAAATCAACTGCGCTCGTTGCGACGGTCACCTGGGGCACGTCTTTGACGATGGCCCGCGCCCGACCGGTTTGCGATTCTGTCTCAACTCAGAGTCATTGAACTTTACCGAGAGCACGAAGCTGGCGTCGCTGGCCGATCCGGCTGCCGAAAAAGACTCGGACGCCAAAGCGAACGCAAAGAAATCAAGCGGTGAAGGATCAGACGCCGAAGCATCGAGCACAGAAACTTCAGACGCTGCGAAGCCTGCCGGCCGTTCGGCCACTTTCAGGACAGTAGGCGCTACGTCGACGGATGAAACGACGGGTAAGTCGTCCGACAAACCAACCGAGAAGGCGCCAGCGAAGAAAAGCCCCGCCATGGCGGTCTTTGCCAGCGGTTGCTTCTGGTGCTCCGAGGCGTCGTTTGCGCAGCTCAAGGGAGTAAAGGACGTTGTCAGTGGCTACTCCGGCGGTGACGCCGCCACGGCAGACTATCAGCAGGTCGGCTCCGGGCTGACCGGTCACGCCGAGGCCATCCGCGTGACGTACGACCCGAATGTGATCAGTTACGAACAACTGCTGGACGTATTTTTCGATTCGCACGACCCCACAACGCTTAATGCTCAGGGGCCTGATATTGGCACGCAGTACCGCTCGGCGATTTTCTTCGCCAATGACGAGCAGCGCGAAGCGGCCGAGGCGAAAATCAAGAAGCTCACCACCGCCAAGGCGTATCGCCGCAAGATCGTGACAACGCTCGAGCCCCTGACGGGCTTTTACGAGGCCGAAGCGTACCACCAGGATTACGCGGCCAACCACCCGGACGATATGTACGTCCGCGCCAACTCGCTACCGCACGCCCGCAAGGTGCGTGACAAGCACCCGGACCTGATCGACGCTCCGGTAAAAAAGAAGGCGAAGCCGTAGGCGGTTTGGGCTGAATGTCCCGCCACCGACTCCTGAGATTGTGTGCCACTGGCTCCGCCAGTGCGAGCGAAGCCAGTGGTCTCTAGGCAAGTTGCTGGCGTCTGGTGCGGAGTTATTCCTTCTCGGCCAGCAGTTCGTCGATCCGGCGGCGCATCGTCTCTTCGCCTTTAGCGCCTTGCCAGTTCAGCTCGCCATACCACCAGTAGCGGACATAGCCGCGCTTGTCGATCAGATACACGCTCGGCCACATGTTGTTCGACCACGCGTCCCAGTTGGCCGCTTTGCCATCGACGGCGATTGGGTACAGAAGCTGACGCGTTTTGGCGTCAGCCTTCAGGTTGGCAACGTCGCGCTCGCGGGCAGTCTCGGGCGTGTGGAGGCCGAGTAGCGTAACGCCACGGCCGCTAAAGCGATCGTGCCACGCCTTGTAGTGCGGTTGGTTATTGACGCAATTGCTGCAGCCGAAGGCAAAGAAGTGCAGGGCGACCACTTGCCCGCGCAGGCTGGCCAGCGTGACCGGCTTGGTATTTACAAAGCATACAGGCACACACTGCATTGCGTTTAGCCTTAGCGGCACTACGCAACGGCGTGCGGCACAAGCGAGCCCACAACGGGCCAGTCTCGCAAGCGAGGGGCAAAGCGAGCCGCAGGCCAAGCAACCCGCAGCAAACGCGGACAGCGAGCCCTAGCGGCTGTTGTGGGCCAGCGTAGGGCGTAGGCGTGGGGCAATTTGTACTGAGACCGAAAATAACTGCAACGGGTAGGCGACTGATCCTCGCCGCAGACTCGACCGCCGCTGTGTTCCTCTCCACACAGCGGCGGTCGCAGTCGCCCATCACACTGGAGAGTTCAATGACACGGAAGTACGCAAGCGCATGGAACCGGACTGAACCCGGTAAGGCGAGTATCTGCATCAACAAATTTAAATGCAGGATGGGCGACCGATTCGTCCTCTACGTCCGCGTATCCGACTGCTCGCAGAACAAGAACGGCAATTTGCGAGATCAAATTGCTCAACTACTAGCCGCCGTAGAGGACGCTGGTGGGATCGTCATCGACGTGATCACCGACGTTTGTTCGGGATACACCCCCATACGCATCCTCTACGCCGCGCATATTGCACGAAAGCATGGAGCTACGTTGCTCGCGGAAGCCACCGACCGCTTTGTCAGGTCGCCTGCGTTCCACAGCAAAACTAACCCCACGGCGAGAGCCCGAAGGACGGATATCGAGTCCCTTATGCTTTGGACCGATGGCGTCAAACTTATGACCCTCATTGACCCGGATGCGGCGCTCGCAGAAGTCCGCTCATGCCAGACCAAACGTGGCATGCAACAGAAGGGGAGAATGGGTGGTCGCCCCGATAAGCCGAAACCGGGCGACAAGAAACGATTTCGGGAGGTATGGCGATCCAAGGTTCTTCGATTGCATCGCAAGGGCTGGTCACAGCGAGCCATCGCGAAATGCACTCCCGTTCCCCGAACCACGATCCGAAATTGGGTCGCAGCGGCCGACCAGGGGTGGGCCATTTTTAGAAATCGTGGCTAGACGTGCGATACACCGTTCATCGTATTTACCGGGAGTTTCGCCTTCTTTTGCGAGGTACCGGCAAAGACTAAAGGGTTACTTTTACAGCACCTATCACAACGCCCTGTAGTTCTATTGGTTTAAACCGCCATTTACCCACTACAGGCTACGGCTCCACAGTAGCGAGCCAGGCACAGTGCGAAGCCTTTGTCTGTGTTGCCTTGTGCTTCCGATCCCTCGCCTTCTTGTTTGGTCTGTATTTGCCTGGGTACTTCCTCTGAGGGGATGTCATCTACCACACCCATTGTGCGGGTAGAGGCTTCGGCTCGGTGAAACTTGAGAAATAGTTCTTTGTCCTAACTGCTTCGGGTTTCGGTGTTTACGGGTGACAAGCAAGAAATAGATTTAATTCTTGCCCTCGAAAACCTCTGCTCACTCCGATCGTAGGTCAGCAAACCGTTCCGTTTTTACCCCAACGAAGGAGAGTGAAATGAAGACCACCAAGACCAAGCGGACCAGCAAAGTGAAAGGCCAGGGGTCGACGCTGCGCGCAACTAATTCGAAAGCTCCCAAATACGCATGTTTCGAGGACCTCACAGAATTAGAGGTGCAGACGTTCGACCGGTTGCTTAACGACTACCTCGACAACCTCCAGCTCGCACTAGAGGAAGCCGGTCGAGTTCGGTTGGGAAACCGCGTAAAGCCTGAGTTTGATATTCGGATGACTAAGCTCCTTCGAGGCATGCTCCACGGCAAGCTATGGGGCCTGCTCCTCTGCGAGCAAATTCCTAAAACGCTCAGGTTCATCGAAGGGGGTGACTTCAGGCGTATCCGTCGGCATCCTAGTTGGCTCCCGGTTGCCCCTAGAGATAAGTCGAAATTCGACGGGCCAAATATCATCAAACTAGAACGGTAAATGCCGACACCAGCGATCGCGATGCAACGCAGTAACCACTAGGAGAGATTTAATATGCCGAAGCGAAAGAAGAAGGATACCATCGAAAGAACGGATGTACTCATCACAGACAAAGTGCATCAACGGTTTATAAAAGCGCGCGAGCAGCGTGTTACGTGGGAGCAGAAGTACGATCCGGCTAAGGCCAAATTGCGATGGCCGGGAAGTGGTCCACGCTAACTTGTCACCCCAACTCGCGTAACGCCCCACCACGCGAGCCCATAGCTCGTCAAACAGCAACCCCGCCCATGTCTCGGCATGCGGTGGGGTTTTTTATTGCGCTCGCTGACGTAGCCGCGTACAGACATGCGGCTACTAGACTGAAAGGCACAAAGATAAAAAAGCGGTCCTGGCTTTATGGCACCAACTTCGGTGCCCGATCGGCATGGATGATTTCATGTTTCAGACCATGATTGTGGTCGCGGTCGCCGGTGAAGAAGTCTAAGTAGTCGCCAAAATAGGCGACCTTAGCGGCCTCTTCCGGCTTCGCGCGGTTGGCTTGGTCGCGGCGTTTTTTGGATTGCGATTGATAATCGAGTGGGATGGACGGGACGCGAAAAACCTCTACGCTGATGCACGATTCGTCCTTGAAGCGTCTGTCGCCTGGTGCCCTCGAAAGGACATAGTAAACAAAATAAATAGCGTCGGGCCAGTCGTAAATTACCATTTCGACCGGGCGGCCTTGTGCGTCATGCGTAACGATCGACGTCGTCTCTTTGCTTGGCCAGCGAATCGCTTTGCTGGCTGCCGACGGAGTAACGCCCGAGCGGAGCAACTTGACCGACTCCTCAAACGACATCTGTTGTTGGTAGACCTTCCACCGTGGAAGTGCGACCCAATATCCCCAGCAGCCGATGGCAACCAGCGTCGTAACGACAAATATCGATGCCAGTCCAAACTGAAACCAACGACGAGGTTTTGTGGATGTGCTCATCACCTCGCAATTGTAGCTGGGGCGATGGGATCGATGCAACGATGGCCGCTGGCTGGTAGTGGGGGAACTTTGTGTGCAGGTCGGCGGACTATTGCAATTAGTTCCTGACTATCTCGGCTTCTGGAAAGAGGCTCTTTGCGAGCGTGCGCTGACGGTCATGATCGGTATTGTAATGACTCAGGCGGAATGATTTGATGGCCATGTCACCCAGGGCACGCCTCCAGATAGGAACCATGGCCTGCGGCCCTAAGCTGTACGGAGGACAGTGCTCCGAGTCAAGAAATGCTTTTCTGTCCCGCACGAACTTCACTTCCCATCCCAGCCACACGGCGAACACCGTCACTCCCACGAACATCGTTCGCAGTCCAAACTGATACCAGCGGCGACGGGGTGGGACAGGGCTGGGAGATGCATCGCTCATTGCTCTAGCTTAGCAAGCCGTTACGTTGAGCGCCAAAACCCTTCCAGGCGAGCCTTCGGCGATTTCTCAGGATGCGCCTCGCTATTTGGCCTTTGTTTTGGTCTTTGTCGGCTCGATTCGCGTGACACTCTCATAAAAGGTCCACGGCGCAATAGAACTGCGACTCCAGACGTTAAAGCATCGGCCGTCTCTTGATCGCCGTGCAAACGCCCATTCTCGATCGGAGCCCTCTTCTGAATAGTAGACGAACCTGTTGTCGGCATTCGACTCAGTAAGTGACACAATCTTCGTCACTTGTTGTCGATTTTCAATGGTCCGAAAAAACGCACTGCCCGTCTCGCCAGGGAGTACAAACGTCCCGTATCGACCGCGATAAACCGCCACAAACTCTGTGGCAGGTGCTCTGCTAGGCGTTCTCCGTATGACAACAACCATTGTGTGATCAACGGGCGGACCAATTTCCCTTCTGCCCAACAAGAATGGTATTTCAATTTCTTCCAGTATTGGGCTATCTGGATCGAGCTTGACGAACATTTCATTACTATCATTTGGATATTCTCCTTTCTTGTCAGGGAGCGGGATGGTGACTTGACCGGAGGCAGCTCCGGTACCTGTAGTCTTGGTAAACGTTTTGATGCTCGACTTTACCTGCTCTCCTGCCGCTCTCGTAAATAACTCAATATCAATCTGCTCACCGGCTCTCGGCGCTCCATCGAGATCAGTGATTGTTAGTTTAAGGTCTCCTCCTATCGCACAACTCACCAATAGAGTTACGCAGACACATACCGCTATTACTTTGTGTATCACCGGTCAATCTCCAGATACGGGTTTAAAAGCAGCTTGTCCTTATTTGGAAACGTCTTTCCGGCAGGCGCTGAACATCGCATAAATAGAACTAGGCGCTCGCCCTTGTTGGGATTCTCCAGTTCGACGAGCGCGGTATTCGGATTGACTAACACATTAAACGACATCGCCCGCAGGTGCGGTTTGTACCACTGCTTAGGCAGTTGTCGAACAAGTAGGGGTCGCGCGTCAGGATCGTCTCGAACCAAAAAGGCTATCCCATCCTTTATTGAAAGAGGCGCGTTGACGCTAACGGTGAATGACGCATTGGTATATTTTTTGTCGAAGGGGACGCTCTGCACACAGATTAGGCGTGACTGTGAGAATGGAAGTGTGCTTCCTTTGTCGTCTTTTTTGGCGACATCTACGCTGGCCGTCATCCATCTGATCCAGGTGTCGTACCTAACTTCATCGCGCGTTCGTTGGTCACGCGCGTTGCCAGAAATGGCCGCAGGATAAAATGCATCCGATGCAAAATCACCATCCGCAATTGGCAAGGTAGGATACAACGTCGCATAATTATATCTGAACAATGACAAAGATGAGCCGCTTAACCAAACTGCGATTAGAAACCCGATGGCTGGAACAAATGTCAGCCAGAAGCCCAGGCCTAAGAAGTGACGCGGTCTTTTGTATAACCATCGGCACCAGCTTAGCCATTTGCTATGCCACAGTGATGTCCAAAAAGGGCGTTCGGAAACACTCAAGACGAAGAATACCGACGCAGCAGCCGCGAATGTTAGGAAAAGCGCGCGAGGAGGCCCATAGTTCTCAATCGTAGAAATAAATGTGAAGAGCGCTGTGACGCCGGCGACAACCAAATCCGCCACTCTTCGTGCGGCGTTGCTGGCATTATTGTTCCCAGTGCTCTCGGAACTGGATGTTGATACCACTGTCTCAGTGGCGGTAACTTCGTGCTCGCTCGACATGTGCCCCTCGAATGTAACGTGTGATGAGGATTGGCTGGGTTGAGTCGACCGCATCATAACGAGAAAAAAAGGGATGTCGAGAGTTGGATAGTCTGATACGAAATAATTACGTTGTGGCGATAATTGGTTCACCCTAATGGCTGTTCGCCTGCATAGGATGCCCCCCACCTGAGATTAAGGGATGCGCGGCGAAATATAGTCTGGTGAACCTTGGCCCGGCGTGGTAAGCACAAGCAAACCCGCCACCAAACAAGCCAAGGGAGCCACAAGATGCAAAACGAACAAGCAACCATCATCATCTGGGCAGCAGCTCTCAGCATCACAGCCGCCGCAATGGTCTGGCTGGTCCTCGCCATGCGGTCGGCGGACAAGAACTACCGATTGAAACAAGCGAGGGATACGCAAGTCGAAACATGGTCGAACGAACGAGACCGAAACGAGCTAGCCACACAGCAACAAGAGACACTTACCCGCCAGCTACTGAAACCATAGTTCCAACCTGCGGTGCTCGATGAAGATTGAAGCTCAAAATACGACTGTTGCCGTCATTGTACTGTGCTGCGCATTTTTACTATCGGCAACATTGGGAGTTTTATCCGTCGTCAAAAATCGGCGACTTGAGAATAGGCTTGGGGAGACAGAAGCGGCACTTGCTGGGCTTCAGGCATCCCTTGCAGAGCATCAATCTAAAGCTTCACGCGACTTGGATATCTCTCTCCTCACGTTGACTGGCATGCAAGACAACGTAAAGGAGCTATTTAAAATGCAAACAGACCAAGCGAATCAAGCCGGAAAGGCAAAGGATGGTATCGCGAAAGCAATGGGAGAATCATACAAGCAGATCGATTCAACTATCCTTCAGCTCACACAGGGCATGACCAAAGTTGTGGAAAGACTTCAAAATGTCGAGGCTGCGGTGACTGACGAACAAAAGATGATGCATGACCTCCTTCTGAAGTTACAAGAGCGATTTAAGACGTATGACCGCGAGCTTGGCATTAAGAGGGAGTGAGCAAGTTAGGCCGCCAGCAAATACAAACCAAATAGAAAGGCAACCGAAACACAATTCTCCATACACCTAAGTCCCATTTCTCTGGCACAAGGCATATCGGTTCACCATTGGGCATGTACCCCTAGTGGCCCCCCAGCTAAAAGCCACGCCATGTCCTTCCCCATCGAAGTGGCCTACCCCATCAAGATCGTGATGCATATCAAGTCATGACTTGAAACGGTCGCTCACTTCAGTAGCAGCGCTCGACTTGCAACTCACTTCGTGATCACTGCCCAGTCGCGGTTCTCGCATCACACTTGCTCGCAACGCGAGCGATCCCACCCCAAATATAAAGTTTGGTGTAGCTCGCCAGCCCTGGCGCCAAACGCGGGTTATCTGGCACTTCTTACGCGCCAAATGGTGTAAAGCAGCAAGTACAAATTATTTCTTACATTTTCAGTCGCGGTAGCAAAAATGACTTGTTAATGTACCGGCATGGTTGCCACTTTGGTAATCATAAATATCACACTAGTAAGGAGTTGCGATCATGCCAGCTACAACCAAAGCCGCCAAGCCAGCCAAAGCCACGAAGAACGCCAAAGCCCTAAAGGCAAACCCCGCCAAGCCAGCCGAGCCGCAACCGCAGGCTGTTGCCGAGGCCAAGCCCAGCAAGCCAGTAGTGGCGGAGAAGGACGCTCTCGGATGCAGGTTAAAAAGCCAAAGCGCGACCATTAACGCCCAGCTAAGTACCACGAAGCCCAAGACCGCCCTGGAGATTTCAACTGCAACTTCGATCAATGCGGGGCGTTGTCGGGCCCACTTGGCCTATCTTGTTGGCAAGGATCTGGCCAAGGCCACGGACGATGGATACGTCCTCGTTAAGGCCAAGTAGCACAGCGAGCCGCAACACAGCACCGCAGGCCAGCCCCTGCGGTGCTGTCGTTTGCGCCGTGCCACCAGTCACGCTGCCTAACGCTAGGGATGGCTCGCCAGCCGGTTTGCACTGCCAACGCATTGACGGCTGTGCTGTGGCTCGCGTGGTGCGGTGCTGGTTGCATGGCACAGGCCAGCGAGCCAGCCACGCTTGCAAGTCGATTAGGGTAAAGACCCTAATCCCCCCCGGGCACAGATAGGTGGATGTGATTCGAACGGCTTTAGGGCTGGGGGCGTATGTCCACAGGAATAGCATTTTAAGGAATTTCAATCATGAAACAGAACAAGCATATTGCCATCTACGCTCGCGTGTCCTCCAAGCAGCAAGACACCAAGTCTCAAGAACCAGATTTAAAGCGTTGGGCCGAAGGCCAGGACGCACCGGTTCGTTGGTTTCGTGATAAGGCAACCGGCAAGAACATGGACAGACCCGGTTGGCAAGCCATCGAAGATGCTATGCGTTCCGGCAAAATCTCAACTGTTGTTGTCTGGAGGATCGACAGGCTGGGGAGAACCGCAAGCGGTCTGACTTCGCTTTTTGATGAGTTGCAGCAACGCAAGATAAATCTTGTCTCGCTCAAAGATGGCGTAGACCTGAGCACGCCTGCCGGTCGTATGCTCGCCAACGTTCTCGCGTCTGTTGCACAGTTCGAGCGAGAGGTGAGAGGGGAACGCCAGGCAGCCGGCATCGCAGCCGCCAAGGCAGAGGGCAAGAAGTGGGGCGGCTCGCGTGCCGGAGTGCCTAAGAAAGTGACGCCAGTTCAAGTGCGAACCATCGCCAGGATGCGTAAGGATGGCGAGAGTATCGTTGCCATAAGCAAGCTCGTGGGCCTCAGCCGTCCAACTATTTACACCATATATGCGCAGTTGGACGAAAAATAAAAATTTCCCGCGTGGACCTTGACCAATCCCGAAGAGAAACGCCACCGTGGCGCCCGCAATGGACCGGGTTCGGGTTAATTGGACTGTAGCCACGCGAGGATAAGAAATGGGGACTACGCGAGGGAAAAGAAAAAAGACGTTGACGCTCCCATCGACGTTCGAGCCTAAGTTCTGGTCGCAGGTCGATGGCCGGTTTGGGGCCAAGCGTGTTATCCGACAACGTGTCAGCGAGCTGATCGAAGACACTGGAGCCGAGAGCGCACAGATGCGGCTGCTCGTAGAGCGGCTGGTCTTCTTGAACATCCAGCTAGAGACGGCGGAGCGGATCGCTACCGAAACGGGCGAGTTCGATCCCGGGGTTTATACGCAGATGTGCAATGCCGTGAGTGGCATTTGCACCAAGCTCGGTCTCAAGCGTCACGCCAAACCGACTGGCGACCTCAAGGCACACATTGCCAGGAGGGCCAGGGCATGACGGCCACCACGCTCTCGATCATCGACGCGATTAAAGATCGGCAACTATTTCGTCCGTTCTTGCAGGACGCGAACGGCGACATCTCGACTTGGCACAACTGGATGGCGGCGCTCCGCGTGCTGTATGGCATTGGCAAGGTGCCCAACAAGCGGCGTCAGGTAGTGGAGCAATGCACAGGGCGGCAATATGCCACGTTGCCCAAGCGGGGCTTTGACAGTGCGTTGTTCCTGACCGGCAGGCGTAGCGGAAAGTCGCGCGTCGCGGCGATCATCGGAGCGTTCGAGGCTGCCATCGCAGATACGCACGGTCGTCTGGCTAAGGGCGAAACTGGCATCGTCGCCATTTGCTCGCCTACGAAACTACAAAGCCGGATCGTCAAGTCGTACTTGCGTAGCGTGTTCGAGACGCCGCTGCTTAAAGACTACGTAGACGACGAGACCCGAGAGGGCTTCACATTGAAAAACTCAGCCCGCGTAGAGCTGCTATCTGGCGACTTCCGCACCATCCGCGGATATACGCTGCTGGCCGCCATCGTCGACGAAGTGGCGTTCATGGGCCTGGATGAGCAATCTCACGTCAAATCGGACACGGAGCTTATTCGTGCTATCCGTCCCGCGTTGGCCACCACGCGCGGCAAATTGATCGCGATCACTTCGCCCTATGCAAAAAAGGGATGGTGCTATTCGACCTACAAAAAGAACTTCGGCAACGATGCCGGCCGTGTCCTGGTCTGGAACAGTCCATCGAAGGTAATGAACTCCACGCTGCCGCAGTCGGTAATTGACGACGCGATGGCCGAGGACATGGCATCTGCTCGCGCAGAGTTCGGCGGCGAATTTCGCGCCGACATTTCGAACTTTATTGATCGTGCTTTGGTCGAACGACTGGTCATCCCCGGTCGCTGGGAGTTATTGCCCAAGCCAGGCATTCAATACTCGGCGTTCGTTGATATGAGCGGTGGCGTAATGGATGACGCCGTGATGGCAGTTGGTCACGCCGAAGGCCGGAAGGTGATCGTAGATCGCGTCTATCGGTACAAGCCACGCTTCAACCCGCACGACGTAATTCGCGATATGGCCGAACAGGTCAAACACTATGGCGTGCGCCGCGTCACTGGGGATCAGTATGCGGCCGAGTTCACAGCCCAAGCCTTCGCGTCCTGCGGCATCGGCTACATCAAAGCAGACCTGCCCAAGTCGGGCCTGTATTTAGAACTGCTGCACAAGATGACGGCCAACGAGATCGAACTACTGGACGACGAAACCACTGTCAACCAGATATCCAGTTTGGAGCGCCGCACACGATCAGGCGGCAAAGACTCGATTGATCATCCGCCGGGTGGTCACGACGACTTAGCGAACGCGATTGCTGGATGCGCCGTGGTCAGCGTGAAGAAGACTATTCGTATTGGTGGACTCATTTAACCCAGTTTCAAGGGAGAAATAGAAATGGATGTCGAACTCAACAACCTGAGTATGGCGGGTAGGGTCAAGCAATTTGATTTGCGTCATGGAGGCCAAGGCATTGTCATTGGTCACATGATTTACCACAGCGATGGTGCGCGGC
>Ga0070665_100003407_pt1 | contig 16993 bp, 12 predicted proteins | sample KBSS13metaG_FD_65862 | JGI IMG/M metagenome (GOLD analysis project Ga0070665, IMG submission 65862) | Switchgrass rhizosphere microbial communities from Kellogg Biological Station, Michigan, USA - KBS S1-3 metaG | ecosystem: Host-associated > Plants > Roots > Rhizosphere > Soil ... | reverse complement strand
CGACGGTTTTCCGCTGATGGCGGACGCCAACATGAAATGGACGGTCGAGGAAGCGATCCGCGCCGCGCGCGCCTTCGTGCCCTACGATCTCACCTGGCTGGAGGAGCCGATCATTCCTGACGACATCGCCGGACACACCCGCATCATGCAGGCCGGCGGCGTGCCGATCGCGGCGGGCGAGAATCTGCGATCGTTGTGGGAATTCAAGAACTACATCACGGCCGGCGCGGTGTCCTATCCCGAGCCCGACGTCACCAATTGCGGCGGCGTCACCGCCTTCATGAAGATCGCGCGGCTCGCCGAGGCCTTCAACCTTCCGGTGACCAGCCACGGCGCGCACGACATCACCGTGCATCTGCTCGCGGCCTGCCCGAACCGGTCGTACCTCGAAGCCCATGGCTTCGGGCTGGACAAATATATCGAGCATCCGCTGGTGCTCGAGGACGGCAAGGCCCTGGCGCCGTCGCGCCCCGGCCACGGCATCGGTTTCGATTGGAAGGGGCTGGCAAAGCTGGCGCCGTAGGGCAATCCGTCAAGCCCGGGCTCGTCCCGGGCATCCACGTCCTCCGTGCAGTAAGCAAGACGTGGATGGCCGGGTCAAGCCCGGCCATGACGATGCGGCTGCACACAAGGCATTCGCTGGCGCTTGATGTGGCGGCCCGATATTCGGCTATGCTGGCTGAAGCCGGCCCTCCCCAGCGAAAGTCCCCCCGCCTTGACACCTGAGCTGCACCAGAAACTGACCGCGTGGCGCCGGCATCTGCATGCCCATCCCGAACTGTCCCTCCAGGAGAAGGCGACCGCCGCCTTCGTGCAGGAAAAACTCACCGAGCTCGGTATTCCCTTCGAGGCAGGCGTCGGCGGCCACGGCGTCGTCGCGACACTGACGCGAGGGGCTGCGCAAGGCTGCGTCGGCCTGCGCGCCGACATGGACGCGCTGCCGATCACCGAGGACACCGGCCTGCCCTATGCCTCGACGACGTCAGGCGTGATGCATGCCTGCGGTCACGACGGGCACACCGCCTCGCTGCTCGGGGCCGCGGCGCTGCTCGCCGCCGATACCAGCTGGAGCGGCACGGTCCACTTCATCTTCCAGCCCGCCGAGGAAGGCTTTGGCGGCGCGCGTACGATGGTGGCAGACGGGCTGCTCGAGCGCTTTCCGATGCAGCGGGTGTTCGGCTTCCACAACTGGCCGGGCCTGCAAGCCGGCACCATCGCGGTCCATGACGGCGTCGTCATGGCCTCCGGCGGGCGCATCAGCATCACCATCGATGGCCATGCCGGACATGCCGGCATGCCGCATCTGACCCGCGATCCGGTGATGGCGGCAGGCCATCTGATCGTGGCCATGCAATCGATCGTATCGCGCAGCGTCGATCCGCTCGATACCGCCGTGCTCTCGCTGTGCACGCTCGAAGGCGGCAAGGCGCGCAACCAGATCGCAGGACGCGTCGTGATCGGCGGCACGCTGCGCTATCATCGCGAGGCGGTGAAGGACATTCTCCTCGCGCGGATCGGCGAGATCTGCGCAGGCATTGCGACGAGCTTTGGCGTCAAGGTCACGCCCGAGATCGTCATGGGCGTCGGCGTCGTGATCAACAGTCCGACCGAAGCCGCTCTGGCGCGCCTCGCCGCCGAGAAGGTGCAGACGACGGTTCGCCGCGATCTCGCGCCCAGCATGGCGGGCGAGGATTTTGCCTTCTACCTCCAGAAGCGGCCCGGCGCCTTCGTCTGGATCGGCAACGGCGACTTGCGCGACGGCGCCGAGCTGCACGGCCCGCGCTACGACTTCAACGACGCGATCCTCCCCGTGGCATCGAGCTGGATGGCCGAGGTCGCCAAGACGGCGCTGGCGTCCAACTAGCGATGCGCCGGCCCTGCGGCCGCCGCCATCACGTCTCGTCCAGAACGTCGAACAATTCCTCGACCCGGTCGAACGGGGCGTCGCGCAGCTGGCTGTGATAGACGACGCGGTCGCCGTCGCGTTGCAGCGATCGTCCGCGCGATTTCCGCAGGCGGCCGGGCAGGAACGTCGCGGCCACCGCACTGGTCCCGACGTCGAGGCGGATGATTCCTCTACGCTTGCAATCGAGCCTCAGCCTCGCCGCAGAGAAGAAGTCGATTGCGACCTTCGGCAATTGCCCGAAACGGCGCGAGGTCTCCTCCTCGAGGTCGTCGAGCTCATCCTCGTCCCGGCACCTGGCCGCGCGCGCGTAGAGCTCGAGCCGCACCGGCTCCGACTGCACATAGGTCTCCGGCAGCATGTCCGCGATCGGCAGATTGAGATCGGGCACCCACAGCTCGACCCGCCCATCCTTCTCGGACGCCATCTTCAGAAGGTGGCTGTAGAGCACCGGCCCGAACACCTGGACATGGCCGGATTGCTGCTCCGAGAACAGATCGCCCGCGCCTCGCAGATCCAGATCGCGCTCGCTGATGGCAAAGCCCGCGCCCGGCCGGCTGAACTCCTCGAGCACGGCAAGCCGCTTCTCGGACTGCTCGGAGCCCGTCTCGGTCAGCAGATGGGCGAAGGCGCGGATGCCGCTGCGGCCGACCCGTCCGCGCAGCTGGTGCAGCTGCGCGAGGCCGAATCTCTCCGGCCAGCAGACCACGATCGTGTTCGCACGCGGGATATCGAGACCGCTTTCCACGATGTTGGTCGCGAGCAGCACGTCGGCCTCGCCCTCGACGAAGCTCATCATGCGGTCGTCGATCTCGTCGGCGGGCAATTTGCCGTGGAGGCAGACGATGCGGAGATCGGGTGCCACCGCCTGCACGCGCGCCAGCATCGGCTCCAGATCCTGGATGCGCGGACAGATCAGAAAGCTCTGGCCGTGGCGCCTCTGCTCCCGCAGCAACGCCGAGGCGATCGCGGCATCCGACAAGGGCGCGATTCTGGTTGCGACCGGCAGCCGGTGCACCGGCGGCGAGGCGATGACGCTGAGGTCCCGGAAGCCGGCAAGACCCGCGGCGAGAGTCCGCGGGATCGGCGTCGCGCTCATCCACAGCGTATGGACATTTTTTGCCAGACTGGAGAGCCTGGCCTTCTCGGCTGCCCCAAAATGCTGTTCCTCGTCGATGATGATGAGGCCGAGATCATCGAACCTCACGTCCTTCGAGGCCAGCGCCTGGGTTCCGACCACGATCTGCATCCGGCCGCTCCGCAAGGCCTCCCTGGTCTGCCGCAACTCCGCAGCCGACGTCGCGCGCGACAAGTTCCCGACTTCGATGTCGAACGGGGCAAAACGCTTGCGGAAGGTTGCGACATGCTGCCGTGCCAGCACCGTCGTCGGCACCGCCATCGCCACCTGCTTGCCCGACAGCACCACGGCAGCAGCCGCGCGCAGCGCCACCTCGGTCTTGCCGAACCCGACGTCGCCGCAGATCACCCGGTCCATCGGGTGGCCGGATGCGAGATCGTCCAGCACGTCGTTGATCGCCTTGGCCTGATCGACCGTCGTGAAGTAGGGAAAGCGCGCGACGAATTTCTCATAGGCCGATCCCGGCGGCACCAGCTTCGCCGCCCGCTTCCGCCGGCGCTGGCTGATGTGCTTGGCGAGCGCCTTGCCGGCGATCTGGATCTCCCGCTCCGCCCCGGTGCGGCGCGCCCACCATGTGCTGCCGTCGGCCTTGTCGAGCGCGAGCTTGCCGAGCTCGGTCGAATAAGGCCACATCACGCCGAGATCGGGCGGCGGCACCAGCGCGGCATTGTTGCCTGCGAACACCAGCCTGACCATCTCACGCAACGCGCCGCCGCCCGTGTTCACGGTCTGCAAGCCATCGAGCACGGCGAGGCCGCGCTGGAGATGAACCACCACCGTGCCCTGCTCGGGCACATCGGCATGATCGAAGGCCGCGCTCAGGCTTCGCGCCAGCGGCTGCGGATGATGGGCCCTGCTGCCGAGCACGTCCGACGCCGTCAGGACGACGACGGGCTTGAGTCCGGGAATGACGAAGCCGCCGTCGAGATCGGCCAGCAGCGCCGCTTCACCACGCGCGTCCGCCGCCTCGCTCCACTCCGCGCAGCGCGCCGCCTTGACGCCGCTGATCCGCTCCATCGCGCGCAGATCCTCCTCCTGCGCAGCGACGAAGATCAGACGCGAGCCGGCCCGCCGCGTCTCGTCGACGAAGGCCCGCAGGGCTTTCCGCGAAGACGTCAGCTTCGAGAATTCGGGCGTCGGCTGGAATGGCGCCGTCGGCGGCAGCACCTTCATGCCCCTGGTCGCCTGCTTCCAGTCGCGCGGTCCGAGATATTCGCGCTCCCTGTCCGCGCGCGCCCCGGCGTCCTCGATCGTGCCGAGCCAGGCATCGACGTGCAGAGGGACCCCGGCATCGGCGATCCATTTGGCGCGTCCGCAATAGTCGAACAGCGTCGCACGCTTGCCGCGCGGGCCGGCGAGAGCCAGCCGCTCCGACATGGGATCGACCAGAAGCTCCTTCGTTTCAAAAATGACGTCGTGCGCTTGCGGGTCGAACGCCACGATCCGGCTGATGGTGCGCCCTGAATGCTCGATCCGGAACGGACCGAGCGCGCCTGCGGGGAATATCTCGAAGGTCTGCCCGTGGAACAGCGCGCCGCCCGGATAGTCCGGCTCGTCCTCGAGATCGTAGCCCAGGGATTCGAGACGCACGCGAAGCTCGGCTTCCGAGAAGGTACCGCCGACCTTCAGGCTGGTGTTGAGGCGGAGCAGGCTCGCCGGCAGCGGCAGGCGCTCCATCACGGCTTCCGCCGTCGAGATCAGAAAGATCGGATCCCTGGATTTCGCCAGACGTCGCAGCACGGAGGCGCGCCGCCCTGCGATTTCGTGAGAGGGCTCCAACTGATCGAACGGCAAGGTGTTGAGCCGCGGAAACACCAGCACCTCGCAGGACGGATCGAAGCCGTGAATGACGCTGCCGAGCCGCTCTGCCCTGTTCTCGCTCTCGGCGAGGAACACCAGGCCGGCGCTGCCGGCCTGCCTGTATTGCGCAAGCAGATGCAGCGCCATCATGCCAAGCGGCGACGACGACGCGACCGCGGCGCGCTGCACCGCCTTGCCCTTCGCCGGCGCGCTCTTGCGTGGCGCGCTCTTGCGTGAGCTCTGCTTTGGCGACGAATTTTTGGGAGAAATTCTGGCCGGCGCGTTCTTGCCGCGAGAGATCTTGTCTCCCGACTTTTTGGCGAGCCGCGTTGGTTTGGAATGCCGCACGTTCATCTGTCTCAAATGGTCAACAATCATCGATGGCACGCGCGCCGAGCCGTTCCCGATTCGGCGGTCCGTCGCCATGCATATGGGATTTGCCGTGCGAACGCACGCGTTCCACAGCCTGGATTCGCCCGGCACCACGGTTCTTTTTCTGCCTGCCTCAGCAGGGCGCGACCGCGATAAACCGGATTGCAGGGGACGCGGCACGCTGCGGCATCAGCGCGGCGCTGTCAAGGACGCCATCGTTGCGCCGGCTTCGCGTTGGCGTCGTGTTGCCAGCTTTTGTCGAAGCTGATCCATCCGGCACAGGGCCGGCTTCTTGTCCGGTCGCCAGCGCAGGATCTTCGTACCGTGACGAAACCGGTCACCAGAGACGTGGTCGTAGCAGACCTCGACGACGTGAACGGGACGCACCGGCTGCCATTCGGCAGATCGCTTCGTCGACCATCGGCTCGGACCGCCCGGCGCTTTACCGGTAAAGCTGGTCTTGCTTATGATCTTCTCGAATTTATCGGTAAGGCCGGGCCGGTCCGACGTCTTGATCCCCGAGGTGAAGCCGACGTGATGCAGGAGCCCTGATTCGTCGTACAGGCCGAGCAGGAGCGAGCCGATCACCTTGCGTCTGCCCTGCTTCTTCTCGGCATATCTGAACCCGCCGACCACGCAATCGGCCGATCGCTGCAGCTTGATTTTCTGCATCCCGTCTCGCGTGCCGCTACAATAGGCGAGGTCCAGCCGCTTCGCGACGACGCCGTCGTGGCCGTCTTGCACACGCTGGAGCCAAGCTTTCGCCTCGGCATAATTGCGGGTCTCCGGCGAGAGCGCGAAGAAATTGGCGGCCTTGAAGTGGCGCTGTGCGAATTTCTCGAGGGCGGGCCGGCGCTTCGCGAGCGGCAGCGCCGCGAGATCCGTCTCGGCCGTTCGAAGCAGGTCGAAGGCCATGAAGCGTGCCGGCGTCTCGCCGGCGAGGCGCTTGACGCGGCTGGCCGCTGGATGGATGCGCTGAAGCAGGGCGTCGAACGCGTAGCCGCCTTCGAGCTGGATGATCAGCTCCCCATCGAGGGTGAACGAGCCGGCAGAGAGAGCCAACGCAGCGGAGGCGACTTCCGGGAAATAGCGAACGAGATCCCGCCCGCCTTTCGACTGCATCCTGACCCGCTGTCCGTCGCGGATGACAAGGCAACGGAATCCGTCCCATTTGGGCTCGTATTGCCATTGCGCTCCGCGGGGCAGCTCGGCGGCGGATTCGGCCTCCATCGGCTCCATGATCAGCACTCGCAATACGCTTCGATCGTGTCGTCCTTCTCCGTGCCCTGCGTCAACCGGGTCTGGCGGGATGCGCCGTGCGCGGATGACGATCATGCAGCAGTCGCGCGAGCGCCTCCCGGTCTCCGGCATGGCCCTTCATCGCCGTCTCGAACAGGGCTTCCTGGACGTCGCGCGGCATATCCCCCCATACGTCCATGGCCGCGTGGCCCAGCAATGTGGCAAAGCGCTCGTCGGGCATATCGATGCTCCCTGGCCGTTCCGTGAATAGGAACTGCGAGCACGCGCCGACGTTCCAAAACAGTCGTCAAGACCAGCCATTGCGAAAGGGAGACATTGCAGATGGGACTGTTCACCAAGGACATCAAAACGATGGAAGACCTGCTCATCCACGGTTTGCAGGATATCTATTATGCAGAGCAGCAGATCCTGAAGGCTTTGCCGAAGATGATCGACAAGGCCACCAACCGCGACCTCGTGACCGGCCTCACCAACCATCTCGAGGAGACCAACAAGCAGGTGGAGCGGCTTCAAAAGGCATTTGCGAAGCTCGGCAAGGAGCCCAGTGGGACCCAGTGCCCGGCCATCGACGGCATCATCAAGGAGGCCGACGAGACCGCCGGCGAGATCGAGGACAAGGCCGTGCTGGACGCCGCCATCGTCGCGAACGCGCAGGCCGTCGAACATTACGAGATATGTCGCTACGGAACCCTGATTGCCTGGGCTGAGGAACTCGGGCACGACGAGATCGTCCGCTTCCTGACGACCAACCTGAACGAGGAAAAGGCTGCAAATACCAAGCTGAACACCGTCGCCCTTCGTAAGGGCGTCAACGCCAAGGCGTCGAACGCGGCGTAAGCGGCGCATTATGTCGCGAAGGCGGCGGTTTGGCACACAAGCCGCCGCCTTCGGACATGATCAGCAGCCGCGGCAGATGATCAGCCTGCGATCGATCTCCTCATCGAGGCGTCGCAGCTCGGTGTCGATGGGCGTGGCCTGCACAGGTTCGGACAGGTCGCTCGGCCGTGGCTGCCGGTGGCCGATGGGAGCCTGCCGGAACAGATCCGCGTATCGTGTCGGGGCGGGATTGCCGGGCGGAATGACCGTCTTGCGGGCGCCGGCCGCCGCGCTTTCCTCTGCCCTGAGGCTCGAAAACGGCCAGAACAACAACGCAGTTGCGATGATGGTCGCACCAAGTCTGATCGACATCATTATTCTCCTATCGCGGTGACATTGCGAACACGCGCATGCCAACAATGGGAGATGCCGGCTACCCCGCCATTTCGTCCGCGGCGATATCGCGTTACGGTTGAAACCGCGGATGTCGCCGCCGCGTGCCGCCCGCTTACGAAACCCCGGCCGCTCGCCTCGATCGTCCGTTCGTGGCCGACGAGACGAGGCTTCGCGCCAGGACGCCGGCGAGCTCCGACGACACCAGCGGGTGGTGAACGAGCTCGGTGATGCCGGATGTCTTGAGCGAGGGCATCGCCAGGTCGCGCGTCGAGGGGGCGGCCAGGATGATCGGCAGAGCAGGCACGGCCTCATGCAGCGCCGCCGCGAGATCGAGCGAGGAGCCTCCGGGCATGTGACACACCAGCGCCGTGTCGAAACGGGTGTTCGCGGCCCGGCAGGCGGCGATCGCCTCCGCCAGGCTGGTGAAGCCGACGGGTTCATAGCCCAGCGCCGCGAGGATTTCCTCGTAGCGCAGCAGGCGGCGGCGGTCGGTATCGATCACCAGCACCGTTTCACCGGCGCCGCGCAGCACCGGATCGGAGCCGTGTTGAATCATCAGCTGCGGCTCGTCAGGCTCGGCCGCCGGCAGCCAGACGTCGAAGCGCGTTCCCGCATCCGGCTTGCTCTGCACCGCGATGGCGCCGCCATGCTGCTCGACGATCTCGCGAACCGTTGCGAGCCCGAGCCCGTTGCCGTCCTGGCGGGTGGTGAAGAACGGCTCGAAGATCCGCTCAAGCGTCGCCTCATCCATCCCGGGCCCGGGATCGGTCACCGAAATGATGGTAAAGCGGCCGGGACCGATTTCGCTGCGCCCGACCTGCTGCGGACCTGGAAGCTCACGCGTCTTGATGAGGAGCTCGATGCGGCCCGGCTCCGTCATCGCCTGCGCCGCGTTATTGCACAAATTCAGGATGACCTGCTGCAACTGGGCCGGCTCGCCTGTCACGAGGGCCATTTCCGACGTCTCGTTCACCTCGAATTTGACGTGCGAGGGCAGCGATGCGGCCAACAGCGATCTGGTTTCGTCGATCAGGGTTTTGACGCAAACGCGCTCACGCCTGCCCTCGCCGCGGCGACCAAAGCCGAGAATTTGCTCGACCAGCTGCCGCGCCCGCTCACCGGCCCGGCGGATCTCGGCGAGGCTCGCGGCCGGCCGGCTTCCCGACGGGACCCGCGCATCGGCCATTTCGGCATAGCCGAGAATGGCACCGACAATGTTGTTGAAGTTGTGGGCGATGCCGCTGGCAAAGGTCCCGATGGTTTCCATCCGGCGCGCCTGTTGCAGGCTCGCCTGCAGGCGCTCCTTCTCGCCTTCGAGCAGCGCTCGCGTGATCGCGTTGCCGATGGCGTCGAAGGCCATGCGAAACAGCGAGACTTCGGACCAATATGTCAGCGCGCCGCCCTGCACCGCATCGAAGCCGAGAATGCTGTCGCGGCTGCCATAGGCCGCCATGATGCAGAGCCAGCCGCTGACACCGGCATCGGCGAGCAGGTTCATCGTGTCATAAGGATGCGAAGGCTTCACCTTGGGGATATAGACGATGCCGTCTTCGCCGCCGTCAAATCGCGGCGCGAGGCTCAGCGCCCGCTCCGGCCAGCCCTCGTCGAACGCGATGCCGTCGCGGGACCACCGATAGATGTGCGCCGTCGTGCCGATCACGCAGGCAAAATAGGCCCTGTCGGCCCCGATATATCCCGCAAGCTGGTGAAGCGCCATCTCGACGTCAGTTGCGATCCGCTGGTTGCTCGAGTTGATGAACAGCATCGAGATGTTGGCGATCGCGTGCTCGAAGATGGCGCGCCGGCGCAGAGTCACGGCCCGTTTGCGCAACAACAGGCCGAAATAGATGATGCCGGAGAGCAGCAGCAGCGAGGTGATATACTGGAGCAACCGCGTCCTGCGCGCCGAGGCGCGCGCGGCCAGCTGACGCTTCTGGATGAGCGCCAGCATCGCATCCTGCTCGCGGTTGTTGGAATCGGCGACGAGCGACTTCAGGATGGTGTCGATATCGGGCAGCAGGTCGTGCAGCATCTGTCCGTGGGTCAGCAGCGCGTGGACCTCGTCCTTCTCCGCCGGCGGCGCTTGCAATTGCGCCAGCTCTTCCAGCCGCGCCTCGACCTGGCGCGCCGCGGCATCCGACGTATCCAGCGTCAGGTGCAGCATGGCCGCCGCCAGTGCGGAGGCAGCCGTCACCACCGGCCGGGAGTCCGATTCAGCCAGCTTGTCGCTGAACAGGCCGAAATAGGCAAAGGAGTTCTGGAGCAGCGCATTCCTGCTCTTGAACCGTTCGATCAGGCTCTCCTGCCGGTCGGCACGCATCGACAGCACGTCGATCACCCGCGTCTGCTCGGCGTCGAGGCCCGCCGTGTCGCGCAGCCGCGTCAAGGCATCGTCATAGGCATTCACCATCTGCACCAGCGCGTCGTAATTGCGCGACAGGCCGGCGCGCGCGGTGAGGACTTCCCTGGTCATCCCGCGTTCGAACCGGGTGAAATCCCCGAGCGCCTGAAGCTGGCTGTCATAGCGCGCCGAATTGACGTTCAGCCCGTTGAGCAGGAGCCAGGTGAGAAGCGCGAGCACGAACGCCACACTGACCACGGCGGGAGCAGATTTCACGGCGAGCCTCCGACGGGAGCGCCGCGATAGGTCCCGGTCAGGCTGTTGAGAAAGGCGACGAGCGCCTTGGCCTGCTGGTCTGTCAGCGTCGCGTTCAACTGCGCCATCGCCATCTTGCGCACCGCGTCATCGAGCGTCGGTGCGCTGCCGTCGTGAAAATAGGGCGCCGTCGTCGCGACGTTGCGCAGACTCGGCACCCGCAGGATTTTTGGCTCGGGCGAAGCGAGAGGATGGAATATGCCGTGTCGCTCGAACAGATTGCCGCCGACGTTGACGCCCTGATGGCAGGCCGAGCAACCCAGCGATTTGAACAGGCCGTATCCTTCCAGCTCGTCGGCCGACAGCGCGGCGTCGTCGCCCTGCAGCCAGCGATCGAACCTGCTGCCCGGCGTGAGCAGCGTGCGCTGAAAGCTCGCAAGCGCATCGACCACATCGCCGCCCTCGGGGCGGCGGCCATAAGCGGCGACGAAGCGACTGCGCATGTCGAGATCGGCGTCGAGCTTTGCGGCAATCTCCGCCGCGCTGCTGCCCATGGTGTGCGGGCTTTCCAGCGACGAATTGATATCAGCCTCGACGGTGCGGAATTTTCCCTCCCAGCTGAAGCGAAAGCTGAGCGTCGAGTTGAAGACGGTGAGCGTATTGAGCGCAAGCTCGGAGCCGTCGGCGCTGAGATCGTGCCGCTTCTGGCTCGCGCCGTTGGTCGCGACATCGTGGCAATACAGGCAGCTGCGGGAATTGTCATGCGATACCCGCCGATCGCCAAACAGCTTCTCGCCGAGCGCGACCTTCAGCGGATCGATGGCGGGAGCCGCGGGGATCGGCGTGATCGGCTCGCCGCGGTCCACGATAACCAGCAGTGGCGATGGCGATTGCGAGGGCGCAGGCGTGACTCTCACGCAGCACAACAGCACCGCGCAAATGGCGATCAAGCCGCCCCGATAGCCGGCGCCGGGCCCGGCTCCGCGAAATCCAATCAATTGTCGCACTGCCGGTCATATGGGGATGGGAGCGAAGGCAACTGTACCTATTCAAGGGCTTTTGATCGCAGCGCGATGATTTCGTGAACGCGACCATGGCCAGAGCCGGGGACGGCGGCCGAACGTGGCGGCCTTGAGGCTGCCCGAGATCATCGAACGGCAGGCGGCGTGACAGAGACCAAGGGCCGGGCCAAACCCCGCGAACGCAAGATACATCGCATCAGCAATCATGACAGTACCTCACCGTCCGCTCGATCTCCGCACGGCCGCGGATTCCGAGATCGCGCAATGTCCGGTCGTCGAGCTCCATCAAAGCGGCAATGCCCCTTCTGATCTCTCGCTCGCGACGCAGCTGCGCCGGCCATGCCGCCAGCTTCTCGCGCGCCGAGCGCAACCATTTCCAGCGCCGTTCCGGTTTCGCCTCGAACGGCTGGATGCGATCGAGCTTGACGACATTGCCGTTGCTCTCGGCGCTGGCGCTGTCCGGCAGCGGCTCCTCCGGTTGCGGCTCCAAAGCCCTCCGGGCCGCCAATATTGCGTGAACCGGCATGGCCGCCGTCGGATGCAACGCCGCGCCGTAAAGGGCAAAGCCTTCCATCCAGGCAAACACCACCCACCAGAATGTGCTGACCTTGCGCTCCGGCTCCGCCGGACGCGGGCCGATCTCTGCAACGCCCTGCATCGCGGTGCGGCCGGAGCCGGAACGGACAAGGCCGCGGCCGCCGGACCGTGCGAGCCAGCCTGGTCCATCAAGCTCCGTGGCGTTCAGCCGGACCACACGGGCCGCGTTTTGATGCTGCGTCTTCATCGTCAATCTCCCACACGCTGTTGGTGGGAGGCAATGTGCCGGCCGGCGGTTACACCGAGATCACCGCCACCGGTAAAGGGGTTACAGTTGCAATGCGGTCGCCGCGTTTAGAACGGATCTACGGGAACCGCAAAGACATAGCCGACGCCGCGCTCGGTCTGGATGACCCGCGGCGCGCTCGGATCGGTTTCCAGCTTGCGCCGCAGCCGCAGCACCTGAACGTCGATGCTGCGATCGAAAATGTCTTCATGGATGCGGGTGGCCTGAAGCAGGTGCTCGCGCGTCAAAGGACGCTGCGGCGCCTCGAGGAAGGCCAGCAGCAAGGCATACTCGCCCTTGCTGAGCGGCACCGGCACTTCGTTGGGATCGATCAGCTTGCGGCCACGGCGCTCCAGCTTCCATCCGCTGAAACGATAACCACCGCGCTCGGGATCGCGCGCACGCGCGGCGCGGCCCATCTCCTGCCGCCGCAACACCGCCCGGACGCGCGCCAGCAGCTCCCGCAGGGAGAACGGCTTGATGATGTAGTCGTCGGCCCCGAGCTCGAGCCCGACGATACGATCGATCTCGTCGGGGCGATGGCCGGTCGTGATGATGACGGGCACGTCGGAATGCGAACGGATCTCCCGCAGCAGATCCAGGCCGTCTTCCTGACCGAGACGAAGATCGAGGATGATCAGGCTGGGCTGACTGGCCTCGAGATAGTGGTTCAATTCAGTCCTGTTGGAGGCTGCCCTGGTCGGGACATTGTGCTCCTCGAGATATCTGATCACCATCTGTCGCAAGGCGGGATCGTCATCGACAACGACGATGTGGCCAACATCTGCAAGCATACGTCTCTCTCAAAAACTGCCGTCACCAACCGGGTCACGTCGAAGATCAGCAATCACTCAAATTAGTATCAGGGATGACCAAAAAGGTCGGCATTCGCCGACGCCGCCCATGATGCCTTGATGACGCGATAACCCGGTATTTCTGCGGCCAAGTCCGCGGGATGTCGCAGACGTGAAGCATTGTGATCCCAGCTAATGCTACTTTTGGGCGACATCCAGTGCGCGCGCCTGCGTCATTGTTCGCCGGCGACGAAGGGACTGTTCGGCGGTTGCGAGGATTTGCGCGAAGGGCTGTGAAAGTTTTCCTGCCAGATTTTCCTGCTAGATTTTCCTGCCAAGTTTTCTTTCCTTGCCAAATTTTCCTGCCAGATTTTCCTGGCAAATTCTCCTTTTGAAATTTTTCTGCGCGCGCTTCTGTTGCCGGGCAAGACCGGCCGCATCAATCGTCCGCCGATGCGTCAGGAACGCGGCAGGCCGACGAGGTACTGGTAGATCGCAGCCAGCTCGTCGTCGTCCATCCGCCCGATCGGCCGCCACGGCATTTGATCGTCGAGCCGATGCCCGTACGGGTCGAAACCGGTGCGCATGGTGGCGATGAACTGCGACTGGCTCCATTCCTTGACGATACCGAGGTCGGGTCCGAGGGGCGGCAATTGGCCGGGCACCCCGCCGGCAAGATCCTTGCCGTGACACTCACGGCAATCCTGATAGGACAGCAGGTACTTGCCGTAGCGGGCCGTCGGCGCCTTCGGCGGCGCGATGATCACGCCGGTGAACACCGGCTTTGCATCCGGCAGCAGTCCGGCGCCGAGCATCGCCAGACCCAGCAGGCTGAAGCGGTCCGGCGGCTCCGGAGTCTTCTGACCGGCGGCAGGCAAGCTGCGGATGTAGGCGATCACCGCCTTGGTGTCGTCGTCGCTGAGCCGGCCGGCATTGGTGAATGACATGATCGCCAGCCATCGCCCCTGCGCGTCGACGCCGTTGCGGATGGCACGGAAGATCTCGCCGTCCGACCAGAGCCTCAACGCGCCGGCGGGAGTCAAATTCGCCGGCACGAAGGAGCCGATGGGAAGCGGAATATCCTTGCCGACATCGCCGCCACCCGACAGCACGCCGCTGTTCGAATGACATCCGGCGCAAAAGCTGTCGGCGACCGCCCGGCCCCGGGCAATCCGTTCCGGCGTCGCCTCGATCGTGAGATCGGGCACCGGCGCCGAACGCGCGTGCTGCTTGACGATGCCCGCGGCGGTCAGCGCGCTCACGCCCGACAACGCGATGGCCAGCGCAGCCGCCAGCACCACTCCGCCCCACTTCACCAGAAGATGATTTACCTGCAAGGCGCGAACACCGAGCCAGACCAGGAGCGGGACAAATGCAACCATCGCAACGACGGTGACAATGTTCTGCATGACATTCTCCTCAAGAAAATTCTGCCTCAACAAATTTTGCGCGGTGAAAGTCGCGCGATATCCCGGACGTGAATATCGTCCTGGGTCAAAATCGCCGCTGGATGTCCGCGGCGCGCCAAACGGCTCTTTGCCCGGATTACGGGCGCGGCATTACCGCCCCGTTTCACGGCCGGCCGCTCGCGTTACAAATGTAATCCTCGCGCGGCGACCCACACATCGGCGCCGGCCCCGGCAGTGCCACGATGCGTTGCCGCCGTAACCATTCGGCGGCCACCGGAAGCCTTGGTGTAACAACGATCGCTTCAATTCCCTCTTGTTCACGCGACCGGCCGCCCTGTGGCGACCGTACATCGATCATCAAGAGGTCAGCTCCATGAAGATTCTAATCGCTTCGACGCCCGCGACGGGTCATCTCAATCCGATGCTGGCGATCACGCAGATCCTGGTCGCCGAAGGCCATGAGATTGCTTTCATGACGGGTACCGCCTTCCGTGCCCGCGTCGAAGCCAGTGGCGTCAAGTTCTTTCCCCTGCCGGAGGATGCGGACTTCGATCCGAACGACGTCTTCTCGCGGTTTCCCGAGCTCAAAACCATCCCGCCGGGGCTCGAGTGGTTCCGCGTCGCATGCGAGCGCCTCTTCGTCGACTCCGTTCCGGCGCAGCACCAGGGGTTGCTGCAATCGTTGCGGCAATTTCCCGCCGACATCATCGTCTGCGACGACATGCTGTTCGGCGTGTTGCCGATGCTGCTGGGCCCGCGCTCGCAGCGGCCTCCCATCGCGCTTTGCGGCACGTCGTTCCTGCATTGGGCACGTGAGGACGGTGCGCCCAATTTCCTCGGCTTGCCGCCGGCAAGGTCCGAAGAGGAGCGCGGTCGGTATGCGGCCATGGCGCGGGACTTTGATGCGGCGGTCGATCAGCCGGTGTCGCTGCGCCTGAACCGCGCCTTGAAGACCCTCGGCGTCGGACCGATCGCGATGCCGCTATTCCATTCCGTGGTCGCGCTCGGCGACGCCTATCTGCAATTGTCGGTGCCGAGTTTCGAATTTCCGCGCGAGATTCCGTCCTCCGTGCATTTCGTCGGCACGCCGCCGATCATTGCCAACCAGGTGCCGCCGCCGGCATGGGCCGAGGAGCTCGACGGTTCGCGCAAGGTCGTTCTGGTGACGCAGGGAACGGTGGCCAACCACAATTTCAACCTGCTGGTCGCCCCGACGCTGGCGGCACTGGCCGACGAGCCCGACATCCTGGTGGTCGCGACCGCGGGCGGCCGGCCGGTCAACGCCATCCCCGGCAAGGTCCCGTCGAACGCACGTATCGCCCGCTATCTGCCGTTCGAATGGCTGCTGCCGCATGTCGACGTGCTCGTCACCAATGGCGGCTACGGCAGCGTCAACCAGGCCATGAGCTTCGGCATCCCGCTGGTCACCGCGGGACTGACCGAAGACAAGGCCGACGTCAACGCGCGGGTCGCCTGGTCCGGCGTCGGCATCAACCTCGAGACCAACGAGCCGACGCCCGAAGCCTTGCGCAATGCGGTGCGCGCGGTACTCGACGAGCCGCGCTACCAGCTGCGCGCAACGCAGATCGCCGACGAGTTCGCCGGCATCGACACCCGAGCGGAAGTTCTCCGGATCATCGGCGAGCTCGTGACCGACGAGACCGACGTGTCGCGCCTGCGCGCGACCGCGGCGAGCCAGGGACGGCGTGCCAGCCGGCGCGCCTGATCCACTGCTGAACGGAGCGATGGAGCGCGGCAGCCGCGCTCCATCGCTGCGTGAGTACTCCTCAATTGTCACCGGATCCTCGTCCATGCGAATCGAACCCGACACCCTCGCCTTCACGCTGCTGCTCGGCGCGCTCGCAGCCGTGCCCTATTCCGGCATCGACATCAATCTGCCCGCGCTGGCCGCCACCGGCGCCGCGCTCCGTGTGAGCGCGTCGGATGTCGGGCTGACGATGAGCGCCTTCATGCTGAGCCTTGCCACCGCGCCGCTGATCTACGGACCGGTCTCGGACCGCATCGGCCGCAAGCCAGTCCTGGCCTTCGGCCTCGCGCTGTTCATCGCCGCCAGCATCGGCTGCGCCCTTGCCTCCTCGCTGCCGGTGCTGCTGCTCTGCCGCTTCGTCCAGGGGATCGGCGCCGCCGCAACCGCCACGACCTTCGCCATCATCCGCGATCTCTTCGACGGTGACGCCGCACGCGGCAAGATCGGCAGCATCATGGTCGCGGTCAACGTCGCGACGGTGATCGCGCCGACGGCGGGCGCCGCGCTGCTGGCGGCCGCCGGCTGGCAATCGATCTACGCGACCCAGGCCGCGATCGGCATCATGCTGCTGGTGATCGTGATGTTCCGCTTCGCCGAAACCGCGGCGATCGCTCCATCCGGCCGCTTGGTGCCGTCCGCCGTGGTCGACAGCTATCGCCGGGTGCTGACGCATCCGGTGTCGCTCGCCTACATCCTGGTCGGCGCCGCGGGCGGCGCGACCGTGTTTGGCTACGTCACCGGCGCCTCGCTGTACTTCGTCGGCGCCGTCGGGATGACCCCCGCGCAATACGGCCTGATCTTCAGCGCCTGCTCGGCGTCGGTGATGGCCGGCGCCTTCCTCGACGGCCAGCTCGGCCGGCGCGGAATATCTTCAGGCCATGTGCTCACCATCGGGC
>Ga0070665_100003405_pt1 | contig 16995 bp, 12 predicted proteins | sample KBSS13metaG_FD_65862 | JGI IMG/M metagenome (GOLD analysis project Ga0070665, IMG submission 65862) | Switchgrass rhizosphere microbial communities from Kellogg Biological Station, Michigan, USA - KBS S1-3 metaG | ecosystem: Host-associated > Plants > Roots > Rhizosphere > Soil ... | reverse complement strand
CGCTTCCAGCACATCGGCTGCCCCGCTGCGCGAGGAGGCGGAGCGGTTGCCATGCTTGGCGACCGGCACGCCGCAAGCCGCCACCACGAAGGAGACGGCAGTCGAGATATTCAAGGTGCCAAGCCCGTCGCCGCCCGTGCCGCACAGATCGATTGTGCCGGGCGGGGCGGTCACGCTGCGCATATGGCCGCGCATGGAAATGACGGCGCCCACCAGTTCGTCCACCGTCGGCTTGCGGTCGGCGGTGGCCGAGAGATAGGCGATGATCTCCTCTTCGCTGAGGCGGCCGGTGAAGATGGCGTCGAACAGCCTTTTGGTATTTTCCGCGCTGAGCGGATGGCCGTCCTGCGCCAAAGCCAGGGCGGCGGGAAAATCCACCGAAGCGCTGGTTACCTTCATGCCGATACTTTGGCGAAGTCGCGTGCGATCTGCAGAAAGTTGTTCAGCAGGGCATGGCCGTTTTCTGAGGCGATGCTTTCGGGATGAAACTGCACCCCATGGACGGGATGAGATTTGTGCATCACGCCCTGGATCACGCCGTCCTCGCTTGTCGCGGTCACGTCCAGCGACGCCGGCATGCTGGTCGGATCGATGGTCAGGGAATGATAGCGCGTGGCCAGGAAATCATTGTTGAGGCCGCGGAACACGCTCCTGCCATTGTGATGCACGCGGGAAAGCTTGCCGTGCATCGGTTCGGGCGCGCGCACGATGCGGCCGCCATAGACCTGGCCGATGGCCTGATGGCCAAGGCAGACGCCCAGGATCGGCATCTGGCCGGCGGCTTGTTCGATGACTTCCAGGCAGATGCCCGCCTCGTTGGGGGTGCAGGGGCCAGGCGACAGGACGATGCCTTCCGGCTTCATCCCCAGCGCCTCTTTGGCGGAGATCTCGTCGTTGCGAACGACTTTCACCTCAGCGCCCAATTCTCCCAGATAATGGAAGAGGTTGTAGGTGAAGCTGTCATAGTTATCGATCAGAAGAAGCACGGGTGCCTGGCCGCCAATTGGGAAGCCAGGGTTATAGCCGAAAAATGTTTCCCGCGCACAAGATGCGGCTTTCCGGCGAAATCGGGGCGTCGCGACCCGCGCCGGTCAGAGCGACAGCGAGGAAAGAAGATCGATCACGCCCTCAAGGCTCGGTCCGCCGCGCCGGCCGAGAGCGACACGGAGAAAGGGCGGCCGTGCATCCGGCCGCACCACTTCAAAGCGATGGCCCCGGAAGCCAAAACTGCCGCCGTGGTCCAGGACCAGATTGCGGTGTCGTGCGCCCGCCACGATGGCCTGTTCGAGCGCTTCATAGCTGGCGTCGGGATCGGCCTCCAAATCCGCCAAAGTGAAGACGCAGAAGGGCGCGCGGCCTGTTGAAGATGAGAGAGACGGGTGCACGACCGGCGCGAAAGGCCCTGGGGTCTGCGACACGGCCCGGGCAAGCCGCGCATTGTGCGCAAAAATCGCGTCCTCGTAAGGACGTGTTGAACGGGCGTCCAGAAAGAAAGGCAGCTCAAGGGCGGCCACATCGGCGAAGCGCAGCCCGGTGCCATGCAAGGTGCGGATGTTGCGCAATCGTTCGCCCGCGCCGCCGCCATAGATGCTCACAATGCCAATATCGGCGAGTTCCAACCCCTGCTGAAACAGCTTGAGGCCCGAATGAACGCGGAAAACGGTGATCGGCTGTGAAAGCTTGTCGAGGACATGGTTGAGCCCATCGTCCAGACCCGCGAGCGTGCTGTCGATGATCAGCATGGTGGCGCCGCATTTTTCGCAGAGTGCGGCAATCTCGGCCGGCCGGTTTTGTCCGAAGCTGACGCCGTCGCACCACACCGGTTCGGCAATCACAAGGTCCGGCTTCTGGGCGGGGTCCCGCAGCTCCGCGCGCTTTCCGTAAAGCGCCAGAAGCTCGCCCGTTTCGAAATAGGCGCCTGCGTGATGCACACCCAGGGCCGGATGAAGCGCGGTGAGATGGGTCAAAACCGCATTCATCGCCGCCTGGCCACTGGAATAGAGCACATGATCCGCCGTCCAGCCCTGTGGCGGCGGCGGGAAGAAGCGGGCGCAACGGCGCTCCAGCTGTTCCGGCTGGAGGTCCCGCTCATAGCCAAAATTGTGGAAGCGTCCGCTTGGAGTCAACACCGCCTCGCCGTCGGATGGCGAACGATAAGCCTTGCTCGTGGCGTTGGCCGCCGCCGCCAGCCAGATGTGACGAAGAGAGCGCGTCGCCTCTTCGAGATACCGCTCGCCGACGAGATCGACGGTGGCGTCCTTCAACCCCTCTTCGAGCATGTCGCGCCAATGTCCCAGCTCGGCCGCGAGCTGCGGCACGGCTCCCCCCATCGCGTTGGAAATGGCGATGAGTTCGGCGCGCTCCAGCAAGAGGGCGTCATTGGCTTCAGCGTTCTTCATCGTTCGTTTTGGTGCCACCACAACGAACGTTCCTGCCCCGAGTTTCCGCGACTATTGCGCGCTCGTTGAGGACCAATCGTCTTTCCCCTTGGAACTAACTGAACGGTCAGTTATTAATATAAGGATGAAGACCCAACGCTGGACCCGCCGCAAGGACGAGCGCGCCCCGGAGATCCTGGAGGCGGCTTTGGCCTGTTTCGCGGCCAAGGGCTTTGCCGGCACCCGGATGGACGACATCGCCGCCCGTGCCGGCATCACCAAGGGCACGATCTACCTCTATTTCGAAAGCAAGGAAGCGGTGTTCAAGGCGCTGGCGCGCCAGTCGATCGGCGAGCGCATCGCCGCCGTCACCGAACAGCTGAAGAATGCCGACACGCCGGCCGCCGACCAGCTTCGCTTTGTCATCGGGACCCTGGGCCATTTCGCGGCCACCAGCGACAGGGTGGTGCTGGCGCGGGTGCTGCTCGCCGAGGCCGGCAATTTTCCGGAACTGGCCGAGTTCTGGCGCAAGGAAATCATCGACCGAGGCCTTGGCCTGTTCGAGGGGATCATCAAACGCGGCGTCGCCCGCGGCGAATTCCGCAAAGTCGTGCCCGGCCATGCGGCGCGACTTTGCGTGGCGCCGTTGCTGGTCATGATTCTGTGGCGGACCCTGTTCGGAAAGTTCGACAGCGAGCCTTACGACTATCCGGGCCTGATCGAGACCCATATCGCCACGTTGCTGAAGGGCCTCTCGGCGGAGGGCGCGGCATGAAAAGGTTGGCGCTCGCTTTGGTGTTTTTGCTGGCCGGCTGTGAAGAAAAGCACGACCAGGGCTGGCTGGGTTACGGCGAGGGTGACAGCGCCATGATCTCCGCGCCCCAGGCCGGCTGGGTGACCGCGCTGAAAGTCGAGCGCGGCACGGTGGTGAAACGCGGCGATCTGTTGTTCGTGCTGGATTCCACCACTCAGCAAGCCGGCCAGGAGCAGGCCAGCAGCGCGCTGGACCAGGCGCGCGCCTCGCTGAAGCAGGAACAGTCCAACCTGGTTTATGCACGCACCGAGCTGATGCGGCAGGAAAGTCTCGCCCGCGCCCATGCCGGCACGCCCACGCAACTGGATCTGGCGCGCACCAATGCGCAGCAATCGGCGGCGAAGATCGGCCAGCTTCAGGCCCAGATCGGCCAGATGGAAGCGAACCTGAAGGGCGCGGCCTATGGCCTGTCGCAGCGGCAGATCACCGCTCAGACTGCAGGACCGGTGCAGGACATATTTTTCCGGCCCGGCGAATATGTGCCGGCCTCCACGCCGGTGGTTTCGGTGCTGCCGCCGGCCAATGTCTATGCGCGTTTCTTCGTGCCGGAGACGGAGCTGCCCAAGGTGAAGCTGGGCCAGAAGGTCCAGGTGAACTGTGACGGCTGCAAGCCTATGACGGCGACCATCACCTTCATCGCCGCACAAGCCGAATTCACCCCGCCGGTGATCTTCAGCGTCAACAATCGCGAGAAGCTGGTCTACAAGCTGGAAGCGCGCGCGCCCGAGGGCCTCGCGATCCATCCGGGCCAGCCGGTGACGGTAAGACCGCTGTGAGCGCGGCGCTGGCCATCGACGTCAAAGGCCTGACCAAACGCTTCGGCCAGAAGACCGCGGTGGATCATATCGATATCGCCGTGCCGGAAGGGCAGGTGTGGGGATTTCTGGGCCCCAACGGTTCGGGCAAGACCACCACCATCCGCATGCTGTGCGGCTTGCTGCGCGCCGATGAGGGCTCGGGCACCTGTCTGGGCCTGGACTTCCGCACCCAGTCCGAAGCGATCAAGCGCCAAGTCGGTTACATGACCCAGCGCTTCAGCTTCTGGGAAGACCTTTCCATCCGCGAGAATCTGGAATTCGTGGCGCGGGTCTACGGCGTCGATAGTCCCAAGAAGAAAGTGGACGACACTTTGGCCCGGCTGGGCCTGACCAAGCGCCAGGACCAGCTTGCCGGAGCCCTGTCGGGGGGCTGGAAGCAGCGCATGGCGCTGGCGGCCTGCATGCTGCACGACCCCAAGCTGCTGCTGCTGGACGAACCCACCGCGGGCGTCGACCCCAAGGCGCGGCGCGATTTCTGGGAGGAGATCCATGCCCTCAGCGCCGAGGGCCTGACCGTGCTGGTCTCCACCCATTACATGGACGAGGCTGAACGCTGCGACCGCATCGTCTATATCCTGAACGGCAAGCTGGTGGCGCGCGGCTCGGTCGCCGAGGTGATCGCGGATTCCGGCCTTTCCACCTTCGTGATCGAAGGAAAGGACGTGCGCCGGCTGGAGCGCGAGCTGCAGGGCAAGCCCGGCGTGGACTATGTGGGCTTCTTCGGCGCGGCGCTGCATGTCAGCGGCAAGGATCGCGCCGCGCTGGAAAAGACCGTCGCGCCCTATCGCAAACGCGATGGCCTGACAGTGGCCGAGGTCAAGCCGAGCCTGGAAGACGTCTTCATCCAGCTTCAGGAGAAGGCCCCGGAGGCGGCGAAATGAATTTCTCGCCGCGCCGCATCTGGGCCATCCTGGTCAAGGAAATCCTGCAGATGCGACGGGACCGGCTGACCCTGGCGATGATTTTGGGTGTACCGCTGATGCAGCTTTTCCTGTTCGGCTTTGCCATCAACCTGAACCCGCACGATCTGCCTGCCGCCATCGCCATCAACGATCCGGGGCCGCTGGCCCGCTCGATCGTCGCGGGGCTGGCCAATTCCAGCTATTTCAAGATCGTCGAACAGACCAACGATCCGGCCCATGCCCGCCGCCTGCTGCAGGAAGGCAAGGTGCTGTTCGTGGTCGAGATCCCGCCCAATTTCTCTCGCGACATCGTGCGGGGCGAGCATCCCGATCTTCTGATCGAGGCCGACGCCACCGACCCCGCCGCCGGTTCCTTTGCCATCGCCGCCTTCAACCAGCTTGCCGTCACCGCGCTGCGCGACGATCTGGTGGGGCCGCTCGCCAGCCGTGCGCAAGGGCCGCCGCCCTTCAATCCGGTTCAGCATCTGCTCTACAATCCGGAATCCAACACCCAATATAATGTCGTGCCGGGGTTGCTGGCGGTGATCCTCACCATGACCATGGTGCTGATGACCTGCCTGGCGCTGACCCGCGAGCGCGAGCGGGGGACCTACGAAAACCTGCTGGCGATGCCCGCGACGCCGCTGGAGATCATGATCGGCAAGATCGCGCCCAATGTGCTGGTGGGCGCGGTGCAGAGCGCCATCATCCTGTTGATGGCGCGCTTTGTCTTCCATGTGCCGATGATCGGCTCGCTGCTGCTCTTGGCCGGCGCGCTGGCCGTCTATGTCGTCGCAAACCTGGCCGTCGGTTATACCTTTTCCACCATCGCCGAGAACCAGCTGCAGGCGATGCAGATGACCATGTTCTTTCTCTTGCCCGCCATTCTGCTGTCGGGCTTTGCCTTTCCCTTCATGGGCATGCCGGCCTGGGCGCGGGTGATCGGCGAGATGCTGCCCGCCACGCACTTCCTGCGCATCGTGCGCGGCATCCTGCTCAAGGACAACGGCATGCCGGAGATATGGCAGGACCTGTGGCCGCTGTTCCTGTTCACCTTCGTGGCGGGCAGTCTCGCGCTGTTGCGGTTCAGAAGGACGCTGGATTGATCCGGGATTCCCGGAGCGCGTGACCGCTTTTGGCCCAAAGCGGACATTACAAGGCTCTTTCAAGGAGAATGCCTTGTCAGTTGCGCCTGATGTAAGTCAATCGGCCAGATCAAGAAGCTCTTCCATGACGGCGCGCCAGCCCTCTTCCTGCGAACGCCTGACGTGAGAGAACGCGAGCTGAAGGTGTCGCATCTGCGCTCCGGTAAGCTCAGTTTCGAGCTTCTGCCCCTCAACAGTAAGACGCAGATTTTTGGCGCGCCGATCAGCCGGGTCTGACATGGTGCTCACGAGATTCATTTCAACCAATTGGCGGAGTGGCGCATTCAGCGCCTGTTTCGATACCGCCAGCAAGTCCAGCAGGCCGCGGACCGACACGTTCGGTGTCCGGCCAATGAAATACAGAATCCTGTGGTGGACACGGCCCAGGCCGCGTCGTTTGAGGATGCGGTCGGGGCGATCCGTGAATCCGCGATACGCGAAATAGAAGAGTTCGATTGCACTACGAAGCTCGTCCTGGCGCTTTTGGTCAACCATGTTGACTTAATACCATCCAGCGATTAAGGTGTCGATAGGTCAATAATATTGACATATTGAGGAAGCGCATGCCCTGCCTGTCAAAAAGGACCTCCGATCTGCACGCTTCGCCAGTCCGCGAGATGCTGAGCGTGGCCGGGCGACCGGGTGTTATCTCCTTTGCTGGAGGACTGCCTGCGCCGGAAACCTTCGCAGAGCTCAAACTGTCAACGCCGCCCCCGGACCTGTTGCAGTATGGCCCTTCGGAAGGCGAACCAGAACTTCGTGCCCGTATTGCTGAGGAGTTGCGCGCTATCGGAATCGCCACCACGCCGGAGCGAATATTGATCTTGACCGGCTCACAGCAGGGCATCGATCTCGTCGCCAAACTGGTGGTGGATGCGGGCGCGTCGATCTCGGTTGAAACGCCGACCTATCTCGCGGCGCTGCAAGTGTTTCGCTTCTTCGGAGCGCAAGTGACCGCGATGGATCGGGGCGATCCTGCGGCGGGCTGGTCAAAAGCCGCGCCACGTCTTGCCTATGTTACGCCAACTTTCCAGAATCCGACAGGCGCCTGCTGGGGCGCCGCTGAGCGGATCGCGCTTGCCCGCGCCTGTGATGCCCACGACACGATCTTGCTCGAGGACGATCCTTATCGTGATTTGGTCTATGAGCCCTGCGAACGGCGGCCTGTCTGTAGCTGGCTGGAGAGAGCTTCGTTTATCTATCAGGGCTCATTTTCGAAGACGGTTGCTCCAGGGCTCCGGCTGGGATTCCTGACGGCCTCCGAAGATCTTTTTCCCTTTCTGGTCCGCCTGAAGCAGGCGGCCGACTTGCATACCAACCGGCTGAGCCAATGGATGGTGCTTCAGTACTTGAACGATCCGGGCCGTGCCGGCAGACTCGAGCGCGTGGTGTCTTTCTATCGCGAGCGCCGCGATCTGTTTGCTGCCGCCATGGAACGGCACATGAGCGGCATTGCAGATTGGAGCGTGCCGCCCGGAGGCCTTTTCTTCTGGGCTACCCTGCGGAAAGGCGTAGATTCGCAAGCGTTGCTTGCGCTCGCATTGGAACAGAATGTGCTGTTCACGCCCGGCTGTTATTTCCTGGCTGACGGCTCGGCCAGTTCGTCCATGCGGCTGAATTTCAGCCTGGTGGGGCCTGATGCGGCAGAGCAGGGGCTAAAGATTATTGGTGAGCTTGCCCGCTAGAAATCAACAAAGAACTCGGTTTATTGGAGGACGTGATGTTTACTGCAAAGGCCGTTTTGGCCATTACCCTTAGCCTGTCTTTTGCTACGCCGACTTTTGCCGCCGCCACTGATCCCATTTTCGGCACGGTGGATGCCAGTGGGCCCGGCTGCGCGGCGGGCGCGATGCGGGGCGGCAAGATCGTCTATACCGGCGCATACGGGCTGGCGGATCTGGAGCATAAGACGCCGTTGACCGGCGCCTCGCTGTTCAACATGGCGTCGGTGTCCAAGCAGTTCACGGCTTTCACCGTGCTGCAACTGCAGCAGGAGGGCTTGCTGAAGCTAACCGATCCGGTGCGCAAATACATTCCCGAACTGGACGCCTTCGCGAACGATATCACGCTGTATCAGCTTCTGACCCATACAGGCGGCGTTCGCGATTTTGTCGCCATGGGCGAGATCGCCGGCACGTCACCGGAAACGTCCATGACGGAACAGGCATTCATGGACATCATGACGCGGCAGACGGCGGGCGATTTTGTGCCCGGCACCAGCTTTGTCTATGGCAATTCCGATTATGTGCTGCTGTCGCTGGTGGTGAAGCGGGTCTCGGGCCAGACCCTGAACGCAGCGGCGCGCAAGCGGATCTTCGCGCCTTTGGGCATGAAACATTCTATCTTCCGGCACGACCATCGCGCGGCGATTCCCGGCATGGCGACGGGATATGCCATGAAGGACGGCGCGTGGCAGGCCGCCAATGACGGGCAGGATGTGGTGGGCGGAAGCGGCCTTTATTCGTCGATTGACGAGATGCTGTTATGGGCGAAGAACTTCCATCAACCGGTGATCGGCGCGGACGCGCTGGCGACGATGGAGACGCGGGGCACGCTCAGCACCGGGCAGCAAACTAGCTATGGCATGGGGCTGGTGCCGCTGCCCTATCGGGGCCTGAAAGTGGTCGCTCATAACGGCAGTCTTAAGGGATATCGGTCCAGCTTCCAGGTTTTTCCGGATCAGGACTTCGCCGCCATCGTGTTGTGCAATTCCGGTTCGGCCAATCCCGAACAGATCATCAGCCGGCTGGCGGACACCTATCTGGCGGATCGGTTTGCGGGCGCGGCGGCGAGCGCGGCCGGTGGCGCGTCCCAATCTGCAACAAAGTCCACAGTTCAATCCGCATCGAAGTCCGTGCCCACGTCCGCCCTGCTGGATGCCTATGTCGGGGATTATATCCGGGACAGTGGCTATGGCATCAGCATCACGCGCAAGGGCGACCAGCTTGTGTGGCGGGCCACCGGGCTGGCCGAATTTCCGCTAACGACGGTCTCGCAAAACAGCTTTCTGCTCAACGCCACGGCGACGCAGTATAGCTTTGCCGCGCCGGGCGCGGATGGGCATGCCGCCAGCATGGAGGCGGTTTCGCCCAGCAGGCACAGTGTGCTGACGCGGATCGCGCTGCCGCCGCTGAGCCAAGCAGAGCTGGACGGTTACGCCGGCCACTATGCCAGCGCCGAACTGGGCACGGCCATCGACATTGTGGTGCGGGACGGCGCGCTGGTGCTGCATGCCCCGACGCAGGAGAAAAGGCTTTTGCGGATCGCAGCCGATGCCTTTTCCGCCGACTATCCCTTCGGGTCTGTGCGGTTCGCACGCGATGGCACAGGCATCACTGGCTTTGTGGTGAATGGCGCCATCAAGAATCTGCACTTTGATAAAACTTCCGCGCCCTAGGCCCGATTGACTGTGTTTGCATGGCTTCACGTCGGAGTGAGCGTGGATTTCGTGATGACTGTGGGCCTCGGTCAACTTGCCGATCTGACTGAATGACCGCTTTTGGCGCAAAGCGGTCATTGACCAGTTAAGGCGGCTTTGCTGTGCGGTTGTGATGGTTGCCTTGTGACTACGATCAGGAGACCATCACAGCATCAATTACGCGGCAAGGTGTAGGCGATGTATTCGCCGGAATAGTTCCCACCGGACACCGCGACGATGATGTATTGCCTGCCGCCCACCATGTAGGTCATCGGCGATCCCGACTGGCCGGCCGGCATCAGCACATGGCCCACTTCCCGCCCGGTCTTCTGGTCATAGGCGCGCAGCATCGCGCCGCGCGGATGGTCCGGCGTGGTCGTGACCATCGCATCGCCCGCGACCACAAGGTCCTTGGTCACAAGCGTGCCGATGTTGAATCCGGTCTGGCCGGTGCGCGGCACCGTCAGGCCCTTGAGGGCAGCACTGTTGCGAATGTAGTCGGGCGTCTCGCCATGCGCGACTTGCCAGACGATCTGGCCGCTATCGAGATTGATCGCGCTGATGGTGGCGTAAGGCGGCTTGACCAGCGGCAGGCCCTGCACGGTCAGGCCCCGAACGGGCGCCGGCGGTGGCTGCGGCGTGGCCGGCGGCGGCGCGGCGCGCTTCAGCGGCGCATCCGCGCCCTGATCGGCGCCGGCGGCATTGATCATCACCACACGCTCGCCGGCATGGCCTTCAACATAATCCAGATCGCTCATGCCTGCGGGCGGCTTGACCAGGCCGTAAGCCGACAGACAGGCGTTGCAGGCATAGAGATAAGCTGTGTGGTTCTCGGGATTGAACGAACCGCCCGGCCAGTTGGTGCCGCCATTGGCGGGGCCCAGCGCCAGAGTGCCGAGGGGCCCGGCGCCATTGGGCCGGGGCTCTTTCGATACCACCGGCGGGGTGTAGATCGGACCCATCTTGTAATCCTTCACCAGATCCAGCGCTTCGGCACGCAGCGCTGGCGTGAAATCGATCAGCTCGTTTTCGCTGACCCCAGTGCGCGCGTAAGGCGCGGGCTTGGACGGCATCGGCTGGGTGGGCGCATACCATTCGCCCGGCACGTCGCCCTTTGGCACCGGCTTTTCGGGAATGGGCCAGACCGGCTTTCCGGTGAGGCGATCGAAGACATAGAGCATGCCCATCTTGGTGGGTTCGGCGACCGCCTTGATGGGCTTGCCGCCTACGGTGATGTCCATAAGCAGCGGCGGGGACGACATGTCATAGTCCCACACTTCATGATGGATGAACTGGAAGTGCCATTTCGGCTTGCCGGTTTTAAGATCCACCGCCACCAGCGAATTGCCGTAGAGATTGTTGCCCGGGCGCTTGCCGCCATAAAAGTCGGAGGTCGGTGACTCCACCGGCAGATAGACGAGCCCCGCCGCCGGATCGGCGGTGATCTCGGTCCAGACGCCGGTGTTGCCGGTATAGTCCGCCGAGCCATTCAACCAGCTCTCGTAACCCGGCTCGCCCTTGCGCGGGATGGTGTGGAATTCCCACAGCTTGGCGCCGGTCTTGACGTCATAGGCGCGGGCCGAACCCTTGTTGTTGCGATAGCTGGTGGGCGTGAAGCCTTCACGGAAGGCCGAACCGACCAGCACCGTGTCACCGACCACTGTCGGCGCGGACTGCCAGCCGATTTCGCCGGTGGTGAGGTCTGGCTTGATCTCCTGGTCGTCGGTGGCTTTCAGATCCACCGCGCCGTGATCGCCGAAGGAGTCGATCCGCTGCCCGGTTCTGGCATCCAGGCAGATCAGGCGGTATCCGGGCGTGACATACAGGATGCGCGCGTCCTTGCCGTCGCTCCAGTAGGTGGGGCCGCGGCCCGAAAGCTGGCGCGGCGCGGCCGCACCGCGCGCGCCTTCCTTTTCGCCGTGCACCCAGAGCAGTTCGCCGCTGGTGGCATCCAGCGCCACCACCGCGCGGCGCGAGCCGGCGGTGGCGTAAACCACGCCACCCACTTCCAGCGGGGTGCCTTCCAGTTTGAATTCGGGCCGGTTGCCGATGTTGTCGGTCTTGAAGCGCCACGCCACTTCGAGCCTGGAGAAGTTGGACGCGTTGATCTGGTCGAGCGGCTTGAAGCGGCTGCCGGCGAGGTCGCCGGTATAGAGCGGCCAATCAACCTGGGTCTGGGCCACATCGGTTTGGGCCCCCACTTCTGTGCAAAGAAGAGCTCCGGTGGAAAGAACCGCGATGCCCGCGGCCCATGCGACCCTCTTCATGCGCGCCCCCCGACACTCGTTGTGACGCAGAGCTTCTCACACATCGCTTTGCCTTGCCACGCTGATCCGGCACCCGCGTCACGCGGCGCGGGGCAGAAAAGCCTGCATAGTTTCCAGGCATCGGGGTCGATTTTTACGCCGGTTCGCGGGCCGGCGGTTCAGAAGGACGCTGGATTGGCAGGCCTCACAGCTGCGCCGTCAGGTTGAGCTTGATGACCCGGCCAAGCGGGCTCGCCACCCAGTTGTCGTAACCGGTCGTGCCCAGATAGAAGGGCGGATCTGTGTTGGCGATATTGATCACCGTCAGACCGATGCGATCGTCTCCCAACCATTCGGTGTGGAATTCGTATCCGACATGCAGGTCGAAGGTCAGGTTGGCCTTGACCGGATCGCCGCCGCCGCTGGGATTGCCCTGCGCATTCTGCGTGATCGGGATGACGCTGGTGCCCGACCAATTGCGATAGGGGCCCACATAGTCGGCGAACAGATCCACGCTATAGGGGCCTTGCGCCCAGCCGAGACTGGCCCGGGTCTGCGTCGCGGTCGACGGGAAGGAGGCGCTGGAGCCGGTGGTGTTGAGAATGGAATAGGGCACGCCGCCCGCCCCGAGCCCAGTATCGTATTTCACCAGCTGGGTGATGCTGTCGCCGAAGTGGAAGGCGCCCCAATCGGTGTCGAAGCTGTAGTTGAAGCTGGCGTCGATGCCTTCGGCATAGAGATAGAGCCAGTTGCCCACATCGGTATTCAGCACCACGCTGATGACGGGCGGGAAAGCGCTCGCCTGCACTAGGCCCGTCGAACGCGCATAAATCGCCGCCGGTGAGGCGCCGGCGCCCGGATAGAATTCCGCCAGGCCGTTGAGATTGGCATTGTTAAAGACATTGGCGGCGCTGGGCGTCGTGAACGCGCCCAGATAGTTGGTGTGCCAGAAGGTTGCCTGGAGCAGGAAGCCCGGCAGGAAAGCCGGGCTCAGGTCGACGCCGATCTCCCAGCCATGGCCCTGGGCGGGATGGCCGTTGGCCGCGCCGCCATGAATGTTCACGCCCTGCACCGAGGAAGCCAGCACGCAGGTCACCGCCGCCAGGGTGCAGGCCTGACCATTGTTGAACTGAGACGGCGCGAACTGCAGCAGCGCGGGATAGGCGGCGACGGGAATGGGAAGGCCATTCATCGCCGTGGTGGCGCCGACATTGGTGCCGATGAAGGCGTGGTTCTGATCACCGATCTGGTCCAGGCCCGGCGCCACGAAGGAGGTAGACATGTTGCCGCGCAGGCTCAGGCCCTGGATCACATCCCAGCCGAAGGCCAGCTTGTAATTCAGCGTGGTGCCGACATCGCTGTAATTGTCGTAGCGGCCGGAGGCGTTGATCTCGAACTTCTGCACCAGCGGGACTTCCATCTCCGGTGCGATCAACGGCGCGCTGAGTTCGGCAAAGGCGGAGCGGACCGTGCGCTGGAAACTGTAGAGCTGATAATTGGCGCCGCTGCTGGTCGGGCCGGTATTGTTGGAGCTGATGCCCTGCTGCTGCAGGGTGTAATGCACCGACTCCAGGCCGGCGGCGATCTTCAGCGATCCGGCCGGCACTTGAAGCAAGGTGCCATTGGTGCTGAGGCGGAATTGCTGGAATCCGGCGACATTCTCGGTCAGCGTCTTGTTGTCCTCGATGCGGCCGATCACGGTCGCAGTCGTCTGGTTGGGGCTGTGCCAGATGTCGAGCGCATTCGACGTGGTGAGGGGCAGATTCAGCGGAATGATTGTGCTGTTGGCGACGGCCGGCGTGGTGGTGTTGCCGCCGGCATTGGCGGTGCCGTTCAGCGCCAGATCCACGCTTGAGGCATTGGCGGTGCCGCCGGGACTGCGCTGATAGCTGTCGTCGCGGCCGGCCACCGCCAGCCCATTCAGCACGAAATCGCCGAACAGCAGGTACTGGCCGCTGATATCGGCATACATGGTGGTGGCGCCGTCCTGGTTATAGGTGCCGCGGCCGCCCAGGATGGGATCGAGATTGGCATAAACGGTCTCGCGGGTGACGGCCAGGCCGGTATAGCCGGATGGAAGCTGGAAGAAGGGATTGGCCTGGGCGCCGGTACCAAGGGCCGTGACGTTGGAGACGGTCCCCGCGCCAGAGGCGCCATGATCCAGGCGCTGGGCATAGAGCAGATCGAAACCCATGGTCAGGCGGCTGCCGAAATCCTGGCGCAGCTTGACCATCACATTGTTGCGGATTTCGTGCTCGATCAGCGTGTTCTCGTTGGCCAGGTTGCAGGGCGCATTGGCCTGGGCGGTGCCGTACTGCTGGCCGGTCACGATGTTGTAGTAGTTGCCGGCGCCGTTCAGCCGCACCAGGGGCTGGGTGCAGCCCGGACCTGCGCCGGTGAAGGTGTCGAAATTGGTTGACGATCCGCTGGCCGATCCGACCGGCAGGCCAGCGGCGATGGCGCGCGCGGTCTGATCGGGATTGGCGGAAAAGGAGCGCTGGGCGGCGTTGAGCGCGCCTTCCTCGACAAACTGATAAGCGAGAATGGCGTTGCCATGCTCCCACGAGGTTCCCCACAACAGCCCGCCGGTGAAATTGGACGAGCCTTCCAGATAGTCGGCCTGGGCGTTGAGCTGCAGCCCGTCAAAGTGCGAGCGGGTGACGAAGTTGATCACGCCGGCCACCGCATTGGAGCCATAGATGGAAGAGTCGCCATTGGCGATCACGTCGATCCTCTCCAGCATGGCGGTGGGAATGACATTGGGGTCGGCGGTGGTGTGGTTGGTGCCACCGGTGGGGAACTGATGTCCGTCCACCAGCACCAGAGTCGCATTGCTGCCGCTGGCGCCCAGATTGTGGATGCTGGGCTGGTAATAGTTGTTGTGGATGCGCGAGCCCTCTCCGGCATTGCCGAAGCCGCTTATCACCGGGCTGTTGGCCAGGGCCGCCTGCACCGTGGTGGCGCCGCTGGTATCGAGATCGCCGACGGAAAGCGTAATCAGGTTGGTGCCGGTGGGCGCGGTGCCGCGGATCGAGGTGCCTGTCACCACCACCTGTTCGGGTACATCGGTCGCGGTCTGGGCAAGGGCAGGGGATGCGAGCAGGGCGAGCAACGCCGTGCCCGCACTGAGGGTACGAGAGAGGGTCATGGTCAGTCCTTTGAAAATTCGGCTAGACGGCGTAACGGGCGGCGGTTTTCTCGTTGAGTTTGAGGCCAAGGCCCGGGCGGTCCGACAGCGCCAGTGCGCCGCCGCTTGTATCCTCCGGCGGATCCACCAACTCCGCGCGCCATGGCACTTCGCCATAGGAGAATTCCAGGATGTTGAAATTTGGCACCGTGGCGATGGCGTGGGCCGCGGCGATATTGCCGATCGGGCTTGCCGGTCCATGCGGTGAAGTCTGAAGGCCTGCGCCCTCCGCCAGCGCGGCGATTTTTTTCAGCTCCAGAATGCCTCCGCAAACCTTCACGTCGGGCATGATGATGTCGACGGCTTCGGCGTGGATGTAAGGATAAAAGCCCGCCACGCCCTGAATGGTCTCGCCGCCAGCGGTGGGCATTTTGGCTGCCTTGTTGATGGCGGCGAGGTCTGACAGCGGCTTGGCCGGCGTGACTTCCTCTAGCCAGAACAGCTTCAGGGGATCGAAGCGCGGCAGCAGGCCCAAGCCTTCCTGAAGGCTGAAGCGGCTATGGGCGTCTATCAGCAGGTCGCGATTGGGTCCGATGGTGTCGCGCACGGCCTGTGCATCGGCAATTCCTTCAGCAGTATAATGTTCGCGCACGGCCGCATCGATCGCGTCATGCGGCATGTCGTCGAAAGGCGCCAACTTGATGGCGTCGAAGCCGTCGGCGATCGCGCGGCCGGCCATTTTGGCGAAGCCGTCCGGATTGCGCGGCTCGGTGGAGCGGTTAATGTTGGCATAAATCCGGATGCGCGGCTGGATGCGCCCGCCCAGCAGGGCATGGACCGGCAACGACAGCGCCTGGCCTGACAGGTCCCATAGCGCCTGCTCCAACGCGCTGGCGGCCACCGCGGCGGCCGCTCCGCCGGTGGCGATTTCCGGCAGCGTAACCTGCCGGAACCAGGCGATGTCGAAAACACCGCGTCCTTTCAGGATATCGGCGAAACGCCTGAGATACTTCAGTGTGTTTTCATCACGGCCACTGTGTGACGCATCGCCCAGGCCCGTCAGGCCGCCTTGCGCCGTGAGGCGCGGCAGAACCCAGTCGCCGCGCTTGTTGACGTGAACGCGGAAAACTTCAAGCCCCGTTATCGCGGGACGATTGCGGGCACCGGCCGCCAAAGCCGGAAAAGGCGTGAGTGCCAGCGGCGCAGCCCCCAGCGCACGTAACAAGGATCTTCGCTGCATCATCATCCCAATGAGTCATCCGGCGATCTGCCGGCACCTTCATGAATCCCTTTAATCTCTATAGAGTCAATAGACAAATATTGCGCAGGTCGCGGAACGCAAATGCGCCGCACGCATTGGCGCAGACAGCGTAAACCGGATGTGCACCACGGATGCGGATTTCCAAGCCAGCGAAGAGATCACGCGACCTCCCGATTGGGCGGCGGCCCAAGTATAGCGCAGTCAGGCCTGACTGGCGGTAGCCAGCGCGCCGGCGTCGGACGCTTTTTCGATGGACCAGCACATGTCCATGACGCGCTGGGTTTGGTCTTTGGCCAGGATGCCGTCGGCAAGGTCGGCGAACTTGGCTTCCAGCGCCGCATCGCTCATCGGCTTTTCCAGGCTGCCGATGGCGTGCTCGATCTGGCGGGTGACGGTGCGGCCGTCCTCCAGCTTCACCACCAGGGTGCATTGCGCCGCGCCGACCTTGGGATCGGGATGCACCGTCACCTTGCGGCGCAGGGCGACGACCGCCGGATCGCGCACCACCGCGTCCTGGAATTGGCGCTCGCCCGCCGCGCCATAAATCAAGCCGGCGGCGATGCAGTGAGTGATGCTGAACTTGCCCTCCAGGCCGGTCTTGGGTTCGGTCTTGCCGGTCAGCGACAGCACCAGCGGATTGGCGATCAGCTCGACCGCGGCGATGTCACTAGGCTTCAGCTTGTACTCGTTGCGCAACTGGATGGCGGCATCGATCGCCGGGTGGGTGACGATACCGCAGGCAAAGGGCTTATAGGTGTTGAGCGCGGCCTCGAAGCGAGTGCCCAGCCCCTCCGTCACTTCTTCCCACTTCACGCCGCGCGCCACGGCTTGGGCAAAGCCGTCCTTGCCTTCCAGCGCCGTCTCGTCGGCGGTGAAGCCCTGGGCG
>Ga0070665_100003403_pt1 | contig 16997 bp, 22 predicted proteins | sample KBSS13metaG_FD_65862 | JGI IMG/M metagenome (GOLD analysis project Ga0070665, IMG submission 65862) | Switchgrass rhizosphere microbial communities from Kellogg Biological Station, Michigan, USA - KBS S1-3 metaG | ecosystem: Host-associated > Plants > Roots > Rhizosphere > Soil ... | reverse complement strand
GTGTGCAGCAGCACGAGCACGGGGCCCGAGCCCCGGCGCTCGTAGGACAGCACTAGGAGTCGACCGCCGCCGCCGCACCCGCCGTGATCGCCGCCGAGGCGCCGCCGACGGCCGTCACCGCGCCCACCGCCGCCGGGGGGATGCCGTTGCGACCCCACACGCTCGCGAGGATGTCGGAGAGGTCGCCAGCGATCTGCGCGAGGAGCCACGGGCGCACCGGCGCCCCGCTCAGCGACGCGATCAGTCCGCCGGTCGCGAGCCCGAGCTCGCGCACCGCGAGCCCGCGCAGCGGGATCTGCGTCGTGGGTTGGAACGCCTGCGCGCCGAACCACTTCGTCGTGAGCTGGGTCGGCGCCGTGATGAGCCCCACGGCGTAGGCGATCCGCGCGCCGCAGATGAGCGCGGCGGCGGTGCGTGCTTTCGTCGGCATTTCGTGGCCCTACCCGGCCGCCTCGCCGTGCAGCGCGGTCCCTGCGACCTGGTCCTCGACGGGCACGGCGCCGTGCCACGCCGGCTTGCCGAGGACGATCTGCACGTCGGAGATGCGCCGCGCGGCGAACCCCGCCTCGCACCAGCACAGGTAGAGGCGCCAGATCCGTTGGAAGCGCTCGTCGTAGCCGCGACGCGCGAGCACCTCGCCGTTGGCGTCGAGGTTGTCCCGCCAGCGCCGCAGCGTCTCCGGGTAGTGCGCCGTGATGTCCTCGAGGGCGACCATCCGCAGGTCGGAGTGGCGGGCGACCGCGCGGGCGATCACCTCGATCGACGGCAGGCACCCGTCGGGGAAGATGTGCTTGCGGATGAAGGTCCGCGACGCCTTCTCGACGTCGTAGAGCCGGTCGTCGACGGTGATGGCCTGCAGGGCCATCGCGCCGTTGGCCTCCAGTCGCTGCGCGCAGACGTCGAAGAACGTCCCGAAGTCCTTCCACCCGACCGCCTCGATCATCTCGATCGAGACGAGCTTGTCGAACGTCCCCTCCAGCTCGCGGTAGTCCTGGTGCAACACCGTGACGCGATCGGAGAGGCCGGCGTCCGCGACCCGCTTGACGGCGAGCGCGTGCTGCTCGTCGGAGAGCGTCGTCGTCGTGACGTGGCAGCCCCGGGTCCGTGCAGCGTGCACCGCGAAGCTGCCCCAGCCGGTGCCGATCTCCAGCACCCGGTCGCCCTCGCCGATGTCGAGCTTGCGGCACATGCGCTCGAGCTTGGCCTCCTGCGCCTCCTGCAGCGACTGGTCGCGACGCTCGAAGACCGCGCAGGAGTAGGTCATCGTCGGGTCCAGGATCGCCGAGAAGAGGTCGTTGCCCAGGTCGTAGTGGGCGTGGATCCCCTCGCGGGCGCGCTCGGGCGTGTTGCGCGTGAGGAGCTGGCGCCCGCGCTGGTAGGGCTCGCGGATCGGCGACAGGCGGCGGCGCAGCTCGTCGATGCCGCCCATGTTCCGCGCGGCGAGCTCGATGACCGCGGTGAGGTCCGGGGTGTCCCACAGGCCGTCGGCGTAGGACTCGCCGAGGCCCAGGCCGCCGCGCAGGACCTCGCGCCAGGTCCGGGGTGAGCGGACCACGATCGTCGCCTGCGGGGCGCCCTCGCCGATGACGGTCCGGCGCTCGCCCTCGACGATCGTCAGCCTGCCGAGGTGGATCCGGCGCAGGAGGGTCAGCGCGATCCGGCGTGCGGTGCGCTCGGTCATCCGCGTCCCGGGTGGGCAACGAGCGGGACCCGGCGCAGCCAGAGCCCGACTGCGTGGCCGTAGATGAGGACCAGCGTCCGCAGCGTGCTGGCGGGATGACGCAGGGTCGACTCCGCGAGCGTGCGGGAGGTCAGCTCGCGTCGCTCCAGCGCGAGCGTCGCGTCGAACGCGCGCTCGCCCTCCTGGTGCGAGGAGATGTGGACGGACAGCGTCGCGGCGGGCGGGGTCGCCCTGACCTCGTAGCGCTGGTCCATCTCCATGAACGGCGAGACATGCAGTGCCTTGTCCATTCCACCCTGGATTATCCGCTCCGCGCCAGCCGGGATGACGTACGCGTGCCGTTCGCCCCACGGCGTGTTGGTGACCTCGGCGACGAGCGCCTGCAGCCGCTCGGACTCGTCGAAGCAGTAGTAGAACGACACCGGGTTGAAGCAGTGGCCGAGCGTGCGCAGCTGCGTGAGCAGGCGGATCGGCCCGGTCGGCGGCGCGCCGAGGCGCTCGGCGACGAGCGCGCGCACCGAGTCCGCGAGCGGCACCGCGTCGTGTCCGAGGTAGTCCGAGCGGCGGAAGCGCACGACGCCCGGGCCGGGCGCGACGAGCCGGCCGCCGATCAGCGACGGCAGCTCGTCGAGGTCGACGTAGGCGAGCGCGAGCCCGTGACGGAACTCGGTCGCCCGGTCGCGGACGCGGCGATGGCGGATCGTGCCGACGTAGAGGGCGCTGGCCGTCACGCTGTGCGCGCCTCCAGCACATCGGCGACGCGCTCGCCGCTGACCACGCCGTCCTCGTGGAAGCCCCAGCCCCAGTAGGCGCCGCAGAAATGCGTCCGGTTGCGCCCGCTGATCTCGCCGTGGCGCTCCTGCGCGAGCATGCCCTCGGCCGTGTAGACCGGGTGCGCGTAGCTGAACGTGCCCAGGATCCTGTTCGGGTCGATCGCCTCGGTGCGGTTCAGCGTCACGCACAGCTGCTCGTCGGAGGACAGGTCCTGCAGCGAGTTCATGTGGTACGTCACGGTGGTGCAGGACGGCGGGTCGTCGAGCAGGTGGTAGTTCCAGCTCGCCCAGGCCCGGCGACGCCGCGGGAGCAGCGTGCGGTCGGTGTGCAGGACGGCCTCGTTGCGTTGGTACGGGATCGCACCGAGGAGCTCGCGCTCGGGGCCGTTCGCATCGGCGAGCATGCGCAGGGCCTGGTCGGAGTGCACGGCGAGGACGACCTCGTCGAAGCGCTCGAGGTCGCCCCCGCGCGGGCGCACCGCGACGTGGTCGTCGTGGCGCTGGATCTCCGTGACCGGCGTGCCGACCCGGATGCGGTCGCGCCAGGGGCGCACGAGCGCATCGACGTAGACCTGCGAGCCGCCGGCGACGGTGCGCCACTGTGGACGGTCGCGCAGGCCGAGCATCCCGTGATTGTGGAAGAAGCGCGCGAGGAAGCGAGCCGGGAAGCGCCACATCTCCCGCGGGTCGGCCGACCAGACGGCGGACGCCTGGGGGACGATGAGCCGCTCGATGAACGCGGGGGAGTAGCGGCGCTCGTGCAGCCAGTCACCGAGCGACACGCCGTCGGCGGCGACGTCGTCGATGAGCGCCCGCGCCTCGCGCTGGAAGCGTGGGATCTCGGCGACCATGCGATGGAACCACGGCTGGACGAGATGCGCGCGGTTCGCGAACAGGCCGTTCGCGGACGCGCTGCAGTACTCGAAGTCGCCGCGCGTGTCGGCGACGCCGAACGTCATGACCGACGGCTGCGTCTGCACCCCGAGCTTGACCATCAGCGCCTCGAAGCGCGGGTAGTTGCGGTCGTTGTGGACGATGAAGCCGGTGTCGACCTGGTGGGTCGCATCGGCGAGATCGACGCGCACCGTGTTCGTGTGGCCGCCGACCCGCGGCGCCTCCTCGAACACCGTCACCTCGTGGCGTTCGTGCAGGCGGTGCGCGACGACGAGGCCGGAGACGCCGGCGCCGACGATCGCGATCTTCACGCTGTCCCTCGTTCGGGTGTCACGCAGGGGAGTACGTGCATCGTGGCGCGTGTAGATCAGCGCCGCAGCCCCATCGCATCCGCGATGAGGTCGACGACGAGGTCTGGGCGCTCGAGCGAGGGCAGGTGCGCGACGCCGGGCAGGACGACCGCCGCGCGGGCGTCGCCGAGGCGCCGTTCGAGCTCGCGGCCGACGACCGCGGCGTCCGGCTCGTCGAGCTCGCCCCACGCGATCGTCGCCGGCGCGCGGATCTCCTCGAGGCGCGACCAGGCGTCGACGTCGCTCCCGCCGGCGTCCTCTCCGGCCCCGGAGCGCAGCGCGATCGCGTTCATGTCCAGCGCCAGCTCGCGCGCGTCGCCCCCGACGCGGCCCTCGGGCGACGACGGCCCGTCGAGCCACAGGTGCGCCTCGTGGCGGTTGACCGCGTCGAGGTCGCCGGCCTCGTCGGCCGCCATGACCGCCTGGATGATCCGCGCGGTGTCCGGGTCGAGGCTCTCCAGAGAGCCCTCGGGCGCGCCGCTGACGGCCGAGGCGATGAGCACGAGCCCTGCCACCTGCCCGGGCGCGAGCAGCGCCGCGTCCAGGGCGAGTGCGCCGCCCATCGAGTTGCCCACGAGCCACGTCGGGCCGTCGAGCATCGCGAGCAGATCGTCGACGTGGCGGAAGGTCCCGTCGCCCGCCGGCGTCTCGCCGAACCCGCGCCGGTCGACGGTCAGGACGTCGGCGCCGAGCGCGTGCAGCGCCGGCGCGACGTCGCGCCAGACGCGGCGGTCCGCGACCCCGGCGTGGAGCAGCGCGACGTGCGGGCCGTCGGCTGTCAGGTGGTCGTGGGCGAGCGCCATGGGCGTCGTCCTACCCATTTCACCCCAGCGTTGCGGCGAGCGCCTCCTCCACGGGGACCTCGCCGTCGGCCACGTACAGGATGAGCCCTGCGGACCGCGGCTCGGCGAGCGTCGCCGCGATCACCTGCGCGACGTCGTCGCGGGTGACGTCGTCGCGGAACGGCTCGGTCTCCAGGCGCACGGTCCCCGTTCCCGGCGCGTCCGTGAGCGGCCCGGGACGCACGACGGTCCAGGCCAGGTCACTGGCCATGACCGCCTGATCGGCCTCCGCCTTGGCCCGGACGTAGACGCTGAAGACGTCGTCGCCGTCGGGCGGGGCCTCCGCGCCGACGGAGCTGACGATGACGTAGCGCCCCACGCCCGCGGCGTCCGCGGCGCGCACGAGCGCGACCGCCCCGTCGCGGTCGACGGTCATCTTCCGCGCGGCGCCGCTCCCCGGGCCCGCGCCGGCGGCGAACACGACGGCGTCCGCGCCGTCGATCGCGGCGGCGACCTCGTCCGGGCCGGCGGCCTCGAGGTCGAGCGGCACCGGCTCGGCGCCGTCGGCGCGCACGTCGTCGGCGTGGGCTGGGTTGCGGATGAGCCCGCGGACGCGGTCCCCCCGGGCCGCGAGCAGCCGCGTGAGCCGGCGGGCGATCTGACCGTGCGCTCCTGCGATGGCGACGTCCATGCGGTCAGGGTCTCAGAAGCCGGGCGGCTCGGCACCGCGCGGGCGGCCCATGTGGAACAGGCTCTCCACGACGGCGTACTCGCCGAGGTAGCCGCAGCGCGCGACCGGGCGCAGCGCGGCCGTGTCGACCTGGCCGTCGACGACGTAGCGCGGATCGAGGTGCACGCCGACGACCTGGCCGATGACGAGGTACTGGTCGACCTCGCGCCCGTCGAGGTCGCGCAGCTCGAGCGTCTGGACGACCTTGCACTCCATCGAGCAGGGGCTCGCGGCCACCCGCGGCGCCGCCACGATCCGCGACTCGGCCATCTCCAGGCCCGCGTGCTCGAACTCGCTCTCGCCGTGCGGCAGCGGCGCGGAGGAGTCGTTCATGTGCTCGCGCAGGTCCCAGGTCGCGAGGTTCCAGACGAACTCCTGTGCCGCGCCCGCGAACGTGGCCGAGTGCTTCGGGCCCTGGCTCGAGAACGCGAGCATGATCGGCGCCTCGCAGACGGCGTTGAAGAAGCTGTACGGGGCGAGGTTCACCGCCCCGTCGGGACTCGTCGTCGAGATCCACCCGACCGGGCGCGGGGCGATGATCGCCTTGAAGGGGTCGTGCGGCAGGAGCGAGCGGTCGCGGCGGTGGGGCTCGTAGAAGATCATGCCCTGACGAGCGCGCCCTTCTCCGGATCGCCGGCCACGAGCGTCCTGTAGACGCCGAACGCCGGCCGGCCGTCGGCGAGACCGTCGATCGTGCCGATCATGTCCTTGACCTTCGCGAGGCCGAGGTGCGTGTCGAGATGCTCCTGCGAGGCCCAGCACTCGACGATGGCGAACTCGAGCGGGTCGTCGACGCGCTGGTGCATGGCGTAGACGAGGCAGCCGTCCTCGGTGTGCGTCTCGCCGGAGCCCGCGGTGAGCGCGGCCTTCATCGCCTCCTCCTGACCCTGCTTCGCCCGCAGCGTGACGACGACCACGACCTCACTCATGCGCGACCTCTCTCCGTCGATGGGGCCGGAATGCTAGAAGGGGCGGATGCAACGACGGCTCGCCTACGCCGTGATCGCCCTCGTGAGCGGAGCGGGGCTCGTCATGACCTTCGCCAACACCCTCTCCGCCGACCGGCCCGCGCTCGGCACGCGGCTCGTGCGCTTCTTCAGCTACTTCACGATCGAGAGCAACATCTTCGTGTTCGTCGTGGCGCTCCTGCTCGCCGTCGGCGCGGCGACCGCCACCGCGCGCTTCGCGATAGGCCATCTCGACGCGATCCTCGGGATCACGATCACAGGCCTCGTGTTCAGCCTCATCCTCGCGCCGGACGGCGCTGTCGTGGACTTCTCGAGCGTCCTGCTGCACTACGTCTCCCCGCCGCTCATGCTGCTGGCCTGGCTCGCGGTGGGGCCGTGGCGGCCGGTGACGCGCAGGGCGATCGTGCCCGCGTTCGTCTGGCCGGTGGCGTGGCTCGCGTGGACGCTGCTGCACGGCGCGATCAGCGACTGGTACCCGTACCGCTTCATCGACGTCGGCGTGCACGGGACCGCGACGGTGCTGCGCAACATGGCCGCGGTCGTCGTGATCGGCGTGCTGCTCGGGCTGCTCGTGATCTGGGTGAACACCGTGCGCGGCCCGCGGGTACGGTTCCCGCATGGCTGAGGACCTGCCCCTGACCGGCGGCTGCGGCTGCGGCGCCGTGCGCTTCGAGGTCGACGCGCCGCTCACGATCGCCCTGTACTGCCACTGCACGCGCTGCCAGCGCCGCACCGGCGCGGCCGCGGGAGCGACCGGCCGCGTCGAGCCCGGCTCCGTGCGCGTCGTCGCCGGCGAGGAGCACCTGCGCGACTGGTTCCCAGAGGGCGGCATGGGCAAGACGTTCTGCGTCCTGTGCGGGTCGAGCGTCATGGGCCGCACCCCCGACGGCACGATCACCGGGGTGCGCCTCGGCGCGCTGGACGGGGATCCGGGCATCCGGCCGGCGTTCCGGCAGTTCGTGGCCGACGCTGCGGTGTGGGAGCCGCTCCCGGACGACGGCCTCCCGCACCACGCCGGCCGCGCGACCTAGCTCGAGCCCCGAAGCCGGCCCAGCGCCAGGAACGCGATCCCGGCCACGAGGCCCCAGAACGACGCGCTGATCGACGCGAGCGTGATGCCCGACGCGCTCACGACGAACGTCACAACCGCGGCGTCGCGGCGCTCCGCGTCGGCGAGCGCGGACGCCAGTGCCCCTGCGAGCGCGCCGACGAGGGCCAGGCCCGCGACGGCGTCGACGAGCGCGGTCGGCGACGCCGCGACGAGGGCGGTCGCCAACCCGGCGCACAGCCCGAGGGCGATGAGACCGCCGCCGGCGACGGCCGCCGCGATCCAGCGACGGTCCCGGTCCGGGTGGGCGTCGGGCCCCGCGGCGAGCGCGGCGGAGATCGCGGCCAGGTTCACGGCGTGGCCGCCGAACGGCGCCGCGATGAGCGTCGCGACCCCCGTCGTCCTCAGGATCGGCGCGAACGGCGGGCGGTAGCCGAAGCTCGCGAGCACGCCCATCCCGGCGATGTTCTGCGACGCCATCGTGACGATGAACAGCGGCAGCGCGATGCCGACGATCGCAGCGGGCTCGAAGACGGGGGAGACGAGCTGCGCCGACGGCAGCACGCTGACGCCCGACAGGTCGCCCGGCCCGTCGATCGCCACCGCGATGATCGCCGCGACGATCGCGCCCGGCGCCGCCCACGGCCGCGACACGCGCGTGAGGACGGCCCACACGACCACGACCGGCACGGCGAGCCACGGGATCTCGACGACGGCGCGGACCGGGCCGACGCAGATCGGGAGCAGGACGCCGGCGAGCATCGCGCTCGCGAGCGCCGGCGGGATCGACGCGATCGCCCGGCCCAGCGCGCCCCACAGCCCGCTGAGCACGATGAGCCCGCCGCAGACCAGGAAGGCGCCGACCGCGGCGGGGAACCCGTCGCTCGGGGCGCCCGTCGACACGAGCAGTGCCGCGCCCGGGGTCGACCAGGCCATCGCCACCGGCATCCGGGTGCGGCGGCTCATGAGGATCGCCACGACCCCGGCGCCGACGCAGAGCGCCAGGAGGCCGGACGTCGCCTCCTCGCGGTCGGCGCCCACGGCGTGCAGCCCCGCCAGCACGACCGGGAACGACCCGGAGAAGCCGACGAGCGCGGTCACGCACCCGGCGAGCACCGGTGCGACGAGGTCGGAGCGGCGTGTCACGTGCCGGCCGCGTAGAGCATCCAGCACAGGACGCGGGTGTCGCGCAGCGCCTCGTAGGAGTGCGGGGCGTCAGCTGCGAAGAGCATGGCGTCGCCCGGCCCGAGCTCGGCCTCGTCGCCCGCCGGGCCGACCCGGATGCGCCCCTTCACGCAGACGATGACCTCCTCCGTCCCCGGGAGGTGGGGGTCGCTGCGATGGTCGGTGCCCTTCGGGTACTCGAGGTCGTAGAGCTCGGTCCGGTGGTCGCGGCCGTCGGCGTGGACGAGCCAGCCGGTCATGCCCGACTCCGCACGGACCTGCTCCCCTGAGCGTGCCCTGATGACGCGCGCGTTGGGGCGGCCCTCGTCATCCAGGAGCGCTCCGAGCGGTAGGGCGAGCGCTTGCGAGATGCGCCACAGCGTCTCGATGGACGGGTTGCCCTCGCCGGCCTCGATGCGCCCGAGGATCGTCTTCGACAGCCCGGACGCCTTCGCGAGCTCGGTCAGCGAGGACCCGTGCGCGAGGCGGTGGGCCCGGAGCGTGCGGCCGACGCGCCGGTTCAGATCGCGCGCGGTGTCCACGCGGCAACTATAGTTGCCGGACCATCTCCGCGGTCGGCATGCCCTCCTGCGCGCCGTTGCGCGTGACGCTCAGCGCGGCGGCCGCGACGCCCCAGCGGGCGGCCTCGACGACGGTCGCGCCGCGGGCGAGCGCGTCGGCCAGCGCACCGCAGAAGGCGTCGCCCGCGCCGGTGGTGTCCACGACGTCGACCGAACGGGCCCCGATGTGCTCGGCGCGGTCGTCCTCGACGACGAGCACGCCGTCGGCACCGAGGGTCACGACGACCGCACGCGGGCCGGCCAGCCTGCGTGCCGCGTCGGCGGGATCGCCGGGGCCGGCCAGGAGCTCGAGCTCGCCGCTATTGGGCACGAGGACGTCGACGCGCCCGAGCACGTCGGCGTCGAGCTCGCGCGCGGGCGCGGGGTTCAGGACGAGCGTCCCGCCCGCCGCCCGAGCGGCTGCACGCACGGCGTCCTCGGGGATCTCGAGCTGCACGAGCGTCACGGCGGCCTCGCCCAGGAGACCGGCCGCAGCCTCGACGTCGCCGGGACCGACGCGGCCGTTCGCGCCGGGGCTGACGATGATCGTGTTCTCCCCGTCCGGCGCGACGGCGATGAGCGCGACCCCGGACCGGGCGTCCGGGTCCTCACGCAGGTGCCCGACGTCCACCCCCTCCGCCCGCAGCCCGTCGCGCAGGCGACCGCCGGCCGCGTCGGCGCCCACCCGGCCGACGATGGCGACCTCCTGGCCGAGCCGTGCGGCAGCGACGGCCTGGTTGGCGCCCTTGCCGCCGGCCAGGTCGGTCCGGTCGCCGCCCAGCACGGTCTCGCCCGGCGCCGGATGGCGCTCGACGCCGATCACGATGTCGAGGTTGACCGACCCGACAACGGCGATCGCGGGCGTGCCTCGCGCCTCGATCACGGGGAGATGATCACCCCGATCATGCGACCGCGCCGACCGCGCCGATCGCGGCGACGAGCATCGCCCAGAAGCGCTCGACGTCGATCTCGAGCGCGACCCGCGCGTTCGCCGGGTGGCCGAGGCGGCCGTAGGGGTCGACGACGGTCGCGCCCCTGGTCCAGCGGCCCTGCGTCTCGATCGCGAGGAACGCCTGCTCGAAGGTCGCGAGCGTCGGATCCAACGCGAGCGCCAGGGCGCACGGGTCGTGCAGCGGCGCGTCGAAGCCCCAGATCTCGCGGTACGTCGAGCTGAAGTAGCCGAGCCAGTCCGCGGCGACGCCGGCGAGCTGCCCGCCCACGCCGCGGATGCGCTCCACCACCTCAGGCGTCGCAAGCGCGTGGTGCGTGAGCTGCAGCCCGACGAGCGTGAACGGCACGCCGCTCGCGACGACGATCTCCGCCGCCTCGGGGTCGACCCACGCGTTGAACTCCGCGTACGGGGTGCGGTTGCCGCGCCCGCGCGCGCCGCCCATCCATACGATCCCAGCGATCCGCTCGCGCACGTCGGACGCCGCGGTCAGCAGGTTGGCGACGTTCGTCAGCGGACCGGTGGGGACGAGCGTGACCGGCTCGTCGGCCTCGCGCAGCACATCGGCCATCAGCTCGATCGCCGGTCGCGGGTCCAGCTCCACGTCGGGGTCGGGGAGGTCGGGCCCGTCGAGACCGCTCTCGCCGTGGACGTCGGCGGCGGTGTGCAGCTCGCCGCGCAGCGGTCCGGCCGCACCGGCGGAGACCGGCACGTCGCGGATGCCGGCGAGGGTGCAGACCTTCAGCGCGTTCTGCGTGACCGCCTCGAGGGTCCCGTTGCCGGCGACCGTCGTGATCGCCCGCAGGTCGGCGAGCGGGCTGCCGGCCGCGAGGAGGATCGCGAACGCGTCATCGTGGCCGGGGTCGCAGTCGAGGATGATCGGGACGCTCACGTGCTGCGCCGATCCTGCCACGATCGCGCAGCGTGCTCGATGAGCTCCGCGCAGTCGCCGAGCGACATCGCGGTGGCGTCCACGATGAGGCTGTAGAGCCCCGGGGCGCCGGGGTCGACGCCGTAGAGCGTGTCGACGTACGCGTAGCGCGCGCGGTCGGTGAGCTCCAGCCGGCGGCGGGCCTCGTCCTCGGTGATGCGCTCCAGCTCGGCAGCGCGGCGCACGCGGCGCTCCACCGGCCCGTCCAGGCGGACGTGCAGGACGCGCGGGTCGTCGCGGAGCAGCACCGTGGCGGCGCGGCCCAGGATGACGCCCTCGCCGGTGTCGGCCCGCGCACGCACGGCCTGCTCGGTGGCGCGCTTCTCTTCGTCGTCGGGGAGCAAGGCGTCGAAGGTGATACCCGCCGGGGTGCCCCAGCACAGCCCCAACGCGGCGGCGGCCGACAGCCGCGGCGGGCCCGGCGGCTCCGTGGTCTCCTGGGCGACGAGTAGCTCGTCGAGCTCGGCGGCGAGCACCGGCCGCGCCCGATCGAGCAGTGGCACGCCGAGGCGCTCCGCGACGTCCGGCGCGATGCGGCTGCCCCCGGCGCCGTAGCTGGCGGCGAGCGTGAGGAGCGTCATGCGGCGCTCACGGCGACGCGCGCCGGAAGGAGGATCCGCGTCGCGGCCACCCCGGCGACGCCCAGCGCGGACATCACGAGCGCCATCGGCAGCGCGGTGTCCGTCCCCGCGATGCCGACGAGCGGCGCGACCGCCGCGCCGGAGATGAACTGGATGACGCCCAGCAGCGCGGACGCGACACCGGCGACCTCGGGGTGGTCGGCGAGAGCGAGCGCCGTCGCGTTCGGGAGCGCGAACGCGAACGAGGACACGATGACGAACAGCGGGACCATCACGGCCCATGCTCCCAGGCTGTCGCTCAGAATGATCGCCAGGAGCACGAGGGACGCGGTGGCGGTCGCGAGCATCGCCCGGCGCAGGATCACCTCGGAGTCGATCCGGCCCGCGATCCGGGAGTTGATCCGGCTGGAGATGATGAGCCCGATCCCGTTGAACCCGAAGACCACGCTGTAGGCCTGCGGCGACAGCCCGTAGATGTCCTGCAGGACGAAGGACGAGCCGGAGACGTAGGCGAAGACGGTCGCGAACGAGAGGCTCGACGCGACCGCGTAGCCCATGAAGTCCCGTCTGCCGAGCAGGCTGCGCAGCGTCCGGAGCGTCCCCCGCAGGCCGCGGGTGTCGCGGCGCTCGGGCGCCAGCGTCTCCGGGAGGCGCAGCACGACCGCCAACAGCACCACGGCCGCGATGACTGCGAGGGCCACGAAGATCCCCCGCCACGACGTCAGCTCGAGGATCTGCCCGCCGAGGACAGGGGCGAGGATCGGGGCGACGCCGATGATGAGCATGAGCGACGAGAACAACCGCACCGCCGCGACGCCGGAGTGCAGATCCCGCACGACCGCCTGGGCGATGACGAGCCCCGCCGCCCCCGCGAAGCCCTGGACGAAGCGAAAGCCGGTGAGCGTGAGGACGTCGGGCGCGACTGCGCACAGCAGCGACGCGACGACGTAGCAGGAGAGCCCGACGAGGATCGGCCGGCGGCGCCCGAGCCGGTCGCTGAGCGGACCCGCGAAGAGCTGGCCGAGGGCGAGCCCGGCGAGGCAGGCGGTGAGCGTGAGCTGGACCGCCGAGGCGCTCGCGTCGAGCGACCGCGACATCGACGGGAACGCAGGCAGGTACGTGTCGATCGACAGCGGGCCGATCGCGACGATGGATCCCAGCAGCACGATGAGCCGCCGCTGCGGCATGACGGCCTCGCGCACGGAGCGGATGATTGCAGCCGCAACGGACCGCTAGATTCCCGGTCATGGCGTTCGCGCACCTCTTCGAGCCCTACGAGCGAGGCGGCCTGCGGCTCCCGCACCGGATCGCGATGGCGCCGCTGACGCGCAACCGGGCACCGGGCACGATCCCCGGCGAGCTCAACGCGACGTACTACGCGCAGCGGGCGAGCGCCGCGATCCTCGTCACCGAGGGGACGCACCCCGATCCGGTGGGGCAGGGGTACCTCGACATCGCGGGGCTCCACGACGACGTGCAGCAGGAGGGATGGGCGAAGGTCGCCGACGCGGTCCACGCCGCGGGGGACGCGAAGCTCGTCATCCAGCTCATGCACTGCGGGCGCGTTGCGCACCCGGTCTACACCGGTGGCGTGACGCCGATCGCGCCGTCCGCGCTGCGCCACGAGGGCACGGTGCGCACGCCGGCGGGCGACCTCGACTACGTGACGCCGCGCGAGATCGCGACCGGCGAGCTCGCCGAGGTGCGCGACACCTACGTGCAGGCTGCGCGGCGGGCCGTGGCGGCCGGCGCCGACGGGGTCGAGCTGCACGCCGCCAACGGCTACCTGCTGCACCAGTTCCTGAGCTCGAACACGAACCTGCGCACCGACGGGTACGGCGACGACGTCGCCGGCCGGATCCGCTTCGTGGTCGAGACGGTCGACGCCGTCGCGGGCGCGATCGGCGAGCGCCGCGTCGCGATCCGGCTCTCGCCCGGCCACGAGTTCAACGGCATCGACGAGGCCGACCCCGAGGCGACCTACGACGCCCTGCTGCGCGCGCTCGCCCCGCGGGACCTCATGTACGTCCACGTCATGGAGACGGAGCCGTTCACGGGCTACTCGTCCCTGGAGCAGGCGAGGCGGCTGTACCCCGGCACGCTCATGGCCAACGCGGGCTTCACGGAGGAGTTCGACGTCGAGGGGGCGGACGACCTGATCCGCGACGGCCGCATCGACCTCGTCGCCTACGGCCGCCGCTTCCTGGCCAACCCGGACCTCCCACGCCGTCTGGCCGAGGGCGCGCCGCTGAACGAGCCGGTCCGCGAGACGTTCTACGGCGGCGGGGCGGAGGGCTACACGGACTACCCGGCGCTCGACGCGGCGGCCGCCTAGTCAGAAGGATCCAGGCGGTGCGAATCGGTAGTACAGGAGCCCTTGGTCGAGGTCGCGGACGATGTTCACGAGCATGACCGCGAATGTCTCCGCTGCGGACGCGAGCTCGAGTGGGCCGGCGTGGAGCGGCTCCATGCCGATGCCACGGGTGAGCTGCTCGACGGCGACGCGAGCGCCCTCGTCGCCCACCCAGATATTGCCCGGCTTCGGCGCGGTCTCAGCTGCCTGCTCCAGCAGCGCTCCGAAGTTCAGGTTGAAGACCTTCGCGGTCGGCCCGCCTGTCTGCGCCTTGATGTACTCGGCGATCGACGCATAGCCAGAGGGCGGTGCGGCAGCCATTCGGTTGGTGGCGTCGAGAACGACCTTGCCCTCGAGTCCGATCACCCGAGCGAGCGCGTCGGGCACCGCCTCGCTCAGCACGGCCACCAGAACGACGTCGGCGTCGCTGACGTCGCCGCCGTCACGCCCGAGCGTCGTCACGTCGTGCCCCGCTTGCGCCCAGAGCCGCGCGAGCGTTCCGCCGATGGTCCCGCGGCCCAGTGTCGCGATATTCATGGTCATCCTCCGTTCAGATCACTGTGGTGCCGCCGTCGACGACCAGCTCCATGCCATTGACATAGCTCGAGTCGTCTGAGGCGAGGAACAACGCGGCCGACGCGATCTCCTCAGGGCGGCCCATCTCCCTCCGCGGGATCACGGATTCGAACTGCGCCTTCATCTCCTCGTCCATCACCTCCTCGAGAACTGGCGTGGCGACCTGGCCGGGGGTCAGCACGTTGACCCGAATCTTCCTGTCTCTCAGCTCGGACACCCACACCCGTGCGTAGGCGGGCAGCACGGCCTTGCTCGCTGCGTACACACTCCAATTGGGGTAGCCCCTGAGCGACGCGTTCGACCCGGTCATGAAGATCGAGCCGCCATCGTTGAACAGCGGCAGCGCCTTCTGGACCGTGAACAGCGTGCCGCGGGCGTTCAGCGAGAAGATGGCATCGAAGTGCTCCTCGGTCATCTCGCCGAGCCTGCTCTGCTCGCCCATCCCGGCACTGGCCCACAGCACGTCGACCGCGCCCTTCTCGTGCTTGACCGTCTCGAACAGACGGTCCAGATCGCCGAGGTCGGCTGAATCAGCCTGCACGCCGGTCACGCCTCGCCCGATCAGCTCCACCGCTTCGTCCAGCGCGTCCTGCCGACGGCCGGAGACGAACACGTGAGCCCCTTCGTCAGCGAACAACCTGGCACCGGCCAACGCCATGCCGCTTGTCGCACCTGTGATCACCGCGACCTTGCCATCGAGCTTTCCCACGGGCACTCCGTTCGTTGACGGCCCCGATGCTATGTACACCGGTCTGAGTGCTTAACGTAGCACCGGGTCGACCGGGATGTCGGCTATGCACACCGATCGGTACCGCCTGAGCTACGCTGGGCCCATGACGGAGTTGGAGAAGGGGCCGCAAGGCCTGCGCCGCGGCAGGGGCGCACGAGAGCGGATCCTCAGCGCTTCACGACAGCTGTTCCGCGACCAAGGCATCAACCGCACCGGGATGGACGAGCTCTGCGCGGTGGCCGAGGTGTCCAAGCGCACGCTCTACCAGCACTTCACCGGCAAGGACGAGTTGATCGCCGAAGACCTGCGGCGATTCGATCCCGACATCCTGCCCGAGGTGTTCGACCGCGCCGACCTCACACCCCGCGAACGACTTCTCGCCGCCTTCGACATCCACGCGCCGCTGTGCCCGTTCATCGCGGCGGCCGTCGAAATCAACGACCCGGGCCACCCGGCGCGCGTACACGCGCGCGCCTACAAGAAGGCGTTTGCGACGCGGCTCACCGACACCGCTCGCGAGGCCGGCGCCACCGACCCCGAGCAGCTCGGCGAACAACTCGCGTTGCTCCTGGACGGCGCTTCGGCCCGCAGCCGGGTCCTCGACACCGAGACCTTCTCCACCGCCGCCGCCATCGCGGTCGTCCTCATCGACAACGCCATCCCCACGGCAGCGGCGGCTGCCTAGAGATCCCCGACGCGCTTCCCACGCGCGAAGAAGTCCCAGACCTCGACGAGGTTGCCCTCGGGGTCCTCGAGGTACAGCGAGCGGTCGCCGCCGTCGTGCTCGACCGGCCCGCGGTGCCCGACGCCGTGGTGGTCCAGGCGCTCGGACAGCTCGTCGAGGCACCCCGGGGCGGCCGAGAACGCGAAGTGGACGTGGCGGCCGCCCTCGTCGCCGAACTCCTTCTCGCCCGGCAGCCAGAGCCCCAGCCGGGTGCGCTCGCCGCACGCCAGCCACACCCGATCGCCCTCGCGCGAGAGCACGTCGAGCCCGAGCACGTCGACGTAGAAGCGCTCGAGCAGGTCCATGTCGCAGACCTCGAGCGTGAGCTCGGCGATGCCGTCCGTGAGCATCGCGCTAGGCGGCGTCGCGGCGCAGGACGGTGGAGTACAGGCCGGGCGACGACGTCTCCATGTCGATGAAGCGCCGCTCGTCCTCGAGGATCGGGGCGAGCCGGTCGGCGTTGCTCATGACGCGCAGATACCCATCCGCATCCGGGTAGCACGCGACCGCGATCCCCTCGAACTCGTGGCGGCCGACGCCGGACCGCCTGGCGGCGAACGAGCTCGCCTTCGGGTCGGCGTGGAACTGGCGGTAGCCGGTGCCGGAGGCGTCGGCGCCCGGCTTCACGAGCCAGCCGTGGCGGTTCAGCCAGTGGCGGTGGTGGTCCTCGAAGCCCAGCGAGAGATCGCGCCCGATGACCACGAACAGCACCGTGTCGGTGTCGCCGGGGGAGAAGACGTACTCGCGGCCGGCGAGTGCGTAGGACGCGCCGAGATCGACGGCCGGCCCGAGCCGCTCGCCGAGTCCGTCGGCGGTCTCGATGATCCGCGTCAGCGGCGCATCCTCGATGCCGATCTCCAGCGCCGCCTCGAACGGCGCGCCCCGCATGACCCGCGCGTGCGGCGTGCGCTCCGCGAGGCCGGGCTGGAGGGCGAGAACCCGGAGACGCGCACCCGGCTCGCCGGCCACGCCCTCCCAGACCCCATCCGCCTCGGCGGCCAGCGCGGTCGCAACCGACTCCGGATCGGCGCCCCGCAGCAGCAGCCGCAGGACCGTGAACATCAGATGGGGCCCTCGCCCACAGGCCCCATCTGCACCTCGTCGGACAGCGCGCCGACCGACACCCGCAGCCACGCGTCGATGCGCGGCTGCACGCGTTCCAGCGAGTCCAGCTCGACGAGCAGCGAGAGCGCCGTGTCCGAC